>Ga0187833_10000116_pt1 | contig 83825 bp, 82 predicted proteins | sample ETNtaG_37_FD_167968 | JGI IMG/M metagenome (GOLD analysis project Ga0187833, IMG submission 167968) | Marine microbial and viral communities from oxygen minimum zone, Eastern Pacific Ocean - ETNP2014_SV_400_PacBio MetaG (Illumina Assembly) | ecosystem: Environmental > Aquatic > Marine > Hypoxic... | reverse complement strand
ATGAAAGTTGTGCAAGTATTCTTGCTATGAAAAAACTTGGTATTAATCAAAAAGGAAAAGGAGTTATTGGGTCCCCAGTAAATGATCCAGAGTTAATAAAACATTCATTAAAAATATTAAAAAAACTCCATTGGAAAGGTCCATTAGAACTAGAATATGTTAAATCTAATAACACTAATAAATACATATTGTTAGAAATAAATCCTAGGTTCCCATCATGGATTCTACTTTCACATTTTTCTGGAATTAATCAACCAGTAACATTATTAAAAGAAATTTTAAAACCAAATTCTCCAATTAGAAATGTAACTAATATGAAAAAAGCGTTTGTTAGAAATATTGAGGAAATCACACTACCTTTTGAAAAAATTAAGAAACTTACATCTCATAAAAGTTTAAAAGTTAAACAAAACAATTTTCAAAAAAAACATACGATAAGAAAAAAGAATAATGCTAAAAATTTACCAAGTATAGCTATAAGTGGAATTAGTACATTCGATTATGTTATGCCTGGATTAGGTTATGCTAAAGCTATTTCTAAAAGTAATGAAATTGGTAACATTTATGGTCTCGCGTATGGACCATATGATACTGGAATTGTTCGAACTGATCTTTTTAATAAAATTTTTTTATTTAAAGATATAAGTTCTAAAAAAATACTTTTAAGTAGAATTTTAGAAATAAATAAATCAAATAAAATAGATCTTATAATTCCATCATTAGACTCTGAATTAAAAAGTTATATTGAAATTCAAGATGAATTAAAAAAAAATCATATAACAACTTTACTACCATCTCTAAAAGCATTTAAAAAATCAAAAGATATTATTGGTTTAAATAATCATAAAGGTGAAGTCAGAGAAGGATTCACTATTCCAAAAACTATAAGGTCAGATTCAATTGAAAGTTTTAGACAGGTTTCTAAATCTATAGGTTATCCATTTGTTGCTAAAGGAGTAATAAATGATTTTGCAGCGAATCCTGTTACCATATACAACAAACATCAAATACCATACGTTTGGGAATATTTTGACTCTGCAGGATTTGAATATGTCATTTCAAAAAAATTTTTTAAAGGGGAAGAATTTTCTATTACCGGAGTTTGTGACAGAGATAATAATCTTGTAGGAAACTTAACAATAAAAAAATTATTGACTTGTGAGAGAGGTAACACCTGGGCTGCTAGAAAAATTTCTTTACCAAAGTTAGAAAATGAATTTAAAAAAATATTGAAGGAAATAAATTGGATTGGACCAATAGAATTTGAGTTTATTAGAGATAGTTTTGATGAAGAGTTTAAATTGATTGAAATCAATTGTCGTTTTCCAGCATGGATAAGTTATGCAAAAGATGTAGGATATAATTTACCAAAAATTTGTACAGATTTAGCGTTGTCAAAAAAAATTAATGATTTTTATAATGATAAAGATTTGATTTTTATGAGAAATTGCTTGGAATTAGATACAGATATGATTAAATTTGGAAAATTTTTGAAACAACAGTCTTTGTAAAATGAAAAAAAATATATATGAAGCACCTAGCATTGAATTAGTACAGATTAGTACAATAGGTAAACATAGCATATTAAATATGGGAACTTCTTCGGTTTTCGAAGAAGTTGACGATGTTGAAAAACTTTTAAATGAATATGGTTCACCTTTATTTTTACTTTCAGAAAAAAAATTAAGAAATAAATATAATGAATTTAAAGATGCTTTTACAGAAGAAGGCATCGAAACAATAATTGGCTACTCTTACAAAACAAATTATTTACCTGCGCTTTGTTCAATTTTAAAAGAGGAAGGAGCTTGGGCTGAAGTAGTGGCCGATATGGAATATAAATTAGCAAGATCATTAAATGTTCCTGGTTCTAAAATAATATTTAATGGATGCTATAAAACTGAGGCTGAATTAAATAAAGCAGTTAGTGAAGATGCTTTAATAAATATAGATAGCTTTAATGAATTAGAATTATTAGATAGCGTTGCCGAAAAATTAGGCAAAAAAGCAAGAACAGGTATAAGAGTTAATTTTGTGATGGGCAATATGCCTTGGACAAAATTTGGATTTAATTATGAATCTGGAGAGGCCAAAGAAGTTTTAGAAAAAATATCAAAGAAAAAGAATATTAAATTTGAGGCAATTCATAACCATTCGGGAACATTTAATGTTGATCCAAAAATGTATTCAAAATCTACAAGAATAATTATTGAACTTGCTGAATATGCAAAAAAGTTAGGATTGAATACGAAAATCATTGATGTAGGTGGTGGATTTCCTTCATCAAATAAACTTAAACCTCAATATGATATTCCAGGGGGAAGCAAATATAACGAAACCACATTACAACAGTTTTCCAGCGCAATTATGCGTCACCTAAAAAAGGCTAAACATTTATTTAATAATGGAAAGCCGATTTTAATTTTAGAACCAGGTAGAGCAGTTGTAGATGAAGCTATGCAACTTATTTCAAAAGTGGTATCAAAAAAAAAAGATGCTAAAGGCAATCATAGTGTCGTGATGGATGCTGGAGTAAATATTTTGCCTACAGCATTTTGGTACGATTTTGAACCAAAGTTAGCAAACAAATTAAACGGCGCAAATAGTAATTTAAATCGCAAAAACAAAAAAAATGGTAGTGATTATAATAGATCTGTGAAAATGTACGGACCATTATGTATGCAAATTGATTCAATCAATGAGTCAGTTAGTTTGCCTTCTGTAGAATTAGGAGACATCATAGTTTTTTCAAATGTAGGCGCTTATAATTTAACTCAATCTACGCAATTTATTCAAACAAGGCCAGCAGTTGTACTTCTCGGACCTAATGGTATTGAGCTTATAAGAAGAAAAGAAACATGGAGGGATATTTTTAATTTAGACACACTCCCTAAAAGGCTAGGCAAGTCTAATGGTGCGTATTAAGAATTGGCATCAGGCAATTATTTTAGGAATAGCTCAAATAGCATTTTCAGAAAAAATTTTATCAGGTTATTTAATTTTTTTTTCTATTTTAGTAATTAGCCCGTTAAGTGCTTTAGGGTGTTTAGTTGGAAGTATTATTGGCAATATCATATTTCAATTAATAAAGAACGATTTAAATGATCATTTATTTTCTAAAGGATTTTATGGGTATGCGTCAGGTATTTTAGGAATCATAATTGGGGGATACCTAGGTCTTGATAAATATTATATAACTATTTTTTTTATAGGTATAATTTTTTGCTCTTTTTTTGATTATTTTTTAAAAAAAAATTTTATAAAATTTCAGTTACCTACGCTAGCTACATCATCAATCATATCTGCGTGGATAATTTATTTTATTCTTAAAAAAAATGGTATGGATTTTTGGATTTTTTTATACATTTTTCCATTTGATGATATTAGTAGATACCTGTGCATTATTGGTGTTTTTTTATCTTTGTTTATTACAAATACAAAAGCAACAGTTTTAACAGTTTTTTTTGCATTATTATCAATTTATTTTTGTAATAAATTTATGAACCTATCATTAAATGAATCTTCTGGATTGTGGGCATTCACCGTCTCAACTACAACTTTTATTTCATCAATTTTTTTTTTACAATTTGGAATATTTGGAATTTTAATCGTATTTTTAACATCTGTTCTTAGCTCAGCTATATGGTTTTTTTGGATTACTTTAAATTTTTGGGAAATAATACCACCAATTATAGCACCGTTTACTTTAACCATTATGCTAGTTTCATTAATTATGCATAAAATATTTGGACCAATTATTTACCATCCCAATATTTGGAATGCTATAGAAAAAATTAAAAAAGTTAAAAAAAACATATGTGTTCTAACCGGCGCAGGAACCAGTACCCCCTCTGGCATACCGGATTATGTTTCTGGTGAGTGGATTGATAAATCAAAAAATATATCTGATTATGATTTTGAAAATTTTTTGAAAAAAAAAATATCCAGAAAAGCTTACTGGGAAGTTTGTTACAAATTTTTTAAAATTTCTAATAATGCAAAACCAAATACCATTCATAAAGTACTATCAAAATTGGAAGAAAAAAAAATCGTAAATTCAATAATCACTCAAAATGTTGATGGATTGCATCAATTATCAGGATCAAAAAATGTTATTGAATTACATGGAAATATTTCAAAATCTTCGTGTCTTAAGTGTAATAAAAGTTTTACTTGGTCCAAATTAAATAAATTATGGAGAAAAAAGGACATTTTATGCGATTGTAATAACTTTGTTAAACCTTCTGTAATTGCAATGAAACAAGATTTAAACCCAATTGTTTGGAAAAGAGCTAGAGATTCTATTAAAAATTCAAAATTATTATTGATACTAGGAACTCAGCTTGCAATTTCATCCGCTATAACGTTAGTTAATGATGCAAGAAAAAAAGGAAAGCTAGTTATTGTTATTAATAATAGTTCTATTGCAATTCCATTAAAAAAAAATGAAATTATTTTATATTATCCTATTGAAAAATTTTTTAAAATATTGTCAGTAATTAAATTTTTATAATATAAATATTAATTAGTTATTCCAAAAAGGACATTTGCTTATTGCAAAGAGATGTTTTTTTAAGTTATCGTTTAGTTTAAATGTGGTTATAGACATTCCAGCCATTTCCATGGATGTTGCGTATCTTCCAATATAAGACTTTAAATTATTAATTTTTGAACTAGATAAATTTTCATTTACTCTTTTTGATATTATATATAACTCTTCTAATGGAGTAGCTCCCAAACTGTTAATCATTAGACCGATATTATCATTAGCTTTTAACTTTGAGTCATTAATTATCCTTTTATATAGGTCATCAACTAAATCATTTGCAGGTTTTAGTTTTTCTCTCTTTATTCCAGGTTCGCCATGAATACCCATTCCAATTTCTATTTCATCATTACCTATTTCAAACGTAGGTTTACCTACCTCAGGCAAAATACATGGAGACAAAGCAACACCGAGAGTTCTAATATTATTATTAGCTTCGGATGCAATTTTAAACGTTTCATCTAGTAATGCTCCGGTTTCAGCAATTGCCCCTGCAATTTTGAATACAAAAATTATACCTGCAATTCCTCTTCTTTTTGATTTTTCTTCCTCATTAGCACTTGCAATATCATCAGCAACAATTACTGTTTTTGTTTTAATTCCTTCAGATTCAACCATTTCACAAGCCATTTCAAAATTCATTACATCTCCACCATAATTACCTAAAATACATAAAACACCATTACCATTATCAGCATTTTTTATTGCTGATATCATTTGTTCAACCGAAGGTGATGCAAATACTGATCCTATAGCGCATGCATCTAAAAATCCTTTTCCGATATATCCAGTAAAAACTGGAAGATGACCTGATCCACCTCCAGTAACTATTCCAACTTTATTCGAAGCCTTTGTAGCTCTTGTGATTACTCTTTTATTATCTGGTGCAAATGCATAAACATCAGGATGTGATTTAACCAATCCTTCAATAGATTCTTCAACAAAGTCACCTGGTTTATTAATTATCTTTTTCATGCAATATTATTATGAATATATTAAAGTATATTTTTCTATGATTACACCATTTAAAATAAATATTTCCAATAAAATAATTGAGAATATTAACAAAAAAGTTGCAAACTATCCTTGGCACGAAATGCCAGATGATGGTGGATGGAAATATGGAACCAACCTTGATTATATGAAAGAAATTTCAAAATACTGGGTAGATAAATTTGATTGGAAAAAAACTGAAGAAAAAATAAATAAATTTCAAAATTTTAAATCAAATATTCATGGTATTGATATTCACTTTATTTATGAAAAAGGAAGTGGATCTAGTCCAAAACCATTATTATTGAGTCATGGTTGGCCTGGATCAATTATAGAGTTTTTACATATTATAGATAAATTAGCTCATCCTGAAAAATATGGAGGAAAAGTAGAAGATGCTTTTGATGTTGTAGTGCCTTCTCTGCCTGGTTTTGGATTTTCTGGTAGACCCTCAAGACCAATTGGTCCAAGAAAAATAGCATCAATTTTCAATTCTTTAATGACAGAAATTCTTGGTTATAAAAAATATATAGCACAAGGTGGAGATTTTGGTGGAACAATAACAACATGGCTTGCTTATGATTTTCCAAAAAAGTGTGCAGGAATACATGTTAATATTTTAATTATTCGTCACCCTGATGGACCACAAACAGATGAAGAAAAAAAGTGGCAAGAAAGATTTATAAAAGAACAAAGAATTGAAGACGGTTATAGGGTACAACAAGCAACAAAACCTCAAACATTAAGCTACGCTATGATGGATAGTCCAGTAGGCGTAGCAGCATGGATAATTGAAAAAATGCATGGTTGGTCTGATATTAAAAATAACAATATTGAAAGCGTTCATTCAAAAGACACTTTATTATCAAACATAATGGTTTATTTGGTTACAAAAACTTTTAACACCGCTTCTTGGATTTATTTTGGAAGAAGAGAGGAGGGTGGCAGAAGTCTTCCAAAGGAAAACTTGCCTTTAAAAGTGCCAACTGCTGTGGCTTTATTTCCAAAAGAATTTTTGAAATGGGCGCCAAGATCTTATGTTGAAAGAATTTATAATGTACAACGTTGGACTGAAATGTCAAAAGGTGGACACTTCGCAGCTTTAGAACAACCGGACTTATTAGTCAAAGATATAAGAGATTTTGCTAATTCATTATGAGTTTATTAGAGTTTATAAAAAAATCACCAAAAGCTGAATTGCATTTACATATAGAAGGAACCTTGGAGCCTGAACTAATGTTTACACTAGCCAAAAGAAACAATGTTGAAATTTCATTTAAAGATATTGATGATGTTAAAAAAGCTTATAATTTTAGCAATTTAGATTCTTTTTTAAAAATATATTATCAAGGAACAAAAGTATTAATAGAAGAAAAAGATTTTTTTGATCTTACTTGGGCTTATGCATTAAAATGCAAAGAAGACAATATAGTCCATACAGAAATTTTTTTTGACCCTCAAATTCATACAGATAGAAGAATTGATTTTGATATCGTCATAAATGGAATTTACAAAGCTCTTCAAAAAGCTGAAAAAGAATTTGGTTTGAGTTTTAAAATTATCATGTGTTTTCTAAGACATTTAGATGAAAAAGAGGGTTTTAAAATTTTAGAAAAAGCCTTGGCTCATAAAGATAAGATTTTTGGAGTTGGATTAGACTCCTCAGAGATGGACAATCCTCCAAGCAAATTTGAAAAATTATTTAAAAAAGCAGAAGAAAATAACTTTATAACTGTTGCTCATGCAGGTGAAGAAGGACCGCCCGAATATATATGGGAAGCTTTAAACTTTCTTAATGTAAAAAGAATCGATCATGGAGTTCAGTGTCTTAAAGACGAAGAATTAGTAGAAAAATTAGCTAAAAACCAAATTCCTTTAACAGTTTGCCCTCTTTCAAATATAAAATTACGAGTATTTAATAAATTAGAAGATCATAATTTAAAGAAAATGTTGGATAAAAAATTAATGGTTATGGTGAATTCAGATGATCCAGCTTATTTTGGGGGTTATTTAAATAAAAATTTAATTGAAACGCAATCAGCTTTGAATCTTTCACAAGGTGAAGTAAAAACATTACTTATTAACTCATTTAAATCCTCTTTTTTAAATGAAGAAAAAAAGAGAGAATGGATTTCTAAAGTTTAAAATTTCATTCCTTTTTTCTTGAGCTTAGGTTAATATTAAAAATGATTATTTGGATTGCAAGTTACCCAAAAAGTGGAAATACATGGCTTAGATTACTAATTTCAAACTATTTATGGTCTAATGATTTAAATTTATTTAGCAATCTTAAATATATACAAAGATTCCCCAATAAAAAATTTTTTGAAGGAATAATACATGAAGATGAATTAAAAAAAAATGACATGAAAATATTTAAACATTTTATAACTGCTCAAGAAAAAATAAATCTAAACAATGAATTAAATATATTAAAAACACATAATTTTGCTGGATCTATATTTGGTTATCCCTTTACAAATTCTGAAAATTCTTGTGGTGCAATTTGTATAATTCGCGACCCTAGATCTGTTGTAGTGTCCCATGCATATCATCATGGTTTTGATTTTGAAAAATCTACCAATAGAATATTAGATAAAACAGTCATAGCTTTTAATGATGGGTATTTAGAGGCTAGACTATCTTGGAATGTTCACTATTCATCTTGGAAAAAAATAAATATACCGAAAATTATATTAAGATATGAAGATTTAATTGATGACCCATATAATAATTTTTTAAAAATCCTTGAATTTATTAGCCAATTTAAAAAAATCGATATAGATGAAAATAAAATTAATAATGTAATAAAAAAATGTACTTTTAAACAAGTTTCTGACAATGAAAAAAAATTTGGATTTGTTGAAAGAAAAGGAAAAGAAAATTTTTTTAGAAAAGGTTTAGTTGATGAATGGAAAGTAGTTTTAAAAAAAGATTTAATTCAAAAAATTGAGAAAGAATTTTATAAAGAGATGAGAGAATTAAAATATTTGTAAATTTTTTTTAAAATAGCAAGTTTAAGTATTTTCTTAACTAATGATTTAATGAAGTTTCTTTGAAAATTTTTTCTCAATAAATGGTGAAACAAACTTGTCTTCGCTAATCATTTTATAACTATTATCGCCAATAAATTTTGCATAACATAGCCAATTCCTAATTGTTAAAATATCATTGAGAGTGATTCCAAAAATTGTTTCTCTATTAAGTTTGTGATTAATTAAATATGGAAATTTACCATCCAGTAAATCTTCCTTTTCTTCCCAATTTTCTTCATATTTCATCAAATTACTCTTGTAATCTTTATACACTGGATAAGCCATACCAAATTCAGTGCAACCCCTTTTAATATTTATGCTTATATTTTCATTTATGGTTTTATCAATTATGACTTTTAATTTTTTGAAGATTGATTCTGCTTCATCTAAACTTGAACAATATACTAAGGATTTATATGTACCTTCTATATTTGGTCTTAGCTCTATCATGCATTTTCTAATATTGTTATTTTTCAATTTTATAGAGTCAAATAAAATATAGATTTTGACCAAATCAATCACTTTTTCAGGTTCAATAATTATTTTGTAACATCCAAAGCAATTTTTTGGAACAATATTATAATCGTTAAATATTTTTTTATGCCTTTTACAACTTAAATCTTTATCATTTCGTCTGTATATTTGATAATAATTGAAAATTATATTTTCTAAGTTGCTATTTATAATTTTATTTGCTTTTTCAAAAGTAATTTTAACAGTCTCATCAGTGATTTTAGTATTTAAGTCAAAGTCAAACTTTAATTTTTGTAATTCATTGTTTGCATAGATATATTTGTTATTTTGATTTTTGTTATACTTAACATTTGTTAATACTTTAATTAAATTTTCATAAGCTTCTATATTTTTCGAATTATAATTTAAAGCTTTTACAAAATATTCAACTGATTCGTTTTTGTTTCCAATATTTTTTAAAGCTAGACCTAAGTTATTATAAGCTTCAGAAAGATTTGGACTTAATTCGATAGTTTTTTTGTAGTCTATAATTGCTTTTTGAAAATCTTGAATTTCACTATAGGCAATGCCTCTATTTAAGTAAGCTTGATACAAATCATTCTTTATCGCAATTGCATTTGTAAAACTTTCTATAGATTTTTCATAATCTTTTAAAGATAAGTAAACAATTCCATTTAAATTATGAAGTATAGGGTTGTTATTTTGTTCGAACAATAAAATTTTAATACTTCCAAGTGCTTCATTATAAAGGCCCTGCTTGTGCAGTGAAATTATTTTGTTTATTTTATCGTTCATAATTTTATTATTATATACAAAAAATTAAACTTCTGCTAATTTACTTAAAGCAAGCATACCAGGATCATCTAAACTCTTGGTTTTATCTTCAAACATTCTAGCTCTTCCTATAAGGATTTTTTTTCCTTTAAAATCTTCTAAAGCTTGTTTTGTTGCTGACTTAAATACTTCAGGATAATTTGTATTATCTTTAAGTTTTTTTATTATTAAATCTAAACTATCAGCAATTGTTTTATCACCTAGTTTAGTTTTTCCTCTTTCTTGTATAGTTTTTAGAGCTGTTTCAAAAATATCAATAATATCATTGTGATTACATTCAGTTTTACCTTTTAAGTTTTTTGAAATATTCATGAAAGAAAATGCTATTAAAGTTCCAAAACTAGAACCAGATTTTTTAACAAATGCTTGAGAACAAAGCATAAAATTTGCTCCCATATCATCTTTAAAATTAACTTTATTATTATTTACTTCTTCTAAACCATTTAAAATAGTAACTCCTAGATCACCATCACCAATTTTTCCATCTGCAGCATTAAATTCATCGTAAGATTTCTTTGCTTGAGAAAGCAATTTTTCAAAAATACTTTCTAAAACTTCCTTATTAAGCATTTAACCTTTTCCACGCCAAGGAATAGTTTTATCTATAATTTTTCTAAGGGTAACATCAAATAAAAGGCCAAGCATACCCATAACAAATATTGTTATCCAAATAACTTCATACTGAAAATATTTTTTAGCTACGTTTTCAACAAAACCAATACCGGTAGTTCCCGCTAAAAATTCAGCTGCTACCAATGTTCCCCAACACATACCAATAGCTACTCTTACACCTGTTAATATTTCTGGTAATGAATTTGGGAATATAACATATCTTAGAATTTGCCATCTAGAGGCACCCAAAGAATGTGAGGCATGAATTTTAGATATCTGAGTTCCAGACGCTCCAGCTCTCGCTGAAATAATCATAATTGAAAAAGACACCATAAATAATAAGAAAACTTTTCCAACATTATCAATTCCAAGAACAGAAATTACTAGTGGAGCCCAAGCAAGTGGTGGTACAGGTCTGTATAATTCAATTAATGGATCAAAAAATCCTTTAGCAAATCTATTCAAACCCATAAATAAACCTAAAGGTACACCAAATATTATTCCAAGAACCAATCCTAAGAATACTCTTAAAAAAGAGTCCCATATATGGCCCATAGGTACAGGTATTTTGAATAATTTAAAGTCACCAGTTGCTATATTTAAAACTTTACTTTTAAAGTTTGGTTTTACTGATCCATCCTCACTATGAACTGGATACTTACCAGGAATAACATCTGCAATCCAATCTGGAATAATAAAACCAACTATTTTGCTAACGTCCATCATTTCGAACCAGATCAGTGGAATATTTTTAAATCCAATACTTGGTTTTAGTAAAAGAGCAAATTTATTTAAAGTATCAGAAGGTTTGGGTAACCATCTACCAGAACCTTGTTCAGAGCAACTAGGACCACTTGACACTATCGTTCCAGCAGGAAATAAAAAAACATCAACATATCTTAAACTTCCTTGCTCTTTTTTTTGGACATGATCAAATTCTATAAGTGATTTTTGCATACCATCCAAAGTTTTAGGTGGAAAAATACTTGCGTATTCAATTCTTCTTGCAACTTTAAGAATATCTTTTGCTAAAGTTGACGCAATTTCATGCGTGTCATCTAAACCTGATCTATATTTTTTTATTTCATCTTTGATTTCTTTAATCTCTCTCTTATATTCAGGATTATGATTTCTTAATTTAAAGAATTCATCACTAATTATTTTTAATTCTTTTGCTGCAGCATCAAATTTTAATCCTTTTTTTGTCTTAGGAATAATAGGAATTTCTATTGTTTGCTCTACTGCAGTTCCTGATGCTCCCCATCCTCCTTGTGTTTTTAAAGCTTCAATTCTTTTTTTTTCCTCTTCAATACTTACTATTGGGGGATAACTTATTTTTTGAAAATCTTCCGTTAACCACAAAATTCTATTAGTTAATTCTCCTATTTTATTTCTAGTTTCAGGTTCTAAATATTTTTCATTTGTTAATAATGGAATTGTTTTTTTGGTTTTTATAATTAAGTTTAAAAGTTTATCTTTATCTTGATCCCTTATGTCTGCTGAGTTTTGAATTTCAATAGTTAATTTTGTAATATTTTTTTTCTCACTCTTAATTTGAGAGGTGCTTTTAAGTTCTCTTTGTTCAATTGGAAATAAATATTTTAATGAAAGCAATGAATCGTTTACTTTTGCAACTTGACAAAGTTCGTTAGCTGATTTTGGGTAAAAAGCTTTTGCTATATCCCATGAATAATAAAGCCATGTCAATAATAGAAAACTACTTCCAACAATAACCCAATGAGTTCCCCCTTTGGCTCTTTCGGGATTTCCAAAAACAGCATCAACTCTTTCAGTTTTAATTAATTTTCTTCCATGTAAAATGCAGCCTATAACAGCAAAAAAAATTAAAAATGTGATAATTTTAGTAAACATATTAAATATCTTTTCCCATTATTTCTTCTTCCATGTCCCAAATCATGGATAAGATCTCTTCTCTTTTACTATTAAATTCATTATTTTTTTTTATTTCTCTTAAATCTCCATTTAATCCCATTGAAGCAAACGGTAGATTATATTCTTTATGTATACGACCAGGTCTTGGTGCCATTACGTACAATCTTTCACCAAGCAACAGTGCCTCTTCAACAGAGTGGGTAATTAGAATTATAGTTTTTCCTGTTTCTTTCCAAATTTTTAAAACTAATGACTGCATTTTTTCTCTAGTTAAAGCATCAAGTGCTCCCAAAGGTTCATCCATTAAAATTAAATCAGGATCATTAATCAGGCATCTTGCAAGAGCTACCCTTTGTTGCATACCACCAGATAATTGATAAGTTGGTGTGTTTCCAAAGCCTTGTAAACCAACTATATCTAGCCACTCTTCAACTTTTTTTGCTGTTTTATTTGGATCTTCTTTTTTCATCCTTAAGCCAAAGTTTACATTTTCGGCAACAGTCAACCATTCAAACAAAGCACCTTGTTGAAAAACCATTCCTCTTTCAACACCTGGACCATTGATCTCATTTCCACCTAAAATTATTGAACCAGAAGTGGGTCTAAGAAAGCCAGCCGCAATGTTTAATAAAGTTGTTTTTCCACAACCTGAAGGACCAAGAACAGTTAAAAGTTCTCCCTTTTTTAGGGTAAAATTTAAGTCTTTTAATGCGTGAACAGTTTCTCCTTTTGGAGTTTTAAAAATCATGTTTAGATTTTGAGAAACTAAATCGCTCATAAAAATAATATAATAGAGTTTATGTTAAAAAAATAGGCACCAATTTATTAAATTGGCGCCTATTTAATTTTTCTTAACCTTTAAATTATAAAGGTAAAAAACTAGTATCTACTGCTCCATCAGGAGTATCCATTCCTTTTAGGAATCCAGCAAGATTACCACTTTCCATAGATTTTTTAGTTTCTGCAGCGTTTAGGAATTTAAATCCACCTATAGTATCTTTCATATCTGCAAGAGCCATTTCAGCGTCTTTAGCTATTACGTTCAGGTCAGATTTACCATCTGCATATCTAGCATTAGCTTCATGTGTTACTTCGATGAAAGTTCTCAGCATTCCTGGGTTTTCTTTCATAAATTTATCAGTAACAGATGTGATATCTATACCTAAGATACCTGCATCACGAGCTTCTTGAACTGTTAAAAGTCTTGATCCAACAGTTACTGCAGCTTTAATAGAGTTACCACCAAATAAACACGCCATAACAACGTCACCACTAACTAAAGCAGCAGCTCCTTCTTCAGGATCCATTTGAATAATCTCCATTTTATTTCTATCAGCTCCTACAACCTTCATACTTTCATCAAAAACATACTCAGCCATAGTTCCTAGCGGAACTGCAACTTTTTTACCTTCCAATTCAGAAGCATTAGCTTTTGTAATTCCAGATGTGTTAGATGTAACACAAGTTGTTCCGCCCATTCCATATTCCATAGCAATATCTACAAGCTTTAAAGGTGCTTTAGATTTAACTGCGTTTATAAATGGTACTAAACCTTGTGAGTAAGAGATGTCAATATCTCCAGCTAACATAGCGTCAGTCATTGCGCCACCATTTGCAAAGTTAGTCCATTTAACTGGAACACCTAGAGCTTTATCAAAAAGCTTTTTAACTTTATCTTCTTGATTTGGTGTTGGCCATTCTAAGAAGAATGCTACTCTTACCTCATTAGCAGCTGAATTAGCTACTGATATACTTAAAGAAAAAGCAACAATACTTGCTAGAATAAAACTAATTATTTTTTTCATTTATTCCCCTTTTATTAATTAATAAATTAAAGACATTTAATGTGAATTTTAAGTAGTTGTAAATGATGTTTATCAGTATTTTTTATACAACTTTAAATTGTATTAGCTGTGATTAATCAAACAAGCACACAAATATTCTTCTAGTTAATAATTTTTTTATAGTCTAAGAATTTAACTTATTTAAATAATAAAATTATGAGTTCAGAAAATAAGCCCTCAGTACCTAATTCACTTAATGAACATTGGATGCCGTTTACGGCAAATAAAGATTTTAAAGCAAATCCAAGGTTAATTACTGAAGCAAAAGGAATGTATTTAAAAAATCATCATGGAAAAACTATGATTGACGCAAGTTCTGGCTTGTTTTGTAATCCCTTCGGACATGGAAGAAAAGAAATTATTACTGCTGTGACAAAACAACTTGAAACTTTAGATTATACCCAACCTTTCCAACAAGGTTTTGGTGGTTCTTTTGAACTAGCAACAAGAATTACAAAACACACTCCAGGAAATTTAAATAGGATTTTTTTTTCAACAGGTGGATCTGATGCTGTCGAAACAGCAATAAAAATTTCAATTGCTTATCATAAGGCTAATGGTCAAGGTGAAAGATTCAGAATTGTTGGAAGAGAACGAGCTTATCATGGAATGCATATCGGAGGAACTTCAGTTGGAGGAATGATTAATAATGTTAAAACTTATGCAAGTTTATTAATGCCAGGTGTAGTTCATATGAGACATACACATTTACCAGATCATAAATTTATAAGTGGACAACCAGAAACTGGAGCTGAATTAGCAAATGATCTTGAAAGAATAGCAGCAAACTTTGGTGCGGAAAATATTGCAGCGTGCATAGTTGAGCCAACAGCCGGATCTACAGGAACATTAGTTCCACCTAAAGGTTATTTACAAAGATTAAGAGAAATATGTGACAAACACGGAATCTTATTAATTTTCGATGAAGTAATTACAGGCTGGGGAAGAATGGGCTCTGCTTTTGCTGCGCAAGAATTTGGAGTTACTCCAGATATAATGACTATAGCTAAAGCAACAACAAATGGAGTTGTTCCAATGGGGGCTGTTGCCTGCAAAGAAGAAATTTATAATACTATTGTAGATAATGCTCCAAAAGGTGCTATTGAATTGTTCCATGGCTACACTTATTCGGCCATTCCAGTTGCAGTTGCAGCAGGATTAGCAGTTCAAGATATTATAGAAAAAGAAGATATTTTTAATAGAGTTAAGGAATTAGTTCCTTACTATCAAAAAGCGATATTTTCTCTTAAAGATTTAGATGTCGTAGACAATATTAGAGGATATGGATTAATGGCAGGCGTTGATATGAAAATGGATCAAAAACCTGGCAAAGCTGGTTTTACTTGTTACAAACATTGTTATGAAGCTGGTGTTAATTTTAAAGCAACAGGAGATTGTTTAATTATTGCACCAATGTATATCTCTGAAAAAAAACATATTGATGAAATTATTGATAAGTTAAGAACTGGTATTTTAAACTATTCTAAAAACAAAGAAAATTAGTTTTCATTTATGAAAATTGGTGTTCCAAAAGAAATTAAACCTCAAGAAAATCGTATAGGACTAACTCCAAATAGTGTAAAAGTTTTAACTTCAAATGGACATGAAGTTTTGGTAGAGAATAACGGCGGATTTGAAGCTGGTTTCTACAATGATCAATATAAAAGTGTTGGTGCTAGAATAATTGATAAAGCAGAGGATATTTTTAACGATTCAGACATTATTGTTAAAGTTAAAGAACCTTTATCAAATGAAGTGAAAATAATTAAAGAAAATCAAATTGTTTTTACTTATCTCCATCTAGCTGCTGCTAAAGAACTAACAGAAGGTTTAATTCAATCAAAATCAGTTTGTATTGCTTATGAAACAGTTACGGATAACAATGGTAGATTACCATTACTGGCACCAATGAGTGCTGTGGCAGGTAGGATGTCAGTTCAGGCTGGGGCACATTCGTTGGAAAAAAATCAAAAAGGTAGGGGTTTATTGTTAGGAGGGGCTCCTGGAGTTGGACCAGCCAATGTAGTAATTCTTGGTGGAGGTGTTGTGGGAGAAAATGCAGCTTTAATTGCAACAGGAATGGGAGCAAAAGTACATATAGTAGATAAATCAGAACCTAGACTAAAACAGCTTCAAGAAATGTTTGGAGATAAAATTATTCCCCAACTTAGTGACAAGATAGATTTAAAAAAACTTGTGTCTGAATGTGATTTATTAATAGGAGGTGTTTTAATACCAGGAGCAGAAGCACCAAAATTAGTGACAAAAGAAATGATAAAGAACATGAGAAGAGGTTCGGTTATAGTTGATGTGGCAATTGATCAAGGAGGATGCGTTGAAACAAGCAAACCAACTACCCATGCAAACCCAACTTATATTGTTGATGATGTTGTTCATTATTGCGTTGCTAATATGCCAGGTGGAGTTCCAAGAACTTCAACGCTAGCACTTAACAATGCTACTTTGCCTTTTCTCAGTAAACTTGCAAACAAAGGTTATGAGAAAGCTTTAAAAGAAGATAAAAATTTTTTAGCTGGATTAAATGTTTATAAAGGAATTGTTACTTATAAAGCAGTAGCAGATATATTTGGATACAAATATTTTTCGCCAGATGAATTATTTTAAGAATTAAAAAGTTAATCAAATATAAATTGTTTAATCAGATATAAAGACTTTACCGTTCTTATTAAAGATTTTTTTGGATTAAATATAATTCTTGCTAACCAACCTAAATATAATTTGTCTATAATATCATTTATTGGAGCTTGTTTTTTAGTTAAAAAAGCTATGGCTGCACCAGTACATAATATAGAGATTTTGTGTTTAATATTATTTTTTATGTATAGAGCAAGCAATTCTTGAATTCCACCGCCAAGATTTATTATTATATATCGTGGTTGAAATCTATTAATTTCTTCTAATAAATTATTATCAACAATATGTTCTTTGATATATTGGGGGGCAATATAATTTTTAAGATTTACTATATTATTCTTGTTCAAAAGCAATTTGTTTGCCTTGCTTTCTTCTTGATTAGGATCAACAGACAAAAATTTAATTTCTTTACTAAAATTTAAACTTAAAAAATTCTTTAAAAACAAATATCCTGAAAATTTACTTACTTTTTTACCTTTGAAAATTCTTAAAAGTACACAAAAGAAGCCACTATCTAAAATAGCCACATCTGATTGTATTAATGATTCATGATAGATTTTATCCTTACCGATATTTGTTAATGCAGATGCTGCAGGCGCAACTAAATATCCACCTTCATCAATAATAGTAAATAATTTAGCAAAATTATAATTATAAAATTTAATTTCTTTAAAATTTATTATATTATCTTCCATAAACTAATTTTTTAATTCAATAATTAACATTATTTTATATTTTATATTATATATTTAATATGTTTGCATTATGAACAAATCTTTACCAAAAAGCACTAAAGTAGTTGTGATAGGTGGTGGTGTAGCTGGTTGCTCAGTAGCTTACCATTTAGCAAAGTTTGGTTGGAAAGATACAATTTTACTTGAACGAGACCAGCTCACTTCTGGTACTACATGGCATGCAGCGGGATTGGTAAGTCAACTTGGACCTTCTGCAGCAATAACGAAAATACGAAAGTATACGACTGATTTATATAAAGAATTAGAAAAAAAAACTGGTTTTTCAGCAGGACTGAAATTGAACGGTGCATTATCCATAGCTACTACAAAAGGACGTTGGCAAGAATTACAAAGACAAGCTACTACAGCTCAGTTATTTGATGTGCATGTAGAAGTTTTAAATACACAACAGGTAAAAGAGAAATATCCAATAATAAATGAAAAAGATGTTCTCGGCGGTATTTTTATGAAAGGTGACGGTCAAGCCGATCCTATTGGAGTTACAAATTTATTGGCAAAAGCAGCAAAAGAAAAAGGTGTTAAGATATTTGAAAAAAGCCCAGTTCAAAAAATCTTAGTTAAAAATAGAAGAATTGCAGGAGTAAAAGTTAACGATCAAACAATTGAATGCGAATATATAGTTTTGGCAACTGGAATGTGGTCAAGACAATTAGGAGAAGAGTTAGGAGTAAGCATACCTTTGTATCCTGCTGAACATTTTTATATTATTACAGAACCAATTAAAGAATTACCTAAAGATTTAGCCGTACTAAGAGACTTTGATGATAGATTATATTTAAAAGAAGATGCGGGTAAATTATTAGTTGGAATTTTTGAAGGAAAATCAATACCAGCTTTTAACAAAACATACAAAGTTCCTAATGATTTTTCATTTGGAGAATTTCCAGAAAATTTAGATCATTTTGAACCGTATTTAGAAGCATCCTTTAAGAGAGTCCCTCTTTTAGAAAATGCTGGTATTAGAAAATTTCTATCAGGCCCAGAATCTTTTACTCCTGATACAAATACATTGTTGGGAGAAGTCCCAGATGTAAAAAATTTTTTTGTTTGCTGTGGCTTTAATAGCATTGGAATTGGAAGCGGAGGAGGTGCTGGAAAAGTAACTGCTGAATGGATGATGAATGGTCATATTAATGAAGATTTATTTATATACGACATAAAAAGATTTCAAAAATTTCACTCGGAAATAAAATTTATTACCGAAAGAATTACAGAAACTTTAGGAGATTTATATGGAATGCACTGGCCATATAAACAACACAAAACATCAAGAAATCAAAAATTGTTTCCTTACCACGAGGAATTAAAAAAAGCAGGAGCTTGTTTTGGAGTTTCCTCAGGTTATGAAAGACCTATGTGGTTTGCTTTAAATAACGAAAAAGCTGAATTTAAATATAATTATAATTCTCAGAATTGGTATCCATCTGTAGAATTCGAAACAAAAAACGCAAGAGAGAATATTGGTTTGTTTGATCTTACAGCTTTTTCAAAATACGACTTAAAAGGTGAAAATGTGCATAGTGAATTACAAAAGATTTGTACAGCAAATGTAAAAAATGAAATAGGAAAAACAACATACACGCAAATGTTAAATAAAGACGGAGGCATAGAAACTGACCTAACTGTAGTTTGTTTAGAAAAAAATTATTTTAGAATAATTACTTCTGCAGCAAATAGAGAACATGATAAATTTCATATTTTAAAATATTTGTCTAAAGAAGTGGAATTTAAAGACGTAACAGATGAAATAGCTTGTCTTGGAGTGTTTGGACCACAAAGTAGAACTTTAATGTCTAAATTATCAAAAGATGATTTTGCTAATGAAAACTTTAAATTTGGTACTAGTAAAAAAATAACAATAAATAGTAAAGAAATCTTGGCCCAAAGATTATCCTATGTAGGTGAATTAGGTTTTGAACTTTATATAAAAATGAATGAAGCTAAGGAAATTTATAATTTAATAATTGAAACTGGAAAAAAATTTAATCTTTCTCATTGTGGTATGCTTGCAATGGATACAATGAGAATGGAAACCGGTTACTTGCATTGGGGACATGATATATCTCCAGAAGAAAATCAATATCAAGCAGGTCTGCAATTTGCCATAAGTTACAATAAGAATATTGATTTTGTTGGTAAAGAGTCTTTATTAAAAATAAAAGATAAAAAAAATAATAAGAAATTTGTAATGCTAACTTTAAAATATAGCAAACCTGGAGAACCATTGTTACTTCACGACGAACCAATTTATAATGACAAAATTATTATTGGCAGAACAACTTCAGGTAATTTTTCTTTTAACTATAATAAAAATCTTGCATTTGGATATGTAAATTCTGAACTTTCAAAAAAAGATCTTACAAAAGAAAATTTATTTATAGAAGTAGAAAAGAGAAAATATCCGGCATCAATAATCTTAGAACCCCTAAACAGTAAAAATATTCGTAATATTTAGAAGTAAATATTAATTTTATTTAATACCCAAAATGGAGCACTAGTTGTTAATTAAAACCTATAATGGACTATCTTTAAATTGATCTAAATCAATTTTGTGATTTAATAGCAACGGAGATATTAATGAGCGAGAAACAAAAAACCCCAAGAGAATTAAACGATACTTCAAATATTAATTCGTTAAATAAATCAAAAGTATTGAGAGTTGACATTAACAATCTCCTTTACAAAGTTAGAGAAGAAAAATCTAGAGAGAGAAAAGAAAGCTACATATTTCTTGGACTGGTGATTGGCGTAATTGCTGTTACTGGAGCTATAGCTTCATTTTAATAATCATATAGATTGCAGGATACAGTTGTATTAAGGAAACTTTGTCTTAATAGCTTTTCTTATCATATTTTGTTAAGTGTTCTTAAATGCCTAAAGTAATTAGATTAGGAATTGCAAAAAATAAGAATCAAAAAATTCAAGAAGTTGAAAAAATAGAACTTTTGTCTGGAAAAGGCATTGTTGGAAACAGGCATTTTCATGAAAATAACGATGCTAGATGCCAAATAACATTAATTGAAAGCGAAAATATTGATTATTACAATAATAAATTCAAAACTGATTATTCCTATGTAGATTTTAGAAGGAATGTAGTTACAAAAGGAATCCAATTAAATGATTTAGTTGGTAAAAAATTATTAATAGGCAATGTTGAAGTTCAAGGGCATGATTTATGTAGACCTTGTAAACATTTAGAAGAAACTCTTAAAGCTCAAGATATAATTAAAGAATTTCTTAGAAGAGGAGGTCTTAGATGTGAGATTATAAATTCAGGAATCGTTAATATTGGAGATGAAATTAAAGTTGTTTAATCTGAAACATTATTTATCCAGTCAATAAAACTTTGATTTGAAAAATCAACAGCTCCTATAACTCTAGCTATTTCTTTTCTATCTTTGTTCAAAATTATAGTTGTAGGAATACCTCTTAATCTGAATGAATTGACTAAATTAGTTTCAATATCAAAATAAATCGATAGATTTTTTATTTCTAGGCTTTTAAAAAATATTTTTGTTTCTAATTTATTATTTTTTTCAATATTGATAGGAAAAATCTTAATTCCATTTACATTTTGTAAATTATCTAAATAAGGCATTTCTTGTTTACATGGAAGACACCAAGTTGCCCAAAAATTTAGCATATAAATTTTACTTTTTTGATCTTTTAAATTTACATTATTTCCATCAAAATCTTTAAATAAGATATTTTTGTGTTCTATTGGATGTTTATTAACAATCATATTTTTGAATGGTGGCTTAACATCGGCATGAACCACATCTATTAAAAAAAAAAGATATGTAAAGATTATAATTTTTGTTATTTTATTCACTTTAATTTTAGGTATTGATTTTTTCTAAATTCTATTTGATTTGACATTTTTTTTTCTATTGCTATGGAATTAAAATTATTATCAATGATTTTTTTATAGCTTTGGTCACCTATAAATTTCGAATAACTTAACCAATTTCGAACAGTTAACATATCATGAATGTTAATTCCATTTATTGTACTTTTATGATTTTTTATTTTAGCAAACCTCGGATAGTTTTTATCAATTTCATTTTCTTTTATTTTCCAATCATGGTTGTAATTTAATGCTTTTTTACCATTATCAATTTGAGCGTAATTTGGATAAGATTCTGCAAATTCAGAACAGCCTCTTTTAATAGTTGCTGAAATATTTTCATTTATTGTTTTTTTTAAAATTTTGTCAATTTCGTGCAAAATAATTTGAGCTTCTTTTATGCTAGAACAAAAAATATAACCTTTGTAACATCCTTTGATATTCGGTCTAGTTTCAATCATACATTTTCTAATGTAATTTTGATCTAATTTTAAATTATCAAAAACCAGATAAAGTTTTATAAGTTCAAGAACATTTTTGGGCTCAATAAGCACCTTGTAACATCCAAAACAATTTTCGGGTATAATATTATATTTATTAAAAACAGCAAAATGACGTTTGCAATTTAAATCTATTTTATTTTCTCTAAATATCTGCTCATCATCAAAATCTAAATTTATTATATTTTTTGGTATTATTTTGAAAGATTCAATTAATAATTGTTTTACATCTTCATCATATATTTTGTAAGTTGAATTATATTTGTAATTTTTTTTTCTAAGCTTATTATTGATTTTTATAAATTCACTAGCACTGTCTGAAATGAACTTTACTCGTGGGAGAGATTTAATGAGATTAGAGTAGGCATTTTTTAGAACTGGATTATATTTTAAAGCCATAGTGAATTTTTTTATGGCCTCTTCAAATTTTTGTTGATGCATTAGTAGGGTGCCCATATCGTTATAAACATCAGGATAATCAGGCTTAATATCAGTTGCTTTTTTATAGTTTTTCATTGATTTATCATATTGACCAAGTTTGAAATAAGTTAACCCTAAATTATGAATAGCTGGATAAAATTTAGGATTCAATTTAATTGCTTCGAGAAAGTTTTCCTCAGATTTATCTAGCAGATCTAGAGATTTAAAAATTAATCCTTTAATATTATAAAGAAGCACTGAAGTGCTTTTGTGTTTTTCAACAAAATTTTTTGTTTTGAATAATTTTTCAATTTCAATTAAAGCTTCTTTGAATAATTTTTTATCAAATAAATTAATTATTTTTTCAATTCTATTATTCATGAGTTATATAAGAATTGAATTGTTTTGAACGTTCTAAAAATTGATCTGTAAGCTTTTTTTCTATTATAGGCTGGATTGTTATATCATCGACAATATTTTTATAACTTAAGTCACCTATTTTTTTTGCATAACCTAACCAATTACGTATTATCAATACATCACTTAAATTTATACCATGGAGGCTTTCTTGTAATTTTTTTTTATTTACAATATTTTTTTCACTTCTATCAATATCTATTAATTTTTCTTTTTCTTTCCAATCTTTATTATATTTCATCAATTTACTATTTGCCTCGTTAATTTTTTTGTATTCCGGATAAGAAATTCCAAATTCCGAACATCCTCTTTTTACACTTACTGGTATGCTTTTTTCTATTTTTTTTTTTAATGTTTTATCTACTTGATAACAAATTTTATTTGCTTCATCTAAACTAGAACAGTAGATATAGCCTTTATAAGATCCAGAGATATTAGGCCTTAATTCTATCATACATTTTCTAGTGTTATCATTTTTTAGATTTAAATTATCAAAAACAAAATAAAGTTTAATCAAATCCACTACATTGTTTGGTTCTATTAGAACCTTAAAACATTTGAAGCAAAATTTAGGTATTATATTAAAGGTATTAAACACCTCAAAATGTCTATCACAATTTTTATTTTCCGTATTTCTTCTATAAATTTGTGTTTCGATGTATTTCAAACTGTCTATATTTTTATTTTTCAAGAGAATATCATTAGAAGTTCTAAAAAAATTTTTAATATCTCTATCAGATATTTTACTATTAGAATCATAGTTAAAAATTACATTTTGCAATAGTTTGTTTGATAATAAACATGCGTTCGTATTGTTTTTTTTTGGTACATAAAAAGTTAATATTTTTATTAGATTATTATAAGCATTCTCAAAATTAGGATCCAAATCTATAGTCTTACAATAACCTGTTATTGCATCATCAAAACACTCAACATCATTTAAAGTTTTGGCAAGATTGAATTGTGCTTCAGTAAAGTTTGGATTTAGTTTTAAAGCTTTGTTATAATTCAGAATAGCCTCTTTAAATTGTCCAAGATTATTAAAAGCACTAGCAAGATTATTGTATGGTTTTGCATTATTTGGATCTAGTTTTATAGATTTTAAAAAAAAAACTATAGATTCTTTATAATTTTCAAGGTTTGAATGAATAATGCCATAAATATTATGGATAGAAGCATTATTGGGATGTTGATCAGCGAAAATTTTAACTTTTGATAATGCTTCTTTAAGTAAATTTTTTTTGCATAAAGAGATTAAAATCTCTATTTTTTCCTCTACTGCTAAAGATTTATTTAACATTTTATAATTTGTTCAAAGTATTGTATTAAAAATATAACCCATATATTAAAATAAAAAATGCTAATCTTGATTGAAACAATTTTAAAAAGTTATATATATCAATATGAATTAGATGGCGGGGTAGCTCAGTTGGTTAGAGCGCGGGACTCATAAGCCCGAGGTCAGTGGTTCGATCCCACTTCCCGCTACCATTCTAGACAACTGGTTAAAAATTGCGTCACTGAGGCGTCAATGCTACTTTCTCTATTTGTATTGATTTATATCAAAAAGAATTTTTATTAATTTATTTACAGTTTTTCTGATAAAGTCATGAACTATAAAAGGAGGAAAAAATATGTTTAATTTAGAATTAAAAATTCCAACCTATGCAGAATGGAAATCTCAATTGGAAAAGTTAAGGAAAGAACAACCTGAGCAAGCTGAAAAGTATTATGAGCAAGTTCAGAAATTTTGGCAGGATTTTTTTGAAGATACATTTAAAATAAAAAAATAACTCCATAACGGTTCATTCCGAAACCAGAGGTGTGATAACTAAACTTTAATTCCTAAGATAGATTTTTTAGTATCTAGTAGATTTTTTTATGAAAAAACTTTTAGGGATCGTGGTTCTGGGTTTGACGGACTGTTAGCTCAGTTGGTAGAGCGGATGACTCTTAATCATTAGGTCGTGGGTTCAATCCCCACACAGTCCACACCATAATAATTAAATTTATAAGGAGCTTTCTGTTTCCATGTGTCCAGAACTACTTTCCTAAAATCATTAGGGTAGAAATTAAATACTATAAACCTTTCTAAGTTCCACCCCAAATTTGTTTGAAATTTATTGAAATATGATTAAGCTTTTTGCAGATTAACTGCGGAAGGACCTTTTTCACCGTTCTCAACTTCAAATGTTAACGCATCACCCTCATTTAACTCCAAGTTTGCTTCTCGAGCAGCTGAAGAATGTACAAAAACATCTTTTCCTTTGTCTTCTCTTTCAATGAAACCATAACCTTTTGTTTCATTAAACCATTTAACTTTTCCGTTTATACTCATTTTATTTTCTTTCTTTATTAATTTAACTTCATTGTTAGAAAAAACTAACAATAGTGCATCTTTAATTTGATTTGATAATAAATGTCAAGTTAAAAAATTGCTGTGCGTAACTCATCAGCCCGAAATCAGTGGTTTTATCATACTTTTCATTACTATCTAGGACAAAATTTATTTTTATATATTTATAACTGTAGTTGATGCACATCAAATTAAATTTTGAAAAAATTCAGTAAGACAGATGTTTGAAATGAAAATAAATTTACCCAGTAAATTAGAATTATCAGATGTTTATGTAAATGAGCCTTTTACTATTTATGAGATGGAAAATATTCTTAAAAAAGATATATACAATAGGTTACGTGAAGAATTTCCAGACAAATCATTTTTTACAGAAGGTTATGGACCAGGGGGTAAATTAATTTTTAATAACCAAAATCCTTTATTTTTTAAATTCTTAGAACAATCACAGACCTGAAGATGTTATATCAAGCTATAAATAATGAAGTTATGGTTAAAAAGCTTTTTAATTTAATGATGCGTGATATAGAAAAAATACCAGAACGAAAAAAATTTCCAAGAAAGATACTACAAGAGAATATTAGATTTGTTGAAAGATGGGACGAAGGATTTTTATCGAAAGTATATAACAAAATTACGAAATTAATTAAATTCAACCCAGTGAGGGTTTTGTTTGAATTCTCAAGAATTGGAAATAATTGTTATATTTCACCTCATACAGAAGAGGATAAAAAAATTTTTAACCTATTATTATACTTTCCAAATCGTGATATGAGCGAATTTGATAAAAATAGACTGGGAACTAATTTTTACAAACAATCAAAAGATAATCTTGATCTCTGGGAATCTTATACAATGGAAGAAAATGAATCAGAAAATTTTTATAAAAACTATAACTTGTTTTACAAAACAAAATTTAGTGAGAATAAATTCATTGGTTTAATAAAATCAAGCAATTCTTGGTATGATACGAATAAATTTAGTAATTTAAAAGAAGATAGAAAATCTTTTAATATTTTTTTTTACCAGTATTAGTAAAAAAAGTTTTGTATTTAGTGTAACCTTTGTGATTTTTAATTCGGAACTTATAAGTTTGAGGTCAGTGGTTCGATTCCACTTTCCGATACCATTATTCAATGAACGTTTCATTATACTGATTAGAAACTCTAACAAAGGTAGTGCACTTGCTTAATTGTTTTAAAGAGGGAGCACCTACATATGTACAGCTACTTCTTACACCTCCAAGTATATTTAAAATAGTGTCTCTTATTTTGCCTCTATATTTAATCCGAACAGTTTTTCCCTCACTACTTCTATAATCTGACAAACCACCATAGTATTTTTTGTTAGCCAGGTCAGAGCTTGAACCATAAAATTCTATGTATTTTTTTCCGTTTAATTTAACTAATTTACCTTTTCCTTCATCATGCCCGGCAAACATTCCACCTAACATTACAAAGTCTGCACCTCCACCAAATCCTTTAGCAACATCCCCTGGACATGTGCAACCACCATCTGCAATTATGTGAGCTCCTAGTCCATGAGCAGCGTCAGCGCATTCAATTACTGCACTTAATTGTGGATAGCCTACGCCAGTTTGAATTCTTGTTGTACAGACGCTTCCAGGTCCAATTCCTACTTTTACTATATCGGCACCTGAAAGAATTAATTCTTGAGTCATATCAGCAGTAACAACATTTCCTGCTATTATTGTTTTAGTTGGATATTTATCTCTTACGGACTTAACAAATTTGCTAAAATGTTCTGAATAGCCATTAGCAACATCGATGCAAATAAACTTTATAAAGTTAAATTCTTTGAGAACTTCATTTAAATTTTCAAAATCTTCTTTTTTAATACCAGCACTTAAGGATATATGGGAATATATTTTTTTAATATTTTTGCATCTTTTTATTTTTTTGACATTATGTTGTTTTGTTAAACAGGTTATCATTTCGAACTCAGCCAAATTTTCAGCGATATCTAGTTCACCTACACCATCCATATTTGCAGCCATTATAGGAATTCCCGACCATTCATTTTTACTATACTTAAATTTGTAAGTTCTTTTTAAATTAACGTCTTTTCTGCTTTGTAAAGTACTTCGCTTCGGTCTAAACAAAACATCAGAATAATCTAGTTTTATATCTTCTTCTAATCTCACAACTGAAGAAACATATTAATATTTAAGGTAATTGCAATTTAATAAATTACTTGTGGATAAGTAAAAAGTGGCTAGTGACCAGGGAATTCAATAAGATTTTCAACTTTATGACCTTTTCTTATTAAATTATTATATCCACCAAGATCAAATAAATTAATTACAAAAATAAAACCTGCAATTTTTCCTTTTGAGATTTCAATTAGTTTTGCTGCAGCTTCTGCCGTACCTCCTGTTGCAATTAAATCATCAATTAATAATATAGAGTCATTTTGTTCAATAGAATCTTTATGAATTTCCATGATGGCTTTCCCATATTCTAGTTCAAATTCAACTGAATGAGTTTCAGCAGGGAGTTTGTTTTGTTTTCTTAAAAGAATAAAAGGTTTTTTTAATAAATAAGAAACTGCAGAAGCAAAAACAAACCCCCTAGCTTCTATGGCAGCAATTTTGTCAAATTTAAATTTTTTAGTTCTATCAACTATTTCATCTATACATTTAATAAAAGCTTTCTCATTTTTTATTAAAGTAGTAATATCCCTGAATAATATCCCTTTTTTAGGGTAATCTTTTATCGAACGTATATGGTCTTTTAGGTTCATTTTTATATTCAATAATATATAAAATCTTAGATATTTTTAAACATATGGCAAATAATAAATTAGCAATTATTGGAGGAAGTGGTCTTTATGATGTGGAAGAATTTAAAGAAAGAGAATTAATCAAAATAAATACTCCATGGGGAAAACCTTCTGACGATATTTTAAAAACAAAATATAACAATAAAGAGGTTTATTTTCTTCCAAGGCACGGAAGAGGACACTTTATATCACCTTCAAAAATTAATTTTAGAGCCAATATGGATTCTTTAAAACAACTAGGTGTTACAGACATAGTATCTGTATCAGCAGTAGGTTCTTTAAAAGAAGATTTATCACCTGGAAAATTTGTTATTGTAGATCAATTTATTGATAGAACATTTGCAAGAAATAAAACTTTTTTTGATGATGAGATTGTTGCCCACGTTTCAATGGCGCACCCAACCTCAAATGGTTTAATGAATGCCTGTGAACAAGCAATTAAAAAAGAAAAAATCGAATATCAAAGAGGTGGAATTTATGTTGTTATGGAAGGACCTCAATTCTCAACTTTAGCAGAATCAAATCTATATAGATCATGGAAAGCAGATGTAATTGGAATGACCAATATGCCCGAAGCAAAACTAGCTAGGGAAGCTGAAATTAGATACGCATCAGTTTCAATGGTAACTGATTATGACTGTTGGCATCCAGACCATGAAAATGTAGACGTTCAACAAGTAATCAAAGTTCTTTTAAGTAATGCAGCAAAGGCAAAAAATATGATTAAAAACTTAATAGATAATTTTGAAAATCATATTGATGAAAAAGATCCTACAAATAATTGTTTAGATGTAGCAATTATAACAACTCCAGAAAAAAGAACTCAAAAAACAAAAGATAAATTAAAAACTATAGCTGGTAGAGTTCTTAATAAATGAAAATTCAAGGAAAAGAATATCGAACAATCTGGTTTGAAGAAAAAAATAAACTTGTGAAAATTATTAATCAAACAAAATTTCCCCACCAATTTATAATTAAAGATCTTAAAACAGTTAAAGATGCAATTAATGCTATTAAAACCATGGAGGTTAGAGGTGCACCACTTATAGGAGCTACAGCTGCTTATGGATTGGTTTTAGCTATTATAGAAAATAACGAACAAACATTTTTAAAGAAATCTAGCGAAACTCTAATTAATTCTAGACCTACAGCTATTAATCTTAAATGGGCTGTAGATCGAATGATGAAAAAACTATCAGGAGCAAATAGTAATGAAATATTAAATATAGCTTTAAACGAAGCAAAAGAAATTTGTGAAGAAGATGTAAAATTTTGCGAAAATATTGGTTTAAATGGTCTTAAAATTATTGAAGAAATTTATAATAAAAAAAAAGATACTGTAAATATTTTAACTCATTGCAACGCAGGTTGGCTTGCAACAATAAATTGGGGTACAGCAACTTCTCCAATTTACCATGCGCATAAAAAAGGAATTCCAGTTCATGTTTGGGTTGATGAAACAAGACCAAGAAACCAAGGAGCTAATTTAACCTCATACGAATTAAATGAAGAAGAGGTTCCCAATACTATTATTGCAGATAACACTGGTGGAATATTAATGCAAAGAGGAGAGGTAGACATGTGTATTGTTGGAACTGACAGAACTCTTTCTACAGGTGACGTTGCAAATAAAATTGGAACTTATTTGAAGGCACTAGCAGCTTACGACAACAATGTTCCTTTTTATGTAGCGTTACCAAGTTCAACAATAGATTGGAATATAAAAGATTTTAAAGATATTCCAATAGAAGAAAGAAATTCAGAAGAATTATCTCATATGGAAGGATTAGACGAAAATAATAATGTGAAAAAAGTTTTAATTTATCCCAAAAAAAGTAGTGCAATGAACTTAGCTTTTGATGTTACACAAGCAAAATATGTAACGGGACTCATAACTGAAAAAGGTGTTTGCGAAGCTTCTACAGAAGGATTAAAAAAATTATTTAAATAAATTATCTCAAAGAGGCAGCTATATTACCACCATCTACCGTAAGAACCGCTCCCGTAGTTTTTTTTGAAGTAGCTAAGTGAAAAAAAGCTTTTGCTACATCTTCAGCTTTAACTTCATTTAGTAATAAGTTGCCTCTCATATAATCGTCAGAGGTAACTAATCTTGCTTTAGCTCTACTTTTGATCATTTTATCAGTCATTAAACCACTTCTAATTCTGTCTGCGTTAACACCATTAGATCTTATTCCATAAGAACCATAATCTACTGCATATTGTTTACACAAACTTAATAAAGCGGACTTAGGCAAACCATAAGGACCAAAATTTTTTCCAGGGTTTACTGATTGTTTTGAAATATTAAAAAGTAAACATCCATTAATATTTTGTTTGATCATTATTTTAACTGCTTCAGAAGCACAATTTTGATGAGAGAAGAAATTAACTTCAAAACTTTTTCTTAATAAATCATCGCTAACTTCACCAATTTTACCGCTTGGAGCATTTCCAGCATTTGAAATCAAAATATCGACACCACCAAATTTTTTACATATTTGCTTAAAAGCATTTTCAACATTTTTTTTGTTAGTTACATCACAATATATGCAAGTATCTTTAATTTTAGATTGTAGTTCTTTTATTTTTTCATGATTAAAATCAAGAAGCACAACTTCAGCTCCATAACTTTTAAATATCTTGTAAGTTTCAAAACCAATTGTTCCTATACTTCCGGTTATCACAACCACATTGCCTTCTAGAAGTTTTTTTATTTTTTTGATTTTTGCTTGTTCTAAAGACCAGTATTCAACATCGAACAAGTCTTTTTCACGGATAAATTTATAAGTAGATGTTTCTTCAACAGAAGAAATAACCCTGGCATTTGTTTCAGTAAGATCGCCAGCAATCTTTGCTGATTTTAAGTCTTTTCCAACACTAAACATGCCTACGTTTTGTACTAAAATAACTCTTGGGGATGTATCTAGCATTATTTTTTTTTCTTTTACTTTCTTTTTATTCACATTGAAATAATTCACATATTTTTTTCTGTAATTATCGAAAGCTTTCTTTGCTGTTAATTTAAATTCTTCAATTGTTGAATTTTTTTTAGGCGTTATCACTAATGGAAAAGGCTTTACTCTAATTACATGATCTGGTGTTGCAGTTCCTTTTGCAGAATAGAATTTTACATTTTTCCCATTTATAAAATATTTTAAATTTTGATTTATTCTGTAGTTTACTATGAATTTTTGATCTTTATTTACGGATAAAAGACCTCTTATTACTGGAGAAACCTCATGAGGACTAAATTTTATTGAATAATTTTTTATCTGCTTTATTTTTTTTGACTTAAGTTTTTTTATAGCTCTTTCTGCTTTAGAAACATATTTTATCATTAAACTATAAGCATCTTTCGCATTATCTGCAAAAGTAAATATTCCATGATTCATCAAAATTAAGCAATTAATGTTAGGATTTTTTGAGTAAATTTCATTTATTTTTTTTGCTAAACCAAATCCAGGCATTACATAAGGAACTATACTTGCTTTATTTCCAAATATTTTTTTACTAAAATTTAAACCATTGGGTCTGTTAGTTACATTCATTATGGCATCAGAATGAGTATGATCTACAAATTTAAATGGTAAAAACGCATGTAAAAAAGTTTCAACAGATGGGTTAGGGGACTTAATATTGATTAAATTTCTTTTTTGATAGTTGACCATGTCTTCATCAGATAAATGTTTTTTATTTTTTAATAATAGTAGAGGTTGTAATTTAACAGCAGGAAGACCTTCTGGTTCAATTTCATTCATATTCCATCCGCTACCTTTAACACAAAGTACATCATATTTTTTTCCATCAATGTCTTTGATTGAGGTTTTTACTGAAGTATTGCCACCTCCATGTAAAACTAATTCGTTATTTCTGCCTAATAATCTGGTTGTATAGACTCGGAGCGCCATATCTTTAGAGTGTCCAAGGCCATCATATCTTCTAATATATTTTTTAGCTTCTGAGTTTGACCAATTATTTTTCAAAATTCTCTTCCTTGTGTATAAAGTTTTACAGTAGTTTTTTATTTGAAAGAAGTAAAAAAATTTGTTTAGCTATAACTAATAAAGAATCGGGAGAACTTATAATGGTAAAAAAGGTAGGAGAGCATATAACTTTAGATATCATTGGCACTAAGAAGGAATACACCCCTTCTTTCTTTGAGAAACTTGTATACAAAATTGCCAAAAAAGCAAAAGTTATAGTACTAGAAATATCAAAACATAAATTTGAACCACAAGGTTTTACCTTAGTGGCTTTGTTGGCAGAAAGTCATATGAGTTTTCATACTTTTCCTGAAAAAGAAATTGTAAGCTTTGACTTTTTTACTTGTGCTAAAGTCTCGCCATCTGTTGCAATAGATATTATTAAAAAAGAAATTGAGCACAAAAGAATTGTCAAAAATGAATTTAATAGAGATACAATTACTCTTTATGATGATATTTACAACTCTTCAGGATTAAAAAAATATTATATTGTAAACAATGTATTAGAGGATTTTACTTCAAAAGTAGGACAACATATTGAGATTCTTGATTTAGAACAGTTTGGTAAATCGCTATTTATAGATAATGAATTACAAGTAGCTACTAACGATGAGTATTTGTATAGTTCAACTTTTGTAAACTCTGGTTTAAAATTAAATAAAGCTAAAGACAAAGCAGCAATTATTGGTGGTGGAGACGGTGGTGTTGCAAGAGAATGTATTTCTAAAAATTTTAATTTTATCGATTGGTTTGAATTAGATCCCGAAGTTGTTGAAGTGTGTAACAAATATTTAAGTAAGGTTGGAGACAATGTTATAAAGAAAAATTCTGTAAAATGCATATGGGGTGATGCTTTTGAAAGCATTAAATCTTTGGAAGATAATAGATATGATAAAATTTTTGTAGATTTAAATGACGATCAATACTGCATAAATCTAGCATCAAAAAATATGAAATCTCTTAAAAGGATACTTAAACCAAATGGAGTTATCACAGCTCAAGTTGGTAGCCAAGACAAAAAACCAAAACAAGTTGATAGTTGGCTAAAAGTTTTGAATAAAAGCTTTGGAAATACAACTTTAGATAGGGTTTATATACCAAGTTTTGATTGTTCTTGGAATTTTGCTTCATCCATTAATCATTCTGGTTAAAAATATCTTTTTAATTTCTTAAAATTATGAAATACTTCTCTCATATTTTTGGAGGTAATAATGAGTATATTTAAAAAAACTATATTAACTATTTTTGCTTCACTATTACTAACAGCGAATGTGTATGCTGATAAAGTAAGGATAGGAACGGAAGGTGCGTATCCTCCGTGGAATGCAAAAAATGAATCTGGTAAATTGATTGGCTTTGAAGTTGAGCTTGCGAATTTCCTTTGTATTTACATGGGCGCAGAATGCACAATAGTAGAACAAGATTGGGATGGAATGATTCCTGGTCTTATAATGAGAAAGTATGATGCTATCATGGCAGGAATGTCTATTACTCCTGAGAGAATGAAAACTATAAATTTCTCTCAAGGTTATGCAGACGAAGTTGCTTCTCTTGCTGTAATGAAAGGTTCAAGTTTAGAGGGATTGGATACACCAGCTGGTATAAATTTAGGTTTAGGTGGATCAGATGTTAAAGCTGCTTTGGAAACTTTAACAGGTGCTCTTGCTGGAAAAACTGTATGTGTTCAGACCGCAACTATTCATCAAAACTTTGTAGAGTCTGGAGATGTAGGAAGTGTAACAGTTAGAACTTACAAAACTCAAGATGAGGTAAATTTGGATTTAGCTGCAGGTAGATGTGATGCGGCTTTAGCAGCAGCGGTTGCTTTTTCTGATTATGCTGAAAAATCAGGCAAACCTGTTGTTCTTACCGGACCAACTTTTTCTGGAGGAGCTTTTGGAAATGGCGTTGGCGTTGGTATTAGAAAAGATGATACCGATCTTTTAAAAAGATTTAACGCAGCTATAGATACTGCCAGAAAGCAAGGAAAAATTAGCGAATTAGCTATTAAGTGGTTTGGCTTTGACGCTTCAATGTAATAATTTAATTTTTAAGGCGATAGACTAATTCTATCGCCTTAAAATATATGGGACTTTTAGCTTACGGAGATACTGGCTGGGGAGACGAACTTTTTTTTGCAACTCTCATGACCATAGCAGTAGCTGCAGCAGCTTTACTTATTGGTTTTTTTTTAGCAGCAATTTTTGCATCATTTAAACTATCAAAAAATAGAATATTAAATTTGATTGGAAGTTTTTACACCACAGTTTTTAGAGGTGTTCCTGAACTTTTAGTAATATATTTATTTTTTTTTGGTAGCAGTGGTGCAGTTATGTATGTAGCAAAGATTTTTGGATATGATGGGTATATCGAAGTTAATGCATTTTTGACTGGCGCATTCTCTATAGGAATTATATCTGGAGCATATTCAACAGAAGTTTTTAGAGGAGCAATTCAATCTATTAACAAAGGTCAATTTGAAGCTTCTCAAGTTTTAGGTTTCAAAAAAAAAATTTATTATTACAAAATAATTATTCCACAAATGTTAAGATTAGCATTACCTAATATAAGCAATGTTTGGCAAATTACTCTAAAAGACACATCTTTAATATCAGTTACTGGATTAGTAGAAATTATGAGAATGTCATATGTTGCAGCTGGATCAACAAGAGACCCTCTATTCTTTTATTCATTTGCAGCCGTTTTATATTTATTTTTGACTTTTTTGAGCATGAAATTATTTAACAAATTAGAACAACATTATAACAAAGGGTATTAAATGGATTTAATGATAGAAAGTTTTCCAAGGTTACTCAATGCAACAAAATTAACAATTGAATTAACTTTATTATCATTATTCTTTGGTATTTTTGTTGGTGTTTTTTTTGCAATATTAAGGACAAGTAAAAATAGAGTTTTTTATTTTATATCATATTATTATTCATATATTTTTCGAGGAACTCCTTTATTAGTTCAAATTTTTATAATTTATTTTGGACTTGGTCAGGTCGAATGGATAAGAGAATCTTTTCTTTGGATAGTTTTAAAAGAACCTTATTCTTGTGCAATTCTTGCATTTACTTTGAACACAGGAGCTTATTCTTCAGAAATTTTTAGATCTGCTTTTGAAACAATTAATAAAAGAGTCTTAGAGGCAGCTAAAGGTTTAGGATTAAATAAATTACATATTTTTTTTAAAATCAAGTTGCCAATAGCTATAAGACAATCATTGCCTGCTTATGGAAACGAAATGATATTAATGTTAAAAGGAACCTCTTTAGCTAGCACAGTTACTTTGCTTGATCTTACAGGAGTAGCAAAACATATTATATCAACTACTTTTAGACCAATGGAAGTTTTTATTGTTGCTGGAAGTATATATTTAATAATGACTTTTATAATCCACAATTTTATTAAATTTCTAGAAAAAAAATATAGTTATTAAGAAAATTAATAATCAGTATATTGTTTTACTTCTTTTATTTTAGATCCAGATTGTTCGTTGATTGATAGCTTTATTTTAGCACGTTCATCATTTAAGAAATGTACATCTCTTGACAGCTTTACAAATTTTTCCCCAAAGTCTGAATTTTTTTCACACATTCTTTTTTCATTCTCTATAACCCAAAGCTTTGAATTAATTTCTTTAAGAGATTGGAAGAGATTATCTAGTTTTTCACCGGATTTAACATTTTGATCTAATTGACTTTTTAAAACATTGTACTCATCATTAATAAACTTAAGTTTTTCAGGGTCTTTGATTTTTCTTTTTTTAATCTCTAAAATAGAAATTTTGTCCAAAAGCTCGGCAACTGATACTTCTACTAGAATTTTATTCATAAAAAATTATACTATGTTAAATTGTCTGAACTATGTCTAATATTTTAATAATAAAACATGGCTCCTTGGGAGATATAGCTCAAGCAAGTGGCGCTATTCAAGATATATCTGACAACCATAAAAATGATCAGTTATACTTATTAACTACAAGACCATACATTGATCTTTTTAAAAAAAACCCTTTTATTACAGATGTAATTTTAGACAAAAGATTATCTAGGTTTAACTTAATTTATTTATATTCTTTAATGAGAAGTATTAAAAAATTAAATATTCAAAGAGTATATGATCTTCAAAATTCTTCTCGAACAAAATTTTATCAAAGAATTCTTTTTCCTAAATCTAATTCAAATAAATGGTCAAGCTCTGAAACAACTTTACCAAAAGATAAAACAAAAGAAGAATTTGACAAAAACGCAGTACTTGATCGTTTTGATCACCAATTAAAAGCATCTGGACTTAGCACAAAAAATACCATGCTTCCTGATTTTGCTTGGGCATGTTCAGATATTAATAATATTAAGCATCAATATAAGTTAGAAAAATATATAGTTTTATTTCCTTTTTGTTCAACACATCTAATTGAAAAAAAATGGCCTTACTACAATGAACTAATAGATTTAATTAAAAACAAATATCAAGATCAGTATAAAATTGTAGTTGCACCAGGTCCTTCGGAGATAAAAGATGCTAATGAAATAAAAGCTATTTGTCTTTTAGATAATGACAAAGCTCTTGACATATCGCAATTATCTTCATTAATTAAAAATAGTTCTTTTGTAATTGCAAACGATACTGGGCCTGCACATATGGCAGCTCACTTAAATGTAAATGGTTTAACATTATTTGGTTCCCATACAACAGCACATAAAGTTAGTATTGAAAGAGAGAAATTTAAACCCATACAAGTTTCAGATTTAAATAAATTATCTGCTGAAAAAGTTTTTGGAAAGATTGAAGAAAAAATTAATTAAGAATATATTTTGTCGGCAAGACCGTAGCATAAAACGGCACTAAGAATCATTAATACACCTGGTGCATAAATCCCTTCATCTGAAGTTTTTTCAGTATGACCAAGTTTATTTATTTTAATTGAATAAATTCCAACAAAAAATGCCGTTAAATTTTGTACAAATACCAAGTTAAAGAATCCCCAAGCACCTTCGATACCATTTGGTCTGATGAACATTATATACAAAGCTACTAGCACTGAACCTATAAAGAATGAGCCAAAAAATCTAATCATGATAGCTGCAGTATGATCTACTGCATATTCATCACAAAAATCTTGTGTTTTAAAAACACATCTATAAGCGTAAAAGGCATAACCTAAGAAATGAACAATAAAAACTATTAGATAAATAATTCCATTAAATTTTTCAATCATAAGATAATTATATTACAGTATTTTTAAATATTCATTAACTATATTATTCCATTCAAATTTAGTTACATAATCTTTAGCTTTTTTTCCTAATTCTTTGTAAGAATTATTTTTTAAAACTAAATCTATACTAGAATAAATTTCATCTAGATCGTTACCATCGCAAATAATTCCAGTTTCTTTATCTTTAATAGCATCAGAAGCTCCACCATCTTTACCTCCAATGGAAGGAACTCCGTATTGAGCCGCTTCCACATAAGCAATACCAAAACCTTCAACTGATTTTTTATAAATAATCGATGGCATAACAAATAGATTAGACTTGGCAATAAATGCATTCTTTAAGTTTTGCGAAATATCTTTTAAAAACAATACTTGTTTATCTAAATTTAATTCTTTAACTAATTTCTTAATATTTTCTTCTTCTTCACCTAAACCAATGCATGTGTAAATTATATTTGGATAAATTTCCTTTAAATTTCTTAATGCCATAATCACTTTTTCATGATTTTTACGTTTATCGAATCTGGAAACAGTAATAAGTCTTGGACTTTTATCTTTGAGCAATTTCTCTGCTTCGTCTAAAGTTTTATTATCAATTGACTTAACTGGATAAACACCTGGATTGATTACAATAATTTTATTAGAATTTACTCCGTTTTCTATTGCAAGGTTTTTTGTAAATTCAGAGTTTGCAACAACATGATCTACATTATTTAAGACATTTAAAACTCTTTTATTGGATCTACTTTCTTTGTTATGGTTAATTTCCTTTGAATGGATTAAACAAACTTTTTTTTTATTCGATTTTATTAATTCTAAACTTTTCCAATGATCAGCGATTATGCATTCGATTTTTTTATTTTTATTAATAAACTCATTAACTAAATATGCTTTTCTATATTTTCTTAATAATTTTGTTCCACTAATTCTTTCAATTGAAAATGAAACACCATCATCAATTTCTTTATGATTTTCTTGATAATCTGCAAATACTTTTGTTAAGTTATATTTAGAAATAGAATTTGTTAGACCCCACATTAAATTTTGCATACCTCCTATTTTAGGAGGAAAAGATCTTGTAACAACTAGATACATTAATTATTAAACCACTTTATATTGCAGCCCATACTTGGAATTTGATCTTTTGGGCCGTTTCCAGTTTCAGCAATTTGCTTCATTGCTTTATATAAATCGCTTTCACCACTTCCAGCTGGCTTTAAATCTTTTAATTCTCTTAATCTCCCTCTGTATTGTAGTTCTAGATTTTTATTATAGCCAAAAAAATCTGGAGTACATACTGCACCATAGTTTTTTGCAATTTCTTGAGTTTCATCGAAAAGATAAGGAAAATTAAATTTATGGTTTTGAGAAAATTTAATCATATTAACAAATGAGTCTTCAGGATAATTTATTGGATCATTGGAACAAATTGCTACAGACCTAATTCCAAATTTTTCTAAATTTTTACAATCTTCAACAATATCTTTTATCACTGCTTTAACATAGGGGCAGTGATTACAAATAAACATTATCAATGTGCCATTTTCACCTTTAATATCATTAAGTGAAATCATTTTATTGTCAGTGGAATTTAATTGAAAATTTTCTGCTTTTTTTCCAAAATCACATATTGGAGTTTTTGTTAGTGTCATGTTAAGTATTATATAAGATATGTTTTACGATTTGGAAAATAAAAAACCAAAAAATTCAGGCGAAAATTGGGTAGCTCCGAATGCTGTAATTATAGGTGATGTTACCTTAGAAAAAAATACAAGTATTTGGTATAATGCAACTTTAAGAGGTGACGTTGAAAATATTCATATAGGCGAGGGATCAAATGTTCAAGATGGCAGCGTTTTACATACTGATCCAGGCTATCCTTTAAAAGTTGGAAAAAATGTAACAATCGGACATCTAGTTATGCTTCATGGATGCACAATAGGGGATAATAGTTTGGTAGGAATTGGAGCCGTAATTCTTAACAATGCAAAGATTGGAAAAAATTGTATCATTGGAGCAAAATCGTTAATAACAGAAAATAAAGAAATACCTGATAACTCTTTAGTTGTTGGATCGCCTGCAAAAGTTGTTAGAAAAGTAACTGAAGAAGAAATCAAAGCGATTAAAAAAAATACAATTCACTACCAAAATAACTGGAAAAAATATTCAAAAAATATACGTTAAGGAACCAACCAATATTCTTTATTGTTATCTAATTCAAATCTAGCTCTTCGATGACCTTTAGCTGCTAAATAAAGCCACTCAATACTTTTTATTTTACACTGGATAACAGTAAAGTTTTTATATCCTTCTTCACTTTGCAACAAAGTAAATTCATAATTATCTAATTCTGGTTTTAAGCCTGATGTTGGGATAAAGGACTCTGTTCCAGGTCCATTATCAACCAAATAACATTTTCTACTTATATGACCTGTTTTAGACCAAGATTCTTTTGTTATTTTATTGTTGTGATTGATTTTGCATTCTACTTTTAATCTTAATTGGATTTTTTCTTTTTTGTCATAAAAGAGCATTGAAGCATATTCATTATTTTTTAATTTAGGAATTTTATCTGATCTAATATCACTATGAAATTGGAGTAGATTTTTTGACAGATCAGATTTTCTAAGAATCACAATTCTTCCATCAAAATCTTTTTGATCACCACAAACAAAAACAGGAATTCTAAAAGGTGAATCTCTATTGGTTACTGCATCATCTAACATCGACCAAATTTTTTTTTTGATTTCTTTAAAATCTTCGTAGTATGCTGGTTGCATACAGGCTTACTTCCTTAATCTTCTAATTAAACTTGATGTATCCCAACGATTACCACCTAATTTTTGAACATCACCATAGTACCCATCTACAATTTCAGTTATCGGCAATAAAGAATTATTTTTTTTTGCTTCTTCTAAGGCAATTTCTAAATCTTTTCTCATCCAATCTACAGCAAATCCAAATTCGAATTTATCATCAATCATTGTTTTGTATCTATTATCCATTTGCCAAGATTGAGCAGCGCCTTTAGATATAACTTCAATAACATCTTCCATATGTAGTCCAGCTTTTAGACCAAAGTTAATACCTTCCGATAATGCTTGAACAAGGCCCCCAATACAGATTTGATTAACCATTTTTGCTAACTGTCCATTACCGGCTTTACCAAGTAATTTTATTTTTTTACTATAACAATCAATTACATGTTTTGCTTTATCAAAATTTTCTTTGTCTCCTCCAACCATTACAGTTAGGACGCCATTTTCTGCGCCTGCTTGTCCTCCTGAAACTGGAGCATCTAAAAATCCAAATCTATTTTTTTTTGAATAATCATAAATTTCTCTTGCAATTGTTGCTGAGGTTGTTGTGTTATCAATATAGATAGTACCTTTTTTTATTGTTTTAAAAATTCCGTTATTTCCAAAAGTAACTTCTTTTAAATCTTTATCATTACCAACGCATGTAAAAACAAAATCAGCTCCATCAACAGCTTTTGCGGGAGTTTCAGCTTTTGCTCCTTTGTATTCAGATAGCCATTTATCTGCCTTTGCCGTTGTTCGATTATAAACAGTTACATTATGTTCAGCTTTTGATATATATCCTGCCATTGGGTAACCCATTACACCGAGACCAATGAAAGCAACCTTACAAGTCATAAAAAAAAATGTTTAAAAATTTAAGTTTAAAAGTAATTATATTTGGTTTTATATTTACATTTTTTTCTAGTTTTGGACAGAGTTTTTTTTTAGGAATATTTAATCCAAGTATAAGAAACGAACTATCTATCACTCATGGACAATTTGGCTCAATTTATGCATCAGCTACTTTAGCAAGTAGTTTTATATTAATTTGGGTAGGAAAAAAAATTGACGATATAGATATTTCTAAATTTGTTTTTTTTGTTATTCTATTACTTGCCTTTTCTTGTTTTTTTTTTTCTAATATTTCATCAATTTCATTTCTGTTTATAGCAATTTTTTTAATGAGATTTTCAGGCCAAGGAATGATGTCTCATACAGCAACCACCACAATTTCTAGATATTTTACAAAATCAAGAGGAAAAGCTTTAAGCACTGGATGGTTTGGCTTGTCAGCTGCAGAATTTATTTTACCAGTTTTAATAATTTATCTTTTGTCAACCATGGAATGGAAAAATATTTGGATTATAATTTCAATTATTGTATTAATTTTTTTACCTTTAGCTTCTTTTTTTTTAGTAAAAAATCTCAATTTTGATTCAAGAGAAAAAACTAAAGACAATGTTATTAATGAAGATAATTTTAAACAATGGAAAAGAGCTGAGGTTATAAAAGATTATAGATTTTATATTGTATGTGCAAATATGCTAGCAATGCCTTCTATTGCTACTGGGACTTTTGTTTATCAATCTTTTATACTTTCTTCAAAAAACTGGGGTCCTTATATAATTGCACAATCTTTTATGTCTTACTCTATACTTTCGGTAGTTGCATTAATTTTTTCAGGTTTTTTAATTGATAAATTTACTAGTAGAAAAATTTTAATTTACATAAATATTCCTTTGTTTTTTGCAGCAATGGTTTTGTTTTATTTTGACAAACCATTTTCATCATTTGTGTTTTTTGGATTAATTGGTATTACGAATGGATTTTGCAATGTTCTTGGATCTTCTACTTGGGCTGAAATATATGGAGTAAAATATATAGGGTCTATAAAAGCACTTACTACCGCATTAATGGTTTTTGCTACTGCTTTTGGAACTGCTGTATTTGGAATTCTAATTGATGCAGGTTTTTCTATAGAACAAATCTCTCTAATTACAGCAACTTATATTTCTATTTCAATGATTTCTTTGTTTTTTATAAGAAAAAAAATAAACCCTATAAAAATATAGAAATTACTTGATTTTATAGTTTTCCAAGTATAAATACCTCGCATGGCAAGAGTAACAGTAGAAGATTGTATAGATAAGGTAGAAAGTCCTTACGAATTAGTTTTAGTAGCAAAAGAAAGAGCTACTCAGCTAAATTCCGGAATTGAACCAACTATTGATAGAGATAATGATAAAAATACAGTTATTGCTCTCAGAGAAATTGCTATTGAAAAAGTAAAAGTTCCCGATTTAGAAGAGAGTGCCGTTTACAAGTTAAGGAAACATGTTGAGCAAGTTGATGACGTATCTGAAGAAGATGAAGATGTGGGTGATGAATTTGAAAATTTATATAAAGGAGAAATATCAAAAAGTGGAACTCCAATATTGCCATCAAAAAGAGCTAGAAAAATTCCAGAAAGAATTCAAGTTTCAAAAGAAGATTTAGACGAATTAAAGGGAGCAATTGAGCCAGCACCAGAAGACAAAGTTACAGAATCAGAAGATACTGAACTTTCATTAGAAAATTTAAAAGAAGAAGAAGCTCAAAAAAATACTGATATCAAAGAAGATACTGAAGCTACAAATAGCTAAAAATATATTATAAAATCTTACCATGGATAGGAAAGTTTGTGTTGCACCGATGATGGATTGCACAGATCGACATGAACGCTTTTTTTTAAGATTAATAAGCAAGAACGTTTTGCTTTATACAGAAATGATTGTTTCTGAAGCGATAGATAGAGGAGATAAAAAAAAGTTATTATCTTTTAATATAAAAGAAAAACCAGTTGCACTTCAATTAGGAGGTTCTACTCCTAAATTATTGGCTAACGCTTCAAAGATTGGTGAAGATTTTGGATATGACGAAATTAATTTAAATTTAGGCTGTCCAAGCAAAAAAGTTCAAAAAAATAAATTTGGGGCATGCCTGATTAAAGAACCGACTCTAGTAGCTGATTGTTTAACTGAAATGCAAGCAAAAACAAAATTACCAGTAACAGTTAAAACTAGAGTAGGTTATGATGATATAGAAGATTACAAAAGTCTATTTAATTTTATTAAACTATTAAAATCGACCGGTGTAAAAACATTTATTATTCATGCTAGAAAAGCAATACTAGGCAAGTTTACTCCTAAACAAAATTTAAATATCCCTCCCTTAAAATATGAAATGGTATATAAACTTAAAGAAGATTTTAAGGATTTAGAAATTATTATAAATGGTGGAATTACTTCAACTAATCAAATTAAAAATCATTTAAAAAAAACCGATGGAGTTATGATTGGTAGATTTGCATATCATTCGCCTTATATTTTAGCAGATATTGAAAAAGAAATTTTTAATAATAATGAAGTTGCATCAAGGAAAGAAATAATTGAAAAATTAATACCATACGTCAAAAAAGAAGTTAAAAAAGGTACAAGATTAAATCAAATAATGAGACATACAATTGGTCTTTTTCATGGACAAACAGGTTCTAATTTTTGGAAAAGATATTTAAGTGAGAATATGTGTGTTAGAAATGCTGATGTAAATAAAATAGATCATATAATGGATAAAATATCTTTTAACAAATTAAAGAGATCTGCGAGTTAACTTGGATTTAAGTCTCTTTTCAAACCAATATTTATTTTTTGCTTTTATAATGGCTTTAGCAGCTATTCCAGTTGGATTTAGCGCTGGTTTTTTTGGTATAGGAGGAGGCTTAATTAGTGTTCCTGTGCTTTTTTATTCTTTTGAATCATTAGGATTAAATAGTGATTATATTATGCACCTAGCCATAGGAACTTCTTTTTCAATAATTGTTCCAACTTCAATATCATCAGTTTTAACTCACAATAAATTTAATGCAGTAGATTTTAACGTGGTAAAATCCTTTGGTTTATTTGTTATAATAGGAGTCGTTTTCGGTACTATTTTCGCTTCAACATTAGAAACGCGGCAACTAGTACTATTATTTTCAATAGTTACTTTTTGTTTAGGTAATTATTTAATTTTTTCAAAAGAAAAAGAAGTAAATTCGATTTCTATTTTTAAAACACAATATAAATTTTTTTTTGGTTTAATTTCAGGATTTATCTCTGGTCAAATGGGAATAGGAGGAGCTATAATGAATGTGCCGGTGCTAAAATTCTTCGGCTATAACATAAATAAAGCGATAGGTAGCGCTGCAGCTATTGGTTTTTTAATAGCTATAACGGGAACATTGGGTTTTTTATTAACTGGTAATTATAAAGAAGTAGATGCTCCTTTAAGTGTGGGCTTTGTAAACATTCCGGCTTTTTTAATTTTTGTTCCCATAACAATTTTTATGGCTAAACTTGGAGCGAAAACTGTTCACAAGCTAGATAAAAAACTAATTACTAAATTATTTGGTTTATTAAATATATTTGTATCTATTCGATTATTTTTGGAATATTTAAGTTTTTAAATTTTTTGATCGTATTCTCCAATTTTTCCAGTTTTTTGAAGAAGATCATCAATAAATTCGAAAATTTTTTTCTTTCTTTCGTTTGATGTAGGACTTTCTGTTACTATTACTAATGAAGGTTTGTTAGATGATGCTCTTATCAGTCCCCATGAACCATCTTCAAATGAAAACCTTACACCATTTATAGTTAATACTTCTGTAATTTCCTGATTATCAATTTTTGTTTTATCATTCTTAATTTTCTCAACTTGGTTAATCAAATCCTCAACTACTTGGTACTTCTCTTCATCTTTACAGAAAGGAGCCATCGTAGGTGTTTGGTAAGTTTTGGGTAGTTCGTTAATTATTTCACTCATGTTTTTATTTTGCTTATTTAATAATTGGCAAACTTGAATTGCTGAATTTACTCCGTCATCATAACCATAACCTAAGGGTTGATTAAAAAAGAAATGACCACTTCTTTCAAATCCAGCTAACGCTCTTTCTACATTAACTTTTCTTTTAATATGAGAATGGCCTGTTTTCCAATATATTGTTTCACATTTATTTTCTAAAAGAATTTTATCTTTTGAAAAAAGTCCTGTTGATTTAACATCAACCACAAATTTTGATCCATTGTGTTTTGATGATAAGTTTCTTGCGATTAACAAACCAATTTTATCAGAAAATATTTCGTTTCCTTTGTTATCGATCACTCCAACACGATCTCCATCGCCATCAAATCCAAAACCAATATCTGCATTATTATCTTTTACAGCTTTACTAATAGCATTAAGCATTTTTAAATTTTCAGGATTAGGGTTATATTTTGGGAAAGTGTAATCAAGGTTGCAATCAACTTTAATTACTTCACAACCAATACCTTTTAAAATATCTGGTGCAAAAATTCCTGCTGTACCATTACCACAAGCTACAACTGCTTTAATTTTTTTATTAATTTTATTCTTATTTATTAAATCATCTTTATAAATTTGTTGAAATCCATTAATTTTTTTTTCACTTCCTTTTCCTTTAATAAATTTTTTATTTAGAGTTAAATCTTTTAATTCTTTCATTTCTTCAGGTGCATGTGTTAAACCTTTTTTGATACCCATTTTAACTCCAGTCCAACCATTTTCATTATGACTTGCTGTAATCATTGCAACAGCATCAGTATTCAAATTAAATTGGGCAAAATAAACAGTAGGAGATAAAGACAATCCTATATCTTCAATATTACAACCAGTAGAAATCAATCCTCTTTTTAAGGCAGCTTTTATTTCTTCACTATAAGATCTATAATCGTGTCCAACAATAACTCTAGGATTTTTCTTTTTTGTATTTTTTATTATTTGCGTTCCTAGTCCTTTGCCTAAATCTTCTAAACCTAATATGTTGATATCTTTTTTATACAACCACCTAGCGTCATATTCTCTAAAGCCATTCGGGTTTATTTTTATATCTGTAGACATTCTTTGTTTTTATAGTTTTTTATCTATTTATTTAGTTTATTTTTTGATTGATTGTTTTTTTTTAATGTTCTATAAATGTTCTGTTGATTTAACTATTTATATAGTATAATCAACTTTATTACACACAACATATAGTTGTTTTTTAATAAAAACGTAAAAAAGGGAGTATGAATAAGATTCTATCTCAAGCAATAAGAAAAGCTGTCTCTGAATATAATCCTAAAAACATAGAAAATATCCCTGATAATAAAAGACCAGATTTATTTTCATTAAGTAACGAAACAGAACTTTTTCAAAACGAAAAAGGCATAACAATCAAAATTGACAGAACCAAAGATTCTAATCTTACTAAATTTGGAAGAGCAACTTTGAGCGATAGGTACTTGGGGGCCAACGAGTCTTACCAAGATTTATTTGCTAGAGTGGCAAGTCATTATGCGGACAATAATTTGCATGCGCAAAGAATTTATAACTATATAAGCAATTTATGGTTTATGCCTGCAACACCAGTTTTATCAAATGGCGGAACAAAAAGAGGTTTGCCTATTTCTTGTTTTTTAAATGAAGCAAGTGATAGCTTAGATGGAATTTTAGATCTATGGAGCGAGAACGTTTGGCTTGCAGCGAGAGGCGGTGGCATTGGTAGTTACTGGGGCAACTTAAGATCTATCGGAGAAAAAATTGGTAGAGTAGGTAAAACTTCAGGAATAATTCCTTTCATTAAAGTTATGGATTCATTAACAATGGCAATAAGCCAAGGCTCATTAAGGAGAGGATCTGCTGCATGTTATCTTCCAATTAACCATCCTGAAATTGAAGAATTTATTGAAATGAGAAGACCAACTGGAGGCGATCCAAATAGGAAAGCTCTAAATTTACACCATGGTGTTTTGATATCAGATGCATTTATGAGAGCTGTTGAAATGGATGAGCAGTGGGCTCTTAAAAGTCCAAAAGACGATGTAATACAATCTACGGTTTCTGCAAGAAATTTATGGATTAGACTATTAACAGCGAGAATAGAAACCGGAGAACCTTATATGATTTTTATTGATACCGTTAATAGATTAATACCTCAACACCACAAGTTAGCAGGTTTGACTGTTAAAACTTCTAATCTTTGTAGCGAAATTACACTTCCTACAGGAATAGATAAAGATGGTAGAGATCGTACAGCTGTTTGTTGCTTGTCTTCATTGAACATCGAAAAATATGATGAATGGAAAAATGATGAGAGCTTTATTGGTGATGTAATGAGATTTTTAGATAATATTTTAACTGACTTTATAGAAAATGCTCCAGACCAGTTTAGTGATGCAACTTACTCAGCTATGAGAGAAAGAAGTATTGGTTTAGGCGTAATGGGTTTACATTCTTATTTTCAAAAGAAAAACATTCCTCTTGAATCTGTTATGAGTAAAGTTTGGAATAATAAAATATTTAAAAATATTAAAAAAAAAGTTGACGAGTCATCAAAAGAACTTGCAGAAGAAAGAGGAGCATGTCCAGACGCTGAAGAATATGGTATAAAAGAAAGATTTTCAAATAAAACTGCAATCGCACCTACAGCCTCAATATCAATAATTTGTGGAGGTACTTCGCCTGGAGTTGAACCTATTGCAGCCAATAGCTACACGCATAAAACTTTGTCGGGCTCTTTTAATGTAAGAAATAGACATTTAAAGAAAGTATTAGAAAAATATAATAAAAACACTGATGAGATTTGGTCTAGCATAACAACAAATCAAGGCTCAGTTATGCACTTAGATTTTTTGACAAAAACGGAAAAAGACGTTTTCAAAACAGCTTTTGAGTTAGATCAAAAATGGATAGTGGAACATGGTGCCGATAGAACCCCTTATATATCGCAAGCTCAATCTATAAACTTATTTTTACCTGCAGATGTACATAAAAAAGAATTACACCAAATTCATTTTCAAGCTTGGAAGAAAGGTTTGAAAAGCCTTTATTATTGTAGATCTAAATCAATTCAAAGAGCTGAAAATATTAATAGTAATTTATCAACTAATGTTGAAAACAATGTTTATAAAAAAGATCGAAACCAAACGCAAGAGCTAGAAGTAGAGTATGACGAGTGTCTATCATGTCAATAGCAAGAAGAGCAAATAAAGAAATTGTTAAGCCTAAAAAAAAAGGTCTCCTTGTTGGAGATCCAGTATACAAACCATTTAGATATCCTTGGTGTTATGATGCTTGGTTAACTCAACAAAGGATTCATTGGTTACCAGAAGAAGTGCCACTAGGAGATGATGTCCGTGATTGGCAGAAAAATTTAACTTCAGAAGAAAAAAATTTACTAACTCAAATATTTAGATTTTTTACCCAAGCAGATGTTGAAGTTAATAATTGCTATATGAGACATTACATGCATGTCTTTAAGCCCACAGAAACTCTTATGATGTTATCTGCTTTTGCAGCAATGGAGACTGTTCACATAGCTGCCTATTCTCACTTATTGGATACAATTGGAATGCCTGAAATGGAATATTCAGCTTTTTTAAAATACAAAGCAATGAAAGACAAATATGATTATCTACAAGAATGTGATGTTAGCTCAAACCACAACATAGCTAAAACAATTGCCATCTTTAGTGCATTTACTGAAGGGGTACAATTGTTTGCAAGTTTTGCAATTTTATTAAATTTTCCAAGACAAAATAAAATGAAAGGTATGGGCCAAATAGTTACATGGTCTGTTAGAGACGAAACATTACACTGTAATTCTATGATAAGATTGTTCAAAGAATTTGTTAGAGAAAATCCAGAAGTTTGGAACGAAAAATTAAAAAAAGAAATTTATGAAGCTTGTCGTACTATTATATCTCATGAAGATGCATTTATTGATTTAGCTTTTGAAATGGGACCGTTAAACGGACTTACATCTGATGAAGTTAAAAAATATATTAGATGGATTGCAAATAGAAGATTGATTCAGCTAGACTTGAAACAGATATATCAGGTGGACAAAAATCCATTAACTTGGTTGGATACGATGCTTAATGCTGTTGAACATATGAATTTTTTTGAAGGAAGAGCTACAGAATATTCTAAAGCATCTACAAAAGGAACTTGGTCAGATGCTTTCGGTGCTTTAGATTCTCCCTATCAAAAAAGTCTTGAAAAAAAATAATTTTCTATCTTTGATTTAAAAGCACGACTTTTCGATGCTTTTCACCCTTGTATTTAGAGAGAGGTCTAATCAATCTATTAGCCGCATGTTGTTCTATAATGTGAGCAGTCCATCCTGTTATCCTAGCTATAACAAAAATTGGAGTAAAAAAATCAGTATCAAAACCCATTAAATGATAGGTCGGGCCCGATGGAAAATCCATATTAGGATAAATATTTTTCCTTTTAACCATAACTTCTTCCAGAATATTGTATATTTTATAAAGTTTTTTATCTTTTTTAATTTTAGCTACTTTTAAAAAATGTTTTTTCATTGTGGGAACTCTAGAATCTCCGCTTTTATAGACTCTATGACCAAATCCCATAATAACATCTTTTTTATTTATAGCATTGTTGATCCAATTTTTGGCCTTATTTGGTGTTTTTATTTTATTCATTAATTCCATTACTTTCTCATTGGCACCACCATGCAAAGGACCCTTCAAACTGGCAATAGCTCCTGTTACTGCACCATGCATATCGGACAAGCTACTTGTTATTGTTCTTGCAGTAAAGGTTGAAACATTAAAACCATGTTCAGCATATAAAATCAATGACACATCAAAAGCTTTTACAATTTCTTTTTGTGGCACTTTACCAAAAAATAAGTAAAAAATATTTTCTGAAAATGTTAAGTTTTTTTTAGGTTTTAATATTTTTTTACCCTTACGAATTCTATAAAATGCCCCTAATACAGTAGGTATTTTTGCGAATATTCTCATCGCCTTTCTCATGTTGGCTTCAGGAGAATTATCAGAAGTCTCTTTATCTTCTAAAGCCATTATACTAACAGCAGTTCTTGCGACATCCATTGGATGGGATTTTTTTGGCATGTGTTCGATAATTTTAGTAAGGTTTATTGAGATTCTTCTGTTTTGTCTTTCTTCAGATTCAAACTTTTTTAATTCTAGAGTATTAGGAAGATTGGCATGCCAAACAAGATAAGCAACTTCTTCAAATCTACAATTTTGGCAAAGGTCTTGTACCGGATATCCTCTGTAAGTTAATGAATTAATATCAGGCATTACTTTGGAAATTGTTGTTTCATCAACAACAATTCCTATTAAACCTTTTTTTACATCATTCTTTTTTTCGTCATTGCCCATTATTCGTGACCATCTAGGAATTATATTTTTCATATTCTACCAAATTCATATAATCTTTTTTTACTTCATCGCTCATTATTCGTGACCATCTGTATTAAAATTATAAACTTTCTCATCCAAAGAATTATATTTTTCATATTCCACCAATTCATATAATCTTTTTCTAGTTTGCATATTATCAATAATATTATTTTGATGTCCATCGTCAAAAATAGCGCGGAGACCATCCTCAACACTTTTCATTGCTAATCTTTGTGTAGTTACTGGATAAATTACTATATTGTATCCAATATTTTCTAATTCTTTATAATTTAATAATTTTGATTTTCCAAACTCAGTCATATTAGCTAAAAGATAACAATTTAGAGTATTTCTCACTTTTTCAAATTCTTTTTCATCATGCAATGCTTCTGGAAAAATAATTTCTGCTCCTGCATCTACATAAGCTTTACATCTATCGATCATTTTATCAATTCCTTCAACATTTTTTGCATCTGATCTTGCAATGATTTTAAAGTTTTTATCTTTTTTTGAATTTACACATTCTTTAATTTTTTTTATCATTTGTACTTTATTGATAAGTTCTTTATTATCAAGATGACCACATCTTTTTTGTTCTATTTGATCTTCAATATGAACTGCTGATATTCCAAAGTTCTCAAATGTTTGAATAGTTTCTTTGCAAGATTTAAATCCAGTATCAATATCAACAATTGTTGGTAAGTTTGTAACTCTAGCTATTTGATTTGCTCTATAACTTACATCTTTTAATGTAGTTAAGCCAATATCAGGGTACCCTAAATCATTAGACATAACTCCTCCAGAAACATAGACACCATCATATCCAATTTCTTCAATTACTTTTGCAGTTAAAGGGTTATACGCTCCTGGAATTCTTAAAATTTTTTTTGATTTTAATTTTTTATCAAATTCAATTCTTTTTTCTTCTGTTTTCTTTTTAATAAAATGCACTAAAAAATTCCTTTTTTGTTATTTTTTTTCAAATTAGAGCTTTTAATTTCTATGTTAAGTTTATTTAATTGATCTGGCTTTAATTTAGTTAATTTTTGTACAGTTTTTAAAAAACGATCACTTTCTTTTTTTGAAATAATATTTTTTGTTAATGTTAAAAATTTATTTATATAATTTTCTCTTATAAAAGGTCTTGCTCCATATGTGTGTGCATCTGCCTTATCTAATTGTTCAACAATTTTTTTACCATTGTTTAACGTTACTACTACTTTTGCACCAAATGATTTATTTTTAGGATTAGGATCATGATATTTTTTAGTCCATTTATTATCTTCATGTGTTTTAATTGATCTCCAAATCTTGATAGTGTTTTTTTTATTTGCTCTGGATCTTGTATACGAGTTAATATGATGCCAATTAGCATCTTCTAAAGCAACAGCAAATATGTACATTATTGAATGATCTAGAGTTTCTCTACTTGCTTTGGGATCCATTTTTTGAGGATCATTTGCGCCTGTTCCAATTACATAATGTGTATGATGACTTGTATAAATATCAATTTTTTTAATTTGATTAAGGTTTTGAATTTTTTTATTAAGTTTTTTTGCAATATCAATAAGTGCCTGTGCTTGATATTCAGCGGAATATTCTTTTGTATAAGTTTCTAAAATTGCTTTTTTTTCTTCATTTTTTTTTGGTAATGGAACTTTATATAAAGCTTTTTTACCATCTAAAATTTGAGCGATAACGCTATCTTCACCTTCGTAAATAGGGCTTGGCGCTCCTTCACCTCTCATTGCTCTGTCAACTGCTTCAATTGCAAGTTTGCCAGCATGAGCAGGCGCGAAAGCTTTCCAACTAGATATTTCACCTTTTCTAGATTGCCTAGTTGATATTGTTGTGTGCAGGGCTTGTTGAATAGATTGATAAATGGTCTCGGTATTTAGTTTTAACATTGAACCAATTCCTGCAGCAACACTAGGGCCAAGATGGGCAATGTGATCAACTTTATGTTTATGTAAACAAATTCCTTTAACTAAATTAACTTGAACTTCATAAGCAGTAATAATTCCCCTTACTAAATCTAAGCCACTTTTTTTCTTTTGTTGAGCAACGGCCAAAATTGGAGAAATATTGTCACCAGGATGACTATAGTCAGCTGCTAAAAAAGTATCATGAAAATCCAACTCTCTAACTGCTGTACCATTTGTCCATGCAGCCCATTCGCAATCAAAGTTGTTCTTTGAATTTATACCAAAAATAGTTGCAGCATTTTTTCTTGGGTGTCGTAATGCCATTTCTCTAGATGAGATAACTGGTTTTCTATTTAATGATGCTATAGCAACCGAAGCATTATCAATAATTCTATTAATTACCATTTCAATAGATTTATTGTTTAGTTTTGCATTGTCGCTAGCAATTTTTGCAATTTTCCAAGCTAATTGCTTTTTTTTTGTCAAATTTATTTTTGACGGATAAACTTTTACTTTATGTAAAATCAAAACTAGTCCTTAAATTTTTTATTAATAGTAATAATAAATTATTTTTCTATTACAATCAAAATGGCAGTTATTAAAAGTAGTATGGCCAAAAAATACTCTATAATTGCTTTTTTTTTATTATTTTTTACTAAATTTCTTATACCAGAGCCAAAAACAGCCCAAATGGATATTGATATTGGACAAATAACCAGTGCCGTTATTGAAATAAATAAAATTGAAACAACTAATCTTTCATCTTTTGGTAAAAAACCAGAAGCAACCATTGTAGAAATCGTCCAAGCTTTTGGATTTACTAATTGAAACAATGAAGCCTCATAAAATTTCAGGGGCCTAGAACCATCTTCCTTAATTTTACTAAATGATCCAATAATTTTGTAACCTAGATATAAAAGATATATTGCACATATTATTTTTAGTATATTTTGAATTTGAGGAAACATTTGGAATAGTTTTCCAAGTCCAAGGCAAACAAGAACTACTTGCAAAACATGACCAATTGTAATTCCTGACATATGAGGAATTGTTTTTAAATATCCAAACTTAATTCCTGAAGTAAGAACCATAGCATTGTTTGGCCCAGGTGTTACATACATTACAAAGTAAAAACTAATTAATGCAATAAAAAGATTTTGATCAATCATTAAAATATGAAGAGATTATTGTTTCAAGACCAATAAAATTTTTTATTAAATGATCATGATGAATTTGTTCTACGTTTTTATCTGTATATCCATCTTCTAAAAGAATCATGGGAATTCCTGCCGACTTTGCGGCATCGGCATCATTTTCACTATCACCAATCATTAAGCTTTTTTTTATATCACCACCCATTATTTCTATTGTGCTTGTTAGATGTCTTGGATCTGGTTTACAATAATCAAAAGTATTTCTACCAGCAACATATTCAAAAAAATCATAAATTTTTATTTTCTTTAAAAAATCTACAGCTAGATGTTCTTGTTTGTTTGTACAAACACCCATAGAAATATTGTTTGATTTTGCCCATTCCAAGAATTTATATACACCATTTATAAGTTTACTTTCAACGACTGTATTTTTTCCATAAAAATCAAGGAACTCATTTACCATTTCATCTTTAATTTTTTTATCAGTAATTTTTGATAATTCATTTCTTGCCGTATTCCATATTGATCTTCCAATCATTACAGCAGCCCCTTGACCAACATAATTTTTTATTTCATCAATACTTTTAGTATTGTAACCAAATTTTTTCATTACGTGGTTATGTGCACTTAAAAGATCCGGTGCGGTGTCTGCCAAAGTTCCGTCAAGATCAAATAATATTGTTAGTTTTTGAGTCATTTTAAAAAGTATTATTAAGAAATAATTTGTGAATTAAAGAACATATTTACTAAACTATAAGTAATTTAAAAAAATGAAACAAATAAATTTACAAGATAATTTAAGAAAAAAATTTAAAAAACAAGGAGTAAAAATGACAGCTCCAGAAACAGTTTTTTTTTCAAGCGATACAAAAATTGGAAAAAATGTATTCATTGATCCTTATGTAGTTTTTTGTAAAAAAGTGAAAATAAAAAATAATGTTAATATATTTTCCTTTTCACATTTAGAAAATGTTAAAATAGAAAATAATGTTAATGTTGGTCCTTACGCCAGATTAAGACCTGGCACGATTTTAAAATCTGGATCTAGGATTGGGAACTTTGTTGAAGTTAAAAAAAGCACTATTGGAAAAAATTCTAAAGTAAATCACCTGTCTTATATAGGAGATGCTCAATTGAGAAAAAATGTAAATATTGGAGCTGGAACAATTACTTGCAACTATGATGGAGTTAAAAAAAACAAAACAATTATTAAGGATAAAGTTTTTATAGGATCAAATTCTTCATTAGTAGCACCAGTCACAATTAATGAAAATAGCGTAGTTGGCGCAGGATCAGTTATAGCTAAAAATGTTAGAAAAGAATCTTTAGCATTAACAAGATCCTCACAAGTTGAAATTAAAAATTATAAAAGAAAAAAATAATGTGTGGAATAGTTGGAATAACAAGTGATAAGTCGGTAACTTCTTCAATAATAAATTCTTTAAGAAAATTAGAATACAGAGGTTATGACTCATCAGGCATTGCAACATTAGATGATGGCTTTATAAACGAAGTTAAATGTGAAGGCAGGGTAGATAATTTAGAAAAAAACCTCTCAAAAAAAAAATTACTTGGAAATGTTGGTATAGGTCATGTCAGGTGGGCGACACATGGAATTCCAAGTTCCATAAATGCTCACCCACATTCTTCAGAGAAAGTATCAATTGTTCATAATGGTATAATTGAAAATTCAACAATTTTAAAAAAATTATTAATTAAAAAAGGTCATAAGTTTAAATCACAAACCGATACTGAGGTAATTGTACATTTAATCACAGAATATTTAAAAAAAAATGATTTGAAAAAATCAATTTTGAAAATGTTAAAAAGACTCCATGGAAGTTTTGCACTTGGCATAATTATTAAAGACCAACCAAATTTAATTATTGGTGCAAGAAGAGGATCGCCTTTGGCCGTAGGTTATGGACCTAATGAAAATTATCTTGGATCAGATTCTTATGCATTAAAATCTATGACAAATAAAATCTCTTATTTGAATGATGGTGAATTTTGTATTCTTAAGAAGGATCATGTTGAATTTTTTGACAACAAAGGAAATAAAATTAACAAAAAAATTTTAGAACTGTCTTCAAATCAAACAAACTATAACAAAGGTGATTACAAACATTTTATGGCCAAAGAGATTGAAGAACAACCCAACACAATAAAAAACTGCGTAAATGAATATGTGGATAAAATTAATAGTGATATAAATATTTATAATTTTCCCTGGAAGAATAATGAAATCTCTTCAATAGTTTTAATAGGCTGTGGTACTGCGTATCACTCTTGTTTGATAGCAAAATATTGGTTTGAGCAGCTAACGACACTAAATGTAAGTGCAGATATAGCTTCTGAGTTTAGATATCGAAATAATAGATTTAAAAGTGATGCGCTTTATATATTTGTTTCGCAATCAGGTGAAACAGCAGATACTTTTGCTGCACTAGATTTATGTAACAAAAACAATATGAAAACATGCAGCATTGTAAATGTAGTGGAAAGTTCCATAGCTAGGGAATCGAAATTTGTTCTTCCAATTCATTGTGGACCTGAAATTGGAGTAGCTTCTACCAAGGCCTTTCTAGGTCAAATGTTAGTTTTATATATTTTTTGTTTAAAACTTGCTCAAAGAAGAAATGATATTAAAAAAGAAATATATTTAAAAAAAATAAAATCTCTTTTTTCTCTTTCAAAATTAGTAAAAGAAACACTTTTAACTGAAAGCAAAATTCAATCTATATGTAATTCATTTGCAGATATCAAAGGTTCTATGTTTTTAGGCAGAGGTTACTCTTTTCCAATAGCTTTAGAAGGAGCTTTGAAATTAAAAGAATTATCATACATACATGCGGAAGGTTATCCTGCGGGTGAAATGAAACATGGTCCGCTAGCATTAATTGAAGAAGGAATGCCAGTAGTTGTTTTAGCTCCAAGAGATAAACACTACAAAAAAACAATCTCTAACATGCAAGAAGTTATAGCAAGGGGTGCAAAAGTTTTATTAATTACAAATAAAAGTAAAGACGAAATATATTCTGAAAATGTTTGGGAAAAAATTGAAGTTGAAAATACTTCAGAAGAGTTGTTACCTTTTTTAATAACTATACCTCTTCAAAAATTAGCTTATTATTCTGCCCTTCAAAAGGGATATGATATAGATAAGCCAAGAAATTTAGCAAAATCAGTCACTGTTGAGTAGTGTAGGATGTGCATTAAATGCCTATTAGATTTACTCACGAAATAACTTTCACTATATATAATTTTTTGTTATTTCTTTTATAGACTTGATCACTTATGAATGGGATATAAAAGGAAAAGAAATTATTGTTAGAACAGAGTAAAAAGTTGACTGAAAATTTATATATTTTATAACAATTTTAATGAAAGATTTATCTATAAAAAAAAAATTAATTAAATAAAAAACTAATATTTTTTTATTTTGAACTATGAGTGAATTCTACTACTGAAATCAATAAAAAGTATAGTAATTGACCTCTAGCTTTGTGAATTTTAGATATGAGATTACGGATTCATACAGGGTTCTATGCAAAAACAGTCTGTCATGGTTGAATAATTACTAAACTTTGATAGAACACCCTTGAGTTGAAATATGAAAAAATGGAAAACTAATAGTTGGAGAAACTATTCAGTAAAACACAATCCTAAGTATGAGAATGAAAAAGAACTAAATAATGTTCTTGGCAAAATAAGAAAATTTCCTCCGTTAGTGTTTGCTGGAGAGACAAGACATTTGAAAGAACAGCTAGCTAACGTTGTTGATGGTAAGGCTTTTTTATTACAAGGAGGTGATTGCGCAGAAAGTTTTGCGGAATTTAATGCAGACAACATAAGAGACACTTTTAAAGTTATTTTACAGATGTCTTTAGTTTTAACTTATTCGGCTTCTTTGCCAGTTATTAAAGTTGGAAGAATTGCAGGTCAATTTTCTAAACCAAGAACGTCTCCAACAGAAAAAAAAGGAAATAAAGAATTACCAAGTTATTTAGGAGATAATATTAACGGAATAGAATTTAGTGAAAAAGCGAGAAAACCAGATCCTAAAAGATTATTTAATGCATATTCTCAAGCTGCTTCTACTTTAAATTTAATAAGAGCTTTCTGTCATGGAGGATTTGCAGATCTAAAAAATGTTCATTTGTGGAATTTAGGCTACTTAAAAAAAAGCCCCCAAGCTAAAAAATTTAAAGATCTTCAAGATAAAATTGCGGATGCGTTAGCTTTTATGGATGCTTGTGGAATAAATTCCGAATTTAACAGAAGATTAAAGACTGTAAATTTTTGGACTTCACATGAAGCATTATTGTTGCCGTTTGAGGAAAGCATGACAAGAATAGACACTACCACTGGCGAGTATCACGACACATCCGCACACTTTGTTTGGATAGGTGATAGGACAAGACAATTGGAAAATGGTCACGTTGAATTCTGTAGAGGAATAGAAAATCCAATAGGAATAAAATGTGGGCCAACAACTAAACATGAAGAAATTGTAGAAATTGCTAATGCGATAAACCCAAAAAATAAAAAGGGAAAAATTACATTAATATCTAGATTTGGACATGAAAATGTAGAAAAATTTTTGCCAAAATTAATAAGAACTATTAAAAAGGAAGGTGTTCATGTTATTTGGTCATGTGATCCAATGCACGGAAATACAATTAAATCACCATCAGGATTTAAAACTAGACCATTTAACAATATTTTAAAAGAAGTCAAAAATTTTTTTGCTGTTCACCAGAGCGAAGGATCTTATGCCGGTGGATTGCACATAGAGATGACTGGACAAAATGTAACAGAATGTACTGGGGGTGCTCAGAAAATATCTGACCAAGATTTATCTAGTAGATATCACACTCATTGCGATCCAAGATTAAATGCTAACCAAGCCTTAGAACTAGCTTTTTTGATTTCAGACGAAATTAAAAAGAATTCCATTTATGCTAGAAGTGGAATTAGAGCGGCTTCTTAAGTATTTATAAACGAAATCCTTTAACGTATATTTGATTTATGGAAGTTAATAAAAAAGTAGAGTTTATAAAAAATTGGATATTAAATTATATTAATTCAATGCCCAAGAAGGTAAATTCTTTAGTAGTTGGTATATCGGGAGGCATAGATTCTTCTGTAACAAGTACATTGTGTGCTATGACTGGCACAAAAACTATTGTTCTGACTATGCCAATTAAACAAATAAGTTCACAACATAATTTAAGTTTAAAACACGAGAAATGGTTAAAAAATAAATTTAAAAATGCCGAGTCACATATAATTGAACTTGATGAAGTTTTTAATTCTTTTCAGTTGAAACTATCAAGTTTTGCTAGTGAACATGGTCTGGCTAATTCAAGAGCAAGAATAAGAATGACAACTCTTTATCAAGTTGCAGCAGCAAACGATGGAATAGTTGTTGGGACTGGTAATAAAGTAGAAGACTTTGGAGTTGGTTTTTATACAAAATATGGCGATGGTGGTGTAGATATTTCACCTATTGCAGATTGCACAAAGACAGAAGTTTGGGAGTTAGGAAAAGAACTAGGTATATTAGAAGAAATAGTTCAAGCTCAACCAACAGATGGATTATGGGATGATGGCAGAACAGATGTTGGTCAATTAGGTCTTACATATCAAGAACTTGAAGATGCAATGACTAATTCAAACTCTCCTAATCGATCAAAATATCTTGAAAAAAGAAAATTAAATTTACATAAAATGCAACCAATCCCAGTATGTAAAATTCCAAAATAATATGAATAAAGATATTTTTTTATCCAATAGCTTAGGTAACAAAAAAGAAAAGTTTGTACCAATAGACCAAAATAAAATCGGCATGTATGTTTGTGGTCCCACCGTTTATGACGATCCTCATATTGGCAACGCAAGACCGTTAGTTGTATTTGATATTTTATATAGAGTTTTAAAATGTAAATATGGCGAAAAAACAGTTACTTATGTAAGAAACATTACAGATGTTGATGACAAAATTATTCAATCATCTAACAAAAAAAAAATATCTACACAAGAATTAACAAAGAAAATTATAAAAAATTTTAAAGAAGATTGTGATTACCTTGGTTGCCAAAAACCTACATTTGAACCCAAAGCAACAGAAAATATTTCATTAATGATTGAAATGATAAATAAATTGATTCATGATGGACATGCTTATTTAAATAATCACCATATCTATTTTGAAGTTAAAAAATTTAAAGATTATGGAAAATTGTCCAACAAAAATCTTGATGAGCTAATTGCAGGATCTAGAGTTGAAGTTTCTGAAAATAAAAAAAACCCTGAGGATTTTGTTTTATGGAAGCCATCAAAAGATAATGAGCCTTTTTGGGAATCTCCATGGGGAAAGGGTAGGCCTGGCTGGCATTTAGAATGTTCCGTAATGTCAAAAAAATATTTAGGAGATAAATTTGATATTCATGGTGGAGGCAGAGATTTAATTTTTCCTCATCATGAAAATGAAATTGCACAATCAAGGTGTGCTAATAAAAATGAAGTTTTTGCAAACTATTGGGTTCATAATGGATTTATAACAATGTCCAACGAGAAAATGGCAAAATCACAAGGAAACATTTTAAAAATAAATGAATTAAAAAAAAGAACTAATGGCCAGATTTTAAGATTAGCTTTAATAAGCACTCATTATCGACAATCATTGGATTGGAGCGAAGATTTAATAAAACAATGTCAAAACACTTTAAATAAGTGGTATAAAAGTTACGTTGATATAAATAAATCTAAACTAATCCCCTATGACTTTCTTGCACCTTTGTATGATGACTTAAATACTCCTGGTTATGTTGCTAATTTACATAAGCTATTTGAAAAATCTCAGAAAGGTGGAGAGAAAGATAAAAAAATTTTTGTATCTGCTTGTAATTTTGTTGGTTTGTTAACTGAGTCAAAAAAAGAATGGTTAGAACATAAAAAATGCAAATCAAATACACCTGAAAAAGAAATATCAGCTAAAATTAATGAAAGAAATAAAGCCAGAGATGATAAAAATTACAAACTTGCCGATAAAATAAGAAAAGAATTGTTGGATAAAGGTGTCTTAATTGAAGATACAGATGATAAAACCACCTGGAAATTTAAATGAGTAAAGAAAAACTTTATATATTTGATACAACTTTGAGAGATGGAGCTCAAACCCAAGGAGTAGATTTTTCTATAGATGATAAGCTAAAAATTGCAGAAGCTTTGGGAAGTTTAGGTGTTGATTATATAGAAGGGGGATGGCCCGGAGCAAATCCAACAGATACTGAATTTTTTCAAAAAAAAATTAATCTTAAAAGTTCAATTTTAACTGGATTTGGAATGACAAAAAGATCAGGTAGAAGCGCAGAAAATGATCCTGGACTATCAGCTTTGCTAAACTCCAATGCTTCAGCAATTTGTCTTGTTGGAAAATCTTGGGACTTTCATGTTGATGTGGCTTTAGAAATTTCAAATGAAGAGAATTTGGAAAATATAAGAGAAAGCACAAAACTTTTCGTAAAAAAAAAGAAAGAACTCATATTTGATGCAGAGCATTTTTTTGATGGCTTTAAAAATAATAAAGATTATGCAATTTCATGTTTAAAAACTGCCTATGACAATGGAGCAAGATGGATTGTGTTATGTGATACTAATGGAGGAACATTGCCCAATGAAGTTGAAACAATTGTAAAAGAAGTAACTAAACATGTGCCAGGCGAAAATCTTGGAATACATACCCACAATGATACAGGCAATGCTGTAGCAAATTCATTAACAGCAGTTTTGTGTGGAGTCAGACAAATACAAGGAACTATTAATGGATTGGGTGAGAGGTGTGGTAATGCAGATTTAATGTCTGTAATACCCACAATTCACTTAAAAGATAATTTTTCGAAAAAATACACTACAAATATCAAACCAGAGAATATTAATAAACTAACTCAATGTTCTCGACTATTAGATGAAATTTTAAACAGAAAGCCAAACCAACACATGCCCTATGTTGGTGCTGCTGCATTTTCTCACAAGGGGGGATTACATGTTTCGGCAGTTCAAAAGGACCCAAAAACTTATGAACATATAAAACCTGAACTAGTTGGAAATGTAAGAAATATTGTTATTTCAGATCAAGCAGGGAAATCAAACATTATATCTAGACTTAAATCTATTGGAGTTAACTTTAAGAAAAGTGATCCAAAAATTAAAAAATTATTAGAAGAAGTTAAAGATAGAGAATTTATAGGATATAGTTATGATGGTGCCGATGCTTCTTTTGAACTGCTTGCGAGAAGAATAATGGGTGAAATTCCAAGATACATTTCAATAAAAGAATATGACGTTAGTGTAAAAAAAGATAAATTAGGTAATATTATTTCGTCAGCAAAAGCTCAATTAGAAGTAGATAAAAAACTAATTATATGTGTAGGAGAAGGTAACGGCCCCGTCCATGCCTTAGACAATGCAATCAGAAATAATATAGATAAACTTGCCAAATATTCAAAGTATTTAAAAGATCTTAAATTAGTAGATTATAAAGTTAGAATTTTAAATACTGGAACAGAAGCAGTAACAAGAGTTTCAATTGAAAGCACTGATGCTAAAGGTAAAAATTGGTTTACTATCGGCGTGTCATCAAATATTATTGACGCATCTTTCAAAGCACTTATTGACAGTCTAGATTATAAACTTTTTAAAGATAATGCTCCCGCTAACAATTGATGTTATTTTCTAATATCTCTTTTATTCTTCATGAACCACAATTATCAGAAAATATTGGGGCATGCGCCAGAGCGATAAAAAATTTTAATTTTAAAAAATTAATAATAATTAATCCAAAACCTGTATTTCCCAATGATAAAATTATTGCGACGTCAGTTGGGGCTAGAGAGATCGTTAATAAAGCTAGGGTTTATCAAAATTTAGAACCCGTTATTAAAAAAATTGATTATTTAATAGCAACTACATCAAGATTTAGAAATAAAAATCTTAAACATATTAATTTAAACAATTTATTTGAAATCGATTTTAGCAAAAAAATTGGATTTTTATTTGGCTCAGAGGCCTCAGGGCTTTCAAATAATGAAATTAGTTATGCTAATTGTACTATGCAAATTTCTACAAATCCTGGTTTTAAATCATTAAATCTATCCCATAGCGTGATAATAGTGGCGCAATTGGTTTATAGCTTAATTCGATTAAAAAAATTAAAATATTCTAAGTCAAAAAAAATAAAATCTGCTAGTAAAAAAGATATTCAATCAATGACCAATCTTTGCATTAAACATCTAGAAAACAGAAGTTTTTTCAAGCCTTTAGAAAAAAAACCAATAATGCTAGAAAATTTAAGAAGTATTTTTTATAAAATGGAATTATCAGAAAAGGAAACTCGCATTTTATCAAGTGTATTTGCATCTCTAGCTAAAAAAAAGGTGGATTGACATAATTATTAAGATGTTTATAAAACCTCGTACTGAATGACAAAAAGATTAAACTCTAAGCATAAGGTTGATAGAAGACTTAAAGTAAATTTATGGGGAAGACCAAAAAGTCCTTTCAATTCTAGAGCTTATCCACCAGGGCAACATGGTCAAAATAAATCATCAAAACCATCTGACTATGGTATTCAGCTTCTAGCTAAACAAAAATTAAAATCTTATTATGGAAACATCAACGAAAGACAATTTAGAAATATTTACAAGAAAGCAATAATGAAAAAAGGAGATTCAGCTGAAAATCTTATTGGATTATTGGAAAGAAGATTAGATGCAGTTGTTTATAGAGCTAAATTGTCGACAACAATATTTGGTGCCAGACAACTTATTAATCATGGCCATGTTGAAGTTAATGGAAAGAAAGTTAATATTTCTAGTTATCAACTAAAAGAAGAAGAAACTATAGAGGTGAGAGATAAATCAAAAAAATTAGCATTAATTGATATAGCTTTAGCCAATAAAGAAAGAGAAGTTCCAGAATATTTACAAGTCGACGAAAAAAATAAAAAAATTAAATTTGTAAGAATTCCAAAATTTCAAGAAGTACCTTATCCTGTGGTAATGGAACCTAATCTTGTTATAGAATATTATTCTAGATAATTGTTAAATATATTTAAAAAAAATTATCAATTTTCTATTTTTTTAATATTTTATTTTTTTATAGGTTCATACCTTAGCATCGTAAACGGAATAACTAGTGACGAATATCATCAACAATTAAATTGGGAAGTTCATCAATCTGCTATCATAAGCTTTTTTAAAAATGGAAATTATGATATTTTATTAAATCATGGAGACAGATATCAAGGTGTAGCCTTTAATTTAATTACCCAACCTTTTTCAATCGTATTTAATAAATTTGTATCCAATTTAAATGATTTAAGTGCTTATGGAGGATGGTTGGTTTCTAAGCACATAGCAATTTTTTTAACTTTTACTATATCTGGAATTTTCTTTTATTTATTGTCATACAAAATAACTAATAATTTATTTTTTGCCTTAATATCTTCGTCACTTTATCTATTATACCCATATTTTTTTGGACATGCTCAATTTAATGAAAAAGATATTCCATTTTTATCATTTTGGATAATTAATACATATATCTCACTAACAATTGTAGAAAGTTTATTTTTAGAAGAAAAAGTTAGTATCAATAAAATTTTATTGTTATCATTTTTAACTGCTTTTTTAATTGGCATAAGAACAGTTGGTTTGCTTATTTGTCTTCAATATTTATTAAGCATTATAATTTTATTTAACATTAAAAAGATTGACATAAATAATTTTATTAAAAAATACTGGAAAATGTTTTTAATTTTTATAATTCCATTATTTATTTTTATATACATTTTAAATCCAATTTTTTGGCACAATCCGCTGGTCGAACCAATAAATTCTATCTCTGTTATGAGCAAATATTGGAATGAATTATGCACATTGACCTTTGGAACATGCATGAACTCTTTAAATTTGCCAGCAAGTTATTATTTTATATGGTTATTTTTTAAATTACCCATATTAGTAATTGTAGGAATACTGCTTTTTCCTTTCGTAGAAAAAAAGATATTCAATAATACACCAGCCTCTATGTACTATTTGACTTTGCTTTTGTCATTTTTTTTAATTTTGTTTATTTTTATCTTAAAAAATGTTGCCGTTTATGACGAACTAAGACACGTACTTTTTTTGGTTCCTATGATTTTTTTAATAGGCTTGGTCAATCTTTATTATTTTAATAAAAAATTATTTATTAGTTTAGGATCTGTTGTATTTTTTTTCTTTTTAATTGAAAATTTTTTTTTATATCCATATCAATATACATGGCTTAATTCGTTTGCTAAATTTACTAATATACAAAAAAATTTTGAAATAGATTACTGGGGAATTAGCAACAAAAATATTACAAAAAAAATAGTTCAGTATGCCGAAGAAAACTCTATAAATAAAGACACATGTGTCTATGGTGATATCTTTGCCAAAGAGTTTTTAACAAAAAAAAATTTTACTTGTTTTAAAACTTACAGCCAACTAGATGCAGCAAAAGAAGACACTTTATTTGCCTATAAAAATCTTAGAAATGTAAAAAGATCTGACCCAAAGGACTGTAAACTTATATGGAATGAAACTTATAAATACAGTTTTTACAAAAAAAAAATAAGTGTAGGAACTCTTTGGTTTTGTGATTAGTTTGCAGACTCGTTTAATTCTTTTTGAATTTTTAAAATAAATTCATTAATTAGTTTTGCATCTTCTTTAGAAAGATATCTTTCTTTTTTAACTGCTCTTTTTATTTCTTCTCTTAGTTTATTTACCGTATCCTTCCTTCCTTCCTTAGAAGTTATTGCATCTACCTTTCCAGCAAATTGAGATATTTGTTTACCGATGGTAAATTCATATATTAATATTATTGATAGAACTACTAACACTATTTTATATATGAACTGTCTCATAAACTACTTTTTAAATGATAAATTTTTGTCTTGGAATATTTTTCTTAATTCACCATTTTCATACATTTCTTTTACAATATCACATCCACCAACAAATTCTTTTTTTATGTAAAGTTGAGGGATAGTTGGCCAGTCACTATAGTCTTTGATTCCTTGTCTAAGTTCATTGTTCTCTAAAACATTAATTCCTTTAAATTTAACCTCTAATATTTTTAGTATATTAGAAACAGCCATTGAAAAACCACATTGTGGATTCTCAGGGATTCCTTTCATAAACAAACATACTTCATTGTTATTAATTTCATTATCTATAAAATCTTTAGTTTTTTGATCCATCTTTTTCCTTTGTTTTAACTGTTAGTGCATGTAGTTCATTTCCCATTTTACCTTTCAATGCAGCGTAGACAATTTTATGTTGTTCGATTTTGCTTTTACCTTTAAATACTGAAGAGGTAACAGTAGCCGAATAATGATTTCCATCTCCCGCAAGATCTTGAATTTCAATTGATGAATCGGGCAAAGATTCTCTAATTAAATTTTCTATTTCTTTTAATTCTATTGCCATTAATTACCCATGAACTCTCTTAACCAAGTTTTATTTGTTTTAATTAATTCGTCAACTGTAACATTTAATTTATCTTTAAGAACTACATTTTTTTCTTGAGTTACACCAAATTTATCAAAATAGATAGAATTTTTTTCTAAAATAGATTCTACTTTTTGTAAGTTTTTTTTTTCGATTTCAATCAAATATCTACCTTGATCTTCTCCAAAAAAATATTCAAAAAAATTTATCAAATTTTTTGGTTTATTAATATTAATACCTTTATTACCTGCTATACACATTTTTGCAATAGCAACTAATATACCTCCTGCGGAAACATCATGAGCCGATTTAACAAATCCTTCATTAATTAATTTTAACACTGTTTCACCATTATTTTTTTCATTAAATAAGTTAATTTCAGGCGGAGGACCTTTTTTTTGGTTAAGTATTTCTTTTGCAAAAACACTTTGATCAATATGGCCTTCGGTTTTTCCAATCAATAAAACTATGTTTCCAGTTTTTTTTAATTCTAATGAAAGCATTTTTTTGTAATCTTTTATAAGGCCGACACCACCAATCGAAGGAGTTGGTTTGATTCCTTTATCTTTAGTCTCGTTATAGAAAGAAACATTTCCTGAAACAACAGGATAATCTAAATATTTGGATGCTTTGCCAATACCTTGAAGACATTCTACAAATTCACCCATATTATTTTCTTTTTCAGGGTTCCCAAAATTTAGACAATTTGTAATAGCTATAGGTTTTGCGCCAACTGAAATCATGTTTCTCCAACTTTCACAAACAACTTGTTTTCCACCAGACAATGGATGGGCAAAGCAATAACATGCAGAAGAATCTACAGAAGTTGCTATTGCTTTATTTGTTCCATGTATTCTAACAACACCTGCATCTCCACCAGGTTTTTGTATAGTGTCACCCATTACAGTATGGTCATATTGTTGCCAAATCCATTCTTTGCTACATATGTTTGGACTAGACAAAATTCTTATTAGTGAATCTTCAATTTTTAAGTTTTTATACACATCTTTATTAAGTTTATTTTTAATTGGTAATTTTGTTTTTTTCCACTTTCTGTCATATTCTGGAGCTTTATCAGATAAAAATTTTATTGGAACTTCAGCAACTTTATTTTTATTAAAATATATTTCTATTTTATTTGTATTTGTGGTTTTGCCAATGATAGCAAAATCTAAGTTCCATTTATCAAAAATTTTTTTAGCTTTGTCTTCTTTTCCATTTTCTAAAATAATAAGCATTCTTTCTTGACTCTCTGAAAGCATAATTTCATAAGGAGTCATATTAGTTTCTCTACAAGGAACTTTATCTAAATTTAATTCTATACCAAGTTTTCCTTTAGACGCCATCTCTATACTAGATGAAGTAAGTCCTGCTGCACCCATATCTTGAATAGAAATAATTGAATCGCCAGCCATTAGTTCTAAACAAGCTTCCAACAAAAGTTTTTCTGTAAAAGGGTCGCCAACTTGAACAGTTGGCTTTTTTTCTTCTATCTGGTCATCAAAAACTGCAGAAGCCATACTTGCTCCATGTATTCCATCTCTACCAGTTTTTGATCCAACATAAATGACTGGCTTATTTATTCCTGCAGCTTTCGAGTAAAAAATTTTGTTTTTTTTAACCAAACCTACAGTCATTGCATTAACTAATATGTTTCCATTATAAGATTCATCAAAGCAAGTCTGGCCAGCAATTGTTGGTATTCCTGTACAATTTCCATAACCCCCAATTCCACGAACAACACCTCTTAATAAATTTTTTGTTTTTTTATGTTGAGTTGAGCCAAAATGTAAAGAATTTAAATTTGCTATAGGTCGAGCACCCATAGTAAAAACATCCCTCATTATTCCACCAACACCTGTGGCAGCTCCTTGATATGGCTCTATAAAAGAAGGGTGGTTGTGACTTTCAATTTTAAAAACTATAGCATCATCATCTCCTATATCAATTACACCAGCATTTTCTCCTGGACCTTGAATTACTTTTTTTCCTGTTGTTGGAAGATTTTTTAGATGGATTTTTGAAGATTTATAAGAGCAATGTTCATTCCACATAGCTGAAAACAAGCCAAGTTCTGTAATATTGGGAACTCTTTTTAACAGATTACATATTTCTTTGAATTCAGTTTTTTTTAAACCGTGATCTATCGCAATTTTTTCATTAACAATCATTACTTTAAATTGTTTAATAAATTTTCGAAAAAAATTACGCCATCATCTCCAGACAAGTATTTGTCTATCATTCTTTCAGGATGAGGCATCATGCCTAATATATTTTTTTCTTTGTTTAAAATACCAGCTATATTTTTACTTGATCCATTTGGGTTATATTTTTCACCTATTGCACCATTTTCATCGCAATAAGATAAAGCAATTTGATTATTATCTTCAATTTGTTTCATCTGATTGTTGGAACAAAAATAATTTCCTTCGTTATGAGCTATGTGTAATTCTAAGATGTCTTTTTTAATTTTTTTAAAATAAGTATTTTCAGTATTATTAATTTTTACAAACACATTTTTACAAATAAATTCAGAAAATTTATTTCTTAAAAGAACACCAGGTAACAATTCTGTTTCAGTTAAAATTTGAAATCCATTGCATATACCCATTAATAGGCCACCAGATTTAGCAAATTTAATTACTGATTGAATAATTTTTGATTTGGAAGCAATACTACCAGATCGAAGATGATCACCATAAGAGAAACCACCTGGCAAAACGACCAAATCACTTTTTGGTAAATTAATATCATTGTGCCAAACCATATTATTTTTGAAACCAAATTTTTTTAGAGCGACAGACATATCTCTATCACAATTAGATCCAGGAAAAATAATTACAGAGGAATTCATTATCAATTATTGTGATCCAATAATTTTATAATTTTCTATAACGAGGTTTGCTAAAAGTTTTTTGCACATTTCTTCAACTTTTTCCTCAGCTTTTTTTTGATTTTTTTCATCAATTTCAATTTCAAAATATTTTCCTTGCCTGACATCATTTACATTTTTAAAATTCATACCTTCTAATGCTTTTTTTATTGTTTTTCCTTGTGGATCTAAAACATCTTTTTTTAACGTTACAATAATTGAAATTTTCAAAGTATTACTTTCTGTTTTTTACCGATCTTAATTTACCAAACTCAACAGGTTTAATATTTGTTTCTTCATGTAGAATATTTAATCTTCTAGCAACTTCTTGGTAAGCTTCCAACAAATTACCCAAATCATTTCTAAATCTATCTTTATCTAATTTTTTATCATTGGTAGCATCCCATAATCTGCATGTATCTGGACTTATTTCATCAGCCAATATAATTCTTTTTTTTTCATCTTGATTTAATCTTCCAAATTCAAGTTTAAAATCTACCAATTTAATTCCAACACCTTTAAACATACCTTGTAAAAAGTCATTAATTCTTAAACATTGATTGGTAATCCAATCTAATTCTATAACATTAGCCCATCGAAACGCATAAATATGTTCTCTTGCAACCAAAGGATCATTTAAATCATCATTTTTATAACAAAATTCTATTAAAGGTTTGTCCAAAACAGTTCCATCTTCTATGCTTAATCTTTTAGTTAATGAGCCAGTAGCAATATTTCTTACAATAAATTCGATAGGGATAATTTCTACAAGTTTAACAAGTTGTTCTCTCATATTAATCCTTTTGATTAAATGAGTTTCAATACCTATTTGATTAAGACTGGATAAGATATGCTCAGAAATTCTATTATTTAAAATACCTTTTCCTTCAATTATGGATTTTTTTTGATTGTTAAAGGCAGTTGCGTGATCTTTGAAATGTTGTATCGCTGTGCTTTTTTCTTGAGTCGCATAAAGAATTTTGGCTTTGCCTTCGTATAATTTTTTACCTTTTTTCATTATTTAAACACTCTACTAAAAATTAAATTAACATTTTTAAAATGTGAAGAATAATTAAATATTTTTTTTAGTTTATTCAAAGGAATTTTATTAGTTATTAGGTTATCTTTTATTACAACTTCAAATAGATTTAAATTTTGTGATAAACATTTTTTTGCATGTGATTGAACTATTCTATATGATTTTTCTCTACTTAAACCAGATTTTGTAAGTTCCAGCATTAATTCTTGAGAAAAAATAATACCTTTAGTTATGTTAAGATTAGTTGCCATTTTTTTTGGGTAAACGATCATATTTTTTAAAACTTCAGATAGTCTGACAAGTGCAAAATCTAATGTTATATTTGCATCAGGACCAATATTTCTTTCTACGCTTGAATGAGAAATATCTCTTTCGTGCCATAGAGCAATGTTTTCTAATGCAGGAACCACATAACTTCTAACCATTCTCGAAAGTCCAGTTAAGTTTTCACTTAATATTGGGTTTTTTTTATGAGGCATTGCTGAAGATCCTTTTTGTTTTTTTGAGAAATATTCTTGCAATTCGTAAACCTCTGTTCTTTGTAGATGTCTTATTTCTGTTGCAACTCTTTCTACTGATCCAGCTATAATTCCCAAAACAGAAAAATAAAATGCATGTCTGTCTCTTGGAATTATCTGTGTAGAAATAGGTTCAACCTTAAGACTAAGTTTTTTTGCAACGTGTTTTTCAACATTTGGATTGATGTTTGCAAACGTTCCTACAGAGCCTGAAATAGCACAGGTTGAAACTTCATTAATTGCAATTTCTAATCTTTTTTTATTTCTTTTAAACTCCTCATAAAAAGAAGCTAATTTTAATCCAAATGTCAACGGTTCAGCATGAATACCGTGACTTCTTCCTATACAAGGGGTCAATTTATATTTTTTTGCCTGTTTCTTTAAAACGTTTAATATATGATTAATATCTTTTAAGAGTATTTTCCCTGATTGAACTAATTGCATATTAAAACTTGTATCTAAAACATCTGATGAAGTCATACCTTGATGAAGATATCTTGCTTTAATTCCTGCTTTTTCAGTAATAGAAGATAAAAAAGCAATAACATCATGCTTCACTTTAGATTCAATAGCATGAATTCTTTTAACATTAATTCTACCTTTTTTCTTAACCGTTGCAGATACTCCTTTTGGAATATAACCTAGTTTTTCCATAGCTTGAGCCGCAGCTATTTCAACGTTAAGCCAAATTTTGTATTTGTTTTCTTCTGACCAAATACTTGTAAGTTCTTTCCTAGAATATCTTGATATCATTATTTGTAAGGAGGCCTTGAATAGTTTTTATCAGATTTTGTAAAAATTTCATAACCATTTTCTGTAATTCCTACAGTATGTTCGAATTGTGATGATAAAGATTTATCTTTTGTAACAGCTGTCCATCCATCATTCAATATTTTTACATCATATTTTCCGCTATTAATCATTGGTTCTATAGTAAAGGTCATACCAGATTCTAATTTTATACCTGTATTTTTTTTCCCGTAATGAAGAATATTCGGATATTCATGAAATGTAGTGCTAATTCCGTGACCACAAAAATTTTTTACAACTGAAAAACCTTTATTTTCTACAAATGATTGTATTTCGTGACCAATATCTCCTAGCTTAATACCTGGTTTTAAAATACTTATAGCTTTCATCATAGCTTCATATGTAGCATTGATCAGATTATCTGCTTTAATGGAAGTTTTTCCTATACAAAACATTCTACTAGTATCGCCATAGTAATCATCAACAATTGTAGTTACATCTACATTAAGTATATCTCCATCAACTAAAATTCGGTCTGAGGGTATCCCGTGACATACAACATGATTCAATGAAGTACATAGAGATTTATTAAATCCTCTATAAAATAGTGGGGCAGAGTAACTTTTGTTGTCTTTTATAAATTCATAGCAGAGATGATCTATTTTATTAGTTGTTATACCTGGTTTAATATATTCAGTGATCATGTCTAAAGTTTGTGCTGCTAACTTTCCAGCAACGCTCATTTTTTCAAACTTTTCTGAATAATTTTTATTCATCAATAATTTTTATTTTTTTCTCAATTTTAATTTCTTTAGAACTTATATCACATCTATACGCTAAAAAATTAACACCAGCTTTTTTTGCAAGAAGATAATTTTCATAATAATTATGATCTATATCTCTAGCTATTCTGAAGTACTCTATAGTCTGAATTTGAGTTAAAAATAAGACATAAGGAACATATTTTTTCTTTATTGAATCAACTAGTTTTAACAAGTGTTTTGTTCCTCTTGATGTTATTGCATCAGGAAATTCAGCTACTTTGTTATTGCGACTTAATGTTACATTTTTTACTTCAATTATTTTTTTATCACATAAAAAATCAAATCTGGTGTCTTTTGAAAATTTGAATTCTGGTTTAATTAATTTAATTTTTTTAAATTCATTAATACGTTTATTTTTTAAAGCATGCTCTACTATTCTGTTAGCCCTATGTGTATTTACACCAATTAAATTTTTTTTAACCTTGATAATTTCCAAAGTGTATTTTAATTTTCTATTTGGATTTTTATTTTTTGTAACCCAAACTTCATTATCTTTATCCAAGAGACCCATCATTGATCCCGTATTTGGACAATGTGCAGTTATTATTTGATTATTTACTTTGATATCCGCAAAAAATCTTTTATATCGTTTGATAAGTTTGCCTTTAATTAAAGTACTGGTAAATTTCATAATAATTTATTTATATTTGTAAATGAAAAATAAAAAAGAAATAATTTCAGGCATTATAATTATAGGTAATGAAATATTATCTGGAAGGACAAAAGATTTAAATACAAGTACACTTTCTAAATGGCTTAATTCAATTGGTATTAAGGTAGTAGAAGCTAGAGTAATACCAGATATTGAAGAAATAATTATAAACACTGTAAATGAATTAAAACAAAAATTTGATTATGTTTTTACCTCTGGAGGAATTGGTCCTACTCATGATGACATTACTTCAGAATCTGTATCAAAAGCTTTTGGTTTAAAATATGAAATTCATAAAGAAGCATATAAAATATTAGAAAAATATTATGGAATCAATGACTTTAATGAAGGAAGGCAAAAAATGTCATGGATGCCATCTAAAGCAAATTTAATATTAAATCCAGCTAGCGGAGCACCAGGTTTTTATGTTGAAAATGTATTTTGTTTACCTGGGGTTCCTTCAATTTTAGAATCAATGCTTCCAAGTCTAAGTAATAAAATTGGGAATGGTGAACCAATACTAAGCAAAACAATTAGCTTAAGAACAGTCGAAAGTGAAATTGCTAAACCATTAAAGCAAGTTCAAGAAAAAAACAATGATGTTGATATTGGAAGTTATCCTTTTTTTAGAAAAGGTAAGATTGGTGTTTCCATTGTAATTATATCTAGAGATCAATCTAAAATTGATAAATGTAATTCACAAATATTAAAATTTATAAAAGAAAATAAAATAGAAATAGTTGAGAGGGAATAAATGTTATATTTTGCATACGGTAGTAATATAAATCATCATCAAATGAAAAATATTAGATGTTTTGGCTCAAAGTATATAAAATCTTTTTTTCTAAAAGATTACAAACTAATATTCAGCCATCCAAATAAATTAAATAAATTTGGTTATGGGAACATAGTGAAAAAAAAAAGATCTAAAGTAGCAGGTGCAATCTGGGATATTACAAAAGAGCATGAAAAAATACTAGATACTTATGAGCAATTTCCCAATATTTATAAAAAAGAATATTTTTTTTTAGAAGGAAAAAAGATTATGTTTTATATTATGAAAGAATATTTTATTAAAGATCCGCCCAAGAGTTATATTGATGTAATTAACGAAGGCTACAAAGACTGTAATATTGATTTGAAAATTCACTATAGATTTTAGATGATTAAATTTAATTCTAGCTCAGAACCGACTATAGGGGTAGAGATAGAATTGCAATTAGTAGACAATAAGAATTTAAATCTAAAAAACATATCTAAAAAAATACTCTCAAACATAAAAAAAGAATTTTCAGACAATATTAAATGTGAACTTATTGAATCAATGATAGAAATTAACACTAATATTTGCTCAAATATTGAAGATGTAGAACAAGATATAAAAAAAACTTTAACGTATCTTACCGAGATTCTAAACGATTACGAAACTGATATAAATTGTACTAGCCTTCATCCTTTTGCCATAGGAAAAAAACAAATTATTACTGAAAATTTACGTTACAAAAGAATAATGAAAGAATTGCAAATGGTTGGGAAACGTTTTATTTCACAAGGTTTGCATATACATATTGGAATAAATGACCCTGAAGACGCAATCAAGGTAAATAATGCATTAAGAATATATTTACCATTATTGCTAGCTCTTACAACTTCATCGCCATTTTTCGAAGGAGAAGACACAGGACTTCATTCTTATAGAACAAAACTTTTTGAGGCTTTACCTTTAGCAGGTATGCCTGATTATTTAATTAACTGGAATCATTTCGAAAATTTAACCGAACAACTAGAAGAAGCAGGAATTATACATTCTGTTAAAGATCTTTGGTGGGACGTTAGACCTCATCCAGGATTTGGAACCGTTGAAATAAGAGTTTGCGATATTCCTATAACTTTTAAAGAAATAATTGCAATAGTTGCTTTAGTCCAAGCTCTTGTCGTAACATTAATTAATGCAGAACCTATTCCAGATACTCATATACAAATACTCCAATCAAATAAATGGCAGGCTGCACGATATGGTTTAGAAGGAGTTTTTGTAGATCCCAAAACTTTTAAAAAATTAACTATAAGAAAAGCAATTGAAAATTTTTTTTTATTAGTAGAACCAACAATGCTTTCTTTGGGATCAAAAAAATATTTTAAAATACTGGAGGGAATTTTAAATGATTATACAGGTTCGACAAAACAGAGAAATCTTTACAATAGGTCAAAAAATTTTCAATATGTTATAAAAGATTTGAAGGAAAAATTTTATATATAATTATTTTAATTAATATATTTAAGTAAATCATCAACTTGAATTTTTGAGATATCGTTAGTTTTATACATTTTTTTGCTATCTAAAATTATTATTTTTTCTCTATCAGGAGCAAACTTTTCTGGTTTGGTTGGACCAAATAATACAATCATCGGCACATCTGCTAGGCTCATCATGTGCATAATTCCATTATCTATAGAAATTGCCATTTCAAGTCTTGAAGACAAAGCCGTAACCAATGCAGGTGAAGCCAAACTAGAATTGTGCTCAGGAAATAATGCTTTTGGCACTTTAGATTTAATTTCACTAATTATTTTTTGATTTGTTTTTTCAACAAAAAAAACTGGTATCTTATTTTTTGTTTCAATTATACTTGCTAGATCAATAAATTTATTTAATGGCCAATGTTTAATTCTTTTTTCATTAGCATGAGTTAAAGAAAAACCAATATAATTATTATTTGGTAATAATTTTTTTGCTTCATCAATCAGTGTATTATCTAAAATTTTTAAATCATAATTAATTTTTTTTATATCAGTCTCAAAAAATTTCTCTATATTTGACAATGTTTTTTGATTTACATTGCTATTATGAATATATTTTTTTTTAGTCGTACAAAAAAAATAACTATAAGTAGAAGAATAAAAATTATTTGTAGGAATTCTTTTTAAAATTAAGGTGTTTCTTATTTTTGATTGAATATCTATGATTAAGTCAAATTTATCGACTCCTAATTTAAAAAATTCACTTTTTGCTTTAAAAAGATGCCACCATCTAAAACCAAAATGTTCTAAGTTAATACCTAAATTCTTAATTTTAATATTGTATCCTTTTAATTTACCTGAAAAATAATTTGCTCCTAATGAATCTTGATAATATAAATCTGCAGATTTGAAATGTTGTTGCAAGCTTAAAATTAAAGAAAATAATTGAATGGCATCACCTAAGCCTCCTCCAGAATTGTAAATTAATATTTTTTTGACCATATTTGATTATAAACTATAATTTAACCTTGTTAATTAATCCTTGATTTTTTTTGTTATATGTGGGCAAAATATATAAATTATATGTCAGATAGAACTAAATTTTTCTTAGAAGAAAGCAAAATGCCAAAGTCTTGGTATAATATTTCTGCTGATCTACCAAAACCTTTAAGCCCAGTGCTCCATCCTGGAACGCTCAAACCTGTTGGACCAGATGATTTGGCGCCACTATTTCCAATGGCACTAATTGGCCAAGAGGTTTCACAAGAAAGAGAAATAGAAATACCAGAGCCAGTTAGAGAAATTTATAAACAGTGGAGACCTTCTCCATTGTATAGAGCAAAAAGACTTGAAAAAATTTTAGATACACCAGCAAAAATTTATTATAAATATGAAGGAGTAAGTCCAACTGGAAGTCACAAGCCTAATACAGCAATAGCTCAAGCTTTTTATAATAAAGAAGAAGGAACAAAAAAAATTACTACAGAAACAGGTGCCGGCCAATGGGGTAGTTCTCTTGCTTTTGCATGCTCAATTTTTAAAATTGAACTAGATGTTTATATGGTAAAAGTAAGTTTTGAACAAAAACCTTACAGAAAAATGTTAATGCAAACATTTGGTGCAAGATGTGTTGCAAGCCCTTCAAAAGAAACTCCTACCGGAAAAGCAATTTTAGAAAAAGATCCAAACAACACCGGTAGTCTTGGTATAGCAATATCAGAGGCTGTAGAAATGGCTGCACAAAGTGATACGACAAAATATTCTTTAGGAAGTGTTTTAAATCATGTTTTAATGCATCAAACTATAGTCGGCAACGAAGCAATATTACAAATGGAAATGACAGGCGACTATCCAGATATATTGGTTGGATGTACAGGAGGAGGAAGTAATTTTGCTGGGTTAGTTTTTCCTTTCCTTGGAAAAAAATTTAGAGAAAAAAAAGATATTAAGGTAATAGCCTGCGAACCCAAATCTTGTCCTTCACTAACAAAAGGTAAATTCGCTTATGATTTTGGAGACACAGGAAATCGTACACCATTAGTTAAAATGCACACTTTAGGATCTTCTTTTATGCCACCAGCAACTCATTCTGGTGGTTTAAGATATCATGGCATGGCACCAATGGTGAGTCATTTGAAAGATATAGGCGCTATTGAAGCAAAAGCTTTTGGTCAAAAAGAATGTTTTGATGCGGGAATAAAATTTGCAAATGCAGAAGGTATTATCCCAGCGCCAGAAGCAACACATGCAGTTAAGGGAGCAATAGATGTTGCTCTTGAATGCAAAAAAAAAGGTGAGAAGAAAACAATTCTTTTCAATTTATGTGGTCATGGACATTTTGATATGCAGGCTTATGGAGATTATTTCAATAATAAGCTTTCCGAGGACAAATATAACGAGGCCGAGGTAAATAAAGCTTTAGAAAAACTACCTAAAATTGCATAACAATTAAATTAATCAATATTAGTAATAATTATATCTAAAAAATAGAATTGTTCTGTTTTGTGCTATTTATTAAATATCTACATGTATTTTATAAATCCATTTAAAGGTTTGAGACCAACAAAGGAAAATGCCTCATCAGTTGCTATCACTAGCACCGATCATTTATCCGTAAAATCTGTTGCAGATCATAGAAAAAATAATCCTTGGAGTTATTTAAATGTTTTTGAAGCAGAAAATAGTTCTAAATCAAAAGAACAATTTGAATTAATGAAAACAAAATCAATATTAATAAAAGATAATAGCAATTCATTTTATATTTATAAAATTTCAACTAAAAATCATGCTCAAGTGGGCATAGTTGGTACAGCAAAATTGTCTGCTTATGATAATTTGCATATTAGAGGACATGAAGAAATTTTTTTTGAAAGAGCTCAAAAAAGACTAGAACAGATGAATAATTTAAATGCACAAATAGGTCCTATCTATGTAATTCACCCTGATAATAACGAATTAAATGAGTTAATAAAAAAAGAAGTGGCATCTAAAGCAACATATTCATTTGAAGCCATAGATAAAAATAAACACGAAATGTGGATAGTAAATGATGAAAACAAAATAAGTAAAATATGCGCTTTATTCAATTCGATTAATCGAATTTATATTGCTGATGGTCATCATAGAATGGAGGCTATGTCTAAATTATCAGAATTTAAAAAACACCAAAATCCTGATCATACTGGTCGTGAACCATATAATTATTTTATGGTTGCTATATTTCCGCAGAGTCAAGCTCGATTACTAGACTACAATAGATTAATAAAAGATTTATATGGTTACTCCGAAAAAAATTTTATTAAAGAAATAAATAAAAAATTTAATATAGAAAAACAAAAATCTTCATTTAAACCAATAAAGTCTCAAACATTTGGAATGTATTTAGAGAAACAATGGTATTCACTAACGTTGAAAGAACAACCTAAACACAATTTATTTCATATTAATAATTTAGATATTAGTTTATTACATGATTATTTACTTGAGCCAATACTAGGCATAGGTGACGCCAGACACGATAATAGAATAGATTTTCTAGCTGGATTTCATGGTTTGCAATCAATTGAAAACAAAGTAAATTCAGGTGAAGCCAAAGTTGGATTTTCTTTGTTTGCTACAAAAATGGAAAATGTAATAAGTTTTGCAGATAAAAAAATAAACATGCCACCAAAATCAACTTGGTTTGACCCCAAACCTTTAGATGGCTTGGTAGCATACGATTTTGAATAAATATATTTATGGAAAAACCTAATATTAAACCAAAAAATCCGAATTTTTCTAGCGGTCCTTGTTCTAAACGTCCAGGATGGAGTATTGATGTTTTAAAAAACACACCAATTGGAAGATCGCACAGACACAAGATATGCAAAGAAAGACTTAATGAAGTAATAATTAAATCTAAAAAAATTTTACAATTACCAGATTCCTATGTGGTAGGCATAATGACAGGATCAAATACTGGAGCTTTGGAAGCTGCTATGTGGTCTCTTTTGGGCTGTAAAGGAGTTGATGTCTTGGCATGGGAAAATTTTGGAAAAGATTGGGTAATAGATGTACTTGAACAATTAAAAATAAAAGATGTAAACAGCTATGTAACTGATTACGGCATACTTCCTGATTTAACTAAAGTAAATTTTAAAAATGATGTAATTTTTACATGGAACGGAACAACTGCTGGTGTTAGAATTCCAAATGGAAATTGGATACCTGATAATAGAGAAGGATTAACTATCTGTGATGCTACTTCAGGAATTTTTGCTATGGATATTGACTATAGCAAACTAGATGTGATTACTTGGTCTTGGCAAAAAGTTTTAGGGGCAGAAGCGGCTCATGGAATGTTAGCATTATCTCCACGCGCAGTTCAAAGATTAGAAACACATGTTCCTTCTTGGCCAATTCCTAAATTATTTAGATTAGCAAATAAGAAAAAATTAATTAAAAGTATTTTTGAAGGAGGTACTATTAATACTCCTTCAATGATTTGTGTAGAAGATGCACTGGATGCTTTGAACTGGGTAGAATCTGTAGGTGGTACAAAAGAATTGGTAAAAATTTCAAATGAAAATTTAAAAATTGTAGAAGATTGGGTTAGCAAGAGTAATTGGGCAAAATTCATGTGTGAAGATAAAAATACAAGATCTGCAACAAGTATTACTTTGTTAATTAAAGATGAGTGGTTTAGTAAGTTTAATGAAGAAGAACAAAGAGGAGTATTAAAAAAAATATTTTCCATCCTTGAAAAAGAAGGTGTCGCTAATGATATTAATGGATATCCAAAAGCACCTCCCAGTATTAGAATATGGGGAGGGTCAACTGTACAGAATAGTGACATAAAAAAACTATTACCTTGGATGGACTGGGCTTATAACACTGTGAAAAATAATGCTTAAAGTTTTGATTTCAGATTCAATGAGTAATGTTGCTCAAAAAATATTTGAAAAAAATAATATTTCTGTAGATGTAAAAACTGGCCTTTCAGAAGAAGAAATTATCAAAATTATCCCTGAATATGATGGAATGGTTGTTAGGTCTGCAACAAAAGTAACAAAAAATATTATTTCAGCTGCAAAAAATTTAAAAGTTATAGGTAGAGCAGGTGCTGGGGTTGATAATATAGATGTGTCTGTTGCAAAAGAAAACAATATGATTGTTATGAATACACCAGGCGGAAATGCTAATGCTACCGCAGAACATGCTTTTGCTTTAATTATGTCAGTACTAAGAAAAATACCTTTTGCAAATAACACAACTCATAAAGGCCAATGGGAAAAAAAAAAAATTAAAGGTAATGAGTTATCTAAAAAAACACTTGGCATAGTAGGTTTTGGAAATGTTGGTGTGAGATTAAGTAATTTGGTTAAAGGTTTTGATATGGAGATATTAGTAAACTCAAAATCATTAGAATCTAGAAAAAAAGATTATCCACATGTAAAAAATACTAGCTTCGACGAATTGATTAGCAAAAGTGACATTATAAGTTTTCATTGTAAAGCTACAAAAGATGGCAAGCCAATGATTACTAAAGAGCATTATAAGAAAATGAAGTCCACAACTTACATAATCAATGCTGCAAGAGGTAATATTGTTGATGAGAAAGATTTAAACGATGCACTAAATGAAAGTTTAATTGCAGGAGCAGGTGTAGATGTTTTTTCAAAAGAACCTGCAAAAGAAAATATTTTATTTAATAACCCAAAAGTAGTTTTAACTCCACATATAGCAGCATCGACAACAGAAGCATCTATAGTTGTTGCTGAAATGATAGCTAATCAAATATCTGATTTCTTATTAAAAAGTATAAAAAAAAATACAGTATAATTTTATATTGTTAATTTACTAATCTTAGAATAAATACTAATAAAACAGGAATGCTCTCATGGTGAAATTGGTAGACACAAAGAACTTAAAAGGCCAATGATTTACATCAATATAAATCTCTGGTAGTTCTAGGCAGTCTAATTATCCTATAAAATCATATAACTTTAAAAAACATTCTAATTAAATTAAGAAAATGAGGCTAAATTAATTCTCTTAAATTTGCACAAGATTTGTACATAGAGAGATAAAAAATTATTTTTCAATGATCTAAATCAAAGAAAAAATCTTACTGATGGAACATTATGGCAGAAAAGATGACTGGTTGACAGATAGAAAGGGTGGTTAAGTAGTTAGTATTGATATGCCTGAAGATGAATTATTCTGAGGCATGAAGCTAAAAATAAAATTAGAGAGTTAAATGCCAATATTTTCAGCTGGTTTAAAATGTACAAATTCAGAATGTAAAAATACTGGAAGAGAAGATATTGAAAGATGGGAGCTAAAAGATTATTTGGGATATTCTTGTGGTATAGTTTGTGATGATTGCTATGAAAAACAAAAGGCGAAATATGAATCAATTAGAAACTATTCCGTTTTAAGCAAGAATAAATAATGATTTAGAGCTTACTGATATCTTATCCTAATAAATAATTGTCAGCTTCCTGAATAATTTTGCAGAGTTTACTTACGCTTTCTTTTTTCATGCTAAAAGAGATTTATTTAAAACTATATTATACAAATTTTTTGCTTTACTAGATAAATCATCATCAATCTTAAAATCTTTATTTTTATTTAAAATGTCAAATTTTTTTACATTAAAATTAATATTCAATATTTTTTTTAATAACAAATTTGGATTTTTACAAAAATTTTCATAAGATAATAAATAAGTATTATTACCCAGTTCTTGTTTTATTAAATATTCATGAACATTTATCCAATATTTTATCCAAAAATTAATATCCATTAAATCTTCTATTTTAAAAGAAAAATTTAATACATCTATTGGTTTAAAGTTAATTCCAAACTCATGGTGACCCAAACCATTCATATAATTTAAAATAAATTTTTCTTTTTTTTGTCCAGTAAAGGTTTTTTTGTGTAAATCTAAGCTTGAAAATGATTGATTGATTGGATCTCTAAATAAAATAATAAATTTTGACTTCGGAAAATGTTTTGAAAGAGAATTAAATCTTAATAAATTATTGTTGTTTTTTTCATTAGATTAATTTTAATTAAATGATTATCAACAATTTCAGAAATTTAAAATAGTCAAGATATCCATACTAGCAAAGGATTTTATAGGATAACTTGTACTCAACTGGCACACAGAGAGATAATATTATATGCTGATATTATGAAAAAACTATCTCTATACGTGTTTCAGGTTTTAAGGATTATTGTCCTATAGATTATAGGAGAACTTGTCCGTAGACTTGCCGTTAAATTTAGCAACCTAGTACAAGACTAGTACCTAGAGAGATAAAACCATAATTTAGTCTTGTTAAATTTTTAAACTTGGCATAAATACAAGTAAACAAAGGAATGCCCTCGTGGTGAAATTGGTAGACACAAAGGACTTAAAATCCTTGCCTTTTTTGGAGTGCCAGTTCGAGTCTGGCCGAGGGCACCAAAAATATGATTAGACCATCTTTAATCTTTGATAAAAATAAAAAGTCGTTAAAAATAAAATTAATTTTGCAAAAAAAAATTAATTTTTTGCCTATAGCTAAATCAAATTTTATAATTGTTATTGGAGGTGATGGTTTTATGCTTCAAATTCTAAAAAAATTTTATGAATTTAAAAAGCCTTTTTACGGAATTAATTCAGGTGATTATGGATTTTTAATGAACAAGTTTTCTGAAAAAAATACCATAAAAAATCTCAGTAAAGCTAAAACTATTTCAATAAATCCATTAGAAATGATTGTAAAAAATAAATCTAATAATATAAAAAAATCGATAGCCATAAACGAAATTTCTATTTTAAGACAAAGCAGACAAGCGGCAACTATGTCAATTAATTCTGGATCAAAGCAAATTATAAAAAAAATAATTTCCGATGGAGTGTTGATTTCAACACCCGCAGGAAGCACAGCTTACAATTTATCTGTTCATGGTCCCATACTAGATTTAAATTCAAAAAAATTAGCAATTACACCTATTAGTCCTTTTAGACCAAGAAGATGGAAAGGAACTATTGTTAGTGAAAGATCCAAAATAGTTATAAAAAACCTTAACTTAAAAAAAAGACCAATAAGTGCTGTTGCAGATAATTTTGAAGTTAGGAATGTAAAAAATGTTAAAATAAAAATAAATAAAAAAATTTCATTTCAGTTGATGTATGATAAGAATAATAGTCTCCATAAAAAAATTAAAATAGAGCAAACTAGAAGAGAAACAAGCAGTCGTTAATTTAGTTTACTAAAATATAATTCAACTTTTAAATATAATCAGCAAGGTTTTGATTTATCAAACTTTCCTTTAAAATTTGGATCTATCACATAGGGCAACTTAATAAATTTATCGTCAATAAAATCGTATGTAAAAATAAAAATTCTTGAAACTTCTAACAAAAGTGTATTTTTTTTAATTGAACATTTTTCAGCAAAATTTCCTATTCCGTGGTAACCACCACCTTGAGAGATAAACCATAAAAAAATATAAATAAATATTAAAATAGAAGCAATACTTTTCTGTAAAAAATTAAAAATAAAAATTTTTTTTTATTCAAAATTATTTATCTTTAAACAAAAAAATAGTGAAATTAAATGAAAAGAAAATATATTTAGGGTTCTTCCATGATCAATTTGAATAAACAATCCTAAACAAGGTAAAAAAAATAATAAATGATATTTTTTTAAGCAAGAGTTAAAATTTATAATTTTTTTTTCAAGAAAGTATTGAAAAATAATAAAAATAAAAAAAATTGAAAGAAGAAAACAAAAAAAGAACTTGATAATTACTGCAAAAATGACGGCATTCTACATCAAGGTTTTGTTGCAGAAATTGAACATCTAGAAAAGTTAGACAAGGTCATAGAACTCTTAAAAAAAAATTAAATAAAAAAGGCGGTTTCGCCTCTCGGTCTCCACCGCCTATAATGTAATAATATCTGATTCGTGTTAAAAAAAATAGGCACTATTTTCTGTTGGCAGAGCATGTGTTTTAAAGAGCAGGATACAGAAAAAAATTGTATAATATGGAAGAAAGAAAAATATGAAAAAATTGTCATCCAAAA
>Ga0187833_10000115_pt1 | contig 84183 bp, 71 predicted proteins | sample ETNtaG_37_FD_167968 | JGI IMG/M metagenome (GOLD analysis project Ga0187833, IMG submission 167968) | Marine microbial and viral communities from oxygen minimum zone, Eastern Pacific Ocean - ETNP2014_SV_400_PacBio MetaG (Illumina Assembly) | ecosystem: Environmental > Aquatic > Marine > Hypoxic... | reverse complement strand
CTTGAATTTAACCAGCGCAAAGTCCGGTTCAATTCCGGTTGTGTCGCAATCCATTAACAGACCGATGGTTCCGGTTGGTGCAATCACAGTGACCTGCGCATTACGGAAACCATGTTTTTCTCCGAGTCTCAAAGCCTGATTTGCATCTTGTTGAGCAGCTTTGAGCAATTCAGGGGGGCAATGCTGACTGTCAATACCGACAGGTTTGATGGTCAAACCTTCATATTCACTGTCCTGAGCACGGAAAGCGGCACGCCGGTGATTACGGAGCACCCGCAGCATATTTTCTTTGTTTCTCTCATATCCTGCAAATGTGCCTAGCTCTTTTGCCATTTCCGCGGAAGTTGAGTAAGAAGTCATATGCATGATGGAAGTCACTGCACCGCAAATGGCAAGGGCTCCCGGAGAATCATAAGGAATTCCGTTAACCATTAAATACGTTCCCAAATTTGCATAACCCAAACCGAGTGTTCGGAAGTCATAGGAAAGCTTGGCAATGTTCTTACTTGGAAACTGTGCCATCAGCACACTTATTTCTAAAACAATTGTCCAAATTCTGGAACCGTGCCTTAATTTTACAATATCAAGTTCGCCGGTCTTAGGATCACGGAAACGCATCAAATTCAGGGAAGCCAAGTTGCACGCCGAGTCGTCCAAAAACATGTATTCACTGCAAGGATTTGATGCCCGAATCGGTCCATCGGCAGGGCAGGTGTGCCATTCATTGATTGTTGTATCGAACTGTATCCCAGGATCTGCTGAGGCCCAGGCCGCATAGGCAATCTCTTCCCAGAGTTCAGTTGCTTTGAGTGTCTTGCACGGAACAGGTTTTCTACCTTCCTTTTTGGCTTTCACTTTTTCAACACGCCAGAAAAGATCCCAGTCTTTGTCCTGCTCAACTGCTTCCATGAAGGCATTATTAAGGCGGATTGAATTGTTGGCATTTTGTCCTGCAACAGTTTGATATGCTTCAGAATTCCAGTCTGTATCGTATTCTTCAAACAAAACATCTGTGTAACCCTGCTGTGCCAAATGGATGATACGGTGCACATAGCTGAAAGGTATTTGTGCCAGTCGGGCTTTTTTGGCGACTTTACGTAGGTCTTTATTCAACTTGAGGTCAAATTTTTCAGTTTCATCTCCCCAGTCGTGAATCGCGCTGAATAGTTCGTTGATCAGTTCTTTAATCGTTTTAGAACCTGCCACCAGGGCTGCGACTTTTTGTTCTTCATGAACTTTCCAGTTAACAAATTTTTCAATGTCAGGGTGATCGGCATCAATACAGATCATCTTTGCTGCACGGCGAGTAGTTCCGCCGGACTTGATTGCGCCGGCTGCAGAATCACCAATTTTGAGGAATGACATAAGTCCTGAAGATACACCTCCTCCGGACAGTGGTTCCATATCTCCTCGTAAATCAGAAAAGTTGGAACCTGTTCCTGAGCCGTATTTAAAAAGTCGCGCTTCACGGGTCCACAAATCCATGATGCCGCCTTCACGCACCAAATCGTCTTTGACTGACTGGATAAAGCACGCATGAGGTTGCGGGCGTGTATACGCGTCTTTGGAAGGGGTGATTTCTTCGGTTTTTGGGTCAACGTGATAATGTCCCTGTGCAGGACCGTCCAGTCCGTAAGCCCAGTTTAGTCCAGTATTGAACCATTGAGGAGAGTTTGGCGCTGCCATTTGGTTAGCCAACATGTGGCATAATTCATCATAAAAAGCTCGGGCGTCTTCTTCAGTATCAAAATAGTTGTTCTTATAACCCCAATACGTCCAGCAGCCGACAAGCCGGTGAAAAACCTCACGTGCGTCAGTTTCCGAAATGGTGGAATCATCTCCGGAAGTTTCTGCTTCTGCGGCTTCCTGTTCCTGCTTTGCCTTATCATGTAGAGAAGGTTGCAGCCATGCGGGGATTCCTCTTTCTTTGGCAGCTTTAAGATGTTTGGGTATTCCGGCTTTGCGGAAATATTTCTGGGCCATGATGTCAGTTGCTACCTGAGACCATTCTTTTGGTACAGAAACTTTTTCCCACTCTGAGACTACTGAGCCATCAGGATTGCGGATTATGGAACTGCGGTTTTCAAATTCCATCGACTGATAAGGACCCTCACCCTCCATGGTGAAGAGGCGTTTAATTTTCATGCATGCCTTTTAGTGTTTTGTATTATAAAATAAAAATGAAGTTTGCCCAATCCATGGTTTCCCTCACTGATTAATGTATACTTAAACGCGTAAAACTTAAAGGCCGGATACTTAAATTTAATCCAATTTATTTATGCAATAATCATGAAATTATTGCACGGTTTGCCGACCTAGTGGAAAATCAAGCCCAGACTGAGCATAAAAGCTTATTACTTAAGTATTTTAGATTCGTAAATTATCAATAAACCACAACCAAATATGTGTTATTAATATTAAATATAATTTTTATATCAGCAGGATAGAGTTTCTCTTGGAGCAATACCAGAAGAGAATTATTTTTCTTTCAATTACTTCAGTGACAACTCTTAGTTTGACAAAATATCTAACTAGATCCGGGATTCATAATTTAGTTCAACTGGTTTAGAAAATCAACAAAAAAGATCTCCTGTTAAATCAAACATCAACAATTAGTTATCTGATATTTCTAGTAAAAAAAAATGGAATTAGTCGACAATTATCAAAAAATAATTTGTCCTATACCTGCAGTCTATCTTCATATTCCTTTTTGCCGCCATATTTGTCCTTTTTGTTCCTTTGCTGTTAGACGCGACAGATCGGAATTGCATGAAAAATATATCCAGGGTATGGCTGTTGAAATCGAACGACGTGCAGCATGGATGAAAGAAAATATACAGTTTAATCGTGATGAAAATTTTTTCGTAGAAAATTTGCTTGAGTCAATATATTTTGGTGGCGGCACTCCGTCCAGTCTTAGGATTCAGGAGGTTGTGTATTTGCTGAGCCAAGTGCGGAATTCTTTCCCATGGTCTGACAAAATAGAAATATCCTTTGAAATGAATCCTGAAGATGTGAATCCGGAATATCTGAGAGGACTTGCGGAAATAGGCGTAAACCGGCTTAGTCTGGGAGGTCAAAGTTTCCAGTCATCAACTTTAAAGAAGTTGAGGCGGATTCATTCCGGCTCAGAATTACGGCAATCGCTCAAGGCGATTGCTGATTCAGCAATCGATAATTGGAACCTTGATCTGATGTTTGGCATTCCGGGACAAAGTATTTCGATGTTCAGGAAAGATGTTGAGGAAGCACTATCTTATAATCCATCACATATTTCATTGTATGGACTGGAAATTCATGAAAAGACACCGTTTGGACAAAATGAGCGAATCATAAAATGGGAGTCAGAACATCAGGAGCTGTTCGAAGAAATGTATTTGTGGGCAATTGAACGTCTGGAAAAAGCAGGTTTATTTCAATATGAAATTTCGAACTTTGCCTTAAAAGCTAAGGAGGGACGGAACAACTTACTGGTCTGGTCCGGAAATGAATATTTAGGATTCGGAGTTGGTGCACATTCATATCTCAGTCAAGCCCGCTGGGGCAACAAGCGCTCACTAAACACTTACCTCAAACATCTTGATCAAAATAGCTGGCCGGTTGATTTTGAAGAGCAGTTACAGGTGAATGAGCAGGCAGCTGAATCCCTGATGCTGGCATTACGTCAGCCGGAAGGAGTTAATATAGAGCAATGGCAGAAGCGCTATGGTTTAAAGTGGGAAAAAGAGCAGCTTGATCTTGTCAATGAACTTTGCGCTGCAGGAAGAGCTTTGCGGAAAGGGCAACACTTGTGTTTGACAGCAAAAGGAATGTTGCTCGCAGACAGAATCACAGTCGAACTAATGCCGGAGTCCTGCAGAAAAAAACAACACTGGTAATTTTTTTCATAATTATGATAAAGTTTTTTTTCAGGGAGCCGAAAAGCAAGACAAGGGTTTTATCCGCTGGTTTAAAAAAAGAGTCAACTGCCTGCGGAAGCCTAACACATGATTAATAATGGGAGAAAAAAATGAGAATTCGAAGTAATCCAACATCTTTGAATACATTACGGCACTCAGAAAACAATTTAAATACCGTAAAAAGTTCCATAGAAAAATTAAGTTCTGGAACAAAAATAAATCGTGCCAAGGACGGACCGGCTTCGTTAATTGCCTCTGAACGAATGAGAGGACAAATAGCTGGTTTGAGACAGGCTCACAGCAATAACGCAAGCGCTGTTGCCATGTTTCAAACAGCTGAGGGAGCTTTAAGTGAGTTCAGCAATATTCTGGTGAATCTAAAACAGCTCTCAGTTCATGCTGCAAACGAAGCGGTAAATGATGATTCCATGCTGGCTGCAGATCAACAGGAAGCGGATAATTTGATTTCCACACTTGATCGAATTGTTGAAACTGCGCGGTTTAACGGTAAAAGTCTACTTGATGGTAGTTTAGGTGCAAACGGAGCTGCAGTAGGCAATAATTTGCGTTTCGTCAATGCAGAAACATGGACCAAAGATTCTCCAACAGAAGGTTATGAAGTAGATATTGTGCAGGTTGCAACACAGGCTTTTAAAAAAGGTAGTGTTCCTTTGACAGTAAATAATATTGGTGAAGGTGTAACCATCTTGTTAAGTGAAGGCGGTCGCAATGTTGAAATAGACACGAGAATGGGTGAGGCGAAAGATAACATTGAGGAGCTTTTAGCAAACAACAGGCAGGATCCTTCACGTTTTCCGACAGAGCAGGCATCAGCAGATATTCGTGGAATAGTTATGCAAAGCATTAATAAAGGAATTGCAGAAAGCGGTTTGGCTCTGGAAGCATTTGAAACTCCGGATAAAACATTTTATATCAGACATAAGAATTTTGGTGTGGATTCCTCTTTTACTGTCACTTCAAATATTTCAGGATTGCTGAATAAAGAGGCAAATGTAGCAGAATTATCTGAAGAAGGTTTGGATGTGGCAGGTAGAATTGGTGGTACAGCAGCAAATGGTAAAGGCCAGTATTTAACAGCAATCAACGGTGCTTCTGAAGCTCAGGGTATAACAATTCAGTACGATCGTACAGTCGGACTGAAGGAGGTTCCTGTAATGAATGAACAGGGAGATGTGATTGGTACAGAGTTTGTGGAAGAGTCACAGTCAGAAATAGTAGGATCTCCAGAAAATCCACGTACAGAAGGTTTTGTTCACTTGTCGCAACAGACAAAAAATGTGAATCTAGGGCCTGAACCCGGGATGGAAAGCGGCTTCTCCTTTAAGAGCATCCGCACGAGCAACCTGGGTCAAGGAGTGGAAAATGAAAGTGAATATAGAAGTTTATTTGATATTGATTTGACAAGTAAACAAGGTGCAAACGATTCCGGCAAAATTATAAATAAAGCAATAGACGAAATATCAACTTACCGTGCTGCAATAGGAGCTTTTCAGAAAAACGTAGTTGAAAGTAATCTTAATTCATTGAGAATTGCAGATGAAAACGTTACCCAGGGTGAGTCAACCATACGTGATACAGACATGGCTGCAGAGATGTCAAAATTAACAGGTGGTCAGATTTTACTTTCCGCCAGCCAGTCCATGCAGGCACAGGCGAATCAGTTACCGCAAAACGTATTGCAACTACTGCAGAATTAAGCTTTAGGCTGGTTTAAATATCCAGCCCTTAGGTCTACTTTAGAAGTTCCTAAACGCCCAAATATCGATGTTGGATTTCCTTGTTTGTGCTCAACAGCTTTGAGTCACCTGTCCAGACAACACGTCCCTTTTCAATAATATAATGCCGGTCAGCGAAGCGGGTTAGCGCTTCAATGTTTTTGTCTACTACGAGAATAGACTGTCCGGAAGATTTCAAGCCTTTCAAACATTCCCAAATTTCCATTCTGATTAAAGGAGCAAGACCTTCGGTAGCTTCGTCTAAAATCAATAGTTTAGGGTTTGTCATCAAGGCCCTGCCGATGGCCAGCATTTGTTGTTCGCCCCCGGAAAGTTGATTCCCCATGTTTTGCGCACGGTCAGGCAGACGCGGAAAGAGCTCAAAAACACGGTCCAGAGTCCATGGATTCAGATTTTTTAAGCGGTTAGAAGCAGTTGCCACCAGGTTTTCGACTACACTCAAATTCGGAAAAATCTGTCGCCCCTCCGGAACTAAACCCATCCCCCCCCTTGCAACACGGTATGCAGGCCATTCACGTACATGATTACCCTCAAATATTATTTCCCCGGATCGTGCTTTTACTAGGCCCATGATCGAATGAATGGTGGTTGTTTTTCCCATGCCGTTACGTCCCAGCAATGTCACCACCTCACCATCATTTACCTGCAAATCAACACCAAACAGTACCTGACTCTGGCCGTATGCAGTTTCAACATTTTTAAGCTCAAGCACTTACTTCCTCCTCACCAAGATATGCAGCCTGGACTTCCGGATGATTACGGATGGCTTCCGGAGCATCAGTCGCAATTCCTCGTCCATAGACCAAAACAGTGATTTGGTCTGCAAGTGTAAAAACAACATCCATATCATGCTCAATCAACAGGATGGTCAATTTCCGTTTCAGTCCTTGTAGTATATCAACCATCGCTTTTGATTCCTCCGGCCCCATACCGGCCATCGGTTCATCAAGCAAAAGCATTTTAGGACGTGTTGCCAGTGCCATTGCAATTTCGAGTTGGCGGTGTTCTCCGTGAGAAAGTTGTCCCGCCACGATGCCGGCACGTTTTGCCAATCCCACTTGCTCTAAAAAGACTAAAGCAGGTTCGCGTAAAAGAGGGTCCTTTCTGGCGTCTTTCCAAAAATGAAAGGAATGCCCGGCTTGTGCTTGTACTGCCAGAGCGACATTGTCCCAAGTCGTCATGTCAGGAAAAATATTTGTAATCTGAAAGGAACGCGCTAAACCGCGTGCAGAACGTAGATGAACAGGAACATCCGAAATATCATCTCCGTCAAAGATAACAGTTCCGGAATCCGGTTTTGTTTCGCCTGTGATTTGGCTGATCAAAGTGGTTTTGCCTGCGCCGTTTGGGCCGATAACCGCGTGCAGTTTTCCTGCCTCAACCTCAAAAGAAAGATTGTCTGTGGCTAGTAATCCACCAAATGATTTGACTAGAGAATTTACTTTTAACATTTCAGTCCCCCTCCGGATTCTTTTTGAGGAAAAGTAGAAGCCACCAGCGGTCCAAAGCAGCCAACATTCCGTCTATACCTCCGCGTGCGAAAATGACTATCAGCACCAGCATTGGACCAAAAATCAATTGCCAATATTCAGTGACCCCCGAAAGAAGTTCTTCCAGTAGAAGAAAAGCTACCGCACCAATCACTGGGCCAAAAAGTGTTCCTATTCCTCCCAGGACTGTCATAATGATCAAATCACCTGAGTGGGTCCAGTGCATAACGGAAGGATTGACGAAATCAGTCTGATTGGCAGACAAAACTCCGGCCAATCCGCAAATAGTCCCAGCAATCACAAAAGCCAGTAGGCGGTAGCGGAAAACAGGAAATCCGATAGACTTCATTCTTTGTTCATTAGACTTTGTTCCGCGGATGGCCATGCCGAAACGTGAATTTGTCAAACGGTGGGAAAGGTACAAACTTGCCAGTAAAAAGCCAAAGTTGAGATAATAGAGTGAGTTGTCATTTGAGAGATCGAGTAAACCTGCGAAATCACTGCGCATATAAAGACTTAGTCCGTCATCACCTCCGTAGTTTTCATTACCGACTGCAACAAAATAAAACATCTGGGCAAACGCCAGCGTAATCATAATGAAATAAACTCCATGTGTCCGCAATGAAATAGCGCCTATGATAAGTCCTGCAATTGCGGAAACTGCCACGGCAACCGCCATGTGAACGAAACCGTTCCCCAACCACTCCACACCGTCCTCAACCGCGTGAAAAGTACCAATTCCGACAACGTATGAACCAATTCCGAGGTATACAGCATGTCCAAAACTCACCATTCCTCCAAAGCCTAAAATAAGATTTAAACTGACTGCGCCAATTGAAAGAATCAACATGCGTGAAAACAAAACTGTGTAGAAGGGTTCATCGATACTGTCAGCGATTAAAGGGACAGCGCCTAAGCCGAGCATCAATAGTGTGATAATGTAGATACGGGGAGTGAATTTCATCTAAGCTCCTTTAGGTGGGAAAAGCCCCTGAGGTTTGATTGCCAGAATAAGGGCCATCAAAATATAGATCAGCATTGATGAAATAGCGGGAGCAGCCGTGTCGGCGATGTCGTTGGATACAAAAAGTCCTAAAATGTCCGGCAGGAAAGAACGCCCGACTGTATCAATAAAACCTACTATCAGAGCTGCTACAAATGCACCACGAATAGAACCGACTCCACCTATTACAATTACCACAAAAGTAATAATCAATATTCCTTCACCCATCCCAATTTCTACTGTCATTATCGGTCCGGCCATTAGGCCGGCTAAACCGGCGAGTACTGCACCAAGTCCAAAGACCACAGTGTAAAGCAGGTTGATGTTTATTCCGAGTGCACTCACCATTTGACGATTACTGGCTCCGGCACGGATCAGCATTCCAATTTTTGTCTTCGATACCAGCAGGTAAAGTAAAATGGCTACCATGATTCCTACTGCTATAATAACCAGTCTAAACGCAGGATAACGAATACCGAAGAATAGTTCAACACTGCCGCTGAGCAGCTCAGGCAGAGGAATGTCGAGGCCGACCGGCCCCCAGATCAGCCTGACAAATTCATTGAAAAAAAGAATTAGCCCAAATGTTGCCAGGACTTGATCAAGGTGACTGCGTGTATAAAGTGTACGTAAGGCGATTTTCTCCAGGATTACACCAAACAGCATACAGGCGGGAAGAGCAAGTAAAGCTCCAAGGAGGAATGAGTCTGTCCATTGGGTGAAAGTAGCCGCAAAGTAGGCTCCCATCATGTATAGTGAACCGTGAGCCAGATTGATCAGATCCATGATCCCAAAAATCAGTGTCATGCCGGCAGCCAGCAGAAACAGTAAAATACCGAGCTGAAACCCGTTAAGGGTTTGCTCAAAAAGCAGAATCCAGTTCACATGAACCTGTTTGCATTATGTGAGAAAATTTTTATTGATGTGTTCTACAGAACAGTCTTTAATGACTTTATCTGGTTTGACCAAAGTTTTACAGAAATGTCGGAGAATGAAAAGACCTTTTTCAAGTGAAAGTGAAATTCAACAGATATTGCAAATTGCTGTAATCTTCAGGTTTTCATCATGATGGCAGGAAAAGAAAATGGAGGGACGCGGGAGCCCCTCCATAAGCAGAATTGTTACCAAGACATTTTACAATCTTTAGCGTAAGTGTCCTGATGGTTTGTATAAACAGTTTTCACAACATTAGTTGTATAATTACCTTCAGAATCTTTCACTACTTTTCGCAAGTAGAAATTCTGAATAGGGAAATGGTTGTTTCCGTATTTAAATGGTCCCCGCACCGATGGGAAGGCCGCCCTACGCATCGCTGTCCGCATGCCGTCCTTGTCGCGGAGGTTGCCATTGACCGCCCGCACTGCACTGTCAATGAGCATGATCGTGTCATAGGACTGAGCCGCGTAAAAGGTGGGATAGCGCCCATACTTCTTGCGGTAATCCTGCACAAAGATCTTGTTGACAGGAGTCGACAAATCTGGGGCCCAAAATTGAGTCATCAATCCTCCAGCAGCCAAATCTTTTAAACGAGGTAGATTCAATGAATCCACTGTAAAGGCAGAATAAAAAGGTATTTTATCTTGTAATCCAGCTTGTGAATACTGCTTGATTATCTGAAGCCCATGCTTACCAGGATAGAATACGAATACAGCATCAGGATTTACAGAACGAATTTTGGCCAATTCAGCAGAAAAATCAAGCTGTGCAGGAAATTTTGTCATATCTTTTCCTACGATATTTCCTTTGAATGTTCTTGTAACTCCAGCAACCATTCCTTTTCCTGCTGCATAGTTAGGTGCCATTATGTAGAGATCCTTAACACCTAATTGGTTTAAGACTTCACCCATTGCCATTGTGGTTTGATCATTTTGCCATGACGTAGAGAAAAAATCTTCATGACAAAGCTTGCCTGCTACAGGACCTGGCCCGGCATTAGAACTAATCATAAATGGTCCTTTCCCGACAACTGAATTTCGGGAAGCCATTAAAACATGACTCCAAATGTAACCACCGACAAAATGTACCTTGTCTTTCTTAACCAATTTTTCAGTTTTCTGTTTTCCTACTGCAGGTTTAAAAGTGTCGTCTTCATAAAACACTTTTACATCTGACCCTCCCATTTTTCTGCCAAGATGATCGAGTGCAAGTTCAACTGCATCCCGCATATCATTCCCAATTGCGCCTGCTCCACCTGTGAGGGTGGTCACAAATCCAATTTTTACAGTTTCCGCAAATGCAACCTGACTGATCAGCATTATAGCTAGGGAAAGTGTTCCCAGTATACCTAATTTCATCATTTCTCCTTATGTTAAGTTAGCTAATACATTATTTCCGGACAGTCCGGAAAATCTGCTAAAAGTATCTTGAAGATAGCCCATACTTCTTTAGCTGTCAACAAGAAAATAAAGTTACTCCTGTTTACCAGTTTATTGAGGAATCACAGCAGTTGCTTCAAGTTCAATTTTACCGGGAGTATCGAGTAAGTCTGCGACAAAGATCATGCTCATTGCAGGGAAATTGCGTCCCATCACCTTTCTCCATATTTTACCAAGCTTCGGGCGCGCGGCTAAATACGCGGGTTTGTCAATACAAAATGCGGTGATTCGGCAAATGTGCTCAGGTTTTCCACCTGCTTTTTCAAGCACCGCCAAAATATTAAGTAATGCCTGTTCAAATTGTGGAGCTATTTCTTCGCTGCGGAAAATTTGTTGAGCATCCCAACCTACTTGTCCCGCAATAAAAACAATTCGTCCGGCATCCACAGCAATTCCGTTGGAATAACCAATCGGCGGAGCCCAACCATCTGGGTGAATAACATTCATGATTGCTTGCTGATTATAATTATTGATTAAGATTTGAAACACTTCTCACATAATAACGAGTGGATTACAGGATTAACCGCCTGTTAGCGAGTTTCTAGGTCCTCTCGAAGGATGAACTGGTTAATCAACTAATCGACACAAAAAGTAAGATTATTCAAATCAAGTTTTCAAACGATAAACTCATGATCAAAGTCACAGACCTCAACCTGCGTTTTAGCTTTTGGTGGTTCAAAAGCCGGACGTGTGTCACGAAACAAAACACCGGTGTAAAAACCGTCATCGGTTGCCAGACGACGTGCAGCCTGTCCTCTATCGAAAGTAGTTTTCACCGGTGCGTGCCGTACCATCTCCTTCCACGCCCGTTGTTCTGGACGGAAGGTAACACACGGGCTGAGGATTTCCACAAAAGAAAATCCCGGATGAGTGACTGCTTCAGCGATTAAATCAGCTGTTCCGTTTGAATCACCGGAAAAACCGCGGGCTATGAAATTAGCACCGGCAGCTAAAGCAATAACCAGTGGTTGAAACGGGCGCAGATTTGTTCCGCCTGGAGCCATACCATTGTCCCAATCAGGCTCAGTTGTTGGTGATGGCTGGCCTTTTGTCATCCCGTATACTTGATTGTCCATCACCACATATGTTAAATTGATATTGCGTCTGCAGGCGTGCAAAAAGTGATTCCCACCTATCGAGTATCCATCACCGTCACCGCTGAAAACCAGTACTGAGAGTTCCGGATGCGCTAGTTTAATTCCGGCGGCAATCGGTAAAGAACGGCCGTGAACTCCGTGAAATCCATAGCATTTTGTATATGCCGGAATACGTGAAGAACAGCCAATTCCGGAAACAACTACTGCATCCTCCGGATTTAAACCCAATTTCGCCATAGCTTTTGTGAAGCCCATGAGTACAGTATGATCACCGCAACCGGGACACCAGACGGGCTTAATGGAGGATTTGTAATTTTTCGGAATAAATGAATTCACCGGTATTGCAGGTGAAACGAGGATATTATTCATACAGTTGTCCATGCTTGAAGTTTGTCACGTAATATTGCGGAAGAAATGGGTAAAGGTCCGGGTTTGGAAAAGGATTCAGCGCGATTGTCCAATTCAAAATAGCCACGCAGATAGCGGTAAAACTGCGCACCGTGACTTTGCTCTACAACTAAAACTCTTTCTGTATTCTCCAGTGCTTTTTTAAATATTTCAGGTTGAGCAGGAGAGAGTAGGCGTATTACCAAGAGCCGGATTTTATTACCCTCCGGATCAATTTGACTGACAGCTTCACGTACTGTCCCACCGGTTGAACCCCAGGTAATCACAGCAATTTTGCCGTCCCCCGTGATTTCGGCCCAGTCATCACCGTAATCAAAATTTCTCAGTTTCCTATCCCGTTTTTCAAGTTGTGCGTCATGATCCTCAACCATACTGGATGGTGTCCCTTCCGGCGTGTGTTCAAGACCGTCTGCAGTGTATTGACCATCCGGAGTTCCAGGTAAAGTCATCGGGGAAACTCCGGAATCGGTCAAAGCATAGCGGTTATATTTTTGCTTAACTCTCTTTAAAACCTCACGCTCCGCCTTTATTGCGGAATCCGGCGGACGTTTAGTAACGGCAAGAGTCTGCCCTAAAGACTGATCAGATAAGACAATGGCCGGGGTTTGTAATTGTTCTGCGAGATTTACTGCCCATTGCGTAGTCCATAAACAATCCGGAATCGAATGAGGAGCAAGTACCAAATGGGGTGCGTCACCGTGCAGGCCGTGAACCGCGAGGTTGAGATCAGTTTGTTCGGACTTGGTAGGAATTCCGGTGGATGGACCGCCCCGCATTACATTGACAACCACCAGCGGAATCTCTGCGGCAACGGCCAAGCCTAATGATTCTGACATTAAGGCCAGTCCGGGTCCTGAAGTAGCTGTTAAAGCAGGAACACCACTGTAGGAAGCTCCGATAGACATGTTGATGGAAGCGAGTTCATCTTCTGCCTGCAGTAAAAAACCACCAACTTTTCTCAAACGTGGTGACATCCACTCTAAAATTTCAGTGGCAGGAGTGATTGGGTATGCAGCTACGAATCTTACACCGGCCCGTAACGCTCCCAGTCCCGCGGCCTGATTGCCTGTAATGGTCCAGCGTTCATCTGCATCTGCGGCGGGAGGTGCGAGTTCAACTTCAAATTTAGCAAGTGAAGCAGTCTGCACTCCAAGCTCCAGTGCGGCAAAATTTACTTCCAGTTCCAACGCTTTAGCAGAAAATTTGTTTTCCAGTGTATGCCGTACAATTTTAGCAGGGCAGCCGATCAATTTTCCCAACAATCCCAATGCCGCGATATTAGTGCGTCCGCCTTTAAGTTTTTTCAACATTGCTTTCAGATCAACATCCCAAACCTTTGCACCGGAATTTGTCACCATCCCCGGAAATTCTACCCCGGTTTCTCCACTGATCACCACACTATTTTTATCTAAAGCTATTTCTGAAGCAAAACGCTCAACATTTTTCCAGTCAAGAGCCAGCAAAATATTAAAATATTCACAGGGTGATTCAAGAGGACTTGTCGACAGATCGACGTAAGCCGCAGCTTCTCCTCCACGAATTTGAGGGCCGGAAGAGCGGCGCATCATACCATACCATCCGGCTTCAGCCGCGGAGCGCAGCAATAATTCTCCCACCGTCATTACACCGCTACCGCCACTGCCGACGACTGCAATTGCTATTCGTTTGATTTTTCCGCTTTGTGAAGGTGTCATGTTTAAATCTCTTTTAAATATATAAAAAGGTATTAATATGCATATTTTTTAAATTTATGCTTGACTTTAACTAAGCGCATGTGTAGAGTCAAGTCTAAATATATAATAAAGTACTTGTATACGGATTAATTATAAAAAATAAACATGAAACAATCTTTTTTCCACTGGCAGATGACGGAGTTAGGGGGCCCTTTAATAAGAGAAGAAATTGATCCATTGAATTCCGATGCTGACTTTCAGGTTTCAGCAGGTGAGGTTTTGGTAAAGGTGGCAGGTTGCGGGGTATGTCACACCGATTTGGGTTTTTACTATGATGGGGTACGCACTAACCATCCTTTACCACTTACTTTGGGCCACGAAATAAGCGGACGTGTAGTTGAAACGTCTTCCGGATCTGAAGAATGGCAGGGACGTGCGGTGATTGTTCCCGCAGTGATGCCTTGTGGAGAATGTGAACTTTGTAAAAAAGGACGTAGTTCAATTTGTCGCAATCAGAAAATGCCAGGAAACGATATTCAGGGCGGATTTGCTTCTCATATAGTTGTACCCGCAAAAGGCTTATGCCTGGTGGATGAAGTACGTTTGGAAAAAGCGAAGCTGACGCTGGCTGATGTTTCAGTGATTGCCGATGCGGTAACAACTCCGTATCAGGCAGCAGTTCGGGCCGGAGTTGGAGAAGGTGATTTAGCGGTTGTAGTAGGTGTCGGCGGAATTGGTGGATATGCGGCGCAGATTAATGCTGCACTCGGTGCGACAGTGATTGCGATTGATGTGGATGCTGAAAAATTGTCAGCACTTAAAGGCTACGGTGTCTCGCTCACGCTCAACTCTAAAGAATATGATGCGCGTGAATTGAAAAAAAAGATTCGTGATTTTGTTAAAGAACAGGGATTGCCTTCTCAGGAATGGTTTATTTATGAATGTTCCGGTACAGGTGCCGGACAAGCCACTGCATTTAATCTGCTCACTCACGGTGCAACTCTGAGTGTGCTTGGCTTTACGATGGAAAAAACGGAAATGCGGCTTTCTAATTTGATGGCCTTTGATGCAAGGGCACTCGGAAACTGGGGCTGTGCGCCGGAACTTTATGGGGCTGCTCTGGATTTAGTGCTGGATGCTAAGGTACAGTTAGCTCCGTTCATTGAACAACATCCGCTGGACTCGATCAATGAAATATTTGCAGCAGGTCACGCACATAAATTACAGCGTCGCGCGATTTTAGTTCCGTCTTCGTAAACGATACCAACCACGGATTTCACGGATTGAAGGGAATAAAAATTAACAGTTTAAATTCAGCCACGGATTTCAAGGAATAAAACGAAAATCAAAATTTTGCTTTTCCAAAAAATCTGAGGTCTACTAAGCAAACCTGTCACAAAAAAACAACATGGCGACAAACAACGAATTTGCATTTATTGATCACGACTTAGTTCCGGAACAACCCGCTGAAGGTGTACGTTATGAATTACGTCTGGCAACTGCTCCGGACGGTTCGGTTGCTGAAGGTCTCTATAATGCCTGGATTTTCCTCGACAATCCTAATCAATACAATTCATATACAACAGATATGGTTAAAGGCGTGATTCTCGCCTTCAGGCATGCCTCTAACGCACGCAACGTTTCTAGTGTCGTTTTCACAGGAACAGGAGACAAAGCATTCTGTACAGGCGGCAACACCAAGGAATATGCTGAATACTATGCGGGACGTCCCCAGGAATATCGACAGTACATGCGACTTTTCAATGACATGGTTTCGTCGATTTTGGCTTGTGACAAACCGGTAATTTGCAGGGTGAACGGTATGCGTGTCGGTGGTGGGCAGGAAATCGGTATGGCTTGTGACTTTTCAATTGCACAGGACATGGCGCGTTTCGGTCAAGCCGGACCAAAACACGGTTCAGCGCCAATCGGAGGAGCCACAGATTTTTTACCGATCATGATGAACGGCGATCGTGCACTGGAATCTGGAACTCTGTGCGAGGTCTGGTCAGCACACAAAGTTTATCTGAATGGAATGATTACAAGTGTGGTGCCTGCACTCAAAGTAGCTGACGAGTGGGTGGCAAATCCAATGGTGGAAACTCAGCAAATGTTTGACGCATGGGGCAGATTTGCTTTTGGTGAAAGTAAAAGCGGTGAAGCACTTGCGGATGGTAAAGCCTTAATCAAGCAGGGTCAAATTGATTTGTCACTGCTGGATCAGGAAGTTGAAAGTCTTTGCGCAAAATTGCTGTTGACATTTTCTGACTGCATGACCAAGACACTGGAAGAACTCCGCAAACCAAAACTTGAAGCGTGGAACCGTAATAAAGAAGATTCACGTGCATGGCTTGCAAACAATATGATGACAGAAGCACGAGCGGGATTCAGGGCTTTTAACGAAGGTACAAAAACTTGCAGGGAAGTCGATTTTGTCGCACTCCGTCAGGCTCTGGCCAAAGGCGAGCGATGGACAGATGATTTCACGGACAGCTTAATGCCGGCAAATCAATAATTAAAACCAGCCCAAAAAATTTTTGTTTTAATGAAATTAACATAAGTTACGGTAACCCAGAACTCCGTTGCGGGGATTTAATGGAGAATCAAATTAATGGAAAAATATGACCCGTTTGAGAAGTGAGAGAGGATGAGAGCAGCACCTGCAAATGATTCTCCATTAAAAACCTGGCTTGAACAGGAAGAGACGCTTTTGCGAATTCGTCTTTCCGTACCGAAAGCAAATATTATTGATGCGGCGATGGTTGTGGAACTAGCTAAGGTTTTTGATCAGCAGAAGCAGGCTTACGCAGAGGCGGCACAAACAAAAATCAGGGCAATTTTACTTGATGCGGAAGGTCCACATTTTAGTTTTGGAGCAAGTGTTGAAGAACATCTTCCCGGAAAATGCGCAGCTATGCTCAAAGGTTTTCACGCTTTGTTACTGCAGATGCTGAGTGTACATGTGCCGATTTTGGTCGTAATTCGCGGGCAGTGTTTAGGTGGTGGTTTAGAACTAGCTTGTGCGGGAAGTCAGCTATTCGCCAGTCCGGAGGCCAAACTAGGCCAACCGGAAATAGTCTTAGGAGTAATTGCACCAGCCGCTTCATGTTTGCTGCCACTGCGAGTGGGTCAGGCTCATGCTGAAGATTTGCTACTTTCCGGACGCAGTCTTGATGCTGCTGAAGCAAAAGAAAATGGTCTGATTCAAGTAATTGCGGAAGATCCGGAAGCCAGTGCGTTGAAATATTTTGAAACTCACTTAAAGACTAAAAGTGCCGACTCCCTGAGTTTTGCACTGCAGGCTTCCCGCAAAGGGTTGATTGGTGAAGTGAAATCTAAACTTGTCGCAGTTGAAGAATTATATTTGCACGAATTGATGAAAAACCATGACGCAATTGAAGGCTTGAATGCCTTTTTGGAAAAGCGGTCTCCTCAATGGAAAAACTAACAGTAATTACAAATTTGTCTTTCAGAACATAAAAACTAAAACTCACATGAGCGTTAATACTGAAAACTCAAAACTTAATAACTCAGAAACAAAAGCTACTGCTCCTCTAGTGGCGTATTGTCAGGAACTCTTTGACGATCTGGATTTCAAAGCAGTAAAAGCCTGGAAGGAAGCAAAATCTGGAAGGAAAGCGATTGGTTACATGCCGGTCTATGTACCGCGTGAAATAATACATGCGGCGGGAATGTTGCCAGTGGGAATCATGGGTGGCGGTGACCAGTTGGAAGTCATACACGGTGATGCGTATTACCAGAGTTACATTTGCCGTATTCCACGCTCTACTATTGAACTAGGTGTGACAGGCAGGCTGGATGTTTTGGACGGTATGCTGTTTCCCAGTATTTGCGATGTGATCCGCAATCTCTCCGGGATGTGGAAAATGATGTTTAAAGAAAAATATGTGCGTTATTTTGATGTTCCGCAGAATTATGAAGATGAAATTGGCGGAAAATTCTACACCCACGAAATGCAGCAGTTGCGGGATGATTTAGGCAAATTGGCGGGTCATGAAATAAGTGATGATGATTTGCGTAACTCGATTGCGGTTTATAACGAAAACCGTAAAGCAGTTGAAGATCTTTATGAATTTCGGGCAAAACATCCATGGAAAGCTCCGAGCACCGAGGTTTACCTGCTGGTCCGTGCCGGAATGGTTTTGCCGGTGGAAGATCATACTTTACTAATCCGCGATTATCTTAAAGCAGCGGACTTACAGGAACGCCCGGTGCGTGACAACTGCAGGGTGGTAGTCAGCGGAGTGTTTTGCGAACAACCGCCTTTTAACATGATTAAATCCATTGAAATGGCCGGCTGTTACATAGTCGATGATGATTTTATGCTGGTAACCCGCTGGCTGCTGGAAGATGTAGCAACTACAGGTGACCCACTTGAAAATTTATCCAAAGCCTTTCTGCACCACTCCAATGAAACCGCAGCCAAATATGAACCGGATGTTGAGAATAAAGGAGTGTATTTGATTGATTCTGTCAGGAATAATAGAGCAGAAGGAATTATCTTCGCAGGACCGAGTTTTTGTGATCCTGCTTTGCTGGACCGCCCAATGCTGCAAAATGCTTTGACGGCTCAGGAAATACCATACACCTCATTTGAGTATGCTGAGAATTCCGGACAAATGCAGCCGATCCGTGAACAAGCCGGGACCTTCGCGGATTCCATCAAACTGTGGAGTGTTGCTGCTGGATAAAATTGTATTTCTAAGCTGAAGCCGAGTAAGCGGATTGAAGAGCAAAATGCGGAATTATATTTTAGCCTGTGTATATAATACGTAAATCAACACACTAATAATATTGAATATTATGTATAATAAAGGAGACAGAATGCCCAGGAAATCACCGCCAACAGCCATCAAAGAAGAGTCGATGGAGATTCAGAAAAAGATGATTGCTGAAAATTTCAGGCAACTCTATGACACTCCGAAAACAGGACAGAAAGTTGTTTCAACTTTTGTTCCGGGAAATTTGAATGAGTTACTGATGTGTTTTGATTTTGCAAGGAATCTTCCTGAAATAAATGCTCTGCAAAACGGTATGCGTAAAAAAACAGGACGTATGATTATGGAAGCAGAAAGAGCAGGACATTCTGAAGACGTTTGTACTTATGTTAAAGCAGATTTGGGCATGATGGCACAAGGTAACATTGGTCCAACCGGAGAAGTCTTGCCAACTCCGGATCTCTTGCTGCTGTCCTACACTGGTTGTTTTACTTTTATGAAGTGGTTTGAGTTGGTACGGGAGCAGTATAAATGCGAAACCGCAATGCTGCATGTGCCATATCAGGGTGATGGAGTAATTACAAAAAATATGCGTGATTATGTGGTCAAGCAACTCAAACAAGAAATTATCCCGACCCTTGAAAGAGTAAGCGGTGTCAAGTTTGATATTGACCGTTTACGACAATATTTACGGCAATCCGCAAAAGCCGAAGAAGACCTCGTATGGGTGCTTCAAAGTGCTAAAAACAAACCTTCACCGATTGATGCGTATTTTGGAGGTGTTTATTATGTAGGACCAATTTTCTCATCTTTTAGAGGCAGTGAAGGCGCAGCTACTTATTACGAAATGTTGCGTCAAGAAGTCGAGGAACGTCTACGTCAAGGCAAAGGACCTATCACACCTGAAGGTGAAATGCCGGAAGAAAAATACAGGTTAGTTGTTGAAGGTCCACCGAACTGGACGCATTTTCGCGAGTTCTGGAAAATGTTTTATGAAGAAGGCGCGGTTGTAGTCGCAAGCAGTTACACAAAAGTCGGCGGTGTCTATGATTTCGGTTTTCGTCATGATCCGGATAATCCTCTTGAAACTCTGGCAGATTATTGTCTTGGATGTTACACCAACCTTAATCTTCCGCATCGTGCTGATATGTTGGCACAGTATGTTGAAGAATATGAAGCGGACGGACTTTTGATCAATTCGATCAAGAGCTGTAACAGTTTTTCTGCAGGACAATTGCTGCTGCTGCGTGAAGTGGAAAAACGTACCGGAAAACCGGGAGCATTCATTGAAACTGATTTAGTGGATCCACGTTATTTTTCTGCGGCAAATGTAAAGAACCGGCTGGAAAGTTATTTTCAAATGGTTAAACAAAAACGCGAAGGAAGCGTAGCTTTAGGAGTAGCGGCATGAAATGTTTTATCGGAATTGACCTTGGTTCCACCACGACCAAGGCCGTGATTTTGGACGAAAACCTCAAAGAATTGGGGCATGGAATTACCAACTCACGATCGAACTACGACATTGCTTCGGCTGTCGCGAAACAGGAGGCGATTGTAAATGCGCGGATGAACTTGGTAGAACAGTCACTTTCTAACTTTCCGGAGTTGTCCGGTCGTCTGGAAAAAATTCTGGACAGTTTAGAACGGAGTTTCCGGCTGGAACAATTTATGGAATCACTGGCAGATTTAGAAATGGTTTGCCGCAACAATGCAGTCGGCGAGCGCTTTAAAGGCTATGAGCAGGGCATGGCAGAGGCACTCATAGAAACTTTCCGCAAACTTCGTATCGAAGCTCCGGAACTGTTTGCAGTCGGCGCGAAACGCAAATCAGATTTTTTCCGTGACATTGCCGGTTCACGTTATCTGGCAATCGGGGAAGTAGTCGCACAAGAAGCTGGACTGGCTTTTGATTTGATGCTGAATGTCTATGACCGTTCAATCATTGAAGTTGAAAACCGGATCACCGGTGAGAATCTGGAAGAAATGATCCTCAGCGCATTAGGGCGGACACTGAAAGAATTTCCGGAATTATCCGGAGTCTCGGCACAAGTTGAAGGTGCGGTGAAGGACGCACTCAAGATTGAGCTGGAGGAAACTTATGTTGTCGGTACTGGTTATGGACGTGCTAGACTGCCGTTTTCCAAGGAGCATATTCGTTCCGAAATTCTATGTCACGGTTTGGGGGCGCATGTTATGTATCCCAATACGCTGACTGTACTTGACATAGGCGGTCAGGACACAAAAGCGATTCAGGTTGATAATGCGGGAATTGTAGACAGTTTCCAAATGAATGACCGCTGTGCAGCGGGTTGTGGACGCTATCTGGGTTATATTGCTGATGAAATGAACATGGGGCTGCATGAACTTGGTCCTATGGCCATGAAAGCTACCCGCACTGTGCGGATCAATTCAACCTGTACAGTTTTTGCCGGAGCGGAACTTCGCGACCGTTTAGCTCTTGGTGAAAAAAGGGAAGATATTTTATCCGGATTGCACCGAGCCATTATTTTACGGGCCATGTCACTGCTTTCACGTTCAGGCGGAATCCGTGATGAGTTTACTTTTACCGGAGGAGTGGCCAACAATGAAGCAGCAGTCGATGCCTTGAAGTCACTGGTTAAAGAAAATTATGGTGAAGTTACCATCAATATCGATCCGGGCTCCATTTATACAGGTGCTCTGGGTGCAGCCACTTTTGCACAACGTGCGGTTTAACCTAGCCTGTCCCATTCTTTGCCGTGGATTAACACTGATATGCATTGGCAAAAATAGTGTTAAAACTGAGCAGCGCAGATAAATGATTAAATATTATGAACTTGTAAAAAGACCTAAAGTCGTGTCATTGCTTACAAAGCGAGAAATATAATTGTTATTAAGCACTGATATTATTAAGATATTTCTCTTCATTCGAGATGACGATTAATTAGTTTAGGAGTTTTTACGAAGCCATCAAACATTCATTGCAAAAAACCAAACCTTAAATTAACAAACTGGACATGATAACTACAATTGGCATTGATATAGGCACTAGCGCGGTCAAAAGCGTTTTATTTCGTACAGTTGACGGAAAACCGGAATGGCTGGGAAAGCGTGTGGATCGTCTGAGGAAACGTGACCCAATGAAACTCGCAACAGAAGCCTATCAATACTTGCAGACAGATGCCGGATTACAGCAGAATGATATAGATTATGTGGCAACCACCGGAGATGGAGAAAATGTGGAATTCCGTACCGGACATTTTTATTCGATGACAACTCATGCAAGAGGTGCTGTTTTTCTGGAGCCGGATGCCAGAGCAGTGATAGATATTGGAGCCTTGCACGGTAGAGCAATCAGTACAGATGAACGCGGGAAGGTACTTTCATACAAAATGACAAGTCAGTGCGCTTCTGGATCAGGACAATTTTTGGAGAATATCGCACGTTACCTGGGTGTTTCACAGGATGAGGTTGGCTCACTTTCAAAAGCTGCGGATGATCCGGAAACGGTAAGTTCGATTTGCGCAGTGCTGGCTGAAACGGATGTGATCAACATGGTTTCTCGTGGAATTTCAACCCAGAACATTCTCAAGGGAATTCATCTTTCCATGGCAGGCCGCCTGGTAAAATTATTAAAATCGATCAAAGCCAAAGAAAGCACAGTTTTTGTCTCTGGAGGATTGGCCCAGGATGAAGGGCTTCTGGCAGCCATTCGTGAACAGGCTGTGGAACAAAAACTGTCAGTTAAGGTAAGCAGTAATTCTGATTCAATTTATGCAGGAGCAATCGGCGCGGCTATCTGGGGGGCGTTTCGTTATGAAAAACTTGGAAATCTCAAGCAATTGGCAAAAGCTGCATAAAAAAGCTTGTATCTCATTCGACTCCATTCAGGCATTGAGAAGGTCACTTGAGAGGAGCGGAAAGCTTAACTTTCTAACATAAACAAAAAACTTTTAGCTTATACCAAAAAATGGCTTTAATGATAACTGAGGACTGTACCGTGTGCGATGCGTGCGTAGAACCTTGTCCAAACGAAGCAATCAAAGAAGGCGATGATATCTTTGTGATTGACGCTTTACGCTGTACTGAATGTATCGGCACAGATGAAGAACCGCAGTGCATAGCAGTTTGTCCGTCTGACTGCATTGTCCCCAATCCTGACTTTGAGGAAAGTGTAGACGTATTACAGGAAAAATATGAAATGATTCATTTTTGAAATATAAATTAATTTACTTGAATGTAAAATATTCAAGCGTGATTTGTGTTATCAAAAATTATCATATAAGTCTGCAAAAACAGTCCAGAAAGTTTACTTGATTGCAGTTCAGTTCAAGTATTTGAGTGCACACAGTGTATCTTTTTCAACGAGTTCCTTAAATTTAGGATTGTGACCTAATTCCGGATTGGAGCGGTGACGGAGTTCATGTACAAGTGTATTAACTAATTGCGATTTTTTGGGCCAGCCAAAAAACCAGAAATTTGAACGGTGAATTTTGATTTGCTCTTCCCCCCAGTAAACGCCTGCTTCTCCGTATTGGATCCAGTTCTGATGCACCGGACGTTCTCTGGTATAGCGAATTGGTACTGTACGGATTTTAACTTTCAGGATCGACGGAAAACAAGGGACTTCCAATATCGCTTCTGCGTATTCCATTATTTGCTGTTGTCTCGATTCCTGATTTTCAACAAGAGGATCAAGCAGATGCCAGCGATCCAGCACAAAAAACATGGCGCTGCCGATGAGAAGAAACGCTAATAGCCATTGAGCATATTTTGTGAGAAAAGGCTTGCTGGAATCCGGCTTATTCAGGTGTCTCTGTTTCCACTTCAGCCATTCTTCCCATTCCAGTTGCAGACTTCTGATTTGTTCTGTTTCCCAATTTTCCGGAGTTATACCGGGTTGAGACAATATTTTCTCAATTTCCAGAGTCTGAAAAAACAGATGTTCACCACAATTATGACAGTGGACTTTTACAAAACGTTCTCCGTTTTTCCCTGTCATCGGGACTATTCGGAATTTCTCTTCGGTGCAGGATGGACAATGGAGTGTTACATCTTCATTCTGAGAGGCAATTTCGGAAGACATGAGAAATGCGGGTAATATAATGAAAATATTTAGTTATTTTCCTTTAAGGTTTGCGCTGCAATAATTAGCTTTTGCACTTCAGACGCACCTTCATAAATTCTAAGCGCGCGTATTTCACGATAGAGTTGTTCAACCGGGAATCCGGAAACCACACCGGAACCTCCGAAAATTTGTACAGCTTCATCAATTACACGCTGTGCTGCTTCTGTCGCGAATAATTTAGCCATGGCTGCTTCCTTAGTAATTCTCTCTGCACCTTTGTCTTTTGTCCAGGCTGCCCGGTAAATTAGCAGGGAACTCGCATCAATATCCAGAGACATTTCTCCAAGTTTGGCCTGGATCAGTTGAAGCTTGCTCATCGGTGCACCGAACATTTGTCTGGATTTTGTTCTATTCAGTGCTTCATGCATGGCATGTCTGGCAAATCCCAGAGCAGCCGCCCCTACAGTTGAACGAAAAATATCCAACGTCGCCATCGCCATTTTGAAACCCTCTCCACCAGACCCTATTTGCTGAGTTTTTGGAATTCGACATTGATTAAAGCGTATTCTGGCCAAGGGGTGTGGTGCAATTACTTCAATTCGTTCGTTGATTTCAAGTCCAGCTGTATCTGCATCAACCACAAAAGCACTGATTCCACGTGTACCAGGAGCTTCTCCGGTTTTAGCAAAAACAGTATAATAATCCGCAATGCCTCCGTTGGAAATCAGCGTTTTTTCGCCATTCAGTACAAATGAAGTATCAACTTGTTCCGCAGTCGTTGTTAAGGCGGCTGCATCAGAGCCAGCATCCGGTTCTGTGAGCGCAAAAGCGGCAATTTTATTTCCGCTGCGTACATCCGGTAAATACTTTTGCTTTAACTCAGCTGATCCAAAAAGTGAAATAGTTCCGCTGCCGAGTCCCTGCATGGCAAAGGCAAAATCCGCAAGTCCGGAAAAACGGGCTAATGTTTCACGAATCAGACACAGAGAGCGTACGTCGAGATTTGGGTTTTTCCCGCCATATTTATTTGTTACACAATAATCCAGCCAGCCTCCATCTGCCAGCTTTTGCACTAATTCCTGACAGGCAAGATCAACGTTTGCTGGTGCAGAAGAATATTCTGTTAGCTCAGACTTGGCCCAGTTTTCCAGTTCAAGCGCCAATACCCTGTGTTTATCTTCAAAAAAAGGCCAGTTTAAAAAGCTTTGGTCAGACATCAGTTTCCCTCAAAGATAGGTTTTTCTTTTTTGACAAATGCTTCGTATGCCCTGACGAAATCACCAGTCTGCATACAAATGGCCTGGGCTTGAGCTTCGGATTCAATGGCTTGCTCGATGCTCATACTCCATTCCTGATTGAGCATGGTTTTGGTTATACCATGCGCAAAATTAGGTCCCTCTACCAGTCTTTCCGCCATTTTAACGGCCTCATTCAGTACAGACTCAGACTCATGCAGTTGATTAAAAAATCCCCAGCGCTCAGCTTCGTCACCACTCATGTTTCTACCGGAAAACAATAATTCGGCGGCACGTCCCTGTCCGATGATGCGAGGAAGAATTGCGCAGGCACCCATATCACAGCCGGCCAGCCCCACTTTTGAAAAAATAAATGAAATTTTAGCCGATCTAGTGCCAAGCCTGATATCACTCGCCATCGCGAGGATTGCTCCCGCGCCTACACAAATTCCGTCAATTGCCGCAATTACAGGCTGTGGACAATTCTTGATTGCCTTGACTAAATCTCCGGTCATACGCGTAAAGGCCAACAATTCCTTCATGCTCATCTTGGTCAGCGGCCCTATGATTTCGTGCACATCACCACCGGAACAAAAATTTCCGCCGGCTCCGGTTATTACTACAGCTTTTACTTCCTCTATGTAGACAAGCTCTCTAAATAAATCACGCATTTCTGCGTAAGATTCAAAAGTTAAAGGGTTTTTACGTTCCGGACGGTTTAGAGTAATAGTAGCGACTCCACGATTTAGAGACCAGAGGAAATGTTCAGGCTGTTGCTCTAACACTGTTTTTGATTTTCCATGCATCGAATTAGCTCATCTAGTGGTTTGTCTGTGTTTTAATATTATGAAATAATTAAAGAATATATTATTGATGTCTTATATTACTACAATGCGTTTCAGGTTATAAAAGTAATTATATTGTGCCCTGTATCTTTAAAGTGTTTCTTATTACTACAGTATTATGATTAGCATAAAGTCTGCAGACTGTATCATATTTCTGCAAATATTATTAATATAGGCCAGAACACTACATTTAAAACCGCTGCATTAAGCAGGAGTCAAATAAGATGATTTCTGTTGAGATAACTTACAATATTACTTTATTGAATGACTGCAGTCGCTTCTATTTCTACCTTTGCCCTGTCTTCCATTAAGCTCTTAACCTCAACGACTGACATTGCGGGAAAATGGCGCCCCACTTCTTCTCTATATTTTTGTCCCAATGATTTCAAGGAAGCCAAATATTCCTGTTTATCAGTTATGAACCAGGTCATTCTAGTGATATGTTCCGCGCCCCCGTTGGCAGTAGCAAGGATGCTTACAATATTACGCAGGGCCTGTCCTGCTTGTTCCGCAAAGTCATCAGTCTGAAAAGTTGCAGTCTCATCCCAACCAATTTGACCGGATATATATATTTGCTTGCCCTCTGCCATTACGGCTTGGGAGTAGCCTTTAGGTTGTTTCCACCCTTCTGGAAGTAAAAATTTCATTGGCTTGTTTTTTCTTGATTGTTATAAAAAAGTTTAAAAATCATTCAGTCATTTCAAACTCAGGGTCAATTCTTAAGCTTATCATTATTTAAGTGAAGTTCTAAAAACTTCCTTTTCAAATAATTACACAAAAACTAAATCTATAGCATTAGGTCGATTAAGAGGAGTCGAAGCCTGAATCAAGTCAGAAAATCCCTTCGACTCCGCTCAGGGAACGCTAATATGAAATGCCCTAATAAAAAAGTTTATCTGGAGCTGGTATTATTTTTTGTGACTTTTCTAAGCAGGTTTAATGAACTAACCAGCAGGTTCAAATCATCAGTTTTTAAATCTTTAAAAATATTGACTAACCATTTTTCATGCTCAACCACCATTTGTTGAAAATCTGCAGCCCCTTTATTGGTCAATTCAACAAGTTTTACCCGGCGGTCTTTAATTGACAGCACGTGAGTTATCAAACCTTCACTCACCATGCGGTTGACCAGCCAGGTCACATTACCGTTGCTCACCATCATTTGTTGAGAAAGCTCAGTTTTACTAAGCGGTTTTTCAGCATGATCCAGGGCAGCTAAGAGGTCAAACTGAGGTAAAGTGGAAGCAAAATTCTTATGCAGTTGGGTACGTAAATAACGTTCTATTTCACCCGTGTTTTTCAACAATCCCAACCATAGCCGAATTAGCTGCTTTTTGTCTAACTGATTCCTGCTAGATGTGGAGGTGCTGTTATTTTTCATGACATTACCTCCCCTCCTGAAATCGAAATTGCCTGTCCTGTGACCGAAGCTGCTTCATGCTGACAGAGCCAGAGGACTGTATTTGCGATTTCCTCGGGCTGAATAAAGCGTTTTTGAGGATTGTTTTTTAGCAGTTCCTCTCGTGCATCAGCCTTTGTGCGGCCTGTTTTGAGACTAATATTTTCGATTGCGCTCTCAGTAATAGCTGTTTCAGTGTAACCGGGACAAATTGCATTGACGGTTATACCGGCATTTGCGGTTTCGAGAGCCAGTGAGCGTGTCAGTCCAATAACGCCGTGTTTTGCCGCACAATATGCAGAGACATAAGCATAGGCTTTTAAACCTGCTGTACTAGCAATATTTATGACTCTACCCCATTTTTGTTTTTTCATAGCAGGCAGGCAGGCTTGTGTACAATGAAAAACACCGGTAAGATTAAGGGAAATCATTTCATTCCATTGTTCTGCTTTCATTTTCTCAAACGGAACTGAGATGGCATTTCCTGCATTATTGATCAGGATATCAATAACTCCATGCTGCTGAACTGCCTTTTGAAAAGCGGTGTTGACTTTTTCTTCGTCTGTTACATCAACTTCTGCTGCAAATCCCTGAACTAATTGTTCAGCTTTTTCCTGCAGACGTTGATAATTGCGCCCCATGATGGTAGTTTTTGCGCCGGATTTGGCCAGTGCTTCTGCGATTGAAGCTCCAATTCCACTCCCACCTCCTGTAATTACTACGTGTTTGTCTTTCAGCATTTCCATTAAATTAAAGTGCCCATTTGTAAAGCACGCTGGGTGTTGACCTCAAGTTGTCTTTTTCCGGCTAGATACTGAACCGGCCAGGCCTGTTCAAGATGATTCTGTTGTGCAGCCGCATGTAAAGTCCAATAAGGATTGCTTAAATGCGGACGTGCCAGACAGCATAAATCAGCTCTACCGGCGGCAATGATGGAATTTACATGATCAGTTTCAAAGATGGCACCTACCGCAATTGTCGGTACTTTAGCTTCGTTACGGATTCTATCAGAAAAAGGTGTTTGAAACATACGTCCAAAAACAGGTTTTTCATTGATGTTGGTTTGCCCGGAAGAAACGTTAATAATGTCTGCTCCTGCCTCGTAGAACATTTTGGCGATTAAGACCGCTTCTTCGTCATCAACTCCGCCTTCAACCCAGTCGTGAGCAGAAATTCTAACTGAAATTGGTTTTTGCTCCGGCCAGACTGAACGAATTGCCTGAAAAACTTCCAGCGGATATCGCATTCTGTTATCAAGACTTCCGCCATATTCGTCTGTACGCTTATTTGAAAGAGGTGTGATGAAAGAGGAAAAGAGATAACCATGTCCGCAGTGGAATTCTAGCATATCAAAATCACATTCTTCAGCCAGTTGAACTGCCTTGACAAACTGGTTTTGAATTTCTTTCATTTCCGGTTTTGTCAGTACATGCGGAATTTGGTCTTTATATGGAACCGCGGAAGGTCCGACAATCGGCCAGCCTTTCTCAAGTGCTGTATCCTGTCCTTCCCATAAGATTTTAGTAGAACCTTTGGGTCCGGCGTGTCCCAGCTGAAATGCGATTTTTGCCTGACTTTGCTGATGTACAAAATCTACTATCCTTTTCCATCCCTGCCGGTGTTCTTCTTTGTACATACCTGTACAACCCGGCGTGATACGGGCTTCCTTCGAAACATGTGTCATTTCAGTAAATATCAAACCCGCACCACCCAATGCACGGGAACCATAATGAACCAGATGAAAATCCGAAACTGCTCCGTCTTCCGCACTGTACATGGCCATCGGTGAAACAGCAACGCGGTTGACAAGTTCCATTTTTCTCAAGGAAAAAGGCGTGAACATAGGTGAAGTAGGCGTTTGAGCTGCAGTTCCGCTTGCATTTTCCGCAAATTCACATTCCATGCTTTCCAGCCAAGATTTGTCACGCAAACGCAGATTTTCATGACTTACACGCTGACTTCTGGTGAGCAGACTGTAAGTGAACTGAGTAGTGGAAAAATTGGTATAACGGGGGAGATTTTCAAACCAGGCTGTACTGTTTCTCGCAGCATTCTGCTGGCGCAGAACTTCAATTTCACGTTCATCCTGATAACTCTTAAAAGCGTCTGCTAAATTGCTGTTTTGGTGAATACTTTCGGCCAGACTGATGCCGTCTTCAAAAGCCAGTTTAGTACCTGAACCAATAGAAAAATGAGCTGTGTGTACCGCGTCACCTAAAAGTACAATATTTTGATGATACCAGTGTTTACAGGTGACTCTGGGGAAATTCATCCAGACTGAAGAACCCCGCAGATGTTTGGCATTTTCCATGAGGGGGTTGGCATCAAGATAATCCGCAAACAAGGATTCCAAAAAGTCAATCGCTTCTTCTTTGCTCATCTCTTCGAAACCAAGAGCATTCCATGTCTCAGGCTCGCATTCCACAATGAAAGTACTTAAATCCTCCGCAAAGCGATAAGCATGGGCCCAGATCCAGCCGTGTTTAGTCTTGATGAAAATGAAAGTGAATGCCTCAAAAAGTTTGTGAGTTCCAAGCCAGATGAACTTGTTTCGGCGCAGGTTTATTTCCGGCTGAAAATGCGCTTCGTGCTGTGTCCTTATTTTACTGTTGATACCATCTGATGCAACGATAAGATCATAATTTTCATAATTATCAGAATTTTCTACCTGAGTTTCAAAAACCTGTTTGATACCTAACTCTTCTGCGCGTTCCTGTAGAATAGTAATTAACCGCAGGCGGCCGATGCCGATAAATCCATGCCCTCCTGATTGAATAACTTCTCCATGAATGTGAACATCTATATCATCCCAATAGGCAAAACTCTTACGGATTGTTTCCGCGCTTTCCGGATCATTGAGTTGAAGGTTTTCCAGAGTCTGATCGGAAAAAACAATGCCCCAGCCGAATGTGTCATTTGGTTTGTTTTGTTCTACAACTGTAATCTCATGTTCCGGATTACGCAGTTTCATTGAAATGGCAAAATAGAGTCCGCCCGGACCACCGCCTATACAAACTATTTTCATGACATATCTCTGGTTTTCTTTAAAGCTGGAACAGCTCAAAAGGCTAATTTACACGCTTGGAATGATTTGCTGTGACTAATTTTTGGGTTGCAAATTAAAAACTAAAATTTTGATTGCTCAATTAACCGCAGTCTACGCTCGAGAGGAGGAAATGTCAAACATTATTTTAAGCTTAAAAGAAATTTAGTTAATTTTAAGTTGTTCTGTTCAAATTATAAACATTGAAAAGATAACAGAAAGAATAAATTATCTTGCGTTTCATCTACACATATAAGAAAAATGCGGATGACATTTTCAAAACTTAATTGAAAATTTAGTCTTTAATCAATTTAGGACAATATCTTAATAACTCTACGACAGGAGGAATACATGGCAGTTAATGCGAAAAAAGGTGTAAAGTCAATCGGAATGAAAGATGCCAGTTTATTCCGTCAACAGGTTTATATCAACGGTAAATGGTTAGATGCAGACAGCGGTGAAACTACCGATATCACCAATCCTTCTACCGGTGAGGTTTTAGGTACTGTGCCTAACTGCGGAGCAGCAGAAGCAAAACGTGCGATTGAGTCGGCAAATGCGGCCTGGCCGATATGGCGTTCCAAAACCGCTAAAGAGCGAGCTGTAATAATGAGGCGCTGGTATGAGCTGATGATGGAAAACCAGGAGGACCTAGCCCGTTTGATGACGGCTGAACAGGGGAAACCATTGTCTGAGTCTCGCGGAGAAATTGCCTATGCTGCAGGTTTTATAGAATGGTTTGGCGAAGAAGGTAAGCGCTTATATGGTGACACCATTCCGGCACATGCCACAGATAAACGAATTGTCGTGATTAAGCAGCCGATTGGAGTCACAGTAGCCATTACTCCCTGGAATTTTCCAGCCGCTATGATTACACGTAAAGCCGCTCCAGCATTGGCAGCAGGATGCCCAATGGTGATCAAACCTGCTCCGGATACACCTTTTTCCGCATTTGCTCTTTGTGAACTGGCGGAGAGAGCAGGAGTTCCGGCAGGAATCCTGAGTACTGTCACCGGGGACGCAGTAGGAATCGGCAGTCAATTTACGGGAAACCCCATTGTCAGGAAGTTAAGTTTTACAGGTTCAACCGGAGTTGGGAAACTGCTGATGAAACAGTGTTCAGGGACAGTGAAAAAACTTGCACTGGAACTTGGCGGAAACGCACCATTTATCGTTTTTAACGACGCCGATCTTGAAGCAGCACTTCCCGGGGCAATGGCCAGTAAATTCCGTAATGCAGGGCAAACTTGTGTCTGTGCAAACCGGATTATGGTGCAGAGTAAAGTCTATGATAAATTCACGAAAATGCTCGCTGATGCAGCCAAACATTTAAAAGTGGCAGATGGTTTTGAAGAAGGTGCTGATCAAGGACCGCTGATCAACGAGGCGGCTGTTAAAAAAATTGAAAGTCATGTTAAAGATGCTGTGTCTAAAGGAGCTAAATTGCTGACAGGTGGACACCGACACAAACTTGGTGGCACCTTTTACGAACCAACTGTTCTCTCCGGAGTTACCACAGATATGTTGGTTGCCAAAGAGGAAACATTTGGGCCAATGGCACCTATCTTCAAATTTGAAACCGAAGAAGAAGCAATAGAGATGGCAAATGATACGGAATTCGGTTTAGCAGCATATTTTTACAGCCGGGATATCGGTAGAATTTGGAGGGTTGCAGAGGGACTCGAATATGGAATCGTCGGCGTCAATGAAGGCATTATCTCCACTGAAGTAGCTCCTTTCGGAGGAGTTAAAGAGTCCGGAACAGGACGTGAAGGTTCAAAATATGGAATTGAAGACTACCTGGAATTAAAGTACCTATGCATGGGTGGAATTAATGACTAAAGCCCAAAAGTTAGGTAGAATAATCAATCTATTTTAGTGATATTATATTGTGAAAATTAATATTGAGTTAATGGGGTCATTGCAAGATTACCTTCCAGACTCTGAACGGGTTCAGTCTGTTGTAAGTCTTAAAGATGAGTCTACTATAGCTGATTTGTTGAGCTATCTTAAAATAAAACGAAGGGTCAGTGTTGCAGTTAATGGAGATGAGGAAAAGGGATTGGGGCATGTCCTATCTGATGGAGACGAGGTACTTGTATTTACTGTAATCAGTGGAGGATAAAGTTTAATTTATAATTACAAAATTTAAAGGAGAAAATTTATGTCTGACGGCTACACAGGAAAAATTCTACACGTCAACTTAACAACTAGCGAAATTACGGTTGAAGAACCTGAGGAACAGTTTTATCGGACTTATATGGGAGGAAGTGCAATGGGAATGCACTACGTCCTCAAAGAAACACCTGCAGGAGTTGAAGCCTTAAGCCCTGACAATGTGCTAGCTTTGTGCACTGGAGTAGTAACAGGAACGCCGATTTCTGGACAGAGCCGTTTAACTTCAGTGGCAAAATCTCCGCTTACTGGATGTATCGGAGATGCACAGGGAGGAGGATATTTTCCGGCGGAAATGAAATTTTCTGGATTTGATGCAGTAATTATCAAGGGTAAATCTCCTAAACCGGTTTATTTATGGATGCATTACGGTGAAGCAGAGTTGAGGGATGCAGGGCATCTTTGGGGAATGACTACTGGTGATGCTGAAGACAAACTTAAAGAGGAGTTGGAAGATAAACGTATTGAAGTACTTCAAATTGGACCTGCAGGTGAAAATTTAGTTCGTTTTGCTGCACTTATCAGTATGAGTAACAGAGCAAACGGGCGAACCGGCATGGGTGCGGTTATGGGTTCAAAAAATCTCAAAGCAGTTGTTGTCCGTGGTAAACAGAAACCGACTATTGCTGATCCGGAAAAATTTAAAGAATTACAAAAACTTGCTAAAACCAATCTTGAACCTACAGGTATGGACGGATTTGGTAAGTATGGCACACCTGGAGTGACAACGCCGCAAAACAAGTCTGGAGGCTTGCCAACTTATAATTTCAACAGTGGAAATTTTGACAAGCACGAAGAAATTGACGGTATAAAGCTTTACAAAGAACATCTACGTGGTCATGAAAGAGGTGAGCAGAATCGTTTTGGAAGAGATACATGTTTCAGCTGTTCAATTAAATGTAAGCGAGTTTCTCAGATTGACAATGGCCCATTCAAAACAGATGCAAAATACGGTGGTCCTGAATACGAAACCCTTGCTACGTTTGGCAGTTATTGTGGAATAAGTAACATGGACGCTATAATTCATGCTAACGCTTTGTGCAACATGTACGGAATGGATACTATTTCCTGCGGAGCCACAATTTCTTGGGCTATGGAATGCTGGGCGGAAGGGAAAATAACAGCGGAAGATACGGAAGGAATTGAGCTGAAGTATGGAAGTGCAGAAGCCATGGTTAAAATGACAGAAATGATTGCCAAGCGCGAAGGCTTTGGTAAAATTCTGGCTGAGGGTTCGCAGAAAGCTTCTGAAATTATTGGACGTGGTACTGAAGATTATTTAATAACCAGCAAAGGGCAGGAAGCTCCTGCGCATATGCCGCAGGTGAAACGCAGTTTGAGTGTAATTTATGCGGCTAATCCATTTGGTGCTGATCATGAGTCAAGTGAGCATGATGCCAGCTATAAGGCTTATCCTGAACGCATGGAACAGATCGGTCTGACAAATCCTCAGGAGAAATTAGCTCTAAATAAAGAGATGATGCGCTTTGCGATGGTTACCCAGCATTTAAGCAGTGCAGTAGACAGTCTTTCTGTTTGTGCTTTTATATTTGGAGCTTCTTTTCAACTTTATGATGCCGATCAATTAGTTGAGGTAGTCAACGCAGTTACTGGTTGGGATACAGATATAACAGAAATATTAGCAGTCGGTGAACGTCGCCTCAATATGCTGCGGGCTTTTAATTCTAGAGAAGGAATAGGACGGGAATCAGACACTCTGCCCAAAAAGATGTTCAAACGTCCTCTTGAAGGCGGAAGATCCGACGGTTATGTCCTGGACGAAAAAGAGTGGGAAGCAGCGTTGGAGGATTACTACCGCTTATGCGACTGGAATGTGGAGACAGGTCATCCGTCCCTGAACAAGTTGGAATCACTGGGGCTGGGCTGGGTAGTAACTGAAAATGAAGTTCTTTCACAAGTTGTTTCTTGAAACATTAACAGCGCTAGTAAACCTAAAAAATCAGCTAATGCGGGTGTGAGTTTGTGCCGATTCTAAATAGGATTTCTCTGACAGAATTGAATCCTGAAGAGGATGATTTCTGGAGTCCGGAAGTACTTAAAGAAGTTCATACAAGAAGCTCAAAAATGCTTCAGACCTTTGAAAAGGTCAAGTCAGTGGCTCCTACAAAGACAACGGTGTTACTTTTGGGTGATACCGGCGTCGGCAAGGGTACAGTTGCAAAACTTATTCATCAGCACAGCAGTCGCAAAGATGAAGCATTTGTGCATGTACATTGCGGAGCGCTACCGGATACACTGGCCGAGAGTGAGTTGTTCGGTTATGAAAAAGGTGCCTTTACCGGTGCGGTCAAACGTAAACTCGGACGTTTTGATACTGCTCAGAAAGGAACTATATTTCTGGATGAGATAAATACAATTTCCGGAACCATGCAGATCAAACTGCTTCAGGTTCTACAGGACCGCATTTTTCAACGTGTGGGTGGTGAACATCCGATTGAAGCAGATGTTCGCGTGATTGCCGCTTCTAATTCAGACTTGCAGCAACTTTGTGATGAAGGTCTTTTCCGCAAAGATCTTTATTATCGTCTAAGTGTCTTTCCCCTTGAAATACCATCCCTTCAGGAACGTTTCGAAGACATTCCGGATTGGGTGAATTATCTGATTGAATGGTTTAATAAACTGTATTTCAAAGAAATTCAGAATGCGGATCCTTTAGTGGTTAAGGCTTTGCAGGAATACTCATGGCCGGGAAATATCAGAGAACTGGAAAACGTTATTGAACGTGCCTACATTCTGGAAACATCCTCAACTCTCAGGGCTGAAAGTTTTCCGCAGGAATTGTTCAGTGATCTGAATTATCCAGCAGAAATTGCGATGGACGTAACTCAGCCTCTCGCAGAGGTTCGCCGTCAAAGTCTGGAGCACATCGAAAGGCAGTACCTCAAGGAATTGATGGCTAATCATCTTGGGCGCGTTAACCGAGCAGCAGAGACCGCAGGGATCACTACCAGGCAGTTGCATAAACTTCTCAGTAAATACGGAATACGCAAAGAAGAGTTCAAACCAACGCAAGCTTCCTCTTTAAAAAAATAATTACCTTCCTTGAGCACAGTTTAAATTTAAACATGAGTTTCCCAAAAAACAGATCCCACTTTTCGGGAATGTTAAGGCTTTCAGGATGAAAATCTTAAGTTCATAAACCGGCTGAAACCGGCCGATTAAGATTCAGTGAACCGTTCTGTGAGCTTAAGACGCTGAATTTTACCAGAGGGACCTTTTGGTAATTCTTTAAGGAAAAAGTAGCGGGAAGGAGCACGATATTCCCCCATTGCAGCAGAGCACATTTTACGTAATGCGGATTCAGGAACATTCTCTCCGGGTCGAGGAGCAATGGCGGCAGCTACCGTTTGTCCGTAATGTACATCCGGAAGCGGAAATGCCGCAGCTTCCAGAACACCTGTATGACGATAAAGCACATCATCAATTTCACGTGGAGCAATATTTTCACCACCTTTGATGATGAGTTCCTTGAGGCGTCCAGTAATAAAAACAAAGCCATCTTCATCCATTTTCCCAAGATCTCCGGTACGATACCATCCATCCGGAGTGAATGCTTCTCGAGTAGCTTCCGGATTTTTAAGGTAGCCCTGCATCACATTTTGACCGCGTACCTGCACCTCACTTTCTTCTCCGGAAGAAGCTACCTTTCCTTCTGCGTCCGCAACTCTTACTTCATTGCCGTAGGCAATTCCAGGTGAACCAAGTTTGTGTAGTTCCGGATTAATCGGATTTGAAAGCATCGGTGCGGCAGTTTCCGTAATTCCCATAGTTTCAACAATTCTCAGCCCAAACCTTGCTTCAAATGCTTTGTGCAGAGGAGGCGGTAGTGCGGCAGAAGCAGAGCGTCCGAAGCGTACTTTGTTCAGCTGAGATTTTAGCCGCTCGTCTTCCTCTGCATTCAACAAATAGGAAAGGATAGTCGGCACAACGCTGAACCATGTGCATTTTTCTTCAACTATCCAGGACCAAAATTTTGAAACCTGAAAACGGTCAGGTAGTACTAGTCCGGAACCACTGACTAAAGTACCCATCACCGAAACTGCTTGAGCATTGATGTGACAGAGCGGTAACACACATAAACTGTTGTCTGCCGGAGTCAATTCGTGCGCTATCATAGTATTCCAGCCTCCGTGAAGCAAACTCTTATGAGTGTGAATTACGCCTTTCGGTTTTCCTGTAGTTCCGGAAGTGTAAATTAACAGCGCAGCATCTGCCGCTTGAGGGACAGTATGGGCATCAAATTTTCCGTCTTCAACTTTGTTTTGCCAATCCGAAACATTGTCCGGTTGAAGTGGAATCAGTTGAGGTTTGTCTGCAAGTTGAGAAAGAGCCTGCAACGCTAATTCATGATGCTGTTGATCCACAAAAAGATTTGTAGATTCAGAATGTTCCAGAACATACGCCAGAATATCAGCCCCTGCCAGAGGATTTGCCAACAGAACCTGAAAACCACCGTACATTCCGCCCAAAAACAATTCCATTGCAGCTTGTCCGTTACCGAGCAAACCAGCCACTGGAACGTTCGGCGGTAATTCCATGCTTTCCAGATATAGGGCCATTGATTGAACTCGTATTCGAAATTCACTCCAGGTATGGCTGATTCCTGTGTCTGGATAGATCACGTAGGTCTGATCCGGAGTTTTTTCTGCATGCTGATCAATCAAGCTGCGAATCGTGTGGCCTGTGAGATCCATATTATCAGTGGTTTTGGTTTTTATGTTTAGATGTTTTTATTTGTGATTTCAACGTCCGTGTTTGGTCCAATACTCTCCAAATATATCTTCATCACTAGGTTCAACAGGAGGAATTGGACGTACAATGCGAACAATGTTCAGATAATGCCGATAGTTGAGATTTTCGCTGATACTGTTGCCGCCCCATGTTCCGCAACCCATCGAGAGTGAAAAAGGCAGTCCATTATCAAAACTGCCTCCGGTGGCAAAACAATGTGCTTGGTTCACAATCACACGGCAAGCAGGAAGATTCAACCCTATTTGCAAAGGCCGAGATTCGTCTGTTGAGTGTAGTCCCACTGAATGCCCCTTGCCCTGAAAATCATAAATTTCCTGGACTTGTTCACAAGCCGTTTCAAAATTTGAGGCACGATACACGGTTAACACTGGGCACAGTTTTTCGCCAGAAAAAGGGAACTCGAACCCCGTTCCAGTCTCTTCGACCATTAGCATTTTGACATTATTCATTTCTACACGTTGAAGTCCAATAGCTTCCGCAATTTCCGGAGCCGACTTTGCTGTTAAATCTGGATTAAGCCGTCCCTGTATCCATAATGCATTTTGTAAATTTTGTGTTTCTTCCTGACTCAGCATTGTACCTCCCTCCTTTTCAAGAGCGGCAACCGCTTTTTCATAAACCTCATCTACTATCACGACGCTATTTTCAGAAGAACAACTGGTTGCGTTGTCAAATGCTTTTGAGACAGTAATTTTTTTTGCTGCTGAAACAAGATCAGCTGTTTCATCGATGATTGTAGAAACATTGCCTGCGCCCACTCCAATAGCCGGAGTCCCGCTGCGGTATGAGGCGCGTACATTGTTTTGTGAACCTGTAACCACCACAAGATCAACCAATTGCATTAATTCATGAGTCGCTTCTTTGCTGACCGGTGCAGGGAGTTTCTGGATGAGGTTTTCCGGGTGCCCCAAACTGCGTAAAACATCTTGCAGCAAATCCACAACTCGCTGACAAACCGCTTCACCCTTTGGCGAGGGTGAGAGTATAATTGCATTTCGACCCTTGATAGCGTTAAGAGTTTTGTTTAGCGGAGTGGCTATGGGATTCGTGGAGGGAGTAACTGCTCCCACGACACCAACGGGACGTGCAATTTCTACCAGGCCTTGTTCGGGAAGTTTCCTGATGATTCCACAGGAAGGTGCGTGTTTCAAATCACGCAAAAGCCCCAACGTCTTGCGGTGATTCTTGATTATTTTGTCTTCTGCATTTCCAAGTCCAGTATCTCGAACAGCCTGTTCCGCAAGTGAACGGTTCGTTTTCGGCTCTAGAATTGCCCAAGCCAATCCTGTGATTAATTCGTCAACGGTTTTTTGGCTGGCTGTTTCAATTTCAGCTTGCGCCGTTTGCGCTATAGCAACAACAGTTTCAACAGAGGTTATAGTCATTTTTTGCTTTCGAGGTGGCCAAGGAAAACTTTGCTTGCAGAGAAGCGACAGTAGAAATTTAAAATTTATGATCAAGATTGTTGAGAAATTCCTCAAGTTAAACTTTGGTGCTGCGTCCAGAATATTTTCAACAAAACTTTAGGAAACAAATTCAACTGTGAGTCTCAGGAGCACTTATACCTATTGCACTTTGTTAATCGAATATGTCTTAAACTCAACTAGTTGATCTCATTATTCAAGTTTTAATATAAATTAAGTTAATGTCGTGTCCTAATGTTTTTTTCTTGACATTTATTTAAATTGTGATAGACAAGAGGATTACATTATCACATAGTGTGATAATGGTTATAATTTATTAGTGGAGGGTGATTATGAAAAAAATTAAATTAAAAAAACTGGCTAAATTTAGTTTTGCTACAATGATGGGATTATTTTTAGCCGGGTCCGGTGTTGCCGTGGCATTTGAATGCAAGGAAAAGAGAACCAGCATGGCTAAACCATCAGGTTTCCCTAGTCGAGCATTGACCATGGTTGTCCCATATGGTCCTGGAGGTGGTTCAGGTCAGATAGCAGCAGCTATGGCTGGAGCAGTAACTGGTCATTCTGGTGTCAGCATTAACCGTGACCACAAGCCAGGTGGTTCAGGCACAGTTGGAATGACGGCATATATGTCTGCTCCAGCAAACGGGTATACAGTCCTTGAGCATATTGATGATGCATCATCTGCCCATGCGTTGGATTCTAGCAGGCCACATCCGGGAGTGGACCTGGTACCACTAGTTATTTCCCAAGTGACTTTCTCACAGATTTATATCCGTACCAATGAGACACGATTCAATGACTGGTCCTCATTTGTAAAATTTGTCAAAGGTAAAAATGGTAAGTCAACCATCGCCAATGTTTCCAAGGAAGGTTCTATGGAGCGGGTAACGATGAAATTCATCACAGAAAGTGCGGGTATGAAAATTCAACAGATTTCCTTCGATAAGGGTGCACCTCGTTACGGTGCACTTCTAGGAGGTCAGGTTGATGCCCTGTTCGAGCAACCCGGTGATGTCAGAAAGTTCCTTGACGCAGGCAAATTCAAGCCGATCCTGACTATTTTTAACGAACGACCATCAGTCTTTGCTGATGTTCCCACTCACAAGGAAATGGGCATGAACTTTGAGCCCCTTTTACGCTTCCGAGGATTTTACGTACATGCAGATGCGCCTTATAATCGAGTCCAATGGCTTCAATGGGCATTTCAGCGGGCATATTGCCAGGATAGCTATCAGAAATTCAATGAATCCAAATTCATGACTGTGATAGATAGTTACCGGGATACGGCTGGTGCCAGAGAACTAATTAACGGCTCCATTGTTCAATACAGAGATGTATATAAAGCGATGGGTCTGGATGTTAAATAATTTATCTCCTTTTTCTTAAACTTCAATAGCTTCATTTCGCAATAGTGTCCGGTGATTGCCAACCGGACACTTTACCAAAAATATTGAGAGCTTGGCCATGACCAAGTTAAAGACACGACATATTGTTGAAACATTGGTCTGGTTATTGACCGTTGTTGTATTTTTTGTGTACTCCTTTGAGTTTAATCAGGAAATTGAAATATATAAATTCGGTGCCACAGGTTGGCCCAGAGTTATATTAGGCCTTCTTTTACTGGTGACACTTGGTAATTTTCTCCACCTGTACAAAAAAGGCTCAGAGGCCCAACATGGCCGGGTTGGTATTTCCGATCAGGAGGAAGGTATTTCCTATGACAGTATTGGTTCAGTACAGAAGCTGGTAGCCATATTGATCCTCCCATTTATTTTTTCATGGTCGCTAAAACCCGTAGGATTTTATGCGGCTACACCTATTTTTATAGCTTTGTTAATATTATTGTTAGGAGAAAAACGTATAAAATGGATATTAGCTAATACATTGTTCATTTATTTCCTGATTATATTATTATTCATGGTACTGCTAAACGCACCTCTACCGCAGGGCAATGTTTCACCTTTCTATGATTTCAGTGCTCTCATGCTGACACTAAACACCAAGCTGCACCAATCACTTAATTTTTAATCCAAACTTATGATTGACAACTTTATTGCTGGCAGTGTTGCTCTCTTCGGAGACCCTTTCACCATTGGAATCTTTGTCTTTGGTGTAATTGGCGGTATGTTATTTGGCGCCATTCCCGGCGTAAGCATGCTGACTCTAGCAGCGATTCTCTTGCCTTTCACAGCCAGTCTTGATCCGGCACAAGGGGTAATGCTTTTTGCGGTGATTTACTGTACGGGGACATACGGAGGTGCTATTACTGCGATCCTATTTAATATTCCAGGTGCTCCCGAAAACGCTCCTACAGCATTTGATGGCTATCCCATGACTCGCAAGGGGCAATCTGGAAAAGCAGTTGGCGCTGCAGTTTTGTGTTCAGCAATTGGTGGTATATCTTCGGCCTTAGTTATGATGGCCGCAACTGAACCACTAGCAAATTGGGCTATCTCAAATATTGGGCCACCAGAAATTTTTGCACTGGTTTTTTTTGGCCTGGCCGTAGCTTCCTCAGTTGGAGGGAGGACCCTCTGGAAAGGATGGATGTCTGTGTTACTCGGCCTGTTAATAGCTACAATCGGCCAGGACCCGGTGGGCGGAATCAATCGTTACAATTTCGGTTTTTCTGATCTGGCTGCAGGCATAGCATTTGTTCCTGCTATTTTGGGTTTTTTTGCAGTGTCTGAAATTTTCGTACAAGCAGAAAAAAAAGCGGTCGGTAAGTATGAAGCTCCTAAAATGAGTGTAAATTTTCCATCAATATTAGAATTATGGGCTCATAAAATTGCTGTGTTAAGATCCATTCTGGTTGGGTTTTTTTGTGGAATTCTTCCTGGAATCGGTGCAACCCTTGCGGCATTTATGGGCTATGGTGAAGCAGTACGCTGGTCCAAGAACAAAGAATCATTTGGCAAAGGTAATTTGGAAGGTGTGATATCATCCGAGACTGCTAATAATGCTGCAACCGGAGCTGCCATGATCCCTTTGCTTGCACTTGGACTACCTGGTGGAGCTTTGACTGCAATGATGGTTGCGGTCTTCCAGATGCACGATCTGGAACCAGGTCCATTGGTATTTTATAATTCTCCTGATTTGATATGGATTGTTTTTGCTGCAATGTTTTATGCAAATGTATCAATTCTCTTCATAGGTTTAATTGAAACTAAGACGATTTTGTATCTATTAAAAATACCTTTCCAGTTTTTAGCTCCAATGATTTTGCTGCTGGCAAGTATTGGCTCTTATATTGGACGTGGTCTGGTACTTGATGTGATGGTAATGTTTATATCTGGAATCATGGGTTTTTTGCTTAGAAGGTCCGGTTATTCTATCCCTGGAATTGTGCTAGGTATTATTCTAGGGAAAATCGGTGAACAAAATTTTGCTCAGGGCATGCAGATGGTTCATTATGATCTGCTGGAATATCTATCGCGGCCAATTTGCCTATTATTGATAGTTGCGGGTTCATTAACTTTACTCGCTGGCATTTACAAAGCCTTGTCATTTTCGTTTAAGTCATGAATTTGTTGTCAAAAACATGACATCCAAGCCAATTCTTCAAGAAAAATCTTCAATACGCGTTATTTTCTGGATTTGCATTGCAGAAATTCTGACAATGCAGGGAGTCTTTACGTTTTCATCCATGCTTCCTTTTTTTTTAGCGGAATGGAAGTTGGACAGTATTGACGCGGGCTGGATCAGCGGGATATACTATGGATCTTACATGATATCTGTAATGATTCTTGTCAGCCTTACCGATTGGATTGATGCGAAAAGAATATACATCGTCGGTGTTTTGATTACTCTTATTAGTTGCATAGGATTCGCATTGTTTGTTGAGGGTTACTGGAGCGCAATGTTTTTCAGAACTCTGGGAGGAATAGGCCTGGCAGGAACTTATATGCCAGGCCTGAAAGCTCTGACAGACCGTCTCTCTGGTATATCTAGGGTTCGTGCTACATCTTTTTATACCTCCTCATTTGGTATCGGTAGTGCACTTTCATTTTTAATTGGAGGCTCTATTCTCAAATGGTTCCCATGGGAAATTGCTTTCTGGATTGCAGGTTTATGTGCTTTGCTGGCACTGCTGATTGTGACTGTAACCCTTGAAAACCGTCCTAACCATGTTGGAGAGCGCTCTGGACTTCGTTCGCTGGATTTTAGACCAGTATTAAGAAACAGGGATGCAATGGGTTGGATCGCCTGCTATTCAACTCATAATTATGAACTGTTTGCATTCCGTTCTTGGATCGTTGTCTACCTTACTTTTGCGATGTCAGGGATTTCCTCTGGGATCCAAGTTCAACCTTCTATAGTTGTTTTCTTTGGCGTATTGCTCGGTATGCCGTCTAGCGTCATCGGGAATGAACTGGCAATGCGTTACGGAAGAATACGTGTTGTAGTAAGTATCATGTGTCTTTCAGCTGTTTTAGCCATTGTGGTTGGAAACAGTGTAGGTCTTTCAGCACCTTTGTTGATTGCACTTGTCCTTGTTTATGGATGTTTTGTTACAGGAGATTCCGCTTCAATCACCACTGCTGTAATTGAAAGTGCTTCGGAGGGAAATCGTGGAGTTACAATGGCGGTTCACTCCAGTGTAGGCTTTATTGGTTCCTTCCTTGGTCCGATTGGTTTTGGACTAGTACTCAGTGCTTTTGGAGGTCATAACAGCTCAGAAGCTTGGTTTTGGGCATTTTCCTCAACAGGATTTGTGCTCCTGATTGGACCGGTTCTACTTTTTGTTTCTAAGAAATATGCAAAATAAATAATACTGATGATTTGAGTAAAATGAAAATTCGGCATTGATCGGAGCTGAATTCATTGTCAGCCCTCCTGTTAAATTTAATTGTAGCCCTAATTATCTGCAACAAATATCTTCACTTACATACATAGATATTATCACCTTATATCAATAGTATATATTAATTTATTTGAATAGATGACATGTTGTGTAAATTACCAACATGTCTGTAGTCTTGATTGATTGAGAGAGGTCTTTTATACTATGATTCCAATAAATATTCTTCCACATATTGTTACAGGAAATCATGTCAGTGCTTATCAACAATAATACAAAATTACTGGTTCAGGGAATCACCGGATCCCAGGGAATGCTCCACACCCGTGGTTGTAGAGAATACGGAACCAATGTAGTTGCCGGTGTGACACCGGGCAAAGGTGGACAGGACTTTGAAGGAGTACCGATCTATAATACTGTTCTGGAGGCCGGTAAGGCAACGGGTGCAAATGCGTCAATGATTCTAGTTCCACCACCTTTTGCGGCCGATGCAATCATGGAAGCAGCCGGTGCGGGAATACCGTTGATTGTTGCCATCACTGAGGGGGTACCAGTAGTGGATATGGTACGCGCCGTTACTTTTGTACGACAAAAAGGCTCACGGTTGATTGGACCGAACTGCCCGGGTATTATTACTCCGGGTCTATGTAAAATTGGAATTATGCCGGGACCGATTCATAAGCCCGGTTCTGTTGGTATCGTTTCACGTTCCGGAACCTTGACTTATGAAGCAGTTGGTCAGATAAGCAGAGTCGGTCTGGGGCAGTCAACATGTATTGGCATCGGTGGAGACCCTGTGAACGGAACAAATTTCATTGATTGTCTGAAACTATTTGAAGCGGATGCACAAACTGAATCCATAGTTATGATAGGTGAAATTGGTGGAGACGCCGAAGAACAAGCCGCTGCTTTTGCAAAGGAAAAAGTTTCCAAGCCGATTGTAAGTTTCATTGCCGGACAAACAGCGCCTCCTGGGAGACGTATGGGACATGCTGGCGCAATTATTTCCGGGGGTAAAGGAACCGCTGCCGAAAAAATGAGTGCCCTGCAGGAAGCAGGAATTCACGTGGTTAAAACTCCGGCAGAAATCGGTGAAAAAATGCTAGAAATTATCGGTTAAATTCGGATTATTTTTCCTATATTTTTGCCACTGAGGATCACTGCTCTGCAACTTTAGTCTACAAACAGTTTAACTGACAAATAATTGGGAAAATATTTCCAGCAGTTTCTGATCTTTCATCAACTAATCAGTTTCTTAAACCTACTTGACTTAGTTTAGGCTGCGGAAGTGCTGAAGCGGGGATTGCGCTTATAATTGCATGCTGGATGCGGGGGTCAGTCTGCAATGTGGAGATTATTTTTTCGATGTTTTTATATTCGAAATATTTGCAGAAAATGGAGAGGTAAAGTTGGTTGATGCGCTTTTCTGCTTTTGAACCATTCCTTGTTTCGACTTCTACGATTCGGCTTGCGATCTTGTTGACCAGCCATGGCATTTCTTCAAACTTATGTCGGAACAAGTCAAAAATTTCAGCAAAAACCTCTATCAGGGAAACAGAGAATTCTTCATTAAGTGCTTCTGGTTCTATATTGTAGTAGTTGCTGACGCGTTGCTTTATGTGTTCCAGCATCCTACCTTGAAGCATGTTGATCAACAGCTCCATTGCCTGCTTTTTATCAAAGTTCGATTCATCCGAATCGGCCACGTCAAGCGACTTAAGACAATCAGCTATAACCAGTGTATAGGGACTGATATTTGACATTATTACTGAAGACCAGCAGATAACCTGAAAAAAGATTCTCTTTGCTTGGTTTAACTAAGAAAAAGTTTAAAAAGATGCATTGTCAAAACAGGAGCAATGCTAAAAAGGCCATCCCACAATTCTATAAAGCTTGTCAGTTTTTTGCAAGCAGAATGGGAAAAAAATTCATTATTATTATCTTACCGTGAGTTGTGCAAAGCGCACACCATTACCACTTGCTCATTTTGATTGCATAATCCAGAGTTGATTTAAAGTGAAATTGTTGTGCACAATTAGTTGCATTCAATGATCATCTCGGGATTTTCTTCCCAACTGGCAACTGTTAACACGCGATATCCTGTGTGGCAGATCATCTCGGATTTGCGGTAACAATAAAAAACATGGGGCGGGCAAGATACATAATACTGACTGTCTGTACGAGGCATTTCCTGCATTACTACTGTACCTGTGCAGCCCGTAATTATGGTGGCGAAAAGTATGGACAACCAGCGTGACATTTCACTCCTCTAAAGTGATTCGGATCGGTTGATGATCAGAAGCCGTGGTTTCTGTGTTGACAGAAACGTGATTAATTTGTGGAGAGAGGTTTTGACTGAGAAAAAAATAATCACGGCAATGCGGACCTTTTTTCCATTGTTTGTGATCAAAAATTCCGCAGGTTGGGCTCCTATTATTTCCCGGATTTACTACATTCCAGGCATCAACCAGATTCGGAACATCTTCAGGAAATGCTGACGTTATCAGCCGATATGAAGCGCTTTCCGGAACGAAATTAAAATCGCCGCAGATCACCATTTTTTCCGAACGTTTTATGCGTGCAAACGGAGTATTTGGAAAATCGAGTCCAGCTTCTCGTGACTGTGCGCAGGCTTCTTCATGTAGTTCACGGATGCGCTGAACTTGTGCCAACTGTTGTTTTTCTGAGAAAAATTCAAGGTGAGTGTTCATCAACCGTAAAGTACCGGAACCTGTACTGAGCACCATTTCAGTCGTCTGCCTTGACATAAATCTCGCTTTTGGATCAGCAGGTGAAGGCAGTAAATGATGCAGCACCTGAAGAGGTGAACGGCGGGTCAAGATCAAATTACCGAATTGCCTGCGTCCACCGTTTTTTCCTCCCGAACGGTCTTGTGACGCGCCGTAATAAATCTCATAGTTTGGAAATAACTTTTGCAGTTCACTAAATTGATCACTACCGTTGGCTGTGTCAGGATCGTTGCGTGAAACTTCCTGCAGACACAAAACATCGGGCAATCCGTCCTGCTGAACAACATCCGCCATTTTGTGCAAATCAATACGACCGTCCACACCTTTCCCATACTGAATGTTCCAACTTACGATAGTCAACATTTGATTTTAATTTGCTGCAAATTTACCAAGCATAGTTTGCCCTTTAATTCCAGTCAGCTTGACAGCAAGAAGTTGGTTCCGCAAATCAGCTTCATGCGTTTCTTCAAGTACAACCCTGATAAAATTATCTGTGTAACCACTGACATTAGCCTCCGGTTTTCTGGATTCACAGAGTACATTCCGGGTTTTTCCAATAAATCGTTGATGAAAGGCACGGCGCTTTTTTGTGCTTAATTCACGTAATATTTCACTGCGTTTTTGTTTGATCTGAGGCAGTATTTGTTCCTTCAGTTGAAAGGCAGGAGTCCCCTCACGGGGAGAAAACGGAAAAACGTGAAAATATGTTAGCGGAAGTTTATCCAATAAATTCAAAGTATTTTCAAATTCCAACTCACTTTCTCCCGGAAAACCAACCATTACGTCAGTGCCAATACACAGATCCTGAACAGTTTCAAAAGCATGCCATATTTCATCTGCGTACTGAGCAGTAGAATAACGTCGCTTCATTTTTTTTAAAATAGTATCAGCACCGGACTGTACAGGTAAGTGGAAAAACGGGACCAATTTGTGCTGAGGATCATTCATATACTGCAAAAGAATTTCCGGAACAGTTGTGGGTTCAATTGAGCTTATCCGGATACGTACCAGTCCGGGAAGACTGTTGAGATAATCAACCACATCCACAATAGTTAATTTACCTATTTGATAAGTACCAACGTTCACACCGGTTATCACAATTTCCCGGGCACCTTCTTTAACCAGCATTAAGGCTTCTTCCTGCAAATTCTGGAATTCCCTGTAACGGGAACGTCCCCTCGCAAAAGGAATGATACAGAACGAGCACATGAAATCGCAACCGTCCTGTATCTTCAACGAGGCACGAGTATTTTGCAGCTCTGCTACATTGTCAACATGACATAATGTGACTTCTGCAGGGTTTATCTCCTCTGAAGTTGTATTTGTCTTCAAGGAATGGACATCCTCTTTTGCTTTCAATTTTAATTCTGAATCTACCTCAATTGATAAATAGGAATGCCCTTCTCCGGTCAGCCTGTACTGAGCGTGTCTTGACTCCTGCTGATTATTCGCTGGTGTAGAAAAAGAATGCGGAACTACAGGTGCGCTAAAAGTATTTTTGTTTATTTTAGGACGAACAATTAAAGGTGGACCTGCAGGGTCGACTTGTTGCAAATAATCAGTAAGCCGCATTTTTTCTTCGCTGCCGATTACCAGTTTAACACCTTCGATACTTGCAATTGCCTGTGGATTGATCTGGGCATAACAGCCAACGACAGTGATCATTGCCTTAGGATTCAAACGGTGAAGAGCCCGAATTGCCTGACGGTTTTTTGAGTCGCTGTGTTCTGTGACTGTACAAGTGTTGATTACGCAGATGTCAGCGGGTTCCGTGTCCGGAACAACTCTGTATCCCTGCTGTTCAAAACGGCGGGCTAATACATCGGTTTCAGATTGATTGAGTCGGCAGCCAAGTGTATGAAAAGATACACGTTTTAAAGTAGTTGCTAAACCTGTAATTTGCTCTTCCGAAGCCAAATAAGCGATATCAGCGGAAAGATCAGGTTCTGTCAAAATAGACATATTGTGGATTAACTGGTGGACTGTGGAAGTTCCTCCTGGTAATAATGCATGGTATTGAGAAATGTTTCAATACTAATTGAGTTCAAAGTCGCAATTGTTATTTCATCAATTTCAAGCATGATTTGTGAAAGAGCCTGTCCAATTTCAGTTTCATCAGCGGACTCGTGTTCAGCAGGAGGTTGTCGTATATCTTCAAATATTTCAGCAATATCTAAGAGGGTAATACGTTTTGTGTTGCCGATAAAACGGTAACCTCCACCTGCACCACGTACAGAGCCGACTAAGCGTGCCCGCACTAAAGAATGAAGAACTTTCACCAAATGATGCGAGGAGATATCGTATTTGTTCGCAATTTCTGTGGCGGAAAGGTGTCTCTCCGGTTTACTTGCTAATTCCAAAATTGAGAATAAGGCAAAACGTGTTGCTTTATTTAGTTTCATTATTGATGGCGAATAAAAGGTTTGTCGTTGTTATTTTGCAGTGCAGGGTTCAATCAGCGACATTTTTTTCAAGTTGTATGAAAGGGCCTCCACGCATTCCCTGACTGCGGAAAAAAGACATGTTCAGATGATCACTTCGTGCGAGCATGGTACGGACTTTTTCAATACCAGTATTTTTAAAATGCTGACAGATGCTGTCAAAAAGTTTGCTGCCGACTCCCATTTCTCTCGCATCGTTATGCACACCTAACGCAAAAACCCAACCGCAGGGAGGAGAACCAAATTCCCAGGCACGGACTTCTCCAAGTATATATCCGCAAAAATTATGCTCAGTTTCTGCAACGAGGAAAAAACCGGACTCCCCGTTTCCAAAACGATCAAAGGCGGCCTGCCAATAATCATTTTTTTCGATACCTGTGTTTTGAGCGTCCAGCTTAATTATCTCAGTGAGATCATCCTGCACAGCATCACGAATAAGAGTACTCTCTTCTGCTTTAAATAATTTGGAATCAGCAGTTTTAGGTAATTTATTTTTTTTCATATCATAAGAATTCAAACTTGACACTCTATTAGCTAATATGTAACTTGTATTCCTAAACAAGTAATTCAGTACTTGTATCTAAGCATAATATCGATGTGACGCACAGTCAAAGCTTTTTTTAGTCAATGGCAAACGTTCCATCACTTAAGGAGGCAAACTAAATAATGATAGAATTTAACACACAACCGGAGCAATATCAACACTGGTCACTCGAATTGGACGGACCTGTCGCCACGCTCAAGTTGGGAGTGAACGAAGACGGCGGACTTCAGCCTGGATACAAATTAAAACTTAATTCCTATGATTTAGGAGTTGATATAGAATTGCACGACGCAGTTCAGCGGTTACGTTTTGAACATCCGGAAGTCAGAACAGTTGTTCTCACCTCAGCCATGGAGAAAGTTTTTTGTGCCGGAGCAAATATAACAATGCTCGGACTATCAACCCATGCTCACAAAGTGAATTTTTGCAAATTCACCAACGAAACCCGTAACTCGATTGAAGATGCTACGAGTTTTTCCGGGCAAACCTACATCAGTGCCATTAACGGTACTGCAGCCGGAGGAGGGTACGAACTGGCACTTGCGAGCGATTATATCATACTCGTTGATGATAGTTCCAGTGCAATTTCGCTTCCGGAAGTTCCACTGTTAGCCGTACTTCCCGGAACGGGCGGACTCACTAGAGTTGTAGATAAACGTAAAGTGCGCCGCGATCACGCAGATTATTTTTGTACAGTCACTGAAGGTATGCGTGGAAAACGGGCGGTTAAGTGGAAACTGATAGATGAACTTATTCCACGTTCAAAATTTATTGAAAAAGTAAAGGAACGCGCCCTTGAATTTGCGCAAAAATCCTCACGTCCGGAAAACGAAAAAGGCATTATACTTACCCCGCTCAATCGTAAAATTGAAGAAGATCAAATCATTTACGATCACCTCAGCATTGAATTTGAACGCCAGTCCGGCATCGTTAACCTTACTGTCCACGCACCTGAAGGTGATTTGCCGTCTACTCCGGAAAGCATTCAGGCGGCAGGCGCGAATTATTGGCCGTTAGCGATGGCACGTGAGTTAGACGACGCAATCATGCATTTGTCCTTTAATGAACTCGAACTTGGAACATGGGTTCTTAGAACCAAGGGCGATGCTGATCAGTTACTTACGGTCGATCAGACCTTAATTCAACATCAGGAGCATTGGCTGGTTCGTGAAATCATACTCAATTTGAAACGTGTTTTCAAACGTCTTGATCTCGTGGCCCGCAGCTTAGTAGCTTTGATAGAACCCGGAAGCTGCTTCACAGGCACTTTACTCGAACTTGTTTTAGCCGCAGACCGCAGTTATATGCTGGACGGTACGTTTGAGGATACGGATGAAGTTCCGGCTATACTGCGTCCCACAGAAATGAATTTCGGAGCCTTACCCATGTGCAACGATTTGACTCGCTTACAAACCCGTTTTATCGATGATGCTGAAAATGTGGAAAACGTACGTAATGAAATCTCTAATAACTTGGATGCGGCCACTGCTGATGAACTAGGTTTGGTGACCTTTATTCCGGACGATATTGACTGGGAAGACGAAGTCCGGATTGCAGTGGAGGAGCGGGCGAGTTTTTCACCAGACGCGCTCACAGGGATGGAAGCATCATTACGCTTTGCCGGTCCGGAAACACTGGAAACTAAAATTTTCGGTCGGTTGACCGCATGGCAGAACTGGATTTTTCAACGACCAAACGCGGTCGGAGAAGAAGGAGCACTCAAACTGTACGGATCCGGTAAACAGTCTAATTACGATAAAAAAAGGGTTTAACCCACTCTAATCAAAAGTTAAACATATTCGCACAGGTTTTTTTATGAGTATTAACTTCAACGAGAAAATTCCGAACAATGTCGATTTAAGCAGTGACCGTCGGCTCCAGCGCGCTTTGGAACGCTGGCAGCCTGAGTACCTAAACTGGTGGGGGGAACTTGGTCCTGAAAAAAGCACAGATTTAGAAGTTTATTTACGCACTGCGATCAGTGTTGAAAAAGACGGCTGGGCGCATTTTGATTATGTTAAAATGCCGGATTATCGCTGGGGAATTTTTCTGACACCTTCAGATTCCGATCGTAGAATTGATTTCGGAATTCATAAAGGACAGCCTGCATGGCAGGAAGTTCCGGGCGAATACCGTTCAGAATTACGCCGGTTGATCGTAACGCAGGGTGATACAGAACCTGCTTCAGTTGAGCAACAGCGGCAGTTGGGAAAAACTTGTCCGTCACTTTACGATCTGCGCAATCTTTTCCAAATCAATGTGGAAGAAGGCCGACATTTATGGGCCATGGTTTATTTGCTGCAGGCTTACTTTGGCCGTGACGGTCGTGAAGAAGCGGAAGCCATGCTGGAGCGGCATTCCGGTGATCCTGACAAACCGCGGATTCTGGAAGCATTTAATGAAGAAACTCCGGACTGGCTCTCCTTTTTCATGTTCACATATTTTACTGACCGTGACGGAAAATTCCAGTTGGCATCATTAGCAGAATCTGGATTTGATCCGCTTGCGCGTTCGTGCCGCTTTATGCTCACAGAAGAAGCACATCATATGTTTGTCGGAGAAACTGGTGTAGGGCGTGTTGTGCAAAGAACCTGTGATTTGATGAATGAGTACAAAATAAGAAGTTCCGCTGCAGAAGTTGAAGTGCGAAAATATGGTGGAATAGATTTGTCGACTATTCAAAAATATTTAAATTTTCATTTCAGTGTTTCTGTTGATCTGTTCGGACAGGAACTCTCTACAAACGCCGCCACCTATTACAATACCGGAATTAAGGGACGTTTCGGTGAAAGTAAAATTAACGATGATCATTTGCTGCACGATTCAAGTTATTCAGTTCTGGAGTTGAAAGGCGGCCAGATTGTCAATGTGGATGCTCCGGCACTTAACTCTGTTAACGAAAGGTTACGTGATGACTACATTGTCGATTGCGATTTAGGGGTCCGCCGCTGGAATAAAATTATTCTGGATTCTGGGATAGATTTTAAGTTGAAATTACCGCACCGTGCTTTCCACCGGGGCATTGGACAATTTTCGGAAATTCAGGCTGATCCGCAAGGCAATATCATCACACAAGCCGAATGGGATCGTCTTCATCACAAGTGGCTTCCTACTCAGGAAGACAAGGAATATATTCAATCTCTGATGCAGCCGGTGACAGAACCGGGTAAAATAGCAGGTTGGATAGCACCACCTAAAAGCAAATTAAATCGACATCCGTTTGAATTTGAGTTTGTACGATTTAACTGATTTTATGTTGTCGTAAAATTTGTCAATAATCAAAACGGAAAAACGGGTTTGTTATTCTATTTGAGCCGCTAAGAAAACGAAGGAAGCTAATGTTCTTCGTTTTTTTCGTTCATCAGGGCTAAAATTACGTTCAAATTCACGAAAATCAGAGGCTTGAATCTAAGGAGGAAACATGCAAAAAAATACCGTATCCATCGATACTTCGCTAAACCCGGCAAAAATTGAATTTTCACCTGAATTCAATGTAGCAGTTCCGTTCATAGACCGCCATTTGCAGGAAGGGCGCAAAGACAAAGTCATCATCCGTGAAACCGATGGTGAAGAAGTAACATACGGTCAATTGTCCGAACGTGTCAATCAGTCCGGAAATGCTCTCAAAAATCTCGGACTGAATTCCGGAGACCGGTTGTTGATGATGGTCAAGGACTCCTCGGAATTTTTCTATTTATTTTGGGGTGCAATCAAGGCCGGGATCGTTCCGGTTCCACTCAATACACTGCTGCGTGCAAAAGATTACTCATTCATGATTGAGGACTCAGGATGCGCAGCTGTAGTCTATTCTGCGGAATTCCGGACTGAAGTAGAGCCTGCTCTGGAACTCCTTTCAGGAAAACCGGAAATAGTTTTGTTGACTGAAGGTGCATCAGGATGTTTTCTGGAAAAAATGAATTCTGCAGATTCTGAACTTGAAGCTGCTGCTGCGTCCGCTACTGATGATTGTTTCTGGCTCTATTCTTCCGGAACAACCGGAAGGCCGAAAGGCGCTGTTCACAGTCACCGTGACATGGTTATTAGCAGTCAGTATTACGGTAAAGACACTCTAGGTGTCCGTGAAGACGATATTTGTTTTTCTGCGGCAAAACTCTTTTTTGCTTACGGATTAGGGAACGGTATGACCTTTCCGTTGTGGTCTGGAGCAAGTTGTGTTTTGTTTCCTGCACGCCCCACTCCGGACACCACTTTTGAAGTGATTGAACGTTTTAAGCCGACGATTTATTTTGGTGTACCCACTCTTTATGCAGCGCAGTTACAGTCACTCGAAAATTCAGGCAGTGGAAATTCCGCTGTTCCGGACTTTTCTTCTCTGCGTGTTTCTGTCTCGGCGGGAGAGGCTTTGCCGGCCGATATTTTCCGGCGTTGGAAAGAGCAGACCGGAACCGTGATTTTGGATGGAATTGGTTCCACAGAAGCGCTGCATATTTTTATTTCAAACCGTGCGGATGATATCAAAGCCGGTAGCAGTGGACGGATGGTTTCAGGGTATTCTGCAAAAATCATTGATGAAAAAGGAAAACAAGTTCCACAGGGTGAAGAAGGAAGTTTGTTGATACAGGGCGATTCTACATGTAAATATTATTGGAACAATCCGAAAAAAACTACTGAAACAATTGCCGAAGGATGGCTCAATACCGGTGACACCTATCATCAGGATGTGGATGGGTATTTCGTCTACGGCGGACGCAGTGACGACATGATGAAAGTCGGTGGAATCTGGTGTTCGCCTTTTGAAATAGAAGCCAAACTGGTGGAACATCCTAAAGTTTTGGAGGCAGCTGTTGTTGGACGTAAAGACGAGTCCGGATTGATCAAACCTGAGGCGCATGTGGTGCTCGTAGATGGCACAGAAGCGTCTGAAGATACAACCGGAGAGTTGCTCCTGCTTTGCAAAAGTGGACTCGCGCCTTACAAATATCCACGCTGGTTTCAGTTTCCGGAAGAGTTACCAAAGACTGCTACCGGCAAAATCCAACGTTTTAAACTCCGTTCAAGCTAAATATTGCTACAGATTTACACGGATAAAATTGAGACTATTTTGTTTTAGTTGCCAATTTCAATAAAAACGAAAAATTATTTTTCGTTTTTCCTTGTGATGTTGGCTGCTGGCAAAAACTCCGTTTTATATTGCTTAAATCAGTAGCTTTAACCAAAAGGAATAAGATGTTAAAAAATGCTTTTATCCCCTACAAGGGTTATTACAGTTCACCATTCGCCCGCTGGCAAGGCAGTTTCGCCAATGAAAACGCAATCAAACTCGGTGCGGAAACTTCCCGCCGCTGGTTTGAAAAAAAACAGTGGGATCCAAAAACCATAGATTATTTGTTTCTCGGTTCAACCGTGCATCAGCCGCATGGCTTTTATGGCGGACCCTGGGCATCAGCGATGATGGGGGCAGATAATATTCCTGGAGTTCTGATCAGTCAGGCCTGTTCCACCTCCACCTTTTCCATTTATCAGGCTGCAATAGGTGTGGAAACCGGAATGTATGAAACTGCATATTGCCTGATGAGTGACCGCTGTTCCAATGGGCCACACAGCGTCTGGCCAAATCCGGGAGGTCCTGGAGGACAACTTGTTTCCGAAGACTGGGTGATGGACAATTTTAACCGTGATCCCTGGGCCGGTGGAGCGATGATTCAAACTGCTGAAAATGTGGCCGGAGAAGCAGGAATAACCCGCGAAGAGTGTGATGCTATTACACTGCGGCGTTATGCGCAGTATCAGGATGCGTTAGATGATGACAGGGCTTTTCAGAAACGTTACATGTTTCCGGTTGAACTGAAAATATCAAAAAAGGAAACCATCACAATCGAAGCCGATGAAGGTGTTACAGAAACAAACGCTGAAGGCTTGGAAAAGCTGCGGCCTGTCATGCCGGACGGTGTTCACACTTTTGGTTCACAGACTCATCCTGCGGATGGACAAAGCGCGGTTACGGTCACGAGCCGTGAAAAAGCCGCAGAACTGAGCGAAGATGCAAATGTCAGTATTCAGGTGTTGTCTTACGGTTATGCACGTACCAAAAAAGCGCACATGGCGATGGCCGTTGCTCCTGCCTCCCAAATGGCACTCGACGGTGCAAACATCAAAGCTGGCGATTTGACTGCAGTAAAAACACATAATCCTTTTGCTTCCAATGATTTGTATCTGGCGAAGACAATTGGACTGGATGTCGAAACGATGAATAATTATGGAAGCTCACTGATTTTCGGACATCCGCAAGGCCCCACAGTCGCCCGCTTGACAATGGAAGGCATCGAAGAATTAGCACTGAAAGGTGGTGGACATCTGCTGGTTGCTGGTTGTGCCGCCGGTGACACAGCTGCTGCGATTGTTTTGAAAGTCGGATAAAATATATTTTTCGAATAAACAGTTTTTTGCTTTTCACCTGTTGATCCTCCCCAATTCCAATTCCTGCTAATAAATCACTGATAAAGTCCAGCAGTGATTTATTAGCATTCAAGATTGACATTCCGTCAGATGCTCAATAAGATTCAAATATTTATTAAATTACGTTGGAAATGCAGTTGAACAGAAAGTAATTCTGAACTTTTCATGAATAATGGTTGATAACAAAATTAGCTGAATTATTTAAACGGTACACTCAAGAAAAGAGAAAAGGAGATGAAATTGTGAAGCAAGAAAAAACCGCACCTGAGGAAGTTGGTATGAGCTTGAAACGTTTGGAGCGTATCCGGCCGGTTATGCAGGGTTATGTGGATCAAAAAAAGATCGCCGGTCTGAGCACAATGATAGCCCGTAAGGGTAAAGTGGTGCATTTCGAGCAAGTCGGTCAGCTGGATAAAGAGTTGAATAAGCCCATGACTGAAGATGCTGTTTTTCGTATTTATTCAATGACCAAGCCCATCATCTGCGTTGCCTTAATGACTCTGTATGAGCAAGGTAAATTTCAACTTACTGATCCTGTTGCCAAGTTTATTCCAGCCTTTAACGATTTAAAAGTTCTTGAATGTGATGAAAAGGGTGAAGCAAAAGAAGTTGATTTGGTACGCCCGCCTACGATACGCAGTTTATTGACTCACACCTCGGGGTTAAGCTACGATTTTTTAGAAGATTTTCCTGTTGCTGAATTATATCGTCAAGCTGGAATTTTAAATAACGCTGAGAGTACTTTGGAAGAATTGGTACACGAGTTAAGCCGGCTTCCTCTTGCTTTTCAGCCGGCTTCCAACTGGCATTATAGTCTTGGAATTGATGTGGCTGCACGACTAATTGAAATTATATCAGGCCAGGCGCTCGAGCAGTTCTTGAAAGAAAACATCTTTGATCCTCTGGGCATGGTTGACACCGGATTTTCCGTAGATCCTGAAGAGCAACATCGAATCGCGGCGATGTATGGTCTCCCCGATCTGTGTTCCCCTAAGATGACTATGAGCAAGTTATTCGATGCCTGGAGCAGTGGTTTCAATGAGCGAATCGATGTGTCAGCCACATATCCTGCATCAAAGTCAGTTGCTTTTGCCAGAGGAGGACATGGCTTATTCTCAACTAGCTGGGATTATCTGCGTTTTTCACAAATGCTGCTCAATGAGGGTGAACTGGCGGGAGTGCGCATATTAGCTAGAAAAACAGTGAACCTGATGCATACGAACTATCTACAGGACGATTTACTACCTTACGTAATTGCTGATCCTCCTGCCTATGGATATGGATTTGGTTTGGGTTCCAGGGTGCTGATGAATGTTGCTGAATCAGAAAAGCCTGGTTCAGTAGGCGAATTTGGGTGGGCTGGAGCCGCTAAAACCTATTACTGGGTTGATCCTCAAGAAGAAATTATTGGGATACTAATGTCTCAATCCATGATGCAATTTGAAAAACCCGAAGCAGATTTACAAGTGTTGACCTATCAAGCATTGATAGCATAGGATAAAGATGCTCCTGTTTTTGATACCCCTTGACAAGTTAATAAACATGACGTCTAATGCTGGATTTCTATCAATTTCAACAGGGGCCCCCGGCGGTCTTTGCTTGTGTTATTATGCTGCCTCTAATTTGTGTCTACGAGTCAGCTTGTGATGCCTGATAATCAGCAATCAAGATAAGTAAGAGGATTAAACTTTTCATGAATTTTAGTTATGAGGCCTTGATATTTTTTACATTTATTTTTTTCTTAGCAGCCTTTATTCATGGAAGTATCGGCTTTGGCTTTCCGATGGTGGCAACACCGCTGTTAGCACTTTTCACCGACCTTCAAACAGCAATTGTCTTAACATTTATCCCAACGCTGCTGGTAAATCTGATCAGCATAATTAGTGAGGGAGATATTCTACTTGCTGCCCGACGTCACCTTTCACTTGCTTTATTCGCCATACTGGGGAGTGCTGCAGGCACGCAAATTCTGCTGTCCGTTAATTCGGATATTTTTAAGGGGCTGCTTGGAATAGTAATTTTGATTTATCTGCTTGTTGAAAAAACAAAGTTAGAACTTTCATGGATCAGGAGCTACCCGAGACTTTCAAAGTTCGCGTTTGGAGTTTCAGCCGGATTGTTAGGTGGCTTGACGAATGTTATGGCACCTGTACTTATTATATATTCTCTGGAGTCAAAACATTCAAAGATTGAAATAGTTCAGGCTGCTAATTTATGTTTTTTATTTGGTAAAATCATCCAGATCCTTTTATTTACCCTCAATGATGAATTTACTCTGAATGAACTTTCAATTTCGTCAGTTATGCTCATTGTCAGCTCAATTGGCTTGTATGTCGGTATTGCTCTAAAGAAAAAAATCAATGAAAGATTCTACCAAAAAATTATAAGAGCTTTGCTGTTTACATTAGCTGCTGTGTTGTTAATACAAGTTTCAGTATGATTAATTCATCAAGAAAGTAGACAAAACCAACAAATACATATGCATACAGTCCAGCAACTGCCGTTGACTTGGGGGGCAGGTCACTTCAATCAAAGATGAATTCATTTAATGACTCATAAACACTTGCATACAGCTGAAGATGGAATCACACGTTGCTGGTGGGGTAAGGATCATCTGGACTACCGCAATTACCATGACGTAGAGTGGGGACGTCCCGTTTCCAAGGATTTTCGGCTCTTTGAAAAAATTTGTCTTGAAGGCTTCCAGTCAGGACTTTCATGGCTGACCATTCTTCGTAAACGTGAAAATTTTCGGCATGCATTCTCCGGTTTCGACTTTAACAAGATTACAGGTTTTGATGATAACAATGTTTCTCAACTGCTACAGAATTCCGGCATCATCCGTCATCGCGGTAAAATTGAAGCGACTATTAATAATGCCCACCGCGCACTTGAGCTCGTTGAAGAATTTGGTAGTCTTGCTGCCTACATTTGGGGTTGGGAACCTGCTTCGCCTGAACCACATATTGGCAAAGGTGAATACAGTCACCCGATTCCAAGCATCACCCGAACCTCACAATTATTAAGTAAAGACCTGAAGAATCGTGGTTGGAAATTCATTGGGCCAACGACAGCCTACGCATTCATGCAGGCGATGGGTTTGGTAAATGATCACATGGAGGGATGTGCCATCCGGGAGATAGTTGAAAGTATGCGGAGTGAGTTTGAACCACCGAACCAACAATTCTGCAGACAAAGCAGTGATTAAATATTAATTATCATGCTGCTTGCAGTGGTGTTTAACAATGCAATCCTGTGTTAAGAAAAATCATAACATGCAACATGGAGGTATAAAATGTCTGAGTTAGCAGAAGGAACATGTATTCCCTGCAGGGGTGGTGTTCCTCCTTTGAAAGGAGAAGAACTGGACGCTTTACAGGAAAAATTGGGAAATGGCTGGCAAATCATAAATGAACATCATTTGGAAAAAGAATATATATTTGCAGATTTTAGACAGGCACTGGATTTTACTGTCAAAGTAGGAGAAGTGGCTGAAAATCAAGGTCATCATCCTGATATTTATTTAGCTTGGGGTAAAGTTAAATTGACAATCTGGACCCACAAAATAGATGGATTGACAGAAAGTGATTTTATTCTTGGAGCAAAAGTAGATCGGAAGCTTTAAACATAAATATTCATCGTCTTAACAAGTTTTTGCTAAATATTTATTGTTTAATATCATAAACTTAATAAACACTATTTAACCAGCAAGGCAGCTATGCCAATCGAAGGAAACGTAGAAATAAAACCCAGCATCTGTACGCTGGATTGTCCAGATACCTGTAGTTTGTTGGTAAAAACCGATGGAAAAAATGTCTTGGATGTACGAGGCTCAAAGGCTAATCCTTATACAGCCGGTGTTATCTGCAATAAGGTTATGCGAGCTTATCCGGATTATTTGCATGGGCCAAATCGTCTGACTCATCCACTAAAACGGGTTGGAGCACGTGGTAGAAATCAGTTTGAGCGTATCTCCTGGGATGACGCACTCGATCTGGTGCATGCAGGTATCACTTCTGCGATCAGCAAGTACGGTACCCAGACAGTTTTGCCACTCAATTATTCGGGACCACATGGTGAACTTGCTGGTGGTTCGATGGACCGCCGATTCTTTCATAAACTGGGAGCATCCTTGCTCTCACGTGGAGAACTTTGTGGTCTTGTTCGCGGATCAGCCTATACGAGCCTCTATGGAACCGCACCTGGAATGCCGCCTGAGCAGATGCGGTATTCAGATCTGTCCATTGTATGGGGTAATAACGTAACCGTTTCAAATCTACATCTAATGCGTATGATCAAGGCGGCGCGGGATGATAAAGGTGCAAAGCTGATTGTGATAGACCCGAAGCGGACGCGGATCGCTGAACAGGCTGACTTGTTCATCCAGATCCGGCCCGGGACCGATGTTGTCCTGGCACTTGCACTGGCCGCTGAACTGGAGAGGCGCGGATCACACGACATGACATTTATCGAAAAATGGGTCGATGGTTATGAAACTTATATGGAGAACGCACGTAACCATACACCCGAAATGGCGATAGAAATCTGCGGGATTGACCGTAAAGACTTCGACCGGTTCGCTGAATGGTATTCATTCGGAAAGGTTGTTGGGGTCTCTGTTGGAAATGGGCTGGAACGCGGACATAGCGGCGGTTCAGGAATTCGTGCTGCAATGGCCTTACAGGCTCTTACGGGAAATCACGGCCAGATGGGGGCAGGAGTCTTTGCCAAACCAGGGAATTCTTTTCCAAAGTCAACTACACTTTTGCAGCGGCCCGATCTGGTTCCGGAAGGAACCCGGACTATTAACATCGTCGATGCTTCCGAGGTCTTGCTCGACAAATCTATGGATCCACCAATCAAGGCCGTGTTCATCTATAACCACAATCCAGTCGCTACACATCCTGACCAGAACAGGATGCGCAAGGCGCTCGCTCAGGAGGATCTGTTCATTGTGGGTGCCGACATCGTGATGACTGATTCTATGGCCTATTGCGACGTTGTTCTACCGGCGGCCAGCCATTTCGAATTCGCTGATATCTATGGATCCTACGGCCATCACTATTTGCAAAGAGCTGAGCCGGTAATAGCTCGTGTTGGCGAGTCTTTGCCAAACACTGAAATTTTTCGCCGTCTTGCTGCAAGGTTTGGTTTTGACGATCCCATCTTCAGTGAGTCTGACACTGAATTGATGGACTTAGCATTCGCACAGGATGATCCGTGCCTTGGGGGAATCAAACCTAGTGAATTAGCTCTTGATCAGTCACTTGCGATGACTACGAAGGACGGTGCAGATCTGATTCTCTGTAAAACGGTTTTACCAAGTACGGACTCTGGGAAGATCGAACTATTTAGTCAGGATCTGGAGGCTCGGTTCGGATATGGCCTTCCTCGCTTTGAACAGGTGGAGAGTCAATATCCACTGTCAATAATCTCACCATCGTCTATGAAGAGGACCAATTCAACTTTTGGTGGATGTGCTTTGTCGAAAGGACAGGAAGAAGTGGAGATTAACCCATTAGACGCAAAAATGCGCGAAGTCTCGGAAGGTGACACGCTACGGGTTCATAATGAACGTGGTGAGACTTTGCTGACCGCCAGAATTACCGATGCAGTCTTACCTGGAGTGTTGTACACTCCTAAAGGAACATGGTTATGCTCAAGCAAAACAGGTCAAACCGTAAATGCACTACTCGATGCTGATATTAGAACCGATATCGAGGACGGCGCCTGTTGCAACGAGGCGTTCTGTGAAGTAAGCCGATTTCCATAAGGGAGTGAATATAAAAAATGATTGCTATTAATGAACTGAAGTAAAAGTAAAATTGTCTATGCCGATTAATCATTCACAAGTCGATCTGGAAGAACTAGAAAAATTTAATATTGCTCATTATGAGGAAAACGCGGAGACATTTCGCATTGGTACTCAGGATCATGATGTAAGTCAAAATATAGCCGCTTTGCTAGATGCTCTTCCAACAGATAGGACTCTAGATATCCTTGATTTTGGTTGTGGACCTGGACGTGACTTGCGTGTGTTTAAAGCATTGGGACACAGGCCAGTCGGTTTGGATGGCTGCAAAGAATTTTGCAAAATGGCGCAAGAGCAAAGTGGCTGTCCAACTCTAAATCAACAATTTCTCAAGCTTGAATTGGAAGAAAATAGCTACGATGGAATTTTTGCCAATGCATCGTTGTTTTGTATTCCAAGTCAAGAACTTCCCAGGGTTTTAACAGAATTGCACTCTGCATTAAATAACGATGGAATTTTATTTTCTTCCAATCCTAGGGGAAATTCGGAGGGATGGCAGGGGCAACGTTACGCCAATTATATGGAATTTGAGGCTAGTCAAATATTTCTGGAACGATCCGGCTTCAAAGTCATAGAGCACTTTTACCGTCCTGCGGGAAAACCAAGAACAGAACAGCCTTGGCTGGCAATTGTTAGTCAGCGTCAGAATTTAAAGTCATAGTTCTAAAAACAGAAAAAGTATGAAAAATTAAATTATTTATAGTCTGGCTGAGACTTTCATGATCTGATTGCGGTCATTCCACCTGCTCCTACCAACAAACTTCCTCCAATCCGCTGAGTCCAACGCTGAATTGCAGGCACCCTCATTCGTTTGCCAGCATAGCTGGCAAGCAGGGCATAGGCAGCCACAATGATGATTGCCAGCACAAAAAATGTTCCGCCAAGAACTAATACTTGAGGCGCAAACGGTAGTTCAGGTTTCATAAACTGGGGCATAAAAGCCAGAAAAAATACGATGCTTTTTGGATTTAGTGCAGTAGTCACATAAGCGTTTCTCAATATTTCACGTGAAGCCTGCTGCTTATCTTTTTCGGAAATCTCAATTTCCTTTGTAGCACTCCACCACATTTTAATTCCTAACCAAATCAAATAAGCAGCTCCAAGCCATTTAAGAAAATAAAACGCTGTTGCCACTGTTTCCAATATCAAACCTACTCCTAAAAAGGAAAGGATCATGGCAGTCAAGTCTCCAAGTCCGACTCCTACTACCAAAGCCATAACGGCGGACCTTCCTCTTAAAAGGGAATAACTGATCACTAAAAGCAGGGTTGGACCAGGAATCAGCAAAAATGTTGTAGTGATGAATGTATAGGTTAACCAGGCTTCGAGAGGCATTATTTTGATCTCTTTCAGGGCTATTCACAATTTTGTGAAGTAAGCAGAAATTGTTCTTTGCAAACCTTTCAAAAAAACGTTTTCGATGACCTGTCCACTCTTTGGCGGATTAGTTAATCTTTATGAAAAAGCAAAGGAGGCAGGGGTGTTAATTCCCTGCCATGGATTATATCTTATGCACGTAATTTCAAATTATCCGGATCACAGGGTGATTCCGGGATCACCCGGGCTGATCGTCGCTCACCAAGTATTTCGATTTCCAACTCGGTTCCAATGTCTCCGTTTCCACTTTTGACATAGGCCAACGCCAGACTCTTTCCAATACTGTGACCGTAACATCCTGAGGTAGCACGCCCGACCATTTCTCCATTGCGGAAAATAGGTTCGCTGCCAAGTGCATCCGCGTCAGTTACGTCAATTTCCAGCGTGACAAATTCCTGGGGAACTCCGGTTTCTTTCTGCATAAGCAGAGCTTCTTTACCCACAAATTCATCTTTCTTGAGACGTACAAAGCGGCTTAGTCCGGCTTCCAGGATCGAATACTCTCGAGTCAAATCGGAACCCCACATGCGGTATGATTTTTCGAGACGCATTGATTCCATGGCGTACATACCAAAATGACGCAAACCAAATTCTTCCCCGACCTCAACAATTGAATCAAATAATTGAACTTGTTGATCAATTGGATGGTGCAGTTCCCAGCCAAGTTCCCCCACAAAGTTGACACGCAAAGCCAGTAAAGAAACTCCGGCAACAGTAATACGTTGTGAAGTGAGCCACGGAAATCCGTCATTGCTGAGGTCCGCATCTGTAATTTTTGACAACAATTCACGCGAGCGTGGACCGCAAACCACCAAGGTTCCATGTTCGAGAGTAATATTTTTCAGGCTTACGCTACCGTCACGAGGCTGTGTACGCAGTAAAACATCGTGGTCGTGACGTTCAGCAGAACCTGAACTGACTGCAAAAAACTTATCACCGTCACGTGTAATCGTGAATTCAGATTCAACGCCCCCGGAAGCTGTGAGTGCATGTCCCAAAACTGTACCACCCTGTGTGGTAGGAAGGCGGTTGGCAATCATCTTATTCAAATAATCTTCCGCTCCAGGACCGGAAATTTCGTGTTTGGTAAAAGAAGTTAAATCAAGTAAACCGACTCTTTCACGCACGGCTTTCACTTCTTCACCTACGGTTTCAAACCAGTTTGTGCGGCGAGTGCGGAAGCTGTATTTGTTGAAAGGTTCTGTGCCTTCCGGTGCAAACCAGTTTGGTCGTTCCCATCCGTAACGTTGACCGAATGCCGCATTGAGGGCTTTTTGCCGGTCATAAATCGGACTCATTTTTGCCGGACGCGCGGCTGAGCGTTCCTCAAAATCGTAGTGAATCACGAAAACATGTTCGTAACATTCTTCGTTTTTGGCTTTGATGAAATCACGGGTTGACTGAGCTGCGCTGAAACGCCGCGGATCAACACCATTCATGTCGATACTTGGAGAACCTTCGACTATCCATTCTGCCAAATGTCTTCCGGAACCTCCCGCAGCAGTGATGCCGAAACTGTGACCTTCCGAAAGCCAGAAATTACGTAATCCCCAGGCCGGTCCTACCATTGGATTGCCATCCGGAGTGTAGGCTATTGGGCCGTTGATGTGGTCTTTGATTCCGGCGGTTTCAAACAACGGGACACGCTCCCCAGCTGCAATAATGTGTGGTTCAAGTCGCTCCAAATCCGGAGGTAAAAGCTCTTGTCCGAAACCTTCCGGAACTCCGTCTAATGCCCAGCACGGTGCACCTTTTTCGTATGGTCCCAGAATTAATCCGTCTGCTTCCTGGCGCATATAATACGAAGAATCACTTTCGCGTAAAACTGCCATTTCCGGATTCCCAGCGCGGTTGTATTCTACCAGTTCCGGAATTGGTCCTGTCACGATAAACTGGTGTTCTACCGGCACGACGGGCAATTCCAGACCAACCATACGTCCGGTTTCACGTGCGTAATTTCCAGTACAAGAAATTACAACATCGCAGGTGATGTCGCCTTTGTTGGTGCTGACCACCCATTCATCATTCGGTTTTTGCGCCATGGAAGTGACTTCAACTTCCGAGTATGTTTCCGCACCGTTGGCACGCGCGCCTTTGAGTAGTGCCATTGTCACATCGACCGGAGCCACATGTCCGTCATCTGGATGATAAATCGCACCGACGAGGTCATCAACTTTGGCAAACGGCCAGAGTTTTTTGATTTCAGCGGGGCCAATCATTTCAAAAGGTACACCAATCGTGGATGCGGTTCCGCAATAGCGTTTGTACTCATCCATGCGTTCCTGATTGCGTGCCAGACGCAGATTTCCGGTTTTGTGAAAACTTACATGTTGACCAGTTTCCGCTTCGAGGCTTTGGTACAAATCCACGCTGTATTTATGAATTTTACCGACACTGTAACTCATATTGAATAGCGGTAACAATCCGGCGGCATGCCAGGTGGATCCGGAAGTGTATTCGATTTTCTCCACAAGCACCACATCGTTCCAACCCATTTTTGCCAAATGGTATAAGGTGCTGGCGCCAATTACACCTCCTCCGATGACTACAGCTCTATAATGTGTCTTCATTTTTCTCTCTGATTTTTTGATTTAGCTTATTTTAGGTCTTAATCTTAGCTACTTCTTCACGCAAAACAGGAACTGCTTTGAAAAGGTCTCCGACAATCCCGTAATCCGTTACTTTAAAAATAGGCGCATCCGGATCTTTGTTGACTGCAACAATCACCTTGGAACCTGACATTCCGGCCAAATGCTGAATTGCTCCAGAAATTCCCAATGCAAAATAAAAATCCGGTGTGACCATTGTTCCTGTTTGACCAACCTGGTGCTTGTGAGGCAACCACCCCGCGTCACACACAGCGCGTGACGCACCAAAGGCGGCTCCTAATTCAGTCGCTAAAGGTTTAACAAAATCACAACCTTCTGTACCGCCTACACCACGTCCAGCGGAAACGATAATACTTGCTTCGTTGAGTTCAACTTCATCACTTACTTCTACTTGAACTTCTTTTACTTTAATTTTTGCATGTCCTACCGGAATTGACAGAGTCACTGTGTTTGCCGTAGTCGGAGATGTTTCTTCTGCAGCAAAAAATCCACTGCGGATACTGATGACACGCAAACCGTCTTTGCTGAACTGACATTTCTGTATCACTTTTGTGGACATACACGGACGTTGCGCAGTAATTTGGTCAGCATTAACTTCGAATTGTGTGACATCGCTCAATGCACCTACACCGTGCCGTGCGGCTAACCGAGGACAAAGGTCACGGCCGAGTTCTGAAGAAGATAACCAAACCTGAGTTGCTCCGGATTGTTGGACTGCGTCTGTCACCAGAGAAGTGTACTGTTCAGTATTATAAATTTCCAGAGACGCGTCGTCCGCCAGATATACCGTGGATGCGCCCTGTCCGGCTAACACATCAGCCTGTTCCGCAATTCCGGAACCGCTCAGAACCGCGTCTGTTTCCAGGCCTTGTGATTTAGCAAAGGATAGTAACTCAAGAGTGTTTTTTTTGATCTCACCGTTTTTAACTTCGGCCACTATAAGAATTTTAGACATTTTAATATAAGGTTGAGTATTTATAAAATTAGCCACTGATTATCACTGATGTACACGGATATATGTTATCCTTTTTTATCTGTGTCATCCGTGGCTGAAAGTAAATTATGCTAAAAATTTAGCTTCGCTGACCAGTAAGTCCATCGCCTGTTTAACGGTATCGGCCTCATCTCCTTCAAAGCATTTGCCTTCTTTGCGTGATTCCGGTTTGTCGAACTGCAAAGTTTCAGTCATCGAGCCTTGCGCACCGCTCATATCAGCAGAGACTCCGATTGCGTCGAGCTCAATTTCCTCAAGCGGTTTTTTCTTAGCCATCATAATTCCACGCATTGAAGCTAAGCGGGGCTCATTAAGACTGTCATTGACAGTCACTACGCCCGGTAGTTCCATTTCCAGAACTTCTGTTGCATGATCACCTTTACGGTAAAGTGTGATGTTCTGCTCAGAGACATCACTGAAACGGATTATATTCGTGACTTGAGGCAGACCGAGGAATTCAGCGAGCATAGGTGCAGTCAGGCCGGCATCTGTGTCTTGAGCCTGCTTGCCGGCTAAAATCAAATCATATTCGCGCCCTTCCAAAACTTTTTGCAAAATTTTCGCATAAGCAAATGAATCAGTTTGTTTTGCATCATTATACTTTACATGAATTGCTTTGTGCGCACCCATGGCCAAGCCTTTACGCAGTGATTCAGCTGCTTTGTCCGGTCCGATTGTCAGCAAAGTGACTTCACCACCGACGTCTTCGGTTATCTGCAATGCTGCTTCCAGAGCTGTTTCATCCCAACTGCTGATAACATAACTTAAGCCTTCTTCAACAACGGCTCCGTCTTTAACTTTTATATTAAGTGCCACATCCGGCACTTGTTTTATTGGTACTATGATTTCCACTGTCTTTTTTGAATTAAAAGGTTTTTAAATTTAAAGCACGATTTTTCACGGATACATACAAAAATAAGTTACAGGTGAACCAATGCTGTTCACCAGTTATCCTTGATAAATTTTCAGGATGAATCTGCCACAATTCGTGGCAAGGCAAAATTTTAACTGCCTACTGATGCAGCCGCTTTTTCGCCGACCAGCCTGTTTTCAGCAAAACGGTTATAGCGGAAAGGTACAATCATTTCCGGAGTTTTCCCGTTTGCAACCATCTGTGCAGTATTATAACCGCTTGCGGGGGACGCTTTAAAGCCATAAGTTCCCCAACCTCCATTTACATAAAATCCGTCAATTTCGTCGATCGGAGAAATAATAGGACTATAGTCCGGAGTCATATCACACAATCCGGCCCACTGCCTTTGCACTGCAACGTTGTGCAGCACAGGAAAAAGTTCTAGAACATGCGCAGCGTAACTTTCAAGAAAACCCAGTGTAGAGCGCATGCCATAATGCGGATAGGTGTCAATTCCATTTCCGCACACCAGTTCTCCACGGTCAGTCTGACTGAGATAAATGTGCAGGGTCCCGCTGACCACCACATGATTCAGCCACGGTTTGTAAGACTGTGTGACCAGGGCTTGCAACGGATGAGTGACGAAGGGCAGCTTAACGTTTACTTTTTTGCACACTTCCGAACTCCAGCCTGCCACCACCGAAATTACAGTGTTGCAGGAAACGGTACCCCGATTTGTAACAACACCGGTTGCTTTACCATTTTCAACTATAATATCCTGTACTTCCGTCAACTGGTGTATTTGAACACCTTTGCGGTCAGCACCTCTCGCATAAGCCCAAACTACAGCATCATGACGTATTATTCCACCGGGGGGATGGTAAAGCGCTCCATGAACCGGAAAACGCGGATGATCCGTAATATCAATTTCCGGCAGCATTTTTTTAATTTCCTGAGGATCAAGAACATAACTGTCTACTCCAAGCGCCTTGTTGTTTTCCGCACGTGTGACTAATCCTGAAACAGCTGCAGTTGAGTGACCCAGTGTGAAATGTCCCTGACGGCTGAACATCAGATTGAAATCCAGCTCACCGGCTAAATCGTCATAAAGCGCGAGGCTTTGATCATAAAATTTAATACCTTCTTCTGTTCGGTAATTTGAACGGAGAATTGCGGTGTTACGTCCGGAACCTCCATAACCAAGATACTTCTGTTCCAAAACAGCGACATTGGTAATTCCCAGTTGTGCCAAATAATATGCTGTTGCCAAACCGTGTGCTCCGCCACCGATGATTACAACATCGTAATTCTTTTTTAGATCGTGGTTTTTCCACATTCGTTGAGTCATTATTTCCCCTCCTCAAAAGAAACCGGAACCGTTGAAATCCCACACGGAACCAAGCCAACTCCGATGCCAACATCTATCAATGCGTCGTAAAGGGATTCAGACAAGTTTCGCGGATGGACCATAATGTCAAAGTTTTTAGTACGATACAAAGTCATACCAACTGTATGAATTGAAGACTGGATCACAGAACCGGCTACAACTCTGTCACGCCGTAAATCCATGGCAGTTGAACGCTGCAGTACCTCATCTCTCCGTGGACCTCCCAAAACGAGACAACCCTGAGAACCTGTCTGGTTGGTGACAGTGGTGATTTTATGATCAATTTTTCCCAGCAAAGCAGTTTCCATTCCGGATTGGCACAAGATCAAATAATCGTTGCGTGTTAAGCACAACACCGCCATGTCCTGATTTGATGAAGATTTCAGAGGTTCAATTTCGGACGCACCTGAAAAGACTTGTTCCGCAGCCTTTGCTGCATCACCTCCTGAGAAGGATATTTTGCCTATGTGTGACCAATCTACAAGAACACTTTCCTGGCTTAAATGTATTAATTCTCGTTCATCGTTTCCAAAATTTTTAGCAATCTCCCATCCAGAGACTTCAGTCAATTTGACTGGATGGTTGCGGTAAATTCCAGAAAGCGGGCTGGTTTTAATCACGTTATTCTCCTGTAGTATTTTTAGCACTCACGTTTGTGTTACATATTTTAGAATTTGCACAACTTGTTTTGTGGTCGTTGTACTTGCCATTGCTCCGGCATCTACTTCTTTAAGCGGATGCACAAGATCTTCCGCGTGTAAAGTTACATAAGGTGTTCCCAATGCGGCGCAATAACCTGCGTCAAACGCGGCATTCCACTGCTTGTATTTATCTCCAAAGCGAATAACCGCCAAGTCACTTTTTTCGATCAATGTTTTTGTGCGGATTGCATTGACCTTTGCTGATTTATGGTCACGCCAGAAAGGTTTGATCTCTGCCCCCAAATGATCCCCCGCAGAGTCACTTGCATCATGATCGGTTACTGCTGAAACAAACTCAATATCGAGTCCGTTTTCTTCTGCACCCCGTTGAATTTCCTGCCTCCACTCAGTGTGTATTTCTCCGGACAAATAAACTGTGAATTTCATCAATGTAAATTTTCCCTGATTTGCTGTAAACTTTTTTTCTGCCTGCCTTGAGTATCAAAATTGTCAGGCTTCAGCCAAGTTTGAAATGATTTTTTTAAAATTGGCCAATCCTTATCAATAATCCCAAACCAGGCTGTATCACGGTTACGATTTTTGTACAAAGTAGCTTGACGAAAAACACCTTCAAAACCAAAGCCAAAACGCTCTGCTGCTTTTCTGGAAGGCGCATTCAGTGCGTCGCATTTCCACTCATAGCGGCGATAACCCAGTTCATCAAAAACCCTGCTCATCATCAAAAACATGGCCTCAGTCGCTACAGGTGTTTTTTGCAGCAACGGTGAAAAATGAATGTGCCCTACTTCAATCACTCCAATTCCAGGCTGTATACGTAAAAAACTTGCCACTCCAACAGCTTTATTTGTTTCTGCTTCTATGATCGTGTGAAAAAGAGGATCATCACCGGTACATGTTTTCGTCAGCCAGCTTTGATAATCATCAAAATGCTCGAATGGTCCGTATGGTAAATATGTCCAGTCCTGATCATGCCTTTGCTTTACATAAGCTGCATAAAGTTCTTCCGCGTGTTTTTCCGGAACTAAAATCTCGACTCTGCACAATATACCAGACATGGCAGATCGTGGTGGAAACGTACATGCTTGCCAGCCCCTGACTGGGGAACCGATTGGTTGTCCATATTTATTTTTATGCTTCACCAATATTTTCTAAAGAATTGCTGCTAATGCTTTTGCCAAATTATCTACCGTGCGTTTTACATTATGTAATTTGTCCAGACCAAAAAGTCCTAAACGAAAAGTCTGATAATCCTCTGGTTCATCACACTGCAGTGGTACTCCTGCGGCAACCTGAAAACCAATCTGCGCAAATTTCTTTCCAGTATGAATACCTTTGTCATCGGTATAACTGACCACCACGCCGGGTGCTTCAAAACCCTTTGCAGCAACACTCCTAAAACCTTTAGCAACCAGCATTTCTCTGACTTTATCACCCAGTTCCTGTTGTTCCGCACAGACTTTCTCAAAACCGTATTCTTCGGTTTCTTTCATGATGTCCCTGAAACGCCTCAATGAATCAGTAGGCATAGTAGCATGGTAGGCATGTCCACCGTTTTCGTAGGCTTCCATGATGTTCAGCCACTTGAGTAGATCACAGGCAAAACTGCTGCTTTCCGTGTTTTCAATATGTTCCCGGCCCAAAGCACTGAGCATGACCAACGCGCAGCAAGGTGAAGCGCTCCAGCCTTTTTGCGGTGCACTGATCAAAACATCCACTCCGGAAGACTCCATATCAACCCAAACCGTCCCTGAAGCAATGCAGTCCAGAACAAACATTCCGCCTACTGAATGTACTGCGTCTGCCACTGCTTTCATGTAATTGTCAGGAAGTATAATTCCGGAAGCAGTTTCTACATGCGGAGCAAAAACGAGGTCCGGTTTTTCAGTTTTAATTGTTGCTACAACTTCTTCAATCGGTGCCGGAGCAAAAGGTGCCTGCTTTCCTTCCTGTATACGCCGTGCTTTCAGTACAGTTGATTGTGAAGGAATTTGCCCTTTGTCAAAAATCTGCGTCCAACGAAAACTGAACCAACCGTTCCTGATAACAAGACATTTTTTGCCTGTTGCAAATTGTCTCGCTACCGCTTCCATTCCGAATGTTCCACTACCAGGAACGACCACTACCGCATTCGCGTTGTATACTTTCTTCAATGTCACAGAAATATCGTTCATTACAGTTTGAAACGATTGAGACATGTGATTCAATGAACGGTCAGTGTAAACAACTGAATATTCTAAAAGTCCTTCAGGATCTATTTCAGGAAGTAAACCGGGCATGTATCTCTAATTTAAAAATGTTAATGTGTATTTATGCATTTACTTATTCTTTAACTTTTCAAGCGCAAGCCTTCAGGATCATAAGCAGCGTGATCTAGCACAGTCGCAATCACATCCTGTCCATCAGCCAAACGAATTGTAAAATTATTTCCGCTGTCTGACATGTCATTGCGTACCCAGGCCAAGCCGATACCGCGTTTCATCGTTGGACTCATGCGGGAACTTGTGACTCTGCCGGCTATTTTCCCATTTTCCAGCACTGCGACACCATCATCCGGAATTGGCGAACTTGGATCAAGCTGATAAGGTACGAGTTTGTTGTCGAGCCCACGATCCTTGAAATGCTTCAAAAATGCTTTTCCGACAAAATCAGCTTTGTCATCCTTGATCGCAAAACCTACACCAGTTTCATACGGACTGCTCAAGGCATCACTGTCTGTTCCAGGAATCAGGTGTCCTTTTTCCAGACGTAAAATCCGTTGAGTTTCCACACCAAAAGGTTTGATTCCAAAGGCTTTTCCTTCGGCCATCAAATGCTTCCACATAGATTCACCATATTCAGCTGGAAAATGAATTTCATAACCCAGTTCTCCTGTAAAGCCGATTCTGTAAAAAGAAACAGGAACATCGGCAATACTAGCCTGACGGCAGTGCATGTAAGGAAATGCCTCATTCGACATGTCAATTTCTACAAGTTTCTGTAAAAATTCTCGCGATGTCGCTCCGGTTACATTGACTGCGGCGTTTGAGAGGCTGAGATTTTTAACCTGCACATCAAAATTTTCAACTAATAACCACCACTGAAACAGCGCGTTGATTGCATCCTGGTTTCCTGTTGTGGTTGTCAGATAATATTTGCCCTGCTCAAGATGTGATATTGTTCCGTCTTCAAAGAGGATTCCGTCTTCACCAACCATAATTGAATAGCGTGTACGTCCCACTTCAAATTTTGCATATTTTGCCGGAAGCATAAAATGCAAAAAAGCAACTGAGTCAGGACCGCTGATTTCGATCTTTCCAAGTGTACTAACATCAATCATTCCCAGACCATTACGGACAAATCCAACTTCTTCCTGCGGATTTGTGTATGAATCCGGACGTTTCCATTGTCCTGCATCCAGGAATTTAACCCCATGATCAAGATGACATTGATGAAAAGGAGTTCTGCGGATAGGTGACAAATGAGGTGCACGTCCGGCAAGTACACCGAAAGATACTCCGGAAAAAGGAGGGCGCATCGTTGTCGGAACCGCATCTATTGCGGCAAGTCCGGTGTCTTCAGCGGTGAGCCGGGCTACTGCTTCATGACAGGCTTTTCCCTGGCAAGGTCCCATTCCCAAGCTTGAATAACGTTTAAGTGATTCAACCTGATCATAACCTTCATCAATGGATGCTTTTGCTTCTGCACGTGTCACATCCATGCACTTACAAATAAAATGGTGCGTACCTGCCGACTCAATATCAGCAGGTAATGCCATGATTATTTCATCAGCAGTTCTTTCAGTTTTTGGAGCAGTTGCGCCAAGCGCCGCTGCTTTTCCTGATTCCGTACCCTCTGCATACAGACAGGAAAAACCGGCAGCACCGTGAACATCTCCGGTGGAATATATTCCGGATGGCAAATCATTTACACGTAATACTTGCCGCTGAGAATCCCATTCCGGACGTTTACGACCCATCGAAAGCAGGTTCACCTGGGGCTTAAAACCGACAGCCATTACCAATAAATCACAATTAAAAGACTGATGTGAATCACCTCCGGAGATTGGACCCACATCGACTCGGTTGATTCTTTTTTTACCGTGTGCGGCATGAACGGTTAAACCTTTGTAAATTGGAATAGCCTGATTACGGACTTGCTCCTCAAACTCTCCTCTACTTCCTGATTCACGTCCATCGACCACTGCGACAACATTAGCGCCGGCGCCCTTAAGCAGCAGGGCTGTGTGATAACCACCGTCGTGCGTTGTTACCACTACTGTATCTTCACCAGGAAGAACAGCGTGGCACATGATCAGTTTTTCAACTCCGCGGGCAGTTAGAATTCCCGGTCGATCATTATTCTCGAATACGAGATGGCGGTCCGTTGCTCCAGGGGCCAGTACAACAGTTCCTGCACGAATTTTAAACAAATCTGCATCACACTGTGCTGCTACTAGATTGTCTTCATAAAGACCAAAAACACTGGTGTTGACCATCACTTCCAGATTTGGGTTTGCAGCCAGTTCCTCAATTAATTTCTGCACAGCCTTGTATTCTGGAATACCGTTCAGGGCTGGGTTGTCACAATTTTCAACTTTCAGGATACTGTGTAATGCATGTCCGCCGAGTTCCGGATTATCGTCAATCAACAAAACCTGCTTGCCTTCATCGAGTGCGCCTTTTGCCGCTGCAAGTCCGGAAGGGCCCCCACCCACTACACACACATCAGGAAAACGATAATGCTTTTCGTATCGTCGGTTTACATGTTTTCCGCTAACGTCTATTTTTCCGAGTCCGGCAACTTTGCGGATTTGGTGTTCCGCAATCGGCCAGATCCACTTTGGTTTGTGAAACATTTTGTAATAAAAACCATTCGGCAGCATCGGCACTAACACATCGTTTGCGGCTGCAATGTCAAACTCAACAGAAGGCCAGGCATTTTGCGATTCCACGACCATCCCATTCTGCACCCGAATTCTATCTGCTAAAATATTTGGTTCTTTATTGACAGTTACCAAAGATTCATGTCCCTGCCCGAAAACGTCATAAGCTCCACGAGGGCGGTGATATTTGAAACTTCTTGAAAGTATAGTGCTTCCTGATGCAATCAACGCAGAGGTGATACTGTCGCTGGCAAAGGCTTTGATACGTTTGCCGTTGAAGGTAAATGTAAGCTTTTCTCCCAAATCAGGGAGTTCGCAATTTTGATGAGAGGTGATACGTTTTGCCATCAGCTTTCTCCGTCTTTGTCTTTAGAGTTTTGTTCCAAATCTTCGTACCAAAAACTTCGGTGATCAGTGTTGTTCAGGGTGTCTCGTTCCGCTAGGAACCAGCTTTGGCAACCGCTTCGGTGATGCCACCATTCGATTTGCCGTCCCATGTTGTTTTCACGGAAATATACATAATCTGTCCACTCCGAAAAATCAGCATCGGCAGCAGGGCGATTTTTAAGTTCACTTTTGAAAGTAAACTCACTCACGGCACGTTTACCGCAATTTGGACAATTTAATTGAAAACTCATAGTGCGTTTTTATGTTTAACTGTTTGCTGTGCTATTACTCGATTTATCGAAAGTTAAGCCAGATTTACTACCTGAAAACTACAAATCAAAATAACATGGAGGGTGTAAGCCCCTTTTTATCTTATTTGATTGTTTCAGCTCGGACTCAAAATTTGTCCGTCCCGGTAGATTTATTAGTTTAGCGAGCCGGAGTAGCTCAAGAGCAATTGAAAAATGTATTCAGTATTTTGGCCTGTAAAATTCTATATAATGCTTAAAAATTCAGTGTTCTATATGATTATTCTAATTTAAAAGACAAGGCTGTTATTTGATACTCTGCTCATTATTTAACTTATATAAGCAAAAAAGTGATTAAAGCCGTACATTAAATTTTTTTAGAAAAAAGTTTAGCAGATTAAAAACTTGCCCAGAAAATTTTAATTATAAAATAAATTACTGTTTTATACTAATTCCTGAGTAGCATTATCTACTATACTAAGATTCCAGTCTGTCTTTGGATTTTTTAATTACAACGTACCCTAAATCTTTGCTAAATTAAATCAGTTGTACATAGCCGTCTTTCGTAATGACGAAACTATCTCCGACCTGTGCCCCAAAAGTTTTACTCACATTGACAGAACCGTCTACGGCAAATACGATCTTGGGCTGTAATTCAGTTTTATCACCGAACACCAGTTGCGATTTTTCCAAGTAGTTGAATCCGGTTCCACTTCCGCAACTGAATCGTCATCTGTAATCAATCCCTAATCTATACTGGCTTAAGCTAAATGGGACCGAAGGCACTCCATCCTTTCAGAAAAAATCACTCAATTCTCCCGGATAATTCCTGCTCAACCAACTGTACCCAGAATGAAGAACCAAATGACAATGCTTCATCATTGAAATCGTAATTCGAGGCGTGTAAAGGTCTTGAGTTCTTACCCTCAGTTCCATTTCCCATCAGCACAAAACATCCTGGTCTGGTTGCAGCCATGTGTGCAAAATCTTCAGAAAACAATTTAGGTTCGCAATCAGCATCTACCCCCGCTGAACCAACTATTGCGGATGCGGCACGTTGGGCAGCAATCATAGGGCCTGATTTGTTAATTACTGAAGGAAATAAAGTATCATAATGAACTTCTGCATTTACACCATGTGCACTACTAATTCCAGTCACAATCTGCCGCATACGAGCCTCAATAGTTTCATTAATCTCGGGACTGAGTGAACGGGCATCTCCTTTCAGAATAGCATTTCCAGGGAGGACATTACGCCTGCCGTCAGTGATGAATTCTGTTACTGAAACTACACCATTCAAACTTGGGTTAAGTTTTCGAGAGACAATAGTTTGTAGAGACTGCACTATTTCAGTCCCGACGATTATTGCATCCACGCCCATGTGAGGTAATGCTGCGTGACCTCCCTGGGCATTAATTTTTATTTCAAAAAGGCTTTCACTTGCTGTTATAGGTCCAGTACGCATTGCGAAAGTTCCAACCGGCATACCGGGTATATTATGTATACCGTATACATCATCAACATCAAACCTCTCAAACAGTCCTCCCTCAATCATGGCAGAAGCACCTAGGCCATGTTCTTCATTTGGCTGAAAAACAAAAACAACCCTGCCTTCGAAGTTTTTATTGTCAGCCAGATATTTGGCTGCTCCAAGTAGCATGCTAGTGTGGCCATCGTGCCCGCAGGCATGCATTACTCCTTCCTGTTGGGAACTGTAAGAACATGTACCAGTTTCCTCAATCGGCAGAGCATCCATGTCTGCCCTGAGACCGATACTACGTGAAGATTTCCCATTTTCTAGTATACCTACTATACCTGTGCCACCGATTCCACGGTGGACTGAGATTCCAAAATCATTCAGTAGATCAGCAACCTTTGAAGAAGTTCGGTGTTCATCAAAACCAAGTTCTGGATGGAGATGGAAATCGTGTCTCCACCCGGTCATGACATCCTGTAAATGTTGGGTTTTCAAGATGAAAGTATCCTTCACGTCAGCCGTTGACAGAAAAACTGCTGTTCGGATTTATCTCACGGTTGCGGGAATAAAATCCCATATTGAGTTCCAGACCTGTATACACAGTTTTAACTTTCAAAGGATCAGCATCGTGATCGTGTCCTTTTTCACATGCGTCGATCAGCTCTGCCATACAATGTCCAGCGACAGGCGCATTTTTAAACTGATTACCGCTGGAACCGATGGCCATGTAAAACCCTCCTAGTACTGACTTGTCATAAATTGGAATCCAATCGTCAGAAACATCATACAGATCAACAACTCCACTTGTCCGTGAAGGGATTTTCAAATTCGGAATACGTCGTGCACAACGGTAAACCTGAGCTTTCCATTGCGATTCAGTAATTTGATTGTTGAAATCATCCGGATCAGCTACCCATTCCTGTGGATCGCATTTCGGGTCTTCACTGCCGATGAGGATGGTGTTACCTGTTTCCGGGCGGAAATAGATAAAGTTGTCCCCGTCTGAAGTATGACAACCGTCTTTTTCAAAATCATATCCATCTGGAGAAGGAACATGATGTACCTCATGACGCAAGGCGCTGGTTTTGATGTTCATTTCATCCTCAACACCTGCCATACGGTTAATCACAAAAGAATGAGGGCCTGCGACATTCACTACCACATGCGAATCAATCTGTTCTCCGCTACTTAAAGTGACTCCGAGAACTTTTCCATTTTCTTGACGAATTTCCGTAATTTCGCTATTGAACAAAAATTCACCGCCTTTGGCTTCAGTGGCAACTTGCAGATTGTGCGAACTGAGTTGTGGATCACTGACGTATCCGGAGCCCGGTGTATAAATCGCGCCCTCGATTTGCTTTCCAGTTTTGTCAAAAAAGTGGTCGTCTTCATCCGGTCGTGTTGTTCCGCCATATTGATCATGCGAATAAATCGGCATCTTTTGCTTCAATTTTTCAAGATCCCAAATTTCATGTTCTACTCCTATTTCTTCAAAAAATTTCAAACTTTTTTTGCTGTGATCCTCTCCCTGTAGTTTGAACATAATTGAACCTGTTTTCATATATTGGATCAATCCACGTTCATCATCAACACCGAGATAACTCGCCCAGTTATCCCAATAATGAAATCCTTCATATGCCATGGCTACACCGTCCCAGGTTGAATAATGAGCCCGTACAATTGCGCACGAATTACTGGTTGAGCCATATCCGGAGGTTGGCAATTTGTCGATATTGAGTGTTTTGTAACCGCGTTTTGCCAATTCAAACGCAATTGCGGAACCGATAACTCCGGCTCCAATGATAATGGCATCTGCTTTTCTGTTCATCTTGCTATTATTATTTTAGTGTTGATTTAAATAATGATTGATTAAACCTCAATCAATTTTACTCCATGTCCAGTTTTTTCAAGAAACTGTCCCATGTCTTCGCGCGGAATCACCAATGTACTCGTATTCACGAGAGGGTGGCAAAGAATTGCCTCCGCCTGCCAAATGTCCTGATCTACAAAGGCTTCAACCTTATTCTCATGATCATTGGCTAATGCCAGTAAACTTACTGAACCAGGTTCAATACCCAGATGAGTCTTAAGCCGTTCCGGAGAGGCAAAACTTAAACGCGAGCAATCCAATTTACCCGAAAGTGCTTTCAAATCCACTTGTTTGTCTTCAGGAACTGTGACTAAAAAATGCCTTGATCCCTTTTTGTCACGTAAAAATAAATTTTTTGTAGAAGCACCTTCCAGTTCCGGAGAAAGTTTTTTTGACTCCTCAACTGTAAAAACAGCTTCATGATCGTGACGTTCATATTCAACTTGGTTAGCCTCAAGAAACTCGTAAATGTCTTTCACAATTTAAGAATATAAAAAGGTTTTTCAGCTTATGCCTGCCAGACTACTTCCACTTCAACATGGTCCAGGATGCCCTGAATAGGTACCGAAGGCTTACGGACACGTACAATGATATGGTCTATCGAATAACGTGACCGCATTTCCTCGATAATTCTGTTTCCAAGGGTCTCAATTAAGTTGAAACTTTTTTCTGCACAAACTCTGCTAACGATGCTGTGTGCATTCACATAAGAAACGGTGGCGCGTTCCTCATCTTTCCACGGAAAAGCAGGATTAGCGAGGCGGTACTCCAAATCAATTTCAAACCGCTGACCCAGAGTTTTTTCTTCCGGATGTACACCGTGAAATCCGTAAACAACAATATTGCTGAGTCTGATGGTAAAGTCTTGTCTGCCGCTCATTTTTTTTATTTAAAAAATTGGCTTAATAAAGCTGTTAAAATAAAAATCATAACCCATCAGGACAGTCCTGTGATTCGTCCATTTGAATCTATATCAATCTTTTGCACCGCGGATTCACGCGGCATACCCGGCATGAGCATCATTTTTCCGGTGAGGGCGACAATGAATCCTGCGCCATTTGAGACCTTTACGTCACGAACCTGTAAACGCCACCCTCGGGGTGCATTTCGTTTCTTGGGATCGTCTGAAAGAGATGCCTGCGTTTTTGCCATGCAAATCGGCCAGTCTGCCAACCCGTTTTCTTCTAAAACCTGAATTGATTTTTCAGCCTCTTCAGTATAGTCTACTCCGTCTGCTCTGTAAATCTCCCTTGCAACAGTTTCGATTTTGCTTTTAATTGGATCCGAAGTTTTATAATAAAAATTAGGTGTGCCTGGAGTTTCATCAACTATTTTCTTAATTTTGTTTGCGAGATCAAGTCCACCTTCACCGCCCTTTGCGACTACTTCACTGAGTGAACTTTGAACTCCCATTTCTTCACAAAATTTACGTACAATGTCCAGTTCAGCAGGAGTATCAGTTGGAAAGCGATTGATTGCAACCACCACGGGCAAACCGTACTTTTGTACATTTTCTGCGTGTGTACGTAAATTTTCACAGCCTGTTTTTAAGGCTACAAGATTTTCAGTACTGAGATCTTCTTTTTCAACACCTCCATGAAATTTCAAAGCTCTGACAGTTGCTACCAGAACCGCCCCGTTTGGTTTTAACCCGGCCTGTCTGCATTTGATGTTGACAAATTTTTCTGCGCCTAGATCCGCTGCGAATCCTGCTTCGGTAACAACATACGGTGCTAACTTAAGCGCTAAACGTGTGGCACTGACGCTGTTTGAACCATGTGCGATATTTCCAAAAGGGCCACAGTGTACAAAAACAGGTGTGTGCTCACAGGTTTGTACAAGATTTGGTTTCAGAGCATCTTTCAAGATAACGCATAGTGAACCGATACAGTTTAATTCTCTTGCAAAGACCGGTTTTCCGGAAGTGTTGTAAGCAACAACAATCCGTCCGAGACGTTTCCTTAGATCATTGATATCTGACGCCAGTGCCATGATTGTCATAACTTCTGACGCAGCTACAATGTCAAAACCTGTTTTGTGCGGAAATCCATCAAATTTTGAACCCAGACCTATTTCTCCATTACGCAATTGACGGTCACATAAATCTATCGTTCTTCTCCATGTAACTTTCTCCGGATCAATTTCCAGCGGATTTTCAAAATGCATTGAATTATCAAGAACAGCAGATAATAAATTATGTGCGGCTGCGATTGCGTGAAGATCTCCTGTGAAGTGCATATTGATATCTTCCATAGGTAAAACCTGTGAAAAGCCTCCTCCTGCAGCACCTCCTTTTATGCCAAATGTTGGCCCCATACTGGGTTCACGTAACGCCAGGGCATGCTTGACTCCGAGTTGTCCAAAGGCTTGTGCCAGTCCAATTGATGTGCATGTTTTACCTTCACCAGCAGGCGTAGGCGTTACCGCTGTAACTAAAATAAGTTTCCCGTCCGGACGATCCTTTACACTTTCCCAGACATCATTTTCAATTTTTGCTTTGTATTTTCCATATTGCTCAAGGTCATCATCTTTAATTCCGAGTTGTTGAGCTATTTCCGCAATCGGTTTCATCGCAGCATTTTGTGAAATTTCAATATCAGACGGAATACGCGGTAGTTCCGAATATTGTGCTGCTAAATCATTTTGGTCGGATTCCATGTTTTTGCCTAAGTTAGTAGTTTATGATTTATAGAAGATCAATCTCAAAAATGAAGATTTATTATCGTTAATAAAACGGTATTATATTGCCAAATGTGACTGTACAAACAATCAGTAAAGCCACTTCAAAAGTCCCTATACTAATGCTTTGCTTTTCGCGAATACAGTTGTATAAGCAGTCGGAACAGCACGTCACAAACAGATGAAAACAGGTTCAAAATAGGGAATAATAAAACGATTGTTATCAAGTGTCAATCAATACATGTCAGTCCCGGAATACCCAAAATCATCCATTTTGTTCCATTTCTCATTATTTAAAATAAACCTGTAATATCAGCATTCTGGCAAATTTACGGCAAGACCGCCCAATGAGGTTTCTTTGTATTGATGCATCATGTCTTGACCGGTTTTATGCATTGTTACAATTACTTTATCAAGTGAAATGATGTGATTGCCGTCACCGCGCTTCGCCAGACGAGCGGCATTGATCGCTTTCAGGGCACCCATTGTGTTACGTTCGATACATGGAATTTGCACAAGCCCACCTACCGGATCGCAGGTCAAGCCAAGATTATGTTCCATACCGATTTCCGCGGCATTTGCAACTTGACGTGGTGTACAATCCATCACCGCGGCTAGTCCGGCCGCCGCCATGGAGCATGCAACACCAATTTCACCTTGACAGCCCACTTCTGCTGCGGAAAGAGAAGCACCCTCTTTGTATAAAATACCAACTGCGCCGGCAGTGAGCAAAAATGTTATAATTTTGTCTTCATTAAAATCTTTACGGAAACGATAACAATAGTGCATTACCGCTGGAATAACTCCTGCTGCTCCATTAGTTGGTGCGGTGACAATACGTGATCCGGCAGCATTTTCTTCATTTACAGACATGGCAAACAAACTGACCCAATCCATTATTTCAGCCGGTGAAGGCTCTGTATTTTTCATTAATTCTTTGTATAAACCCGGAGCGCGTCTACGTACGTTCAATCCACCCGGAAGATATGTCTCACTGGAAGACAATCCGCGTTGTGTCGATTCCTGCATGACTCCCCATATTTTCAGCAAACCATCCCAAAGATCAGATTCGGAACGCCATGTTTGCTCATTGATCCACATTAATTCACGCAGTGTCATGCCGGTTTTGTTAAAGTGCTCAAAGAGTTCTTTACAGGACTGAAAAGGAAAAGGTACTTGAGTACAGCCATTTTCAGTATCTTTCTGTATTTCTTCCTCGTTCAGGATAAATCCACCGCCGACTGAATAAAAATCCTCCTCACGTAATTTTTTCCCGTCTGAGTCAAAAACGGAAAAACGTATTCCATTTGAATGGTGCGGTAATAAATCATCATGATAAAAAATCAGCGATTCTTCTTCATTAAACCCAATTTTGTGTTCATTGAGCAGCGTCAAAGTCTTGCTTTTGCGAATATGTTTCAGGCGGTTTGGAATTTGTTCCGGATCAACCAAAGCCGGCTCTTCACCTTCCAAACCCATTAAAATCGCAGTGTCTGTTCCATGTCCTTTGCCTGTCAAGGCGAGCGAACCGAATAATTCTGTTTTGACTGTATGAATTTTAGCCAGTGGAAACTGCTCGATACAATTAAATAGAAATTGCTTGGCTGCGAACATTGGACCTACAGTATGCGAACTTGAAGGACCAATCCCTATTTTGAATAGATCAAAGACACTAATATTCATAGTTCCTCTATTTTTCTAAACACTTTTTATGCTCGTTTGCTTCTATTTCGTCTTCTCTCACGTTTTTGTGTATTTTCACTGTCTGCTGGTTCACGGTATTTTTTTATCCATTTAAAACAATGCGGATCATTACCCATCATCACATCTGCGCCCATCACGGCCTGCATTACAGGTTCGTGAAGTGGATTAGTAATCGCTGAGGTAAGACCGGATGCGATTGCCATCGTCAGGAATGCTGCGTTTATTCCGTTACGATTTGGTAACCCAAAACTGACATTTGATGCTCCGCAAGTGGTGTTGACTTTTAGTTCATCCTGTAAACGTCGTACCAGAGTCATCACCTGTCTCACCGCGGAATTGATGGCTCCGATCGGCATAACCAGAGGGTCAACAACAATGTCTGAACTGGGAATTCCATAATCCGCGGCATGTTCAACAATTTTTTTTGCCACTGCAAAACGCACATCCGGGTCTTCGGAAATTCCTGTTTCATCATTGGAAATTGCAACCACTGCGCAACCGTATTTTTTTACCAACGGAAGAACCACTTCAAGCCTTTCCTCTTCTCCGGTAACAGAATTTAAAAGAGCTTTGCCTTGATAAACTTCGAGACCTGCTTCCAAAGCCGCGACTATTGAAGAGTCAATGGATAATGGAACGTTTGTCAGTGACTGCACCAGTTTGATCGTATCAGCCAAAATTTGAGGTTCATCGGCGAGGGGAATACCGGCATTCACGTCCAGCATCTGCGCACCCGCGGCAACCTGTGCTAAGGTGTCCTGTTCTACTCGACTGAAATCACCTTCCGCCATTTCTTTTGCCAGCATTTTACGACCGGTCGGATTTATGCGTTCGCCAATCATCACAAATGGACGGTTGGAGCCAATGATTACTTCTTTACTCGCGGAACTTATTACAGTATCTGTCATTTTTTTTTGTTATATTTATCAGGTTTCAGTTGTGTTTAAGCCTTTGTTTTTTACCAGTATTTTTAGAACTTCATCAGAAAAACTAGATTCCAGTTCTTCTGCGGTCGTGTTCGCGATAGTTTGCGGATCGCCTTGACAAGTTTCAATTTTCCGTCGCCAATCTTCCAGGTATTCTTCACTACCCTGGCGTCCAGCACGCATTGCAGCCCTGTCTATGGCAACCATAAAGCGTTTAGTTAGCTGTTTTTTGGCTGAAGTCCGTCCCTGTTTAACCACTACCTGTGACGGAATATCACGCCAATAAATTATTGTTTTTTTTGCCATATTTCCTTTTATCCACCAGCGCGGATAAAGAGTGTTCCAATTCACCATAACCGGTGAAACGGTATTCGTACTCCAGTCCTAAACGCTCTGAAATTTCGTCGGCCTGTGTTTGTAATACCGGATTTTCCACCTGTGCCAGATACACCAGTTTTTTATAATGCTTGAAGTAAATTTTCAAAAGTTCCGGATGCCTGTCAATCTTCAAACCCTGCCAAACAAGTTTGTCAAAGACTTCCACCAAAAAATCGGTGAGAAAAAAACTTCCTGGCTCTTGATCCATCATTTCTGCAAATGAATCTTTTCCAGAAAAAAATTCATAACAATGTGCGCCGGGTAATCGCTGTACTTTAAATTCTTCCAGCAGAGAATCCAGCTTGCCTCCAGCTCCACAATCGGCATAACCGATAAAAATTTTGGAAAATTTTGTTTTAGCGCTTTGCAGATTGATTCGCAATTGATCAGCAATTTTTTCCGGACTATGATGTAGCTTTGCCGGCAAGTAGCGTGTTTGCAAATGATTCCATCCGTTCATACGAATCAGCGTGGAAATTTCCTTTGACAACGCTCCACAAGCCAGAATTAAAATTTTGTCTGATGGCTCGAATCTCTCAGCCCATTTCTCTGGAGAAACGGTGTGTTTTTCCGGATTAGTTTTGCGACTGTTCCGTCCACGCCTACGTTGATTTTCCAAAC
>Ga0187833_10000114_pt1 | contig 84271 bp, 83 predicted proteins | sample ETNtaG_37_FD_167968 | JGI IMG/M metagenome (GOLD analysis project Ga0187833, IMG submission 167968) | Marine microbial and viral communities from oxygen minimum zone, Eastern Pacific Ocean - ETNP2014_SV_400_PacBio MetaG (Illumina Assembly) | ecosystem: Environmental > Aquatic > Marine > Hypoxic... | reverse complement strand
CCCAGCGCGCCAGGCAGATCAGCGCAAAAGTAGGCACCATGATAGAGCTGCGTACCAGTAGCAGTTGCAACAGCGCATAGTCACTGGAGAGCCACTTGACCAGCGCATCCTGTAAGGAAAAAAAGAACGCCCCGATCAGGGTAAAAGCGCCTCCGACCCAGTAAGCTCGGTGGAGATTGTTCATAGGAACTTTTTGTGGAAGTGATCGTTCAGGTGAGTCTCAGGGCGACAGAAGTTGCGCGTGGTGTCTCAGGTGATCACCCATAAATGAGGCAATGAAATAATAGCTGTGGTCATAGCCTTTATGCATGCGTAGCTGCACAGACAAACCGGCCTGGTCAAACGCTGCTTGCAGTTGCTGAGGTTTGAGTTGTGTCTTTAAAAAAGGGTCGGCGTCACCCTGATCAACCAGGATAGGCCCGCTAAAGGTGGTGCTTTGCGCCAGTTCACAGGCATCCCATTGCGTCCAGCTCGAGCGGTCTTGGCCGAGATAGCCGGTGAAGGCTTTTTCTCCCCAGGGGCACTGGGTAGGGTGGCTGATTGGGGCGAAAGCCGAGCAGGAGTGAAATACATCTGGGCATTTCAGGGCACTGATCAACGCGCCGTGCCCGCCCATCGAGTGGCCAGTGATGCCAAAGCGATCGCTATCACCACCCAACTCAGCCGCGACGATCCGAGGCAGCTCAGTTGTCACGTAGTCGAACATCCGGTAGTGGTTACTCCAGGGCGCTTGGGTTGCGTTGATATAAAAGCCCGCGCCAGAGCCAAAATCGTAATCGTCGTCTTCCCCGGCGAGTTGCAGTCCCCGGGGTGAGGTATCCGGCATCACCAGCAGCATGCCGTGCTCGGCGGCAAAGCGCTGAGCGCCGGCCTTCTCGGCCACATTGGCCCAGGTACAAGTCAATCCCGACAAGTAAAAAAGTGCAGGTTTGGAAGCCACGATGTCAGGATGAGGATCAAAAACAGCGAACTCCATGTCACACCGAGTACTGGTACTGCTGTGGCGGAACACCTTTTGGGTGCCGCCAAATGATCGAAATTCCTGTAGGCACTCCATGCGGGTTGGCTCCAGTCAGAAGGTGACGACGCTGCGAATCGACTTACCTTCGTGCATCAGATCGAAGGCGTTGTTGATGTCCTCCAGTGGCATGGTATGGGTGATCAGATCGTCAATGTTGATTTTTCCTTCCATGTACCAGTCTACGATCTTCGGTACGTCGGTGCGGCCTTTGGCGCCGCCAAAGGCGGTACCGCGCCAGTTGCGACCTGTTACCAGTTGGAAGGGACGGGTAGAAATCTCAGCCCCAGCCGGCGCCACACCAATGATAATGCTGGTGCCCCAGCCCTTGTGGCAGCATTCCAGCGCCTGGCGCATCACCTCGACATTGCCGATGCACTCAAAACTGTAATCAGCGCCACCGCCGGTTAATTCGACCAGATAGGGAACCAAGTCGCCTTGCACCTCGGCAGGGTTTACAAAGTGGGTCATTCCGAACATCTTGCCCAGTGCTTCCCGGTCCGGATTGAGATCTACCCCGATAATTTTGTCTGCCCCCACCATGCGGGCACCCTGTAGAACATTCAGCCCAATTCCACCAAGACCGAAGACCACCACATTTGCTCCTGGCTCCACTTTGGCGGTATTAATCACAGCGCCTATGCCTGTGGTAACACCGCAGCCGATATAACAGACCTTGTCAAAGGGCGCATCCTCGCGAATCTTTGCCAGTGCAATTTCGGGAACAACCGTGTAGTTCGAGAAAGTCGATGTGCCCATATAGTGAAACAAGCGGTCGCTACCGAGTGAGAAACGACTGCTTTCGTCAGGCATCAATCCGCGACCCTGGGTTTCGCGAATGGCCTGGCACAGGTTGGTTTTGCCCGAGGTACAGTAATCACAGGTTCGACACTCCGGCGTATAAAGCGGGATGACATGATCGCCGGGAGACACAGAGGTCACCCCTTCACCGACTTCCACTACAACCCCGGCACCTTCATGACCGAGGATTGCCGGAAACAGCCCTTCGGGATCATCCCCCGACAGGGTAAAGGCATCGGTATGACACACCCCGGTGGCCTTGATTTCAACGAGTGCCTCACCCTTACGCGGCCCCGCGACATGCACAGTTTCGATACTGAGTGATTGGCCAGCCTGGGTGGCAACCGCGGCGCGACTCTCGATCATTGTTTTCCCCACATTTACGGATAGTTGTTATCGCTTTGGATTATATAGAAGCACTCGCCTGGGTTGACTCTTTAGCGATAGGCCAATCATGCTTGGGGCAGCGCCAGCCAAAACACGAAATCCCATGTTCTCGATAATGCCATCGGTCCAACGCCTTGTAGTGCTGGCCCTGGTGTTTGGCGCTATGGCTGATGCTTTTGCCGAACCCAGTGCGGTATTTAAAAGCCAGAAGGCAAGTTTTCGTATTGTCACTTTGATCCCGGGGTTGAATCACCCCTGGTCCGTGGCATTTTTGCCCTCGGGCGATATTCTGGTGACCGAGCGCCCTGGCACTTTGCGGATGATCCAAAACAGTGTGCTGTTAGATTCGCCCATCACCGGATTGCCACCAGTATCTGCAAAAAATGATCAAGGCGGATTACTGGATATCGCACTGGATCCGGATTTTGCGGACAACCACCGGTTGTGCCTTTCCTATGTGGCCCGTGGTGAGGATGGCAGGGGTACCGAGATTGCCTGTGGTGAGCTGCGCGGCAATCACTTGCACAATGTCGAGGTGATCTTTAAGGCTTTGCCCAAGAGTGGTACCGGGCGGCATTTTGGCAGCCGACTGCTGTTTGCTTCTGACGGGTACCTTTATGCCACCCTGGGCGAGCGGGGTTATCGGCCCCAGGCGCAAAATCGCGCCACCCATCCGGGATCATTGGTGCGTATTGCCCGGGACGGATCAATACCGCCGGATAACCCCTTTGTTGGGGATCCGGCCAGTCAACCCGAGATATACACCTATGGTAATCGTAACCCCCAGGGGCTCGTTGAACATCCGGTGACAAGGGAGTTATGGATGCATGAGCATGGCCCTCGCGGCGGTGATGAACTCAACCGGGTTATTGCCGGAACTAACTATGGCTGGCCGGTGATCAGCTATGGAAAGGAATATTTCCTGCCCAAACCCGTTGGGGAGGGAACGCACAAAGAGGGTATGCGCCAGCCGGTTTATTACTGGGATCCATCGATTGCCCCTTCGGGCATGACTTTTTATACCGGGCCGGATTTCCCGGGTTGGGCTGGGGATTTATTTATCGGCTCGCTCAAGTTTGGCGAACTTGTGCGTTTGGAGCTTGAAGATGGACAGGTGATTAACGAAGAGCGCTTGTTAAGCCGCGCGTTCGGCCGCATTCGTGATGTCCGCCAAGGGCCTGATGGCGCTCTGTATTTACTGACCGATGAGCGAAATGGCCGTTTGCTCAAAGTGATACCCCAAGACTGATCCCCCGGTTAAGCGTTATGATTCTTAGCAGCAACTGGTGACGATGGGGGGACGTATCCGATGAAGCTGTCTGAACTCGAGATTTTTGTTGTCGGCAATCCGCCGCCGGGCTGGGGTGGCCGATACTTTGTTTTTGTAAAGGTAACCGCCAGCAACGGCCTGGTCGGCTATGGCGAGGTGTATTCCGCATCAGTCGGTCCCGAGGCCATGCGGGCCGTGATCGAAGATGTCTTTGAGCGGCATATGGCAGGGGAGAACCCTGAGAATACGGAGATGATGTTCCGTCGGGCTTATTCCTCTGGCTTTACCCAGCGCCCGGATCTGACTGTGATGGGGGCTTTTTCTGGGTTGGAAATGGCCTGCTGGGATATCCTGGGCAAGGCACACGAGCGACCGGTCTACGCCTTGCTGGGCGGGCTGATGAACGAGCGCATACGTTCCTACAGTTATCTGTATCCGTTAGCGCATCATGACCTGAACACTTTTTGGAATGATCCCCAGATGACGGCTGAGAGTGCCGCCGAAATGGTTGAGCAGGGGTTTACTGCTGTGAAGTTCGACCCGGCTGGCCCCTATACCGTGCGCGGTGGTCACCAGCCTGCACTGAGCGATATAGAGCGCTCGGTCACTATCTGCCGGCGCATACGCGAAACGGTGGGAAACCGCGCCGATATTCTCTTTGGTACTCACGGGCAGTTCACCACTGCGGGCGCTATTCGCCTGGCGAGAAGACTGGAACCCTATGATCCCCTGTGGTTTGAAGAGCCCTGCCCGCCGGATAACCTGCTGGAGTTTGCCAATGTGGCCAAGCAATGCCGTATACCGGTGGCTACCGGTGAACGGCTGACCACCAAGGTGGAGTTTGCCACCTTGCTGCGCACCGGCGGTGTGGCAATTTTGCAGCCGGCGCTGGGCCGCTCTGGGGGGATTCTTGAGACCAAGAAGATCGCCGCCATAGCCGAGAGTTTCAATGCACAGATCGCACCACACCTTTACGCCGGACCGGTGGAGTGGGCAGCCAATATTCAGTTAGCGGCTAATATTCCTAACCTGTTGATGGTAGAAACGATACAGACTGGCGGCGAGTTTCACCGCCAACTGATCGGCGATACGATTCGCTGGGAAGGCGGGTATATCGACCCACCCACAGCGCCTGGTCTGGGCATCGAGTTTAATGAAGCCCTGGCAAGGGCACACCCTTGGCAGGGCGCCGGCCTGCATCTTGAGATGCAAGAAGCACCCTGTAACTATTCGACCGAGAATGTTTTTCTCGGCGGTGCCCCGCCGGTTGCTGAGAAGACTGTAGACTGACTCGGACGGGCTCAGCCAAAACGGTTAGCCTCTCCAAGACAACATTTAATTTCAAGGCGTGGTGTGTCATAACAGATTTTCCTTCACAAGCCTAGGCTCAGTTATTGTTAATTTGCTTATTGTAGATTTCGATAACCTCTTCTGGCCAGGTCGATTTGATATAGGACAGTACCGCGATGATCTCATTGTCTGACAGCACACCTTCATAGGCCGGCATATGGGTCTTGTAATCCTCGCCGGCTGTTACCTTAGGCCCAAACTTGGTCAGCTCGAACAGTAACTTGTCATTGTGGTGCCAGGTGTGGCCGGTCTCATCGTGGGGTGGCGCCCGAAGGTATCCAGCTGTATTGCGCTGGTGCCAGTTGGGCGCGCCCTGTTGTTCCACGCCGTGACATCCGGCGCAATAGCCGCGATAGAGCTGGTTGCCCTTGGTGACGACTGCCATGTCTTTATATTTAAGTTTGATAGCTGCCTGCGCTTTGGATGAAACATCGACGCCTGGGCGTTGGATTAGCTCGGCTGCGGGCACGTAACCCCCAACCACCTCACCGTTGTCCAGCACCAGGGTAGGGGTACCGCGCACCGGAATCTGCAGGCCCAGTTAGTGCTGTGCCAGCATCTGATTCTTGCAGTTTTTTTCTTTTATGTTTGTTCTGAGGACTAAGAGCCAGCGTGCCCGGTGAGATCACTGTTTTTCGTGCCAAGGCGCCAGCTGCGCAACGCTGCATGTAGTGATTATCAGTAGCTGTAAGAGTAACCGTTATAATCGTACGCATTGATTAGAGGGAATTTTGAAATGGAAGCAACTAGCGTCGCGGCTGATTTTAACTGGAAGTGTCAGCACACCTGGCGCCGGGCTGCAAAGAATACGATGTGGTGTCTGATCGGTTGTTCAATTGGCGATTTTGGGACGATTCTTTTTTTTCAATTCACCGGAATTCCCTGGCCCGTAACAGCTATCATGGCGCTTGCGGTGGTCAATGGTCTACTCACGTCGATCGCACTGGAGACGGTGATTCTTTCACGGCAGATGGCGCCGGCCAGCGCCTTTCGTACCGCCTGTGGTATGTCACTGATCTCGATGATCTCAATGGAAGTCGCGATGAACATTGTGGACGTGCTGGTAACAGGCGGTGCGGTAATCATCTGGTGGGTGGTCCCACTGATGCTGCTTGCGGGTTTTTTGACACCGCTGCCCTACAACTACTGGCGTTTGAAGGCCTTGAACAAGGCTTGTCATTAGTCGTCATACAGCAGTCGGGCATCCTCAGGCTGGTTGCATCCAATGGAGCGCTTTGTGGCTGTAAGGGGCAGCATCCGAAATGCCGGTTCCCCGATAATGCACTGGGCGCCCCACTATCACCCCCGGACCCGTGATGACAATCCAGACTGGTGATCTGAGAATTCTCCAGCGCCAGCCGTTGCTTACACCGGCGGCGCTCGCTGAAGAATTGCCCCTGGCGGCCCAGTCGGCACATTTTGTTCAGGAGTCACGACAAACAGTACAGCGAATTCTTGAAGGTAAAGACCAGCGTCTGCTGGCGATTGTCGGCCCCTGCTCAATTCATGATCCGGTCGCTGCCGAAGATTATGCCGGTCAGTTGCAGGCCGTCGCATCTGAACTGGCAGATACACTGTTTACGGTGATGCGGGTGTATTTTGAAAAACCCCGGACCACGGTGGGCTGGAAAGGGCTAATCAATGATCCTGGTCTGGATGGGAGTTTCCAGATCAACGAAGGATTGCGCCTTGCGCGCAGATTGATGCTCACGGTTACCGGTTCAGGACTGCCCGTCGCGAGTGAATTCCTTGATACGACTTTTGGCCAGTATTATGCTGAGCTGGTCAGTTTTGGCGCACTCGGCGCAAGAACCGTCGAAAGCCAGGTGCACCGCGAACTGGCTTCAGGCCTGTCCATGCCGGTGGGTATCAAGAATCGCACCGATGGCGATATTGGTGTGGCGATCGACGCGATTCTGGCAGCACGCTGCTCGCACTGGTTTCCTTCCATTACCCGGGAAGGTACTCCTGCCATTTTGCAATCATCTGGAAATGAGCAGTGCTTTCTGGTGCTTCGCGGCGGCGATCAATCGGGCCCGAACTTTGAATCACAGTCGATTCAGCAGGTGGCACTGCGGCTTGGTGAGAAAGGATTGCACCAGGCTGTCATTGTCGATTGCAGTCATGGCAACAGCGGCAAGGATTTCACTCGCCAGCCAGTGGTCGCCCACTCAGTTGCAAACCAGTTGGGCACGGGTAATCAGGTGATCCGGGGTGTCATGCTGGAGAGTCACCTGATCGAAGGTTCTCAGGCTTTGCGATCTGGGCAGCCACTGGCATATGGACAAAGCATTACCGACGGTTGCCTGTCACTGAGACAAACGGTGCCAGTGTTGCAAGAGTTGGCAGAAGCCACTGCCAGGCGGATGCATGAACGACAACAATAAAAAGCCCGAATCGAAACGGTGCAACCCGTTGCTCAGACTGCCGTTAGTCTTTGTCTCAGCTTTCTTGCTGTATCTTTTCGGTAAATATCTAATGGCTTGAGCCAGGGTGGGTTACAGGGTCCGCCGTAGGTGCATCGCGCCCAAGGGATGCCTGCTTATTGCAGAGTGTCGGGAATCTCTGATTCGCGCTCGGCGATAAATTCTTTTAGCTGCTGATCCAGTTCCGCTTCTATCGGTGGCGGCTCATAGCGCTCCAGCCATCGACGTGCCTTGTTAAGCCCGACCTGCTCGCTGTCTTTTCGGCCTTCAGCTTCCCACTGCTCAAAGGTGACGTTGTTCTGGGATGGAAAGATAAAAAGTTTAGCCTTACGGGTATGGGCCGCACCCAGGAAATGTCCCCCAGGTCCGATTTGTTTAACGGCTTCAAAGATCTCGTCGAGGTCGTCAAAGCGTGGCCCCTGGCAAAAATGATAGAAGGCATCGAGTTGCTCAAAGTCGATAACGGTTTTGGCGTAACCCACCCCCAGTGTGCCTTCCATCATGCCGCCTGCCATGGTGATCCACTGCGCGCCGCTCAAAAATGAGGGGAAAAGCCCCCACATTGAATCATAGGCGCCCTGCATGTCTGCCGATTTGGAGCTTGCGCAGTTAGCAATGGCGCGGTGGGGCACTTGGTAACGTCGCGCCATCTGTCCGGCCAGAAACTGCACGATCGCTGAATCCGGACTGCCGTGTACCGGGGCCCCCGTATTGAGTGCCACGGTCATGGCCGGCACCCCAAACAGCATCGGCGCTCCCGGCCGCACCAGTTGCGCATAGGCAATCGCCATCAGCGCTTCGGCGGTCACCACCGCCATGGTGCCAACGTTGCTTGCCGGAGTGGATGCTCCGGCCATCGAAAAAGGCGAGCACATCACAGCGTGATTATTCTGGGCATAAATCCGCAACGCCCCGAGCATGGTCTCATCCCAGACCAGCGGTGAGTTGGCGTTAATCAGCGATGTCGTACAACAGTTATTTACTGCAAAATCATCACCGAATACGATCTTGCACATGTCCACCGTATCTTGCACCCGGGCAGTGGACGTGACGCTGCCGACAATGGGTTTATCCGAGTACTTAAATCCGCTGTAGGCCATATACAGGTGGCGGTACGGTACCGGTATATCCATCGGTTCCACCACCGGGCCTCCAGCTATATGCACGCTGGAGGCCATGTGATTGAGCTTTTGCAGGTTATTGAGATCTTCCAGTGTGGCTGTGCGTCGGACTCCATCGAGATCGTAGATAAACGGCGGGCCGTAGGAAGGTGATACCACCATCGATGTCCTGCCTACGTTCACGGTGCGCTCTGAATTGCGGCCGTGATGAATGTACTCAGAGGGCGCCTTATCGACGAGGCTGAGCAGGGTTTCGCGCCCTACACGTACCCGCTGACCGTCGATTTCGGCATCGGTTTTTCCCCAGGTCTGAAGTGCTGCGTCTTCGCGAAAGTCCACCCCGATCTCTTCGACGATTCGCATCGCCAGTTCGTGAATCTGCTCAACCCCTTCCGCGTTGGCAACTTCATATACGGGCACATTGGGTATCAGGGCCGGGTTATGCACAATCGGCGCGTTAATACGTTTTGCACGCCGAACTGTCCGGCCTCCTTTCCGGGTTTCTTTTTCCATGTTCACCATCGTGTCCGCACTAAAATCTACATTCGAGGGCGATGGTTCTCGGGATCGTAAGGCGAGTCGGCGATGACGATCGCAGGCACGCGTCTTTCCAGCACCTGTACCTCAAGAGGCGTACCCGGGGTGGCTTGGTCGAGTTCTACATAAGCCATCGACAGGCAATTGCCGATATTGTGAGAAGTGGCCCCGGACGTGATGCGCCCCACCAGACGGCCGTCCCGGAAAACACTCTCGTTCATCCAGGCGTCAGCATCGACAGTCTCTACCTTAAGGGTAACCATCTTGTGTTCCAGTCCGGCATCACGCTGCTTACGCAGCGCCTGTTGCCCGACAAACTCGTCTTTGTCCCACTTGATAAAGCGATCAAGGCCGGCCTCAAGGGCGGTGTGCTCCAGATCCAGATCGCGGTAGATCGCGCGGTAGGATTTTTCCAGACGCAAAGATTCAATAGCCCGATAACCACAGTGTTTCAGGCCGTGGGCCTCTCCCGCACGACAGATCTCCTCAAAAAGATGCAGGTTATAGGCTATCGGGTGGTACAACTCCCAACCAAGTTCCCCTTCGTAGTTGATGCGCATCATGCGTACATCAGAGGCAAGGCCTACCGTCAGGGCTTGCGCGCTCATCCACGGGAAAGCATCGTTGCCAAGATCACCGTCCACCAGATCCCGCAGAATGTCGCGGGCTTTGGGGCCAACCAATGTCAGTCCGCCACGCTCAGCCGTCACGTTTGTCAGGGTGATAGTGCCATCAGCGGGCAGAGCCTTTTGCAGCACATCAAAATCATGTCGTTCGCCGCGGGGTGTTCCCACCAGGTAAAAGCTTGTCTCGCCAAGGCGGGTAACTGTGAACTCACAGCGAATGGTGCCCTTGTGGGTCAGCAGGTGCGCCAGCACGATGCCACCAATTTTGCGAGGCATCCGGTTGGCCAGAATCCGGTTGAGCCAGGCTTCAGCGCCCGCGCCGCTAACTTCGAACTTGGCCATGGGCGTCATCTCAAAAAGCCCCGCGGTTTCTCGTACCGCCCGGCACTCGGCGCCGATATGAGGCATGGAATTGAAAGTACGATAACTCCAGATGTCTTTGGGTTCAGTGTCTTCGGGTGCGAACCACAGCGGTATCTCCCAGCCATATACGGTGCCCCAAACAGCACCCGCAGCATTTAGCCGGTCATAGCAGGGCATCGTTTTTGCTGGGCGGGCCTCGGGCCATTCGTAACCCGGGTAATGGATGCCGAAGTTGTGGCCGAAGGCCTCCTTGTTCTTGCGGCCGGTGTAGACTTTGTTGGCATAGGGCCCGAAGCGTCGCGGGTCGACCTCCCCAAGATCGATATGTGGCTCACCGTCTACGATCCAGTTGGCAAGCTCTGCACCGAGGCCCCCGCCCATCAACAGTCCGCCGGTGAAGCTTTCGGCGAGCCAGAGATTACGCCTGCCCCAGGCCGGACCACACAGCGGAAGATTATCGGGTGAGGTACAGATCGGACCTCGCACGTTGGCCTTAATGCCGACTTCCCCCAGCGCCGGTACCAGTTCCAGCGCGGCTGCCCAGTTATCCTCCACCGCCTCCATATTCTCAGGCAAAAGGTCCGCGCCAAACCACTGTGGCACCCCATCCCGGGCAAAGTGTTCGAGTTTGGCTGGGCGCTCGTAGGGGCCAAACATCAATCCGTCGCGCTCTTCACGCACATAGCCATTGATGGCCTCGTTACGCAGTACGGGCATCTCGGCCAAGCCCTGGTCCTTGCGGGCACGGACTTCGGGCACGGTCTCGGTTACCCAGTACTGGTGCAGGATCGGAAAGCAGGGCAGTTCCAGGCCGAGCATGCGCGCAGTCTGCTGCACATAGTTACCGGTAGCGGTCACCACGTGCTCACAGATGATGTCACCCTGGTTTGAACTGACCTTCCACTCACCCGAGGGTAATGCCTTGATCGAGTGGACTTCAGTATTGAGGTAAATATGAGCGCCCAACTGCTTGGCGCCTTTGGCAAGGGCCTGGGTAACATCGGCTGGGGCGATGTGTCCATCGTCGGGGTTGTATACCCCTCCCAGCAGGTCGGTGCTGGGTCGCATCAGCGGCCAAAGGTCTACCGTTTGTTCAGGAGTGAGAATATCAGCACGCACTCCCTGCGTTTGAGCAATAGAAGCATAGTTCAGATACTCGTCCATGCGATCGGCCGATTCGGCAATACGCAGTTGTCCGCATTTGTGCCAGCCGATGCTCTGGCCAGTTTCTGCTTCAAGCCCTTCGTACAGATCAATGGTCTTTTGGATCAACCGGCCGAACTTGTATGAAAACGAGTACAGCGGGATGAGGCCCGCGGCATGCCAGGTCGACCCAGCAGTCAATTCGGTCCGTTCCAGCAGACAGACATCGGTCCAGCCGCGGTGGACCAGGCTGTACAGTATGTTCGTGCCGACACAGCCACCTCCAACAACAACAACTCGTGCATGTGATTGCATTCGCTTTACCTGATATTTCTAAATGGGGATTTCGGGGTACCGCGCTAACGGGGGTTGTCCAGCCAGCGGTTGGTGATCATTGTTTCATTTTTTGCGAGGGTCATTGGACCAGTTGATCCCACCCAGATGCCAGGCGAGAAATGTATCCATAAACGCTCAGCGCAGGCTCAAGTCACCTGTCATGGTTGCGTCAATCTCGGATACGGTTGCGACATCCTCATCAGGGTTTATGCTCCACTATATTTGTATGCGGGTAGTAGCGAGCTCGCTTTAAGAGCGAACTACAGACTCCTTGCAATATCCGTTAATGATCATCTCCAGATGCCACACCAAATAAATGCACGCGAGTTTGTTCGTCTGGTGCTTCACTGCCTCGTTTGGATCTTTTTTCCTTAAAGAGGTCGTAGCCACGTCGCAACGCGGGCCTTTGTTTTAATGAGTCATACCAGCGTCTGATATTGGGATAGTAACTTAGGTCAATATTCTGGCTTTTGTAAGTCAGTATCCACGGCCAACAGGCCATATCTACAATACTGTACTGATCTAAGATGTACTCGCGCCCGTTAAGACGCTGTTCGAGCTCTTTGAAAAGTCGAAGCACTTCATGCCGATAGCGCCCGACCGCGTAGGGAACTTTTTCCTTGGCATAGAGTGCAAAATGCCCGTGTTGGCCCATCATGGGGCCCAGTTGAGTGGTCTGCCAGAGCAGCCATTGCAACGCCTGGTACTGATCTTGTGTTTCGTTAGGCCAAAACTGCCCCGATTTTTCTGCGAGGTACATTAAGATGGCGCCAGATTCGGCCAAAGCAAATGGCGCTCTGTGTCCCAAGGGTTCATGATCAACAATGGCCGGCATACGATGGCTTGGACTTATCTTTTCGAATTCTTGAGTGAATTGCTCGCCTTTGCCCAACTCGACCGGGATGACGTTGTAGGCCAGGCCCATCTCCTCTAAAGCGATAGATATTTTCCAGCCATTAGGTGTGGGCCAGAAATAAAAATCAATCATCCGCTATATCCAGTTTTGTGATGCACTTCAGACTATTGAGCTGTCCAGTGAGTATAGGAGTAATTACTGAATGTGCTACTTTGTATTTGATGTATTCGTTTATTACGGAAAATTTCCCTGGAGCGAGTCGCATAGAGTCAGCGTTTGTAACCCGAAGATAGATATTAACCATATACACCTCGTGTGGCTGTTTGGCCGCTGCCGGCGTTATCTGTATCGCGGTTACCCGTGAGTCTGAAAGACTGTAAAGGGTATGCATGGGCCATCGAAGATATTGATGAAAGCGCTGCGGTTGACCTTGTGTTACGACCAGGTCAGATATCCTTGCATCATGCAAGAATCGTCCATGGGTCGATGCCCAATCGGGGTGATGAGCGGCGTCTGGGAGTGGCTTTGCAATGTTATATGCGGCCAGAATGTAAACAGGTCCTCGGTGAGAACCTGGCGCAAGTGGTGCGGGGTTGCCATGAACTATCCGGTTATTCAATACTGAACCGGCCAGTCGAGGATATGGATCAAGTGGCAGCGGGTGAGCGCGAGCGAGCAAACGCAAACTGGGCGAAGATTCTTTATCAGGGAGCGTCTCACGTCAGAGCCTACTGACGAGAGCGAGTGGTTGAGCTTAGTGGCGAGGCTCAGGGTTCTCGGTATGCCCGTCGACGGCAATCACCTGGCCACTCACCAGCGCTGCACTGTCGCTGGCAAGAAAGACTGCCATGTGGGCAATATCTTCCCCTTTAACAAGTTTTTTCATCGATGAGCCGCTGGCATACTCGTCCAGGATTTGCTCGGCTGTTTTGCCTTTAGCTTGCGCCTCGCGCTCGGCCACAAATGTCATGCGCTCACCTTCAACCGGGCCAGGACAGATCGCATTAGCGCGGATATTAAACGGCCCCAGTTCGATGGCCAGGGTTTTCATCAGCCCAATGACTCCCCATTTCGCTGCGACATAGGGCGAGCGGTTACCAAAGCCAAATATGCCAGCGGTCGATGAAGTGATGATGATGGCGCCGGAGCCTTGCGCCTTCATCAGTGGCGCCGCATGTTTGGCAAAAAGAAAAGTACCTTCCAGGCTTACTGACACACAGGCACGCCACTCTTTTATCGAGATTTGTTCAACAGGCGCGCCAGGCCCGGCGACGCCGGCGTTAGAGCAAAGAGTATCCAAAGAGCCCCACTTATCTTGTAGTTCAGCAAAAAGGGCGCTGACTGCTGCTTCATCAGTCACGTCGAGGCAGTTAGTCTGCCAGTGGTCCGGGCAGGTTTTCAGTGCCGTTGTATCAATGTCCACCACCCAGATTTTTGCGCCTTGCTCATCGAAAGCCTCGGCCATGGCGCGGCCGATGCCGCCGGCACCTGCGGTAATCAGTACCCGGTTTGTCATAGATTTAGGCGCTGGGCGCGTTTTTCTATCCACCAGGGTTATTCACAGATGCGTCCAAGAAATTCCACCATGACATGAGCGCCCAGGTACGCCGTCACGCCTGTGCCGACGTCCAGTTGCGGATTTACCTCGACAAAATCAAAGGCGATAACTTGGGTGCGTTGCGCAATCGCATCCAGAGTGTCGCGCAGTTCGGCATAGGTCATGCCGTTGGGTTCGGCTGTGTGTGACACGGTGACTTTAGGGGGTTAATTCAAGAAAGCGGATTCTTTTGTTTTAATGACTGCGGTGATGGCTTCGTTATAAGGGGCATCCAGGCCCTGTTCTTTCGCCACTACTGGGACCATACCGTTAATCGCATCCACTTCGGTTAGACGCTCTGCTTTGAGATCGAGCAGCATCGATGGCCTCGCATTTGGCATTTTGCTGCCAAAGTCGCTGACGTACTGCACCGGGTCTTCAAATGAAAAGTGAATACCTTTGGCTTTGCCAACGCGGTAAGCCTCAAGGCCCAGTTTCTTGGCGATCTCCCAGGTCACCGGATCATCCATAACCTCGCCCAGGGTACGGTCAAAAGCGGCTGCAGCGCCACTCAGCGCAACATTGCAGATAAATTTTTCCCAGATCAGTTGATTGATATCTGCAAAGGTCTTTACGTTAAAGCCTGCAGTCTGCCAGACCTTGGCGACGTGCTCCAGTCGCTCGCTCATTCCGCCATGCATCTCACCGAGCCGGATGAGTTCCATACCGTTGTGATGTACATGCCCAGGTTCAGGTACAGAGGCGCCAAAGCCGCCCGCGACGCCTAGCAGAATATTGGCGCTATCGAGGTTTTTGCTGATGCGCTCCCCTGCGCCAAGCCCGTTCTGGATGGTCAGTACCAGGGTTTCGTCAGTAAGATTATTCGTCAGGCTGCGCGCGGCGGCTCCCACAGCTGAAGCCTTGGTAGCTATCACTACCAGATCACAAGGCCCAGCGTCTGCGGCACGGGTAGAGACCTGAATATTGCGCACCGTGCGCTCGCCACTGGCGCCAGACACCTGTAGCCCGTGATCATTGATGGCATCGAGGTGTTCGCGCCAAAGATCAATCGCCCAGACCTCGTTACCCGAGTCAGCCAGTAATGCTGCATAGACCGAGCCCATGGCGCCCGCACCGACGATGACTATTTTCATATCAGCATTCGATTACAGTTGTGGCACATAGGCCTGTTTAACACAGCGGGGTTAGCCAGAGCATCTTATTGAACCGGCGCTCCGCCTTGCGATTCTCGCCGGGCAACAAAGTCGTCCAGGGCCAGTGCGATATCCTGATCCATTGCCGGCGGCTGATATTGATGCAGCAAGGTCTTGACGATGCCAGCCGCGCGCTGGGTTGCATCCAGCGCTCCGGATTCATTCCAGGTTTCAAAGTTGCGCCAGTCCGACAGCATGGGGTGATAAAAGGCGTGCTCGTACCTTTCGATAGTATGGTTGCTGCCAAAGAAGTGGCCTCCTGGAGGAATCTGGCCAATCACGTCTACCGCCAATTCTTTCGCAGACAGGTCAATGGGTTTCAGCACCTCGGTTAATCCCTGAATCATCTCAGCATCGACAATGAATTTCTCAAAAGAGGCGCTCAATCCGCCTTCAAGCCAGCCAAGACCATGATAAACGTAGGTTGCGCCGCTCATCAGGCAGGCCCACAGGCACATCTGTGACTCGTAGGCCGCCTGGGCATCCACGGTGTTAGAGGCATTGGCGTTTGCCGAGCGATAAGGCAAGTTGTATCGCCTCGCCATCTGTCCGATCACGAGTGTGGTTTTGACATGCTCGGGTGTGCCAAAAGCCGGCGCCCCGCTTTTCATATCGGCGTTTGATACAAAGCCACCATAAGTCACCGGTGTTCCCGCTCGGACCATCTGGCAAAAGGCGATTCCAGCCAGCGCCTCTGCGTTTTGTTGTACAAGCGCGCCGGCAACCGAAACAGGCGCCATGGCGCCGGCCAGTATAAAAGGCGAGATCATCAGCACTTGCCCAGCCCGGGCGCATTCGATCATACCCCAGAGCATGGACTCGTCATATTCGCGAGGCGAGTTGGGGTTTATTGAGGCGAAAACACAGGGCTTTTCAACAAATGCTTCTGCGCTCAGATTGTGTGCAATACGCGTCATCTCCAATACATCGAGTGTGCGCTGACGGCTGTGGTTGTACAGCCGGAAGGTCTTATCGGTTAGAGCGAGAATCGCACGGGTCGCATACAGGTGGCGTACCGGCACCGGTATATCGATAGGCTCCACCGGGTAACCGGCCGAACCATGGGCCACATTGACAGCTTGAGTCAGGCGCAGAAAGTTTTCGAAATCCTCACGGTTACCCGCACGCCGGCCCTTAACGGTATCTGTGCAGTGTGGTGCACTGCTTACGGATGAGAAATTGACATGACCGTTACCCAATCGCAGGTCATGGATCGGGTTACGTGCGTGCAGGGTGAATGCGGCTGGTGCCTTGGCCAGATAATCCATCAGCAGATCCGGGTCAAAACGTACCATACCGTCAGAGTCTCGAACCTCGGCCCCGGCGGTTTTCAGGATCGCACGGGCTTCAGATAAGGAGAACTGGATTCCATGTTCAGCGAGCACTTTCAGCGAGGCCTGGTGTAGCGACTCGACCTCATCCTGCGAAAGAATAGATACCGGGGTGAGCCGGTTGTGCACCGGTCTGCCGGGTGTTTGTTCTATCTCGAGGGACGCCTTTCGTTTCTCGAGGGACGCCTTTCGTTTGCTGGTTTTTCGTCGGGCCATGTTCGAAGGTGCGAGGCCTGCAAAGTCTGCGTCGGATCAATGGAATGTGTCGTGATTCTAACAGTGCGCTGTTCACCGTATACGTTACTTTTGCCTCTGGGGAAAATCCCACTTCGCGCCCATTTGACATTATGCAAAGTTGTTAACACGAATAGAGATGCCATTATCTACGTCGTTACCGAGACACCCAGTCGTGCAGCGACAGCCGTGATTTGTTCCCAGGATTGCTGCGGTATCGGGATTCCGTCACGTTGCCGCTGTTTGGCGGTGGCTTTTTCACGTTCGCCTGGGATCTCTACTGCACTAAAGCCGTCGGCTGGTGGACACTCGCGCATCTCAGCCAGAATGGCCTCCGCACTGGCGCTGAACTGATTGACTCCCTGGAAGCGTTCAAGATCAATCACAATCATGATCCAGTTCATGTCGGTGGTAACTCGCCCCAGCATCGCTTCGCCGACTATTTCGGCAAGCAGTGCAAGGCCGTATCCCTTAGCTCCACCTGCGGGCAATAATGCCCCACCATCAATGTAGTCTTGTGGGTCCTGACTGGGATGGCCGTTGCGGTCAATAATCATATCCTCGGGTAAACTAGCACCTGCGCTCTTCGCAGCATAGATCCAGCCTGCCGCCCCCACCGAGGTGGCAAAGTCGAGAATGACGGATCCACGCTCACCGCCGGGGATGCCGAAACTATAAGGATTGGTGGGCAGCATCCCCTTTGAACCACCGAATGGCGCGACCTGACGCCAGTCCCGTCGTGCACCGCCGCCAAGAATAACAGTCAGGCAATGGTTTCTGGCACCCGTTTCACAAAATGCACCGAGTCGACCGGTATGCCCGCAGTTAGTAACGCCAAGAGCGGCAACGCCATTGGCCTTGGCCTGGGCGATGCCAGTTTCAACAGCGAGTTGCATGGCCGGCATGCCAAAGCCACGGCCGCCATTAATCACAGTTGCACCTCGATCGCACCGGGTCACGACAGGAGTTCCCGCTGGTGAGAAATAATCGGCTTCAACTTGTTCAACGTATTGGGGCAAGCGGACAACCCCGTGGGAATCAATACCCATGAGGTTCGCCTGTACCAGGTGGCGAGCGACAAAAGTAGCGATAGCATCGTTGCAGTTGATGGCGCCGAGGACGCCTTTCGATAACTGTTCAAGCGAATGCGCCGACAACTGGACGAACTGGCCTGTACCAACAAACTCAGTCATCACTGTCCGTAATGCCTAAAAGATCAGTTTCGCTGAGCAGGACGCCGTCGGCATCAGCGTAAAGAAAATGCCCCGGATGAAAAACGACCCCGGCAAAGTGCACTGGAATATCGGCTTGGCCACCGCCTAGCTTTGATGGCCGCGCTGGCTGCGTTGCCAGTGCTTTTACGCCGATAGGTAAGGTAGAGATCGCAGCGCTGTCGCGCAGGCAGCCGTTTATCAGCACACCGACCCAATTGTTATCCAGGGCCAGTTGTGCCAGCTTGTCCCCGATCATGGCGCAACGTAAAGACCCACCGCCGTCTATGACGAGAACGCATCCTGCTCCATCAGATTCCAGAGTTTGTTTGATCAGCAGAAAGTCTTCAAAAACTTTGAGCGTTCTGATTGGGCCGGTAAAGTCAGTTTTGTTGCCAAAGTCTCGAAAGGCAGGTTCGCAGACCTGCACGCGCTGTGAATGCGCGTCGTAAAGATCAGCAGTAGATACGGAGCTCTTTTGCATCAGCCGCACCAGTCTGGCGTCTCGTCGCTTTCTATCACCAGGTACTTGTAGAGAAGTTCCTGTCCGAGACTGATGTTATCGATATACACCACGGCCGAGATTTCCCCCGATTCGTCACGTTGTTGTTCGTCGAGAGTAATCTTGGAAGCTTTTGATAAAAGGGTGCTGACGTAGTTTTTTGCCTTAATCGCCTTCTCACCCTCTGTCGCACACCATACTCCATTCGACAGAGGATCCGGCGCGAGGCGCGGTGCTATGATGTTGGCGAGGTGTATCGTTTCACGTTTTCCTGATACCTCCATCACCAGCGTATCGCCATCAATTACCTCAAGAAGTGCTGCAGGGGTGTAATTACACAGGCAGCCCCCAGCCCAGGCAGCCCTAACTGCAAAGACTGCACCTATAAAGAGAAGGGTGCGAATCAATAAACAGGCGTGTTTCATAAGTTGTATTGCCAAAAATTCTCCCGGTTGACAACGAATTTTGGCGATGTGCAGTTCATGCCTAAAAGCACAATCGATAATATTAGCGGATTTTGCCCGGCAGTTTGACCGACATGAAATTGTCTGCAAACGCAAAAATGCGGCCAGATTAAGCAGACGTCGCCGAAGTATTGAAGAAAACTGACGGTGGAATCTTGGAAAAACCCCGTAATGCAGGGGTTTAGGGAGTTCAATACAGGTGCGATGGTATATGTTGACTGATTTTCGTTGCTATGTTTCACTGCGGGTAACGCTTTTTGGCTGGGGTGAATGAAACCCTATGAGTTCACTTGCCTTAAGCGGCTATTAAAAACAGACAGAAAGCCATTTTTTCCTAGGAGGAACCTGAGAAATGAAAGAAGTTAAAACTTTTCAACAGATGTACCGCGACGGCCATGTAAACCGTCGTGAGTTTCTGGCCGCCATGGGCGCGCTCGGTATTACTGCCACCACTGCTGGAGGCCTTCTTGGCTCGGCCAGCGCTCTGGCCGCCACCCCGACCCGCGGCGGCTCGGTGGTCTTTGCGTCGAACCTGCATGGCCCAGATGACACCTTAGATCCGTTACTTGGCACATCAACCATCGATTACACCCGCGCAAATGCGAAGTGTAATGGCCTGATCCAAATCTGGAACGACATGAGTGTGAATCCTGAGTTGGCCGAAGAATGGTCGGTGAACAGTAATGCGACAGAGTACACCTTCAAGATCCGCCAGGGCGTTGAATTCCACGATGGCTCAGCGCTAACAGCGGACGACGTCGTATGGAGTATGAACCGTCACATCGCAGAGGGATCGCCGTCTTCGATAGGGGCCTTCTTCACCTTGGTAAAGGAGTGGAAAGCGGTTGATAAGCACACCGTCAAACTGACCCTGTCTTCGCCCGATGCGGATATGCCGTTCAAGCTCACACAGCCGCAAGCCAAGATCGTCAAAAAAGACAATCCGCTGGTGAGTTCGGGTCCCTATCTGGTTGAAGAATTCCAGGCCGGTGTGAAGTCGAACCATGTGCGTAATCCGAACTATTGGCGGGATACCGGTCAGCATCTCGATAGTATCGAGGTCACGGCGATCACCGATCCGAACGCACGTCTAAACGCGTTGCTTGCTGGCAGTGTTGACATGATCATCACGCCGAGTGCCAAAATGATCAAGAAGATTGAGGAGTCGGGGAACAAAGTCCTGTCAGTGCCGTCCGGCGTGTATGGTGGTATCTGCTGTCTGAAGAATACAGCACCTGGCGACAATGACGATCTGGTTCAGGGACTGCGGTACATCCAGGATCGTGAGCGGATTGTCCGGACGTACCTGAAAGGTCACGGTACACTGGGTAACGACCATCCGATCAACATCGCTTATGGCGCTGATCATTGCCATGAACTGCCGCAAATTCCGTATGACCCGGACAAGGCCAAGTGGCATCTGAATAAGTCCGGCTACTCGACGGCTGAATTATTCGTCGCACCTGTTTCTGGAGCTATCGAGGACACGTGTCTCCTGATGCAGGCAAACCTCAAGAAGATCGGTTTTGACCTGAAGCTGAAAAAGGTCCCGACTGATGGTTACTGGGGTGCAGTATGGATGAAAGAGCCGCTGAACGTGGTGTCTTGGAACATGCGCCCGACCGCAAACGCAATGATGGCCATTCAGTTCGGTCCCAATGGCAACTGGAACGATACCTTCTGGAACAGTGATCGTATGGGTCAGCTATTAAAAGACTCGCTTGCCGAGACTGATCCAGTCAAACGGCATGAGATGCACTGTGAGATGCAAAAGCTGGTGAGCACTCAGAGCGGAATTATCATTCCCTATCACACGAACGTGCTGGATGCTCATAACAGCAAGATTCACGGCTTCTCGAACTGTCCTCTTGGTGCTTTTGGCGGGAACGGCTGGGCTGAGCACATCTGGAGAGAGGCTTAAGTTAAGAAGCTTAAGTTAAAGGTTGCAATGTTATTGAAAGGAGCCCGCACGTTCGCGTGCGGACTCCTTTTTTTGCAGTGCCCTTAAACCATGTTATTTGATTAACTCATCATGCTTTGGCGCGCGATTGTCGGTCGGATAGGTATCAGCATTGTCACCTTGTGGGTGGTTTCATTGATGATTTTTGGCATGACTAATCTGTTGCCTGGAGATATCGCACAGATTATGTTGGGGCAGATGGCAACCCCTGAAAACACCGCAGCGCTGCGTGAAAAACTGGGACTGGATAAGCCTGCTCACATTCAGTATCTGGTCTGGCTCGGCAACGTCGCCATGGGGGACCTCGGCATTTCCAAGGCGGGTCTGGGTGCTGGGTTGGGCACGCCGATTGTCGAGATGTTGGGACCGCGAGCTTTTAACACCTTCCGTCTTACCGTTTGGGTGTCCGTCATCGCAATTCCAGTTTCATTAGTTATCGGGTTGATTGCCGCGATGCATCCGGGAACGCGACTTGACCGCACGGTGACGTTCTCGACGCTGAGTCTGATATCAGTGCCTGATTTTCTCGTCGCGACATTTCTGGTATTAATTTTCGCGGTTTACCTGGGGTGGTTGCCCTCTATCGTTTTCCTGAGGGGTGGTGAATCCGGTTGGCTTTTGTTTAAGACCTTAGCGATGCCAATCTTGACTTTGGTTATTGTTGTGTCGGCTCAGATTATCCGAATGACACGGGCAACGGTACTCAATGTGATGAGTTCGCCCTATATTGAAATGGCGATTCTTAAAGGGGTACCACGCAGGAAAATCATCTTGCGACATGCGTTGTTGAATGCAATCGGCCCGATCGTTAATGTAATTGCGCTGAATCTTGCATGGCTTGTCGGCGGGGTCGTCGTCGTCGAGACGATCTTTGCCTATCCCGGGTTGGCTAAATTGATGATCGAAGCCGTTCTTCTGAGGGACCCGCCACTGGTCCAGGCCTGTGCGATGATTTTCTGTACAGTTTATGTCGTCCTGATCTTTATCGCCGACATGGCGTCAATTTTGTCTAACCCGCGCCTGCGTCACCCCAAGTAACAGAGTCGGCAATGTCAGATATAACTCAAAGCAATATTCAGACAACGCAGTTCGACGAACTGCCTGACGCACCCCCCAAGCGAAAGATCAAACTCAGCTGGGCAGGTAAAACCGGTGTTGTAGTCCTGATATTCTGGGCCATCATAGTGGCCATAGGGCCAATGATCGCCCCTTATCACGAAGGGGATATTCTCGACGAGGCGCTTTTCATGGTGCCGGGGGGGGGCGAGTATCCGGACACTGATTTTCAGCCGCCCAGTAAAATCGTGTACCTTGGGACCGATTATTTGGGTCGGGACACCCTGTCCCGCATCCTCTTCGGTGCAAGAACGACCATTGGTATATCGTTTATTGCGACTCTGTGGGCGTACGCCATCGGCGTCACATTGGGCATAGCAGCTGCTGTCGGCAGTAAGCCTCTCGACATGACTTTGAGCCGGCTAAACGATGCAGTGCTTGCCATACCGTCATTGATGTTGGCGCTTGTGATGATCGCTGCCTTGGGCAGCACGATCCCTCTGCTGATCCTGTTAACTGGAATCATTTACGCGGCCAGCGTGTTTCGCATTGCGCGTTCGCTGGGTCAAGAGGTCATGGTCAGTGATTTTGTCGAAGCAGCCCGGGTGCGCGGGGAAGGCTTATGGTGGATTATCACCCGGGAAATATTGCCGAATATCGCGATGCCTTTGGCAACTGATTTTGGTCTGCGCTTTGTCTGGATCATCCTGTTTATCTCCGCACTGAGTTTTCTGGGGCTCGGGGTGCAGCCGCCCATGTCGGACTGGGGCAGCATGGTCAAAGAAAACCTTCCGGGTCTGATCTATGGATCGATTGCGCCGCTAGCGCCATCACTTGCTATCGCAACCCTGACCATCTCAGTGAACATGATCGTGGATGATATCTCTGCCCATTCTGGCGGCAAGTTGGCCAAGAGAATGATTTCATGAGTGTTCTGCTCGAGGTTGATGACCTCAAGATCAGTGCCCGCAGGGACGATGACAGCCTCTTGCCGATCGTCAAAGGCGTCAGTTTTTATGTGGCCCGCGGCGAGGTTGTGGCGCTGATCGGCGAGTCGGGGTCGGGCAAGACCACGATAGCCTTGTCAGCTCTGGGGTATACCAAGCCGGGTCTTGAGTTCGCGGGTGGCGAGGTACGTCTGGAGGGTGAAGATGTTATTACCATGGGGTCAGATCAGCTGCGGACTCTGCGTGGCCAGCGGGTCGCTTACCTGGCACAGAGCGCAGCGGCAACGTTCAACCCGGCACTGACGATCGGTGAACAGGTGACGGAGTCGTGTGTTCTGCACGGCATATTGAACCAGGAACAGGCCGCTGAACGTGCCGAGACACTCTACCGCGCCTTGGAATTACCCGATCCGGACCGATTGGGCAGGCGATATCCTCACCAGGTATCCGGTGGTCAGTTGCAACGGCTAATGGCCGCAATGGCGTTGTGCGGTAAGCCGGACCTTCTGGTGCTGGATGAGCCCACCACTGCACTGGATGTCACGACGCAGATCGAGGTATTAAAAGCCTTCAAGTCAGTGATTAAACAGGAAGGCTCTGCCGCTATTTATGTGACGCATGATCTTTCGGTGGTCGCCCAGATTGCGGACCATATTGTGGTGTTATACGCGGGCGAAACGCAGGAGTATGGCAGCGCAGAGCAGGTTGTGAGCGATCCGGGGCACGATTACACCCGTCGCCTGATGTATGCTGTTCGACCACCACCCGCAGCGGGTCAGGGCGACGAAACCAGTGGGGAGCATCGCCGAGAGGCGCCTGCGCTGGAAGTAAAAGACCTTGTTGCCGGGTACGGTAAAGTCAAAGACGGAAAGCCTGCGATAACAGTGCTTCGGGATGTGAACGTTGCCATAGAGCGTGGCCACAGTGTCGGGGTGATTGGTGAATCGGGCTGTGGAAAATCCACCCTGGCCCGGGTCATGGCCGGGCTTTTGCCCGCCGCGCAGGGCGAGGTTCTACTGGATGGCGAACCGCTGGAGCCTGCCTTACAGCAGCGAAGTCGCAGCGACCTACAGAAAGTACAGTTCGTTTTCCAGATGGCGGATACCGCGCTTAACCCACGCCAGCGAATAGATCATATCCTGGGGCGCCCGCTCGAGTTCTACCTTGGCCTTAAAGGAAAAGAAAAACGTCGACGGGTCGGCGAACTGCTACAGATCGTCGAACTACCGCAGGAATTTGCTGGGCGATATCCCGAGGAACTCTCAGGCGGCCAGAAGCAGCGAATCAACCTCGCGAGAGCACTGGCAGCATCGCCGGAAGTACTGCTTTGTGATGAGGTAATCTCGGCACTGGATTCCATCGTTGGCGCGAATGTCATTGAATTGCTGAAGAAGTTGCGCAAGCAGACCGGCGTGTCATTTGTTTTTATCAGCCATGACCTTTCGACAGTGGCATCCTTTGCCGATGAAATCATCGTGCTGTACGCGGGTCGCGTGGTGGAAAAGGGCACCACAGATGCCGTGCTCTCTCCGCCATATCACCCCTATACACGTCTTCTCATCAGCTCAGTTCCTGAGTTGCGCGTCGGTTGGCTTGAAGAAACCATGCAGACCCAGGAGGCGCAGGCCGGCATTGATCGTGTGGTAACACTGACGGATAAAGGCTGCCCATTTTTTGATCGTTGTCCGCGGGCGATAAAGGATACCTGCGATCAGGAGACCCCTCCGGTAAGAATGTTGAGCGGCGGTCATGCCATCGAGTGTCATCTGGGCGAGGCGGAATTCGCCCAGTAAGGCCAAGTTGCATGGGGGATTCTCGTGATCGGGGAAGAGTACGATCGATATGACGCGATAGGCCTTGCCGGGTTGATCGCAAAAAAAGAGCTCACCTCTTCTGAGCTTATTAAGACTACGATTAACCGAATCGAGTCACTCAATCCAAAACTGAATGCCATAATCGCTCGGTGTTTTGATACGGCGCGTGACAGCATTACTCAAGGACTCCCCACCGGACCCTTAACCGGGGTTCCCTATCTGGTCAAGGATCTGAACACCGTGCTTGCCGGCCTTCCTGCGACTAACGGCAGCCGCGCTTTTGCAAAAACCATTCCCACTAAAGATGGGCTGTTGATCTCGCGCTTAAAGGCGGCTGGTCTCGTGATTCTGGGGAAAACCAATACCCCGGAATTTGGACTGAATATCTGTACCTCCCCCATGCTGTTTGGGCCCACGGTCAATCCTTTTGATCACTCCCGTTCAGCAGGAGGGTCAAGCGGTGGCTCGGCCTGTGCGGTAGCTAGCGGTATGCTTCCCGCGGCCCACGCCACCGATAGCGGGGGATCGATCCGGATTCCAGCGAGCAACTGCGGTTTGTTTGGCCTGAAACCTACCCGGGCCCGGGTACCGCTTGGGCATGGCAGGGCAGAGGGTTTGGCGGGATTCAGTGTCGCCCATGCCATAACTCATAGCGTGCGAGATTCGGCAATGCTGCTGGATGTGACGCATGGGCCAATACCCGGTGCCATCTACAGTGCGCCAGAGCTAAGTGGAACGTTTCTGGAATCCCTTGAGGGTGATCTGCCAGATCTCAGAGTGGGTCTTTGTATTGATGGCTTTGCAGGAGAAGACATCGATTCACAGTGTAAGCAAGCCGCGATAGATGCGGGCCTTCTTTGCCAGTCGTTGGGTTGCAAGGTTGAACAGGCGATGCCGCCTGTAGATGGCGTGGCGCTGCGTGATGCTTTCGATGTATTGTTTTCTGCCAATATCGCTAGTGCAGTTAAAGCCGTGTTATTGGAAAATAATGCCAAAGATCCGGAATCCTTGTTTGAGCCTGTGACACTGGCGTGTGCCGAAGCTGGGCGCAGGTGTAGCGCCATGCGGTACGTACAAGCCATCGAATGTATTCAACGCGCAGCCCGAGATCTTGCCGATTTCTTTGATGGCTATGATGTATTGCTGACACCAACGCTGGCTCGCACACCTCTGAAATTGAACGAGATCAGTATGGCCATGGATGATTGGGAAAATTACCTCAATGCGTTGTTGGATGAAATTCCGTTTACCCCTCTTTTTAATGCCACCGGGGCACCGGCGGCTTCGGTGCCATTGGCAAAGAGCGAAGAGGGACTTCCCATCGGCATTCAGATCGGTGCCGCACTGGGTCAGGAAAAAACGCTGCTGCGCCTGGCGCGAGAGCTCGAGATTGCCAGCCCCTGGCACGATCGAATCTGAACTTTCGGGCTTGGCTATGCATTCTTATCAGTTTGACCTGTTCAATGCGTTCACCGAAAACGCCTTTGGCGGCAGTCCGGCGGGAATTATTTACGATGGGGCAAAGCTCTCAACGGCGCAAATGCAACAAATAGCCCGGGAGGTCGGTGCACCGGCGACCTGTTTTGTCATCCGCGTTAAGCGATGTGATGTTCACGCGCGCTTTTTTTCAACTGTCCAGGAGTACCCGATGTGTGGACACGGCACGCTGGGGCTGATGACTGGCTTGGTTGAGCGTGGCCACCTTGAAGTGTCGTTTGGGCAAACAAAAAAGTTTCATCTGCATACGACTGCGAGTTCGGCAGTGGTCGAAGTCACCCATCGATCGGATAGTCGCATCGAGGTGATGCTTAAGTTAACCCCCGCCGTATTTCAGTCGGCCTCGCTGACAGCTGATCAATTCAAAGTGTTCTTTGGGGTCTGCTCACAAGCAATGGACTCTTCGCTTCCGGTTGAATACACCGTATCGGATTTTTCGCACCTGGTGGTTCCGCTAAAGAGTCTGGACGATATCAGGGCAGTCACACCTGATTTTGAACGGATACATGAGTTCTGTACACAGCATACTATTGATACAGTTATACTTTTTTCCCAGCAGACGGTGCATCCTGACAGCACCGTGCACTGTCGTGAATTTGCACCTCGGGTGGGCACCCCAGAGGTGCCGGCGGCCGGAACCACCAACAGAGCCTTGTCCTGTTATCTTGTGCGCCATGATCTTCTGGAATGCTCTGATGAAAAATCCCGCACTGTCACCAGCGAGCAAGGTTATGAGATGGACAGGCCCAGCGTAGTGACTACAAGAATGGCGCTGGATGACAAAACTCCGACTGATCTTTGGGTCGGGGGAGTTGCGACTAAGGTCGTGAGTGGGCAATTTTTTGTTTAGCTGTCTCTTTTTGAATCAGCAATCAAGAAACAACGGATGGGCACGGATCGGGTTGTGTTTTTTTTAATCGCTATGACACAATCAGGCGATGGCTGAGTACGAAGTCACTCCCCTCGCAAAGGGATTACCTGCGACGGTTCCGTTTGTTGGGCCTGAGACGCAGGAGCGCACCTTCGGCAAAACGTTCGCTGCGCGTATCGGAGCTAACGAGAACGTCTTTGGGCCTTCCCCACGGGTAATAAAGGCGATCGCTGATGCCGCGGCACAGGCCTGGAAATACGGCGATCCCGAGTTTTTTGATCTTCGCCACGCAATTGCAACCCATCATGGTGTTGACTCTGCCCACATCATGGTGGGGGAGGGTATCGACGGCCTTTTTGGTTACCTGGCACGGTTATTTATCGGCCCCGACGATAAGGTAGTGACATCGGCAGGGGCGTACCCGACCTTTAATTTTCATGTCACAGGGTACGGTGGCCAACTGGTGACGGTTCCTTACCGTGACGACTGCGAGGATATTGATGCACTGATTGACGCGGCTGTGGCTCACCAACCCAAGTTGATTTATATCGCCAACCCGGATAATCCCATGGGCTCGTGGTGGAATGCCGGTGATATCGAATCTATGATCGAAAGGGTGCCAGAAAAATCGCTGCTGGTGCTGGATGAGGCCTATGGCGAATTTGCTCCCCAAGGTACGTTACCGGTGATAAACACGTCTGATTCTCGGGTGTTGCGTTTTCGTACTTTTTCTAAAGCCTATGGTCTGGCAGGTATTCGTGTTGGCTATGTGATTGGTGAAGCCGCGCTGATCAATGAATTCAATAAAATCCGCAATCATTTTGGAGTTGGCTGTGTTGCACAAGCCGCATGCCTTGCGGCACTGGCCGATCAGGATTATCTGGATCAGGTGATTAACAAAGTGGCACAGGCGCGTGAGCAACTTTGCGAGATAGCTTCTGTTAACGGCCTCAACGCTTTGCCATCGGCCGCTAACTTTGTTGCCATCGATTGCGGTCACGATGGAGATTTTGCAACGAGAGTACTGAATGATCTGATCCGGCAGGGTGTTTTTGTCCGTATGCCGGGAATCGCGCCTCTTAATCGATGTATTCGGGTTTCTGTAGGACACCCGCAAGATCTCGAACTTTTTGCCCGAGCGTTGCCCAAAGCACTTTTGGCGGCATCGCGATAAAACACCAGGAGAACGCGGTTACTACCAGGTGATCCTGGTGTCAGGCGGCCAGATATCGGTTGAGCACCTTGATATGTTCTACACCGAGGCCACAGCAGCAGCCGAGCATATTGATGTCTTGCGTGCGCCATTGCTTTGCCACATCTCGGTAGGCGTTGGGTGATATCACGCCATCGAAAACCCACTCGTGTTTGCTGCGTTTACGGCTTTTGTCACCCTGACTATGGGCATATACCCCGGTCCATCCATCCCAGTCGTTCTTTAATGCGCTCAAGCAGTCACTGATCAGATCGACTTCTGTGTGCATGATGCTGATCAGCGGTATCTCATAGCTTTTCAGCGCATCCAACGCCTGCGGCAGGGGCTCTCCATTTCTCAGGCAAACTGTTCCTTGATCGTCGATCGTGCAGGTGATCCCGACCCAGACTGGCAGGCCAGTGGTCATCGCCCCATCAAGAGTGACACACATCCGATCGATATCGATCATCATCTCGAGCATGAGTAGATCAGCTCCGGCTTCTTTCATTATCTTCGCCTGTTCTGTAATGCTTTGATTCAGTATATTGAGTCCAGGCTTGTCGCCAGTCCAACTCCAGTAAGAGATGCCTCCGGCGACGACGATATCTGGGTTTGCTGAGTGTTCCCTCGCCTCAACGGCTAACTCGACGCCGCGTCTGTTCAGGGCATCGAAGTGTTCCGCCACACCGGCATCGTCTAGGGCATGACGGGATGTGGCGAACGTATTGCTGATAATGATCTGCGCTCCGGCACCGATATAGTCGCGGTGCACTTCGCGCACAACGTCCGGGTGGCTCAAGGCGCCGCCGCCGTTCCAGGCATTTTCGAGCTGCGGTACCCCGCGGCGTTCAATCTCGGTGCCTGTCGCACCATCAATCAGAATCAACTCGCCATCATCTAGGCGTGCTGCCAATTTTTGATAACGATTTAGCATGTAGGATCCTAAAGAAAGTGGAGTGTTTGCCGTCTAGGGCAGCCGCTTCTGCTATTGGCAGAGCTTAGCGCGAGCCAGCAGATAGGAAAGAAAGGGTTTGAGTTTGATGTACGCAGTATCCTGATGCCACGCCGCGTGTTGATTGGTTTTGGGTTCTTTGATCCGAAATGTGGAATTCCAGTGTAAAAGATCAGGGCCGAGAAGATCCTCCATCAGATCCAGCAATCAGCCATCGCGGGAAAGCCGGTCTATACACGGGAGTATGAGATTCGCCTTGAAATCCAGCTGTCCTTTGAGTTTCGGATAGTTTGTCTCGAGCTGTTCAACTTCGGCGCGCAGGGCCCGCGCCTCGGATTCGTCCAGAATGCGAACTGGTGGTAAAAAGCCGTGCCGAGAGAAGTGTTCAATTTGTGCCGGACTTAGGAATTTGGTTGGCATCTGCCACTCCTTTTAGGCTGAAACGATGCAAAGGGGTGGGATCACCCAAGCATGACGCTCAAAAGTGCATGGGATATTGACTGAACTGACACTTTCGCGGATATTGAAAACCACTCAAGTTATCATTTGCCCCATACTGGCGTCTAGACCGACCGGACAGTATGGTTGCGCCGCTCAATTTTTCCGTGAGATCTTAGCCCATGTCTATGCCCTATCTGACACCATCGATTCGCCTTCGTAGAACGCCATTTTCCAATCGTGTAGATAGTGCTGGAGCGAAGGCATACACGATCTATAACCATATGCGACTGGCGTCTTATTACGAGACGCCCGAGGAAGATTATCGACACCTTAAGACAGCGGTCCAGGTCTGGGATGTCTCCTGTGAGCGCCAGGTTGAGATCAGAGGCCCAGACGCGTTACGACTGGTACAGATGACGACACCACGTGATATGTCACGGATGCAAGATGATCAATGTTACTACGTACCTATGGTCGACAGTGCCGGTAAAATGATGAACGACCCTGTTGCCGTACGTCTGGGCCAGGATCGTTACTGGCTGTCGTTGGCGGATTCAGACATGTTGCTTTACTGCAAGGGCCTTGCGGCAGGGTCTGGCCTCGATGTCGAGGTCTTTGAGCCGGATGTGTCACCACTCGCGATTCAGGGCCCAAAAGCAGATGAATTGGTCTGCCGTGTATTTGGGGAAGAGATCATCCGTACTGGGTTCTTTCGGCACAAGACAATCAATTTTCAGGGTAAGGATATGATCATTGCCCGCTCCGGATGGTCTCACCAAGGCGGGTTTGAGTTGTACCTGGATGGCAGCGGATACGGAGAAGCCGTTTGGGATGCATTATTTGAGGCCGGTAAAGATCTTGATGTCCGGGCGGGTTGCCCCAATCTGATCGAGCGGATCGAGGCGGGCCTGCTCTCTTTTGGCAGCGATATCACCATGGATCACACGCCCTTTGAGGCAGGTCTGGGCAAATACTGTAATCTCGACAGTGCCACAGGTTTTCTGGGTCGTGAAGCCTTGTTAGAACTGCAAGAACCAGCAAAGCAGATTCGAGCACTCGCGCTTGCTGGGCCAGCGGTACCTGCGATCAATCACCCATGGCCTTTGCATGATTCCACAGGCAATATCGCTGGGTGTATCTCTTCTTCCACCTGGTCGCCAGACTTTGACACAAACGTGACTATCGCGATGGTTAAACGGGAACATTGGGGCGTGGGGACTGTGTTGAAAGCCAAGGTTCCCGACGGGGATCGCAGCGCGATCGTGCGGGACAAGTTCTGGATTTAACTAACCTGCAAAATATAACGGTAGTGAAAAACCCAGCAGAAAAACCAATAGGTAAAAAGACAAACTCCAATATCCTGGGTCGGGCCGTAGATAAAATACCCGGGTCTGATTGGAGTGATACAGTTCAATGTATTGTGGCTACAAGCCCTTTATTCGTCTAAATGAATCAGGAAAACCTTACGATATGGGATTAGATCAGGAACTGGCCGGATCGCTGGTGGTATCAATGGAGCAGGCGGTTGCTGCCCCGTATTGCGGTTTGATGCTGGCCGATGCCGGGGCCAGAGTGATTAAGGTGGAGCGCACCGAAGGAGATTTTGCGCGAGGGTACGACCAAGGCGCCGATGGAAAAAGTGTTTTTTTCTCTTGGCTTAACCGAGGCAAGGAGTCTATTTGTATCGATCTCAACCAAGACGTTGATGAAGCGCTGTTGCGGTCTATGCTTAAACGCGCCGATGTGTTTTTGCACAACCTCGCGCCGGGGGCGCTTACCCGCCGCGGTTTTGGCGGTGAGGCGTTGCGTGAACACAACCCTGGCCTCATCACCTGTGAAATCAATGGGTATGGTTCGTCTGGTCTGGGCGCCAGGAAGAAAGCCTACGATTTTCTGGTACAGGCTGAAAGTGGGATCTGTGCCATTAATGGCACGCAGGAGCAACCGGCACGGGTGGGCATTTCCATCTGTGACATTGCTTCTGGCCAAACGGCGTTTTCTTCGATTCTGCGTGCGCTGATTCAGCGTGGCCGCACCGGGACAGGAGTCGACATTTCCATTGCCATGTTCGATGTCATGGCGGATTTCATGAATTTTCCGCTGTTGGCGCATCGTTACCTTGGCGGTGCACCGCAAAGAATGGGGCTGACACATCCGCTGATTGCGCCTTACGGAGCATATATCGTCGAAGATGGCAGCCACATTCTGATTGCGATCCAGAGTGATCGTGAGTGGTGCAACTTCTGTGATGCGATATTGGGTCAGCCCGAGCTCGGCGCTGATGCACGTTTTGTGAATAACACTGAGCGGGTCAAGCATCGTAAAGCGATGGACGAGATAATCAATGGCGTGTTTGGCAGATATTCTGCTGATCAGATGATCCAGTTGCTGGACGATGCAAAAATAGCCAATGCCTGCTTGAGCAGCGTCGAGGATCTATCTGGCCATCAACTGATTCGAAACCTTGTCGCCGATTTTGGCGGCACCAAGGTTAATATGGCGGATCTGCCAGTGGCGACGGATGGCGAACGCCCAACTCTTGTCCCCCTGCTTGACCAGCACGGCGAATCAGTCCGATCAGAGTTTGCTGCCTAGTCGTTAGGTTTGACTGCAACAGTGCGATAAAGCAATAACGTTTTGGCCCGCAACATCCGAATATCAGGATTCATGACTCATGAGTACTAAACCCCCAACCTATGTGCTGGATCATCCGGAGATCCGCGATAGCGTAACCCGCCTGTGTGAGGGTTTTCCCGGTGAGTACTGGCGTAAAAACGATCGCGAGCAGGCTTATCCACACGAGTTTGTGGATGCGTTGACCCAGGCCGGGTTTCTGAGCGCGCTCATTCCCCAAGAGTTCGACGGCTCTGGCTTGCCTTTGTCAGCCGGCGCGGCGATTCTCGAAGAGGTTCATCGTTCTGGCGGCAATGCCGGAGCCTGTCATGCGCAGATGTACACCATGGGCACACTGTTGCGCCATGGTTCGCAGTCGCAAAAACAGCAATATCTGCCGGCCATCGCCCGCGGCGAACTGCGGCTGCAGGCCTTTGCTGTCACCGAACCGACCAGTGGGACTGATACCACCGCATTGCATACCACAGCGCGCCGTGAAGGCGACCACTATGTGGTTAACGGTCAGAAGATCTGGACTTCCCGTGCCCAGTATTCAGATCTGATGATCCTGTTGTGTCGTACCACAGCGCGCGAAGGGGTTCAGAAAAAAACTGACGGTCTTTCGGTGTTGCTGGTAGATATGCGCGAAGCTCGGGGCAAAACGCTGACTATCCGCCCGATCCGTACCATGATGAATCACGCGACCACCGAGATCTTCTTTGATGATATGCGCGTGCCGGTCGACAACCTGATTGGGGAAGAAGGCCGAGGGTTTCGTTACATATTATCAGGCATGAATGCCGAGCGGATTCTGATCGCGTCCGAGTGCATTGGTGATGCCAAGTGGTTTATTGAAAAAGCCACTGCCTATGCCAGCGAGCGTTCTGTCTTTGGCCGGCCCATTGGCAAAAATCAGGGGGTACAGTTTCCTATCGCCCGGGCCTATGCGCAGATGCGTGGGGCGGAGTTGGTGTTACGAGAAGCTATCCGCCTTTATGATGCGGGCGAGAACCCAGGTGAAGAGGCCAATCTTGCCAAGATGCTGGCAGCAGATGCCTCGTGGGTGGCAGCGGAGGTCTGCGTACAGACCCATGGTGGCTTCGGATTTGCCGAAGAATATGACGTGGAGCGCAAGTTTCGCGAGACTAGGCTGTACCAGGTTGCCCCGATCTCGACTAATCTGATCCTGAGTTATCTGGGTGAGCATGTACTGGGTCTGCCGCGCTCTTACTAACCATTCGATAGGGGAAAAAATGACAGCCCGCGACCAGGAGATAGTTCGGCCTCGACGCAGTTTTATCTTCGCCCCAGGCTTAAGACCCGAGTTGTATCCCAAGGCGCTCGCCTGTGGAGCGGACATTGTTTGTATCGAGTTGGAAGATGGTATTGCGCCTCACGATAAGGACGAGGCGCGTGAGAAGACCATAGCGCTTTTTACACAACCGCAGGCGGATGATGGGGTCGAGCGTATCGTTCGAATCAATTGCCTGCGATCAGCCGTGGGTCTTGATGACGTCAAGGCAATTCTGGCAACTGATACACCGCCACCGGCTCTGATGCTGCCCAAAGTGGTTTCCCCGGAAGAAGTGATCTGGTTGGATGACCTGCTGAGTGAGCGGGGCCACGATACCCGTTTGCATATCATCATCGAAATGAACGCAGGGCTTGAGGCTGTCTTTGACATCGCCAGGTCTAGCTCCAGGATTGATGCTTTGTTTTTTGGCGGGGTTGATATGTCTGCAGATTTACGCTGTAAAAATGCGTGGGAGCCGTTGCTTTATGCGCGCTCACGTGTGGTTCACGCGGCAGCCAGTGTCGGCGTAGATGCGGTGGATGTCCCGTACCTGGATCTGGATGATCTGGAAGGCATGAAAGCCCAGGCACAACTGGCCAAAGATCTAGGTTTCAGTGGTAAGGGTGCGGTACATCCCAAGCAGATCAGCGCCTTGAACGAAGTGTTTACCCCATCGCCTGAAGAAGTTGCCAAGGCGCAGAAAATCCTGGCGGCGTTCGAGGGGGCCAATACAGGGCTGGTTGTTGTCGATGGCAAGTTGATCGAAAAACCGGTGGTCCGTGAAATGCAGCGGATCGCCTCAGTGGCCAAACGCGCCGGTCTTTGACTGGTAGGCTGGGCCCGTTTTATCCAAGAGCCGTTTTCAGCGCATTCGCGCGGTCATGCAGGGAATCGCACTTGGCACCGCCAATAGATACTTGTGGCAGACAACTGATATTATCGTTCAGTTTTTTGAAGCGGGAATCATCCCGGTCTTTCTCCTCGGTAAGGTAGTTTTCGAGGTAGAACCCTTTTTCTTCAGGCGTAAATTCATATTCAGCCGTGAGTGCGTAGGACTGCACCACACGACAGTTTCACAGCTATATGGTTAGTGAGGCGTAATTAGGTAGATGTGTTTTACTTCAGCATCCCGCCTTAGGTTATTTTTATCGAATCAATACGGAGAAAATGTCTTGCCAACTGCATTAATACAAGGTCGGATTGCTGTTCAGTACGAACACCTCTTAAGAGCGGAATTAAACGATGATTGGAAAATACTTGTGTGGGATCCGTCGCGCAATGGGCCCGATGAGTTTATTGCCATGGCGCTTGAGGCAGATGCCATCATTGGCGGAAAGATACCCACGCCAAATTGGCCGAAGATACCGAAACTGAAGATGTTTCAGATTCCGTGGACCGGATATGACTTTTGTTCACCCCAAACGATGCCAAATGGTATTCCTGTGTGTAATTGCTATGAACATGAAACCACGATCGCCGAATTTGTCCTTTGCGCTATGCTCGAAAGCAAAATTGGATTGCGCCATATTGACCAACGTTTTCGGGCTGAAGGATGGGGCGGCAGACAGCCCGGCTCATCCGAGTATCACGGGGAAATTCGCAATCGGACGGTGGGCGTGGTGGGTTACGGACATATCGGTAAAGAGGTTGCGCACCGCGCTGCGGCCTTCGGTATGCGAGTAATCGCAATCCGTCGATCGAAACACAAAGCCATACCCCCACTTGATTGGCTGGGAAGCACCAACCAACTCGATCAATTACTCGCTGAAAGTGATTTCGTTGTGGTGGCCTGTGATATGAATAAAGAAACCATAGGCATGATAGGGGCGCCCCAATTATCCAGGATGAAGCCCGACAGCGTGATCATTAACGTGAGCCGTGGCCGGATCATAGAGGAAGAGGCTCTTTACCAGGCACTTAAGGATCGGTCGATTGGTGGCGCTGTCCTCGACGTTTGGTACAACTATATTGGTAATGACAAAAAAGATGTGTGGCCCTGTAATTATCCATTCCAAGATCTTGACAATGTCATTCTCAGCGCCCACGAGAGTGCAGCGGCGCCAGAGCAACTGGAACGACGATGGAAGTTCGTAGCGGATAATCTGCAGCGGGTCGTAAATGGCGGGCAGCCAGAAAATCAGGTTTTTCTGGGAACGGCGACGGCGGGCCTTTAAAAAAAGCGTTTGCACCTGTTTGAGGATGGCCCATCGGGTGGAGGCTGATTCACCGTAACATGCGGGTCTCAGCCCAGCGCTTTAGCCAGTGCATGTGCGCCGTCGCGCAGGGCTTGGGTTGCTTTATCCAGTAAGCGACTGTAGTGAATAAAACTGTGTAGAACACCGGGATAGACCTCAAGGTGTGCAGGCCTATCGGTCTTTCTCATGGCCTCATGTAAAGCAACAGAGTCGTCGTGCAACGGATCGCACTCGGCGGCGGCGATAAAGGCCTGCGGTAGGCATACGATATCTCCGTTCAACACATTAAAACGTGAATCTGCATGATCGCTCGGGTTCGCAAGATAACTGTCCAGGTAGAACGCTTTTTCCTCGCGGGTAAACTCGTAGTCGGCATTACCGTATTGCTGCCATGACCACGAGTCTGTCAGGCCATACGCCCCATAATAAAGTAACAGGAACCGTATCGCCTGGTGGTGTCGTTGGTGGTGCAACTGGGTCGCAGCAACAGCCATGTTGGCGCCCGCAGAATCACCGCCCAATGCCAGGCGGGTGGGGTCAAGACCGTGGTTGCGGCCCGAGCTTTCCAGCCATTGGATAACCGCCAGCGTCTCGTTGATGGCGACCGGAAACTTGTGCTCCGGCGAAAGTGCGTAATCGATGCCAACGACAGCTGCACCGGAGAATTGCGCTAACAGGCGCATGACTCGGTCGTGGGTATCCAGGTTTCCCACGACCCATCCCCCACCGTGCAGGTAAAGCAGGGTAGGGCGCGGATTCTGATTGAAAGGTCGATAGATCCGCAGCGCGATATCTCTCACGGGGCCAGGCACCGACAACTCTTCCACGCTGTCCATCTTCGGCTTTATGGCGTTCCACCATGCCCGTTCGTGGTTATAGCTCTTGCGAATGTCGTCGATCGAAAGATTGCTCTGGTCTTGCGGGCCGAGGATGAGAGTACGGCGCTTTTTAACCACCGCAATCATCTGAGGATCCAGGGTTATAGCTATAACGGGCATGCTGAATAGTGACTGAATTTTCTGATGCTGGAATCACTCATGCACGAATTCGAGCCATGGTCGGGTCATACAGCGGTTCCAGATGAATTGCACAGGGCACCTGGATTCCGGCTACCTCCAAAGTGTATTCGCCATTTCTTAGAAAATCATGGTCGACACCACTTGCGTTACGCACGTAACCGTAGCCGATACTGCAGCCAAGCGTATGACCATAGCCGGCACTGGTCAGCCAGCCCACCCGTTCGTCATTGCGGTACAGTGTTTCGCGTCCGATCAGATTGATCTGCGGGTCTTGCACGGTGAAGCAGGCCATTACTTTTTTCAGCCCATCACGGCGTTGTTGTTGTAGCGCGGCTTTACCCAGAAAATCGATATCGCTTTTCAGTTTTACCGCCCAGCCGAGTCCTGCCTCCAGTGGCGTGTGATCGGGCGAAAGATCAGCGCCCCAGGCGCGGTAGCCTTTTTCCAGCCGCAAACTCTCGATCGCGCGATAACCGGCGTTGTGTATTCCGAGATCGGCCCCAGCCGACATCAGCGCCTGGTAGACCTTAAGGGAATTATCCACTGGGATGTGCAGTTCAAATCCCAGTTCGCCCACATAGGTCAGGCGCAATACGGTGACAGGACTATCGCCTACCTGCAGATGGCGCACCCTGGCAAAGGGAAAAGTCTCGTTGTCGACAGGGTCAGTCGTGACGCGGCTTAGCACTTCCCTGGCTTGGGGGCCCATCAGTGACAACACACTCAAGGAATCGGTCTCATCGGTGATACTGGCATCCAGATGAGTTGGAATGTTGCGTCGGATCCAGTGGTAATCATGGCTGACGAAACCGGTTCCGGTCACCATATAAAAACGGTCGCTGTCGATTCGCGCTACGGTCAGATCGCTTTCGATTCCGCCGCGGCTGTTAAGTAATTGGGTGTAGATGACAGAGCCGACCGGGCGATCGATACGGTTGGCACAGATCCACTCAAGGGCCGCACAGGCATCGGTACCGGTGACCATGAACTTGCCAAAAGAGGTTTGATCAAAGACGGCAACCCGTTCTCTGGCAGCCTCGTGCTCAAGGGCTGAGTAGCGCAGCCAGTTCTGATGGTTAAAAGAATATTCATCTTCAGGTTCCACACCTTCGGGCGCAAACCAGTTAGGTCGCTCCCAGCCCAGTTTTTCACCAAAGCAGGCACCCTGCGCCCGCAGTGATTCGTAAAGTGGCGATCGTCGGAAAGGTCGTCCGGAATCGTGCTCCTCAAACGGCCAGGCAATGGTGTAGTGTTTTCCATACATTTCGTAGGTGCGATTGCGTACCCAGCCTATATCATGGTGCGGCTTGCCGAAGCGGCGGATATCCACTGGCCACAGGTCATAGGGTGGTTCACCGCCGATAATCCACTGCGCAAGTGCCTGCCCGGCACCGCCGCCAGCAGCGATGCCAAAGGCGTTAAAACCTGCGGCAACAAAATAGCCAGCGAGTTCCGGTGCTTCGCCGAGAATAAAATTGCCATCGGGGGTAAAACTTTCGGGGCCGTTCAGCAGTTCCTTGATTCCTGCCTGTTGCAGTGCTGGCACGCGTGGCAAGGCCAGTGCCATCAACTCCTCAAAGTGATTCCAGTCGGAGTTAAGCAGCGAGAAGGCGAATTGATCGGGAAAGCCCTGTTGTGCCCAGCCGATTGGGTTCGGTTCGTACCCACCCATAACCAGTCCTCCTACTTCTTCCTTGTAGTAGGTCAGCCGATCAGGATCTCTTAGCGTAGGCAGATCAGGACTTACCCCCTCAATGGGCTCGGTAATCAGGTATTGGTGCTGCACCGAAACGAGTGGGATGTTAACGCCCGCCAGACGGCCGAACTCGCGCGCCCACTGGCCAGTACAGTTGACCAGCACTTCGCAGTCGATGACCCCCGAAGTGGTGTCTACCCCTTTTACCCGGCCGTTCTCGGAGCGAACAGCGGTAACGGTCACTCCTTCGACTATGGCCGCTCCGGCATCACCAGCGCCTTTAGCCAAGGCCTGGGTGATATCTGAAGGGCTGGCCTGGCCATCGGTCGGCAGAAAGGCTGCACCGATCACGTCACTGATATCCATTACTGGCCACAGAGCCTTGGCTTCACAAGGGGTTAGCAGGTGCATCTCAAGGCCGAAACTGCGCGCCGTGGTGGCTTGGCGCTGTATCTCAGTCAGTCGTTCTTCAGTGCAGGCCAGTCGTAATCCGCCGTTCATCTTCCAGCCGGTTGTGAGCCCGGTCTGGACTTCAAGCCGGTCATACAACGTAATGGAGTGGCCCAGCAATTGGGTGATACCGGCCTGACTGCGCAACTGCCCAACAAGGCCTGCCGCGTGCCAGGTGCTGCCGCTGGTCAACTGGTTACGCTCAAGCAACAGCACGTCCTTGTAGCCCATTTGGGCGAGATGATAGGCGGTGGAACAGCCGGCAATGCCGCCGCCGACCACAATGGCGCGGGTGTGTCTAGGTAATTTACTCATATCAATCAGTGTTGATGCTGTATTTGCCACAGCAGATGGCGTGCGCGCGGATCAGTGTTGTGTATTAGTGGCGGGCCTGGAAGGCAGTCCATTGCGCGGTAAAGCACTCCAGGTTCTCGTCGGTGTACTGGATAAAATCAAAATCAATAGTCGAGTGAATTTCCGACACCATGCTCCACAGACTCTCACGTAATAAGGAAGCACACTTCATGGCTTCATAGGCGTGGCGAATCTCTGCCGACACCGTGGAGTTGAAATAGCTGTTAAGAAGCCAGTCTTCCTGCTCTGGGGGTAGGGCATTGTTAGATGCAAGGTTCGCCAGATCAAACAGCGGGCTGTTGTAACCGGCATAGTCCCAGTCCACCAGCCAAAGCCTTTGACCATCGTCCAGAAAATTGGCTGGCAGCAAATCGTTATGGCCGTAAACCAGGTTCACAGGGCCCACAGCCTTTTCCAACTGCTGGCTCTTATCGAGCAGGGAAGGCAACTGCCTCATCATGCGGCTTTTGCCTTCCACCAGAGTGGCTGCGTAATCACGAATGACATGAAACACCCAGAAGATGAGCGCAGGCCCGCGCATGCTTTGCGCCATTTCCTGGTGACAAGTGCGCAACATAGGGACGATGCGCTCGAGTTGGTGTTGCTGCCTGACGTCTTTGTCACTTAAGGTCTTGCCTTCGATGAAATCCAATACCAGGATGCCTGGCACCCAGTGCAGTACCTGTGGAGACAGACCCACCTGAGAGGCCGCCCGGCTCGCTTGCAGTTCATTGAACCGCATGACTCCATGTAACGGTATATCGTTGCCGACGCGTACAAAGTATTTGCGCTCCTGGTCAGCGACCGCAAAATTCTGGTTGGTGATGCCACCGCTGACTGGCTCGAGAGAGATTTCCCCTTTCCAGTAGTCAAGGTTCTTGATTATTTTGGTAGGGTCGCGGCTCATGTGTATCGTCTTGTTTTTGGAGGTTTAGGCTGGCAGTCCAAGTTCCATCTTCTTTTTATGAGACCACTGACTGATGAAGCGATCGGCGACGATGGCTATGCATGCCACACAGACTCCAGCCACGATACCGCGTCCAGTATCAGCCTTGGTCAAGGCAATATAGACTTCTTGCCCAAGGTCTCGCGTCCCAACCAGTGCTGTGATCACCAGCATGGACAGGGCCATCATGATGGTCTGGTTGATACCAAGCATTATCTGCGGCAGGGCAATCGGCAGCTGTACCCGCCATCGAATCTGGTTCGGGGTGCAGCCCATGGCTCTGGATGCTTCAATCAGATGGGCAGGCACCTGCTGTATACCGAGTATGGTGTAACGAATGGCAGGGGCTACTGAGTAGGCAATGACGGCAAGCATTGCCGCAAAGTCTCCTACCCGAAAAAGCATTACAACCGGTATCAGATAAACGAAGGAAGGCAGCGTCTGCAAGGTATCGATTGCTACTTGGGTTGCTCGGTTAGCTCTGGGATTACTGGCAGCAAGGATGCCAATCGGGACGCCGATACATGCCGCAAAAAGCACAGACACGCCGCACAGATAGACGGTAATCATTGCCTTACTCCAAAGGCCTACTGCGGCAATAAAGACAGTAAGCGCCATACCCAAAACAGCCAGACGGAACCTTCCCAGTCGGTACCCTATCAGGCTGATTACCGCTATCACGATAACCCAGGGCGTTTTAAGTAAAAAGCGTTTTACCGGCATCATGATGTTGATCAGGATGAATGTTTTAATGGCTTCAAGCTGGTCAAAGAAGTTGATATTGATCCACTTGACCAGATCATCCCAGAAATGACTGGTCGTAATTTGCAGAGATTCCGGGTAAACCCCGAGGGCCGGATAGAAGTGACTGGCAGGCCATGAAATCAATAGTGTGACCAGTGCGGCCAGGGTAAATCGGCTAGGGGTTAATAAGGGATAACTTTGTGAGTGTCGGGAAGTCTGTGGCCGGTCCGCGAAAGCCTGACTCAAGCGGTCAAGCGCAATCGCCAGAAAAGTGATCGCGAGTCCCGCCTCAAGACCATCACCGATAGCCAGACGTCTGAGAGAACTAAGTACATCAAAACCCAATCCGCCAGCACCGATCATCGAAGCGATGATGACCATGTTCAGCGACAGCATGATTACCTGGTTTACACCGACCATCAGAGATTTCTGGGCCACGGGAACTTGAATCTTACGCAGCAGTTGCCCACGCGCGCAGCCTGCCATATTGCCGTATTCCAGAAGGTCCGCGGGCACTTGTTTTAACGCCAAGATCGTAACTCGAACCATTGGCGGTGTTGCATAAATCATGGTGGCAATCATTGCTGCGACCGGTCCAAAACCAAAAAGAAAAAGTACTGGAACGAGGTAGGCAAAAATGGGCACCGTCTGCATCAGGTCGAGTACCGGTGTTAGCCATTTCTCGAATACAGGATGCCGGTACGCAGCAATTCCCAGCACAAAGCCAATGCTGACACCCAAAGGCACCGCAATCACAATCGAACTGAGGGTAATCATGGCGCTGTGCCACTGACCAAAGAGTGCGAGATAGGCAAAGCAGCCGGTGACGAGTACTGCAAGTCTTGTGCCGGACAAATGAAAAGCGAGTAATCCAAAAATGATGATTACAGCTGTCCAGGGTGCTGCTGGCAGCACAACCGGAGCCCCGGGTTCGGTAGAAAAAGTGAATCCCGTAGCCAGGAGGCTGTTGGCCGCCGACAGCGGCCATTCAAGTAACCAGGCAATCGAGCGGGTAAGCTCCTTGAATGTGAAAAATCCAAGATCAAACTCCTTTATCAGCCACTGCATCCAGTCACTGATGACAAATCTTAAGGGAATGACCCAATCGCGCGGATACTTGGCAAGATAAGGGGCCTGATCCTGGGCGAAGAAAAGAATGATCCCCAGTGTAACGATGACCGCGAATATTCCCCAGAACCACGCTGGTGTCCGCGCGACATCACCGAAGCTCTGTCGTGCTTCCATACTCAGTTCGTCCGTGGGGGTTCGTTCCCAACGAGCACATCAAGCACCGCTTGGTTGTCTATCGCACCGATGATTACACCATCATCGTCGATCACGCCCATATGGCGATCAGAATTTACGGCGCGGTGGGCCAGGTCCTGCACCTTGGTATGGTGCGCCAAAGTCTCATCCAGCGATTCTCCTGGTGTGACCGGGCGCATCACGGTTTTCGCAGACAGAACTTTGGCGCGCGAGACATCCCGTGTAAATTCTGCAACGTAGTCTGTTGCCGGATTCAGTATCAGGTCTTCCGGGGCACCGATCTGGATGATTGCACCATCTTTCATGATGGCGATTCGGTCTGCGAGCCGGATCGCTTCATCAAAATCGTGGGTAATAAAGACAATAGTTTTGCGTAGCAATCCTTGCAGGCGAAGGAATTCGTCTTGCATTTCCCGTCGAATCAGGGGATCCAGTGCAGAAAACGGCTCGTCCAGAAACCAGATATCCGGTTCTACTGCCAGAGAACGCGCTATACCGACGCGCTGCTGCTGGCCGCCGGATAATTCACGGGGGTAGTAATCTTCCCGACCCGAAAGCCCGACTAACTCGATCATGTCGAGCGCGCGCTGCTGCCGTACCGATTTTTCAACACCTTGGATCTCAAGAGGGAAAGCAACGTTTCCCAGTACCGAAAGATGTGGCAGTAACGCAAAGTGTTGAAATACCATGCCCATCTTATGTCGACGCATCTCAGTGAGTTCTTTCTCCGATATCGCCAACAGGTCCTGGCCCTCGAAAAAGAGCTCCCCAGCTGTAGGTTCGATCAGGCGGCTCATGCAGCGCACCAGAGTTGATTTGCCAGAGCCAGACAGGCCCATAATGACAAAGATTTCTCCGCGATGGATATCAAGGCTGGCATCGCGGACTGCCGCAATCAACCCGGCCTTTTGAAGATCAGAGTCCGCTGGGGAAGGGCCAAATTTCTGAAGAAACGAGTCGGCATCCTCGCCGAAAATCTTCCAGATACCCTGAAGGTGTAATGCGCTTGGAGGGGAGGGCGTTGTCCTGGTCATTTTTCTATATAGCGCTGGCTGGCGGTGATACCTGGGTTGCGGCCGTCCCGTTAAGCCACGAGAAGAGTTGGGTTAATAAAGTGAGACAGGCGGCTGTTAGCCAGCCGCCTGTCGAGTCTTAACTGCTTGGTTGAGATACTACCGAATATTCTCAGTTACACTGAGTCCAGGGCTCCCAGGTAGCCTTATTGGCATCAAGCCACGCATTAACCACGTCCGATATTTTCTTGCCTTCAAGGTCAACTTCAACAATTAATTGCCCTACGGTTGCGTTGTCGATGCGGAAATTACGAACTGCCTGGTATGCGCAGGGCCACTTCGCTTCACCACCTTTCCAGCCGACTTTCTTTATCCATCCCCGTGGTTTGCCGCAGTCATAGGCCATGTTCGGGTTCAGTCCAACTTTCGCATCTTCATAGCATGCATCGCTGTAACGGGGAAATTCCACAAACTCGCCTTCAAATTTGACCGTAGCCCAATGCGGGGTGTAAACCCATCCAAGCCAGGGGGCTTTGCGTTGGTAGGCAGATTCAAGTTCAGCAAACAGTGCAGCGTCAGTTCCGGCGTGAACAACTTCGTAGTCCAACCCCAACGCTTCTACGCGTTCATCATCAAATCCAGCCCAGGTTACTGGTCCACCAAGATAACGGCCACGGGGCGCGGTTTCAGGTGTTGAGAATGCCTCGGCGCAATCGTTCAGCGCTTCCCAATTGGGCAGCCCAGGACATTTTTCCTTCATGTACATCGGGTACCACCATTCCTCGATAGCATTCATCCCGGTTTCACCGAGGTCTACGGTATCGCCGGTCTTGACACTGACTTCCATCGCCTGCTTGCCGGTCGTTTCCCACATTTCCATTGCGACGTGAAGGTCACCCGATTCAAGTCCCGCGAATTGCGCAATGTAATCAGCTTGCTGGTATTTAATGTTGTAACCCATGTTCTGCAGAATTCGACCCATCAATTCGGTATTGATAAGTTGTCCGGTCCAGTCGTGCAGGGTCAGGATGATGGGGTCTTTTGACTCGACGGCCAGCGCCGAGTGCGAAAACAGGGCGCTTGCGAGTAACGCCATGGATACTTTGTGTAAACGGATGGTAAACATTGGTTATCCTCCTTTAAGGGTAACTTTTCAGTTTTTATAAGGCAGAAGCCATGAGACTGGTAAATTTACACAAAAAACCACAAGAATCCAAAAAAAATTGAATAAAGAAAAAAGTTACACAATAATTTGCTCAGATTACGTCATTTCCCCTTTACCAGTCTGATCTGTATCGGTGCATATGATTCGAGCGAGCAAGTATGAAGCGGCAATTCTGGATGCTCTGAACCTGCGCGGCCGGGTCACAATCAATGAGCTTGCCGGGCAACTGGGTGTTTCGGGAGAGACCGCCTGGCGCCATGTTGAACCGCTGGTTAAGAAAGGCTTGGCGATCCGGGTGCATGGCGGTGTTACGGCGCCTTTTCTGTCGCACAAGGCGCCATTTCATTGCCGCCTAAAAAAACCGGGATGCTAAGCGCCGTTTGGCAAAGGTAGTGGCCACGCTCATTGAAGATGGCGATTCGCTGATCATTGATTGCGGGTCAACGACGGCATATGTCGCACAGGCGTTATGTGATCATAGTGATCTGCACGTCATCACCAATTTTGTCGGAATTGCCAGGACTTTGGCCTCAAGAAACGGAAACCGGGTTTATGTTACCGGCGGGGAATTACGGGCAGATGATGTTGCAGCTTTTGGCAAAGCCGCAGTCGATTTTATCCAGCAATTCAATGTGGACTACGCAGTACTTTCAATTGGGGCCATTAACAAGAAGAATGAACTCCTTGATTTTTATCTTTGTGAGGCAGAGTTTTCCAGAGCGGCGATTCAGCAGGCGAGGCAAACCTGTTTTGTGACAGATAGCTCGAAATTCAGCAAGGATGCGTTGATCAAGGTCTGCGGTCTGGATCAGGTCGATTTCGTTGTGACGGAGGGTGAGCCACCGGCTCCGTTTCAAAAAGCCTGTACAGAAAATGACACCCGGCTGCTGATTTCAAACTAAGCTCAAAGGAGTGTGGAGGAGTTTACTTACTGAGCGGGTGTCTGATTTGGTTGAACGGTATTGGGTAGCACTTTGCATATTATCCGAGCCAATAGGGTCAAAGCGTCCTCGCGCGGAAAACTGGTGCGGTACACCAGGCGGATCTGACGTACTGCACCCGCGATGCTGGCCTGGCGCAGTATGACCCGATCGGTCGCAAGTCGACCGCCATGTACCGAAAGCGCAGGTACCAGCGTAACGCCCAGGCCCATACCGACCAATTGCACCAAGGTTTCCAGACTGGATGCATTAAGGCCGGGCATCCTACCGGCGTCGGAGCGCTGATTGATTCGGCACGCTGCCATGACCTGGTCGGAAAGGCAGTGCTCTTGAGAAAGCAGCAGCACATTTTCTTTTCTGAGATCATTAAGCGTGATCTCGTCCTTTATGTACAGATGGTGATCGCGTGGGTGTGCGAGCCAGAACGGTTCTCGAAAGAGCGGCATCTCAGTGAGGTTGCCCACAGCGGGTGAGGTCGCGAGAAGGACTGCATCCAGCTGGTGGTCCAGGAGTTTTTGCAACAGCTGTTCGGTTGTTGCCTCAGTCAGTTCCAGCGAAAGTTCCGGGTGCTGCTGCTGCAGTTCCAGCATAAAAAGTGGCACCAGGTACGGGCTGAGAGTGTGGATGGCGCCCACCCGCAAAGGCCCCGTCAACGGGTCGGTTTGTGAGTGACCCAGGCTGCGGATCGTGTCGGCTTGCTCAAGAATCTGGCGGGCATGGATAGTGATCTGTTGGCCGATGGGCGTGATGTGGACACTGCGGTTGGTGCGTTCAAACAGCACTACCCCGAGCTCCTGCTCGAGTTTATGGATTTGCCCAGACAAGGTAGGCTGGCTGACAAAACAACGCTGTGCCGCGCGCCCAAAGTGCAAAGTCTCGCTAACCGCAATGAGGTACTTAAGGTCCTTGAGGTTCATTCTAAATAATAGGTAATAACGATTAAAATAATAATAATAAACGATTATACATATTGAGATAATACTTCTATATTGCCTCTCACAGCGCTTTGACAGACGCTACTAAGGAATATTTTTTGCCACCGAAATTCAAACGGAGACCATCATGTCCCTCAAAGACTCCCAGACTGAACAAAACCTTAAAGATGCTTTTGCCGGGGAATCCCAGGCTAACCGCCGTTATCTCTATTTTGCTGCCAAGGCGGATGTCGAGGGTTATAACGATGTGGCCGCAGTGTTTCGTTCCACCGCTGAAGGAGAAACTGGCCACGCTCACGGCCATCTCGAATATCTAGAGGAAACCGGCGACCCTGCTACCGGTCTGCCAATCGGCGGCACCGGCGATAACCTTAAGGCGGCTATCGCGGGAGAGACCCACGAATATACCGACATGTATCCTGGCATGACCAAGACCGCCAGGGACGAAGGCTTTGATGAAATTGCCGATTGGTTCGAAACCTTGGGCAAGGCCGAGCGTTCCCATGCCAACCGTTTCCAGAAGGCGCTTGATTCGTTAGATGGCTGAGACCGCGACGCGGGAGGTGTAAGCGCACCTCCCGCATGATTTTGACAAGGGTGTCCACATGAGCTCTTTGCAACAAGAAGGCAGCCTGCAGGCGCCCATTCGTCATCCAATTGATTGGCGACACCCTGAATTCAACGACGAGGACCAACTCTTTTTTGAACTAGAGCGGGTCTTCGATCATTGCCACGGTTGCCGCCGCTGTGTGTCGTTGTGCGATAGTTTCCCCACACTGTTTGATCTTATTGATGAGTCAAAGGCGATGGAGATCGACGGGGTCGCCAAGGGCGATTACTGGGAAGTGGTCGACCAGTGCTATTTGTGCGACCTATGTTATATGACCAAGTGCCCTTATGTGCCGCCGCATGAATGGAACATCGATTTTCCACATCTCATGCTCCGAGCCAAAGCGGTTCGTTTTGCCAAGCTGGGCGCGCCGGCACGTGACAAGCTATTGACCAGTACCGATGCAGTAGGAAAGGTAGCAGGTCTGCCGGGCGTGTCGATTGTGGTGAACGCAGCCAATCGCTCGAAGCCTGTCAGGAAAGTCCTTCATAAGGTAGCTGGAATTCATTCTGATGCAAGAATTCCGCCTTACGAGTCGCGCCCGTTACGCAAAAAAATGGCCAGCCTTGGATCGCTGGGGCCGGGCGATGCCAAGCCCGGGGCAAAGACTCGCGGCAAAGTCGCACTGTTTGCCACTTGTTATGCGAACCACAATGAGCCGGCACTGGGCGAAGACCTCGTCTGCGTGCTGGAACATAACGGGATCCCGGTCACAATAGCGCAAAAAGAATACTGTTGTGGCATGCCAAAACTGGAGCTGGGAGACCTGGTCTCGGTTCAAAAAGCGAAAGAGCGGAACATTCCCCAATTAGCTCAACTCGTGGGCCAGGGGTGGGATCTCATGGCGCTGGTGCCTTCGTGTGTCTTGATGTTCAAGCAGGAATTACCGCTGCTTTTTCCAGACGATGAGAGTGTCCGAAAAGTCGCGAACGCATTTTTCGATCCTTTTGAATACCTGATGTTGCGCTATGCACAAGGCCTTATGAACACCGAGTTCCGCCGGAGCCTGGGCCGAGTGGTTTACCACGCCTCGTGTCACCAGCGGGTACAAAATATTGGGCCCAGGACCCGGGAGGTGTTGAGTCTTGTGCCGGACACTGCGGTTACCATGATTGAGCGTTGCTCCGGGCATGACGGCACCTACGGTGTTAAGTCCGAGACTTTTGATAAGGCAATGAAAATCGCTCGACCCGTTATCAAGGGAATACAAAAAATCAGCCCCGATCATTACGGTAGCGACTGCCCGATTGCCGGCCATCACCTGGCGAATGGTATCGGCGATGGCAGCACCCCTGAGCATCCTGTAAGCCTGCTACGCCAAGCATATGGAATCTAAAAATTTTTGGCCTAAAAGTATATGAATAAGCTGACCCGTGAAGACCTGTTCTCGCTTGAAACATACTCGATTGAGCGTGAAGATTTTCGTGCTCGTGTATTGGCCCACAAAGCCAACAGACGTATCGCGATCGGCCCAAACGCCATGCTGTATTTTGAGGATGCCCTGACGATGCAATACCAGGTGCAAGAAATGCTCCGCATAGAGCGCATCTTCGAGGCCCCACAGATCCAGGAAGAACTGGATGCCTACAACCCCCTGATTCCCGATGGCAGTAATCTCAAAGCGACATTCATGCTTGAGTATTCTGATGTAGACGAACGGCGCCAGGCACTGGCACGTCTGATAGGTATTGAACGTGCACTATGGCTGCAGGCTAACGGCGAAGACCGAATTCGGCCGGTTGCTAACGAAGACCTGGAGCGGGAAACCGCCGACAAGACCTCGGCTGTGCATTTTGTTCGTTTTGAATTAACGCCAGCCGTAGTTCAGTCAATTAAAGGGGGAAACGATCTCTCGTTTGGGATTGACCATCCTCAGTACACTTACGACGTTACCATCGCACCGAAGATTCGCAGTTCGCTACTTGGCGATCTTAAATAGTAGGCAAGGCGGGGAAACTGCCTGCACTACCTGGTCGCACCAGTAAGCTTATTACCCAAGGCGGCCATAAAAAGTCCTTCTTGCCGACTCAGATAGCGAGACCCCTGGTTTTGTGTTGTACGCCAGCACTGCCAGGATACGCGTATGACCTCCCGCCACTGGCGTTACTCGGTGTATCGAGTTTCGTCCACGAAATAACACCAGCGCCCCTGCGTCCATGGCAAGGGTTTTTGTGGGAGTCTTGCCGTTCAAAACCTGTTCCGTCAACTGGTAGTTCATTTCGCCGTTGTCGGCATTGCGCACATCCTTGACATACTCAAATGTGCCGCCGCGCTCTGGCCTTTGAATCATCAGTGTGATCGCAAATGAGGAGTTATCGAAATGCCAGCCGAGCTCCTGCCCCTCGTCAGCATAGTGCAGGTTAATCGATGACAGCGGATCAGCGTATTCATAGACATCTGTGATATCAAGTATGGCGCACAGGAAATCCTGAAATGCGCGCGCATAGTAGAGGGCACGCAGTGCTGAGCCTTGTGGAATCTGGTCGTCAGTGATACAGCCTTTGGATGAGGTGACTTTTCGGTTTCGCGGATGCGTCGGCGGCAATTCCGGGTCATCGGGCTTAAGGTAGATGTTGTGGCTGTCTGAGGTGAAATAGGCAAGATGTTGGTGCTCAAGGCCCTCGTCACGGATGGTGTCGATTGCACCATCCACCAGGAAGTTCTCCAGTGTCAGAGCTCCGTCGCGGTTCAGTTCAGACTTACACTGAGCACGAAAGCCGAGGTCCGCTAGAGGATTGCGCTTGCAATCCACAATCCCGTAAAGCGTTTCAGTGGTGTCGGTCATGGTTTTGTCTCGAGGCAGTTGGTTTAAGTTGCACGGGCCATTGCTCGGCAGCTTCATTTCCGACGGATCAGGCACCGATACTCGGAAGGTTGAGCTTGTGGTCCCGGGCGCAAGCGATGGCGTCGTCATAACCTGCGTCGGCGTGGCGCATCACTCCTGTCGCGGGATCATTCCACAATACGCGAGCCAGTTTCTGGTCGGCCGATGGTGACCCATCAGCAAGTATAACCAGACCCGCATGTTGTGAGTAACCGATACCGACGCCACCGCCATGATGAAAAGAGACCCAGGTCGCGCCCGATGCCGTGTTGAGTAGTGCGTTCAGAATCGGCCAGTCGGAAACCGCATCCGACCCATCTTTCATCTGTTCTGTTTCCCGGTTAGGGCTGGCAACCGAGCCGCTGTCGAGATGATCCCGGCCTATGACGATCGGTGCACTCAGTTCGCCACTGGCTACCATCTGGTTAAAGGCCCGGCCGATCCGATCCCGATCTCCCAGTCCGAGCCAGCAGATACGGCTGGGCATGCCCTGGAACGCAATCCGGTTGCGCGCCATATCCAGCCATTGGTGCAGTTGTGGATTATCGGGAATCAGTTCCTTGACTTTTTCATCGGTGCGGAAGATATCCTCCGGATCGCCCGACAGCGCTGCCCAGCGAAACGGCCCTATACCCCGACAGAACAACGGGCGCACATATGCGGGGACAAAGCCGGGGTCGTCGAAGGCGTTATCAACACCGGTTTCCTGAGCCATCTGGCGAATATTGTTGCCGTAGTCGACAACCGGAATGCCTCGATTCCAAAAATCGAGCATCGCCCGAACCCGGATTGCCATTGAATCCTTTGCCGCCGCTGCCACGCCCTTGGGATCACTTTGGCGTCGGTCGGTCCATTCGGTCATCGACCAGCTGGAACGAGTTTTACTGTCTGCACCAGGTTCTCCTGAGGACTACCGGTATCGGTTAGGCGCTGTTCAGCATTGCGATGACCTGTCGAAACGGGCCACTGGCACTTTCGCGAAGCGGGTGGATACCATCGTGCACAACGTGTCGTCCCCCGACAATGACGTTGCGCACGGCATTGTCTGGTCCTGAAAAGATCCAGCTGTCGAGAATCTGATCTGGTGTACGCGACGCAAATTCGCTTCGCTCATGGTCAATTTCAATGAGATCGCCGCGGGCTCCCGGAACCAGCCCCGAAGACTTCTCTCCCAGAGCCCGGGCACCGCCGGAAATAGCGGTTGTGATCAACGCACGACCGTTACTGCCGGCATCATGGGTAATCATCACTGTTCGCCTTTGCAGGCTGAGCCTCTGGGCATACTCTAGCAGTCTTAGCTCTTCTGCCGGGCAAGTACATATCTGGCTGTCGGAGCCCACACCGAAGCGGCCACCGTTCCTCAGAAACTGAGCTGCCGGGAAAATACCATCGCCCAGGTTTGCTTCTGTTGTCGGGCACAGGCCAACAGTTGCACCGCTTTTGACAATGCAGTCCAGCTCACTGGAGTCGACATGTGTGGCATGTATCAGACACCACTGATCAGTTACATCACATTGGTCGTATAGCCACGCCACCGGTCGAGCCCCATTAAGTGCCAGGCACTCAGCTACTTCGCGGGCCTGTTCGGCAACATGGATATGTACTGGTGCGTCCTTGATAAGGTCGCCCGCATCCTCAAGGGTTGCGGACAGGACTTCTGGAGCGACGGCGCGCAGCGAGTGCGCTGCGAAACCGACAGATCGGTCGGGGTTACCCGTGCACAGTGAGTCGCAGGCCTGCAGCAGTTTGAGATAGTCCTCGGGCGAGTTTACAAAGCGGCGTTGCGTATCTTGTACCGGATCGTTATTAAAACCACCTCGGCAGTAAAGAACAGGGAGCAGCGTAATAGCGATGCCGACCTCGGACGCGGCTTCGAGAAGCCTGGCAGATAGCTCGCTGCAATTGCGGTAAGGGTCGCCACCAGGCTGATGATGCAGATAGTGGAACTCGGCTACCGAGGTATATCCGCTTTGCAGCATGCCGGCGTAGAGATAGCGCGCAACAGCTTGCAACTGGTCCGGGCCCAGCTGTGCGTTGGCACGGTACATAAGTTTACGCCAGCCCCAGAAGTCATCCTGTCCGGCAATCCTGTGCTCGGTCAGTCCGGCAATCGCTTTTTGATGGGCGTGGGAGTGCAGATTGGGCAGCCCCGCGATGACGATGCCAGTTAAGGAAAGATCGGTGGCGCCAACGCGATCATTCGTGACAGCAGTTATCCGACCAGTTTCGTCAAGTTCAATGACGCAATTATCTTCCCAGCCTGATGGGGTCAGCGCTTTTGCGCAGCGGATGCTGGTCAATCGGGAAACGGACAGAGTCATGAGTTTTTTCGCTGATTATCTGCGCGACCACGGTCCGACATAATCTCTCCAGACTCGCCCCGGTAACTAATCTGCAATGGCAGCCCAGAACTGGCGAACAGGCCGCACCTGCATGTCCAGGTAATCCGTTGCCTGATGCCATGCAGGGTTCAAAATTAACCGGGCTGAGGCCAAAAGTGGCGAAAGAATAATTGACGATCGCTATGCATACAATTATACCTATGCCAACAAGCCAGCATAGTTTCAGAAATAGACCTATCATGACCAGTAAAGAAATCGCGCTCCTGCCGGATCACGCCATAGACAGTTTTCAAAAAGATGGAGTGGTGCTGTTGACAGACCTGTTCAAACCCTGGGCAGAAGGGGTGCAGACGGCTATCGAAGAGAACAAAGCGAGTCCGAGTTGGCGTGAGCGAACCTATCGTCCGGACGAAGGAGAGGGCGCAGAGTTTTTTCAGGACTATTGCGTCTGGTCAAATTTCAGGGGCTACCGCGCCCTGGTTGTTGAATCACCGATGGCGGAGATTGCCGCAAAACTGATGCGCTCGACAACTGCCCGGGTTTTTCATGATCATATACTGGTAAAAGAGCCAGGTAATTCAGTGACAACTCCCTGGCATCAGGATCAGCCGTACTATATTGTTGATGGAGAGCAGTCCGTCAGTTTCTGGGTGCCCGTCGATCCGGTGCCTCGGGAGCGTAGCATCGAATACGTTGCCACCTCTCACAGATGGGGTAAGGAGTTCAGGCCAATGCGTTTTGATGGTACCGCTCTGTACTCTGAAGATAATTCCGAAACGGCACCAGACGTTGAAAAGAATCGGGCAGGGCTCGACATTCGTGGCTGGGACATGCAGCCGGGTGATGCAATAGCCTTTAGCTTTAGAACTCTGCATGGCGCTCCGGCCAACACGTCCAATGATCGTCACCGGGCCATATCGATCCGCTGGGTGGGGGACGATGCGCGATTTGTAGTCCGCCCAGGAAAAACGTCACCTTTTTTCCCAGGACTGGAGTATGAAGATGGGCAACCTTTTGTTGGTGATCAGTTTCCAGTGCTGTACCCGCGAGGGCCGCGAGAGTAAAGCCACGAATGAGAATACCAGATTGCTGAGTGCCTCTAGCTAAGGAAAGCGAATGGAAAATATCACGCTACATTACCTCAATGCCGGTGATGTCCAGGTACTGGATATGACCACGCAGGTAATCTGCCTTAGTGAGTGTCGATTGCACCGGCTTATGGGCGAGTACCAAACCGGGCTGAATCCGCAACTGGCGCCGCGACCCGGACTTGATGCGGGCCTGAGGGTGGCGCATAAGGCCTACATCGATCTGGTGGCGCGAGTTCAATTGGCAGCACAACCCATCTCTTTATTGACATCTGAAACATCAGCAGGGTAACAAGACTATATGTCTATTGCATTGCCAGTAATTCAGCGCCTTCTTGAAATTGTTGAGCACGGCATCCGCTTTGGAGGCCGTTTTGCCTGTGTCGGTTCACACCACTTTTCTGGGAGCGCATGCGGCGCCCGAAGAATTTCCGGGACGCAGCGATGATTATATTGATCTGGTGTGTTCTGTTATGTTGCCCCAGATCGTAAAAGAAGGTCTTGCAGACAGTGTCGATGCATTTTGTGAAAACATCGCATTTAGTGAGTCCCAGGTTCGCAGGGTCTTTGAAAAGGCACATGCCCTTGGATTGCCGGTACGTTCTCATGCGGACCAGTTAAGCAATAGTCAAGGCGCCAGGTTGGCTGCAGAATTCAGTGCGCTCTCCGCAGACCACCTGGAATACACCGATGAAGCGGGGGTACGAGCCCTGAAGCAGGTCGGTACGGTAGCCGTACTGTTGCCCGGGGCATTCTGGCTTCGGGCAAGCGTGCTGATTTTGCCGTATTTGAGGTTGAGTCCCTCGCACAACTTTGTTATCCGGTAGGTGCAAGAGAGGCGTCAATGGTGGCACAGGCAGGTAATCTAGTTTCATAAAATCCAGAACCCTGCACCGACAGATGCCCGGCTGCTGACGTAATCGGGCTCCATCAGGGTTAACCAGGAGGTTCCCAGGAACTTATGAGTTGTGCAACTGATGTTATTGTTATCGGCGCTGGCGCGGCAGGCCTTGCTGCTGCCCGAGCGCTTGGCCAAGCGGGTCTTCAAGTTGTTGTACTGGAGGCCGATGGCCATATTGGCGGTCGAGCCTATACTGAGATCATGCCCGATGGTTCAGCCTTTGACCTCGGATGTCACTGGATGCATTCGGCCAGTCTCAATCCTTTTGTGCAAACGGCGGATGCGTTAGGAGTGCGCTACGAGCGACGGGACGGTTACGGACGTTGTGGGTATTTCCGTGATGGTGAGTGGTTGGACGACCAAGAGATTGCGACCGGCCAACGGGCGATGAAGCGCCGTGAAGAGGCTATGGCAAAAGCATGGAAACAAGGCCGCGACCAATCGGTCATGGAGACAGTCGAGCGAGAGAGTCCCTGGACGGAAGTCCTTGATTATTGGGATTCGATGGATACCTCCTCAGATATAGATCAGATCTCAATTGGCGATATAGTCAATTACAACGACACCGAAGAAAACTGGCCGGTTGTTGATGGTTATGGGACTCTGGTTGCCCGTTGGGCGGCGGACGTGCCTGTCGAACTGAACACACCAGCAACGGCGGTACATTGGGGACACTCTGGCGTGAGAGTCGAGACCCTCCGCGGTACACTGCAAGCGAAGTGTGCTGTTATCGCGGTATCGACAGGCGTGTTGGGCTCCGGTGATCTGCGTTTTTCCCCCGAGCTTCCGGTAAAAAAGAGTCAGGCAATTGAGGCCCTGCCATTGGGCAATTACAACCGAATCCGCCTGACCATCGATCGACATCTTTTTGATGATGATCTCCCCGAGCGGATTGTGGTGCAACATCCGGACACACCACCGATGCAGTTGAGCCTGCGGCCCTATGGGTTTGATTGCGTTATTGGAATTGTTGCTGGACGATATGCAGACTGGCTCGAGCGAGCCGGCCCAGGTGCGGCGCGTGAGGCGGTGACCAGGGCTTTGTGTGAGACTTTTGGTGCGAATATGCGTAGTCAAATCAAGTCTGATCGTCAGTCGGCCTGGCGCGGTAATGCCTTTGTCCGCGGGGCTTATTCAACAAGTGCACCGGGCCAGTTTCACCAACGTGCGGTTCTTTCCCAGACAATACAGAACAAGTTGTTTTTTTGTGGTGAGGCAACATCAACTGATCATTTTTGTACCTGCCACGGGGCTCGAATGACCGGAGAGCGGGTAGCCCGAGAGGTTCAGTCTGCAATTGGCGTCAAACTCTAGTTACAGCAACTTATGCAACACCACCTGATTGGCAAGTGTAAATGCCTGTAGGCAACTGGGCTCGTGTTCTGCGGCCTGCCCGCAAAGTTCCGCTAACTTTCTGGAGTGCCGACACCCCATTAACCTTTCGGCCTCGATGGCAAACCCTGAGTGCACTGCTCGCAGGGCTATGGTTGTTCGGCACTGGAGAGGCGATGTTTATTGCCGCAGGCCTTGGGGTTAGTCCGTGGACGGTGCTGGCGCAGGGAGTTTCTGTGCAGTTGGGCTGGACTGTGGGACTGTCTACTTTTGCAGTCAGCGTAGCAGTACTGTTGTTGTGGGTGCCGCTAAAAGAGAGTCCCGGCTTTGGAACACTGGCAAACGCAGTATTGATCGCAATATCTATCGATGTTATGACGCCTTTGTTGATGGGGCCTGAGAGCAATATGATCCGATGTCTCCAGATGATAGCCGGGGTGGCTCTAGTGGGCGCAGGAAGCGGACTCTATCTTAGTGCGAATCTCGGTCCCGGCCCCCGGGATGGCCTGATGACAGGTGTGCAACGATTAACCGGGTGGTCGATAGGCGCCGTCCGGGCAGGACTGGAGTTGACGGTGCTGTGTGCCGGTTGGATGCTTGGCGGGACTGTCGGTTTGGGAACGGTTATCTTTGCAGTCGGTGTGGGGTATGCGGTGGCCGTTTCACTGTCTGTTGTGAGGCTATTCAGCCCTGATTTGAAGAACCAAAATACTCTCGACAGCAACTGACGAAAGGTATTGCCAGCTGGGGTGAGCGATACCCCTCGTGGATGATGGCGAATCAGCAGTTGCAGGCCGAGTGCCTCCTCCAGTTGAGCAATCGAGGTCGATAGGGCCGTTTGCGAAAGAAAAAGTGCCCGCGCTGCGCTTGAGATGTTCTGATACTCGGCAACAAAGACCAGGTGACGGAGGTGGCGTAGCGATTTTGCGCAGCCCCCGCCTTTTGCTCATTTTGCTGCGGTTTATCGTAATTTTGACTGGGAAGATTCACTCGATTTTGTTAGGTGATCGGCCAATTTGTCTGATAGGGTAGCGCCAGAGAATAAAAGCGACACGGCTTGACCCGAATCGCTGAAAATAGTTCCTGGCGCACCCCAGGTGCCCCAACAAAAGGAGGAGAGATAAGGCATGGTTCATCAACGGATTCGGTCGTTTAATACACGCGAGACTTACCCGGAGCAAGAACTTGATAACGACCTGTGCCAGGCGGTGGTTGCGCGCGGTACGTCGGTATTTTTGCGGGGTCAGGTGGCTCAGGATCTTGATACCCGTGAGTCCTTGCATTCGGGTGATGCGGGTGCGCAGACAGCAAAAGCGATGGAGAACATCCAGATGCTGCTACACGAATCTGGCAGCCAACTCGATCATATCTGTCGCATCGTGGTCTATCTGACTGATATACGCTACCGTGACGCGGTCTATCAGGAGATGGGTAAATGGCTTAAGCGTGTGCACCCTTGCTCAACGGGATTAGTAGTGCCCGCGCTTGCTCGTCCCGAATGGCTGGTCGAAATCGAAGCAACGGCCGCTATCCCTGACAACCCTACCTGATATGCTCAGCAAATCCGATAAAGCGCAGTTCGATCGTGATGGGTATCTGATGGTTCCCGCTCTGGTATCTGATGGCGTGCGTGAATCGCTTCTAAAAGAGATCGATTTGTGGGTAGCCGAGAGTTGTAATCACAGCGCGAACTACGGGTTTGACACGCCGGATGGCAAGGCACGTTTTGATCTGGAACTCGGGCACAGTGCTGTTCGGCCGCGGTTGCGCAGGGTTGCCAACCCTGCCGATATTTCCCAGTCTTACCAGGCGCTACTGTTTGAAGGCATGGTACCCGAGGTTGTTGCCGATTTGATTGGCCCGGATGTCTTTTTTCATCATTGCAAGCTGAATAATAAATTCCCAGGCATGAAAGCCCGTGTGGAGTACCATGCAGATCACCCCTTTGATCCACACACCAACGATGATGGTGTTACGGTATTGATTTTATTGGATGACATGGATGAAGGTAACGGTTGTCTGCGTATCGTTCCAGGATCACACCAGGAGCGCTACACCCATTTTTGCGATGGCAAGTTCATTGGCTCTACCGATCCAGATCTTTTTGACAGCTTTGATCAACGTGCTGACAGCATCATTGGTAAAGCTGGAGATGTATGCCTGATGGATATCTGGACACTACATGGCGGTGGGCCAAATCTATCTCAAGATCGTTCCCGGCGAGTGTTGATTACAGATTATCGAGCCGCTGATGCTTTTGCCCTTGCGCCGCCCATCGTTCCATCCAGGTTTTATCGCAAGATTGTCGCTGGCAAAGCGACCCACGTGGCACGGCTACGTGAAGGCACTATGGAAATTCTCGAACATTACTCGGATGACTCCTTTTTCGGGCTGCAGGGCCAGCAGACAGCGGGTGAGGCGCAATCATCATGACTTTCTCTATTGCTGGCGTCTGCCAGCGTACCGCTATGGCCCGAGTGGCGATTACTACCTCGAGTATCAGCGTAGGCAGTCGCTGTCCCTGGGCGAGAGCAGGAGCAGGCGCAGTAGCGACACAGAATATCACCGATCCTTCTATCGGTAACCAGGTGCTTGACTTGATGGAGACGGGCATGGACGCAGCGTCAGCTGTGGCAAAGGTGATGGATCAAAGGCCTCATACGCAATATCGCCAAGTCACAGCTGTTGATCTGCGAGGCAATATCGCACAGCGGACCGGAGATCAGATACTGGGGCGAACGCCGTCTCACAAGGTGCCTATTGTGTTGCCGCAGGCAATCTGTTGTCCTCAACCGAGGTGCCGGGTGCGATGACCCGGGTATTTGGCGAGCACGCCGACCTACATTTCGCTGAACGCCTGCTTTGTGCGTTGGAAGCTGGGGTGAGTGCAGGTGGCGAGGAAGGTCCAACACACTCGGCTGCATTGTTGGTGGCGCAAACACATTCCTGGTCGCTGGTGGATCTGCAGGTGGACTGGTCCGATGATCCGGTCAATGAACTGCGGGCGCTATGGAGTCGTTACCAGCCGCAGATGCAGGATTACCTCGATCGAGCTCTCAGCCCTTCAGCGGCTCCAGCTTACGGTGTCCCGGGTGATCTGTGAGCTCTTCAACACCTGAAACATCGACCCTGGATTCAGGCCTGACAAAACTGCTACATGACCTCGTCTCTTTTGATACGACCAGTCGTAACTCCAATCTTGAGCTTATAACTTACGTAGAGGAATATCTCAGTCGTTTCGGGATCGCCAGTCAGCGGATTCATGACGAAACTGGAGGCAAGGCCAACCTGTATGCCACCATTGGGCCCCAGGACTTACCTGGGGTGATGTTGTCGGGGCACACCGACGTCGTCCCGGTCGACGGACAGCCCTGGTCTACGGATCCTTTTTCGGTTGCAATGCACGACGGACGTTTTTTTGGTCGCGGCACCGCCGACATGAAAGGCTTTATTGCTTGCGTACTCGCGCAGGTGCCTCAAATGCTTGAAATGCCGCTCCAGACACCAATCCATATAGCCCTTTCCTACGATGAAGAAATTGGCTGTATCGGCGTGCGCCGGCTACTGGATCTGTTGGAGACCTTGCCGGTGTGCCCGGCTATGGGGGTTGTCGGCGAGCCTACCAGTATGAAAATAATCAACGCCCATAAAGGAAAACAAGGGTGGCGCGTTAACGTCCGTGGCCGGGCCGCGCATTCCGCTTATCCGGTCGAGGGTGTCAATGCCGTAGAGATCGCCGCAGAACTGATCTGTCATATACGACGAATCTATTCGGCAGTGCCCGAGGCGGGCCCGATCGATAACGCTTATCGTGTACCCCACAGTACGTTGCATGTGGGGCCGATTCACGGCGGTAGGGCGCTGAATATAGTGCCAGATGAGTGTGAGTTCAGTTTCGAGGTTCGTCATTTGCCTGAGGAGACCGCGCAGGGATATTTTCAGCAGGTTGTCAGCTATGCCGAGGAAGTACTGGTACCAGTAATGCGCTCAGTAGACCCACAAACCGGAATCTCCTTTGAAGCACTTGCCGGATACCCGGGTTTGCGCACAGCAGATGATGCTCCGGTCGTACGTTTCATCCAGACACTTCTGGATGATGCCCAGACGCCAGGAAAAATCAGTTTTGGTTCAGAGGCGGGGTTGTTCGGTGAGCAGGTGGGCGTACCTTGTGTAGTCTGTGGTCCCGGAAGCATTCTGCAGGCTCATCGACCGGATGAGTACGTAGATGTTGGGCAATTGGTTCATTGCTGGGATTTTCTGGGCCGACTGATTAGTCATCTTCAAACAGAGCGCTTGCCTGTTTAATGAGGCATTTACCGAAAGGGAGGACATTATGAAAACCATATACAGCGAAAAGCACCGACTGCGGGATGCGAAAACCGAGCTTTACGGGGGTGAACTGGTTAAACCTTTCGAGCGACCCTCACGGGCCGATATGGTGATCAAGGCGGTACGTCAGTCCAATCTTGGGGAGATCAAAGAGCCCGCGTCATATACGCTGGACCCGGTACTGGCAGTGCACGACGCTGATTTTGTTTCTTTCCTGGAGGCTGCCTGGGATGAATGGCGCCAGGTTGGGTACGCGGGCGAGGCGATGGCGACTGTCTGGCCGGCCCGGCGCATGCAGTGTCGAGTGCCGCGTTTTATCGAGGGCAAGATCGGGTATTACGCGATGGCCGCAGAGACCACCATCACCGAGGGCACCTGGCCTGCGGCGCTGGCCTCCAAGGATGTCGCGCTGACTGGGGCGCAGGGCCTGCTGGCGGGTGAGCACGGCGTGTTTTCACTGTGCCGGCCTCCTGGCCATCACGCCGCACGGGATATGTTTGGCGGCTATTGTTTCCTGAACAATGCGGCTATCGGGGCCCAGTATTTACGCGATAACGGTGCTGAGCGCGTCGCTATACTGGACGTAGATTTTCATCATGGTAATGGCACCCAGGACATTTTCTACGAGCGCGATGACGTACTTTTCTGTTCATTGCACGGCGATCCCGAAGATGCTTTCCCGCATTTTCTCGGTTACGCAGATGAGACGGGGTTGGGCGCCGGTATGGGCTACAACCGTAACTATCCGATGCCGCCAGGCACACCATTCTCGAAATGGGGCGAATCACTATCCAATGCACTTGAGCACATCGATGGGTTTGCACCACAGTACCTGGTGGTATCTCTTGGAGTGGATACTTTTGAAAACGATCCGATCAGTTTCTTTAAGTTGACAACTCCCGATTACCTGACAATGGGCGAGATGATTGGTGCTCTGGAGATACCGACGCTGTTTGTGCTCGAGGGTGGTTATGATATCGACGAAGTCGGCATCAACGCGGTCAATGTGCTAAAGGGTTACGAGAGTTGATCAGAGGGTCTGCAGGTTAAGTTCGGCGATAGATCATGAGTCAGATTCAGTTGATAAGCTCAGCGGTATGCCCATTTGCCCAACGTAGTCGTATCGTCCTGGTAGAAAAGCGAATGGATTTCGAATTGATAGAGATTGACCTCCAGCAGAAGCCCAAGTGGTTTGAGAAGATTTCCCCATATAGCAAGGTTCCGGTTTTACTGCATGGTGATGCTGTGATCTATGAGTCATCGGTGATCAATGAATACCTGGATGAAATTACGTCAAGCCATAGCTTGCTTCCGCCCTCTCCTTTAGAGCGCGCTGGCGCACGTATATGGATCGATATTGATAACACTAAGATCACACCCATCTTCTACAAGGTCTTGCTGTGTCAAGATGAAATAGTACAAGAGCAGCTAAAAAAGCAGATGATAGAGAATTTGCATTTTCTCGAGCACGAGGGTTTTTCGAATACTGATAGCGGACCATTCTGGTTTGGACGATCGTTGTCTCTGGTGGACATCGCGCTGTATCCGCATTTTGAGCGCTTTGAGGTCCTGGCTCATTATCGGGGTCTCGAGTTACCAACTGATTGCAAAAAGATACGTACATGGCTTAATGTGATGAAAAAGTTGCCGAGTGTTCGCCAGACAGCAAATGACGATGCCTATCATATCGCGGCCTACGAAACGTATGCATATGGCACTGCATCAGGAACAACGGCGAAAGATATGCAGATGGCCTGACGCATCGTTGCATGCACTCTGTCTAAAACCAAGCAGATATCTGATAAACCCTATATGAGCTAACTCAGACGACGAAAGGAATTCCTATGACAATTGCAAGTACGAAATACGATACCAAGTCGATCTGGCGAAAAGATCGCGATCACAACATTCATCCGTGGACCGATTTCGCCTCTTTCAAGGATGAAGGCTCTATGGTGATGTCCCATTCGGATGGAGCTTACGTATTCGATTCTGACGGTAATCGCTATATAGATGGTATTGGCGGCTTGTGGTGCGTCAACATTGGTTATGGCAATGAGGAGATGGCGCAGGCAATTGCCGACCAGGTACGCCAGATTCCCTACTACTCGACTTTTAATCACCTGACCACGCCGCCTGCGGCCACACTGGCAGCGAAGCTTGCCGAGTTGACGCCGGGATCCTTAAACCATGTTTTTCTGGGTACCGGCGGATCGATGGCGAATGATTCGGCGGTACGCATCATTCATTTTTATTTCAATCGCCTTGGCCAGACCAGCAAGAAAAAAATTATTGCCAGAACCGATGGTTATCATGGCAGCACCTATCTTGCGATGTCGATGACGGGCGTTACCTTCGATCACCAGGGTTTCGATCTGGCGCCGGACCTGGTGCACCACATTCCCTCACCCAATACCTATCGCCGCCCCGATGGCATGAGCGAAGAGGAATTCTGCACTGAAAAGGTAGCGGATCTGGAGAACAAGATCGTCGAACTGGGACCGGAGAATGTCGCCTGTTTTATTGCCGAGCCGATCATGGGCGCAGGTGGCGTGATTGTGCCACCGGCGGGTTATCACCGGCGTACCCGCGAGGTTTGTGACAAGTACGATGTGCTTTATATATCCGATGAGGTGGTAACTGGGTTTGGACGGCTTGGCCATTTCTTTGCTTCCGAGGCGGTTTTTGATCTGGTACCAGATGTGATTACTTGTGCCAAAGGCATCTCCTCTGGCTACCTGCCACTGTCAGCGACGATCCTCTCTGAGAAAATCTATGACGTCATCAGTGTGCCTCAGGCCGAAGGCGCGATGTTCACACACGGCTTTACCTATTCGGGTCACCCAGTGGTCTGTGCTGCTGGGGCCAAGAATATCGAGATCATGGAGCGTGAGAATATCTGCGGGCACGTTCGTGAATGGGGTCCTTACTTTGAATCCCAACTACAGGGTCTGCGTGATTATCCGATTGTGGGTGATGTACGTGGTAGTCACTTCATGATGTGTATCGAGAACGTAGCGGATAAAAAAACCAAGGCCTTGCTGCCAGACGAGGTAGGCATTGGCGGTCGTATTGCACGCCATTGCCAGGAGCGGGGTTTGATCGTGCGACCGATTGCGCATCTCAATGTCATGTCACCTCCGCTGATTCTGGATCGCGAGCAGATCGATACGATGGTGGGCATTCTGCACGAGAGCATCCAGGCAACCATGGACGAGCTGGTTCGTGAAAATCTCTGGAGCGGCTGACTGCCTCTGGCACGGGCAGCTATCATCCTGAGTAAAAGCAACAACTGCACGGCACTATCATGAGAGAAGTCGTTATTTCTGCCACGCAAATGGCCTGCAGTTGGGACACCGATGCCAATGTGGATCGTGCTGAGACGCTGGTGCGCAAAGCCGCCAGTCAGGGGGCAAACGTTGTCCTGATACAGGAACTGTTTCAAACCCCGTATTTCTGTGCCGAGCAGAAGCACGAGTACCGGGATCTCGCCCAGCCGCTGGAAGGCCATCCGGTAATCGCCCGCATGCAAGATCTTGCCCGTGAGCTGCAGGTGGTTATGCCGGTCAGTTTTTTTGAAAAGGCAAACACGGCGTTATTCAACACAGTGGCTATCGTAGATGCCGATGGCTCGGTGCTTGGCAAGTACCGCAAGAGCCACATTCCGGATGCCATTGGCTACCAGGAGAAGTTCTATTTCAGCCCGGGTGATACAGGATTTCGGGTTTGGCACACGGCTGCAGGCTGCATTGGTGTCGGCATTTGCTGGGATCAGTGGTTTCCCGAAGCGGCACGTGCCATGACCCTGATGGGTGCCGAGATCCTGCTCTACCCCACCGCTATCGGCTGCGAGCCGCGGGCGCCAAAGATTAACTCACGCGCCCACTGGACCCGTGTCATGCAGGGGCATGCTGCAGCCAATCTGGTCGCACTCGCTGCCAGTAACCGTATTGGCAAAGAGATCTGGGATGAAGACACCATGAATTTTTACGGGGGTTCTTTTATTGCCGGGCCTGAAGGCGAGATCTGTGCTCAGGCCAGTGAAGATCGCGAAGAAGTTATCACAGCCCGTTTTGATCTCGACGTGTTGCGTTCACAGCGTCTGGAGTGGGGGATTTTTCGTGATCGGCGTCCCGATCTTTATCAATCTCTGGGCACGCTCGATGGCGCACTCTGAATCGCGGGCTAATTTTCTATCAATGATCCGGCTGACGAGCGGACTGTAACCCAATAGACAGCGGGCCTAAGGCTATATGGATTTCAGTATTCAACTGTCAGCGGACTATCCGGACAAAAATTACGGCGGCGACAAGGTCTATCAGGACATGCTCGACCAGGCGATCCTGGCAGATCAGTACGGTTTCGATGCGGTGTCGATCACTGAACATCACCTCATCAATTGCCTGATGATGCCAGCACCATTGCAGTTCGCTGTCAAGATTGCAGCGCACACTCAGAACATCAAGATCATGACGTCGGTGGCCGTGTTGCCGCTGCACGATATGCGCGTCTACGCCGGAGAAGTGGTAGTTGCCGATATATTCACCGAAGGCCGATTGTTACTGGGCGTGGGCCGAGGCGCTTTTCGTTACGAGATGGAACGCCTGGGTGTACCGATGGAAGAGACCAGGGCACGGTTTGATGAGTCGCTCGAGGTGCTGCTTGCTCTATTGGCTGAAGAAGAGGTCAACTGGGATGGCGAGTATTATCATTTTGAGTCGCTCACCATCATGCCGCGCCCGGTTCGCCCGGGCGGCCCTCCGATTGTGATTGCGGTGATGAACCCGGAGGGCATATACCACTGTACCCGACGCGGTTTTCATATCCAGACCACCCCACTTTCAGGTAACCACCAGTTGCTGGTGGATCAGGTGGCTGCATTCAAGCGGGCCAAGGCTGAGATGGGTGCGAAGGGGCAAGGTCTCTCCCTCAGTCTATCGCGAGTCGGGTTTCTGGCCAGCAGCGAGGTTGAAAAACAGGAGCGAATCCGCGAAGCCTATGACTATTACAGTCGCTTCGATAATGTCTATACGGGCCCGGGCCTGGTCGATGCCGGAATGATCCGCCCGTTACCGCGCAAACAAAGCATGGAAGAGCTGGCCGAGAGCTTATTGATATGTACCCGCCAGGAGATGATCGACAAGCTCGCACCCTATGCCGAACTGGGTATCGATCGGTTGATTCTGAGCCCCAATTTTGGTTCGGACCCGCAACTGACCCGTGACGCCTTGCAGCATTTTGCACAAGATGTCATGCCGTTCTTTACCGGTTCCAGTTCGGCCCGGACCGCTGCAACCTTCTAAAGTGTTATTTTTATTCAAGGAGAACTGAAATGCCCATGATCCAAGTACAGATGTTTTCGGGCCGCACCCCCGAACAAAAACGAAACCTAGTGCGCGCCTTGACTGATGCTTTTGTGCAAACCGCCGGTAGCACGGTCGATGCCGTCGATGTGATACTTACTGATGTCGAGAAAAGCGACTGGGCCCAGGGAGGCGAACTCTTTTCTGACAAGGCATTGGGTGGTTAGCGATCAGATGATCGGCCGGCTGGAAACCAGACATATGCCCGGCGCACCCGACACGATGCGCGATGTCGTGGGCGAGATGGGGGTTGTTTCCGGAAGTCCTGTGGCGGTTTAGCATCTTCTACGCATAATACTGGTAGAGAATCTGAACAGTGAGCACAAAAGTAATGCAAGACAAAGTGGTAAGTGTCAACGGCCGTAACTACGCTTGGCCACAAAATCCACTCGTGGTGGTGTGTATTGATGGTTCCGAACCGGGCGGTGATGGCTCAGATGGCGGCGGTTATATAGAACGTGCCATTGATGCGGGCGAGATGCCCTTTATGGCATCGGTGCGCGACCAAGCGACTTTTGGCTATGCGAGCTGCGTAGTGCCGAGTTTCACCAACCCCAACAATCTGTCTATCGTGACAGGCGCACTTCCAGCGGTACACGGCATATGCGGAAACTTTTACTACGACTCCCAGAATGATACCGAAGTCATGATGAATGACCCTGCGCTACTGCGGGTGCCTACCATCCTGGCAGAATTCAACCAGACAGGTGCAACGGTGGCTGTGATCACCGCGAAAGACAAGCTTTGCCGGCTGCTCGGTGTCGGACTCGACATTAGCGCCGACAGTGCAGTCTGTTTTTCGTCTGAACATGCAGACCAGGTGACGCTCGCCGAGCATGGCATCGAGAACATTGTGGATCGCGTGGGTATGCCGCTGCCGGATGTTTACAGCGCCGAGTTATCTGAATTTGTATTTGCAGCCGGTGTGGTGCTGATGGAATCCATGCGCTCAGACATCATGTATCTGTCCACCACCGACTACATTCAACACAAACATGCGCCGGGGGCACCGGTGGCCAATGCGTTCTACGCGATGATGGACCGTTATCTGGCAAAGCTTGATGGTATGGGTGCAATCATTGCCGTGACAGCGGATCATGGCATGAAGTCGAAACATGACGCGGCAGGGGAGCCCAATGTAATTTACCTCGAACCCCTGTTACAGCGGGCCGGATATAGCGGCTCCAGGGTTATTCTCCCCATTACCGACCCCTATGTGGTCCACCACGGTGCACTGGGTGGTTTCGCTACAGTGTATCTGGCGCCAGAAGTAGATCGATCCAGAGTGCTGGCCGCGTTGAAAGAACAGGCCGGTATCGAAACTGTGCTTACGCAAGAGGCTGCATGCGCAGAATTCGGGTTGCCAGCTGATCGTATTGGCGACCTCGTGGTGATCAGCACCCGTGACCATGTTCTGGGCAGTGCCCCCAAAAAACACGACCTGTCAGGGCTCAACGAGCCGCTGCGCTCACATGGCGGACTCTCAGAGCAGCGAGTTCCGTTTATCATCAATCGCCGGCTTGATATTGAAGGCGAAGATTGTCGAAACTTCGATATCTTCAGCCATGCCTTGAATCATGCTCAGGAGATACGATCATGACCAGTATTACCGGGCAGGGGCCTGCGCTGTTTTTGATCCATGGCATCGGCGCGTCGCGCCAGACCTGGCATAAGGCTCTGCCATCGCTGGCTGAACATTTCACAGTAGTGACTTACGATCTGCGTGGTCATGGCGAGTCGCCTTTGCCAGATGGCGAATTTGTGTTGGATGATCTGGTTGAGGATCTGGAGAAGGTACGCCAGCGAAGTGGTTTTGAGCAGGCCCATTTTGCCGGTCATTCTCTGGGCGGGATGATCGGCCCGGCCTACGCGCTCAAGTACCCGCAGCATGTACTTTCGGTTGGACTATTATCGACTGCTGCTTTTCGCACCGAAGACGATAGCGCCAAGGTTGGGGCAGTGGTCAGCGCTATGGAAAAAGATGGTATTGCCCATGTGCTGCCAACATTGACCCACCGTTGGTTTACCGATGAATTCATTGCGGCCCATCCAGATGTGGTTGAACAGCGGCTGCAACAGGTTATCAATACTGACCCTGATGTTTTCCTGAATGTGTTTCGAATTTACGCCACCACGGAGATGTCACCCTGGATTGACAAAGTCACCGCGCCTTGTCTGGTTCTTACGGGAGAGAACGACGGTGGCTGTAACCCGCGGTTGAACCATCAGATCGATGCAGCATTGGCTGATTCTAAACTTGTGATTTTGCCCGGCTACAAGCATTCACTTCTACTGGAGGCGGGAGCCATGGTCGCCGATCACGTGATCCAGTTTATTCAGTCACTCGATGCGCACAACAATCTTGCTGTTGGGCCCTGATTCGCGAACCGCGATTTTAGTTGCCGGCATTAGTATGCTAGCAGCAGGTTGCTGATGCAAAATCAATTGGGTATCAATCTTTGGATTATGAGCTCAGCGAGGACAAGCCAATGAATCAATCCGAAATCGACAACCAGAAGCACTGGCAGGCGGTCTATCGCGATAGGTCTGCGAGCGAGGTCAGCTGGTATCAGACAGAACCTGCCTTATCTTTGTCGCTTATCGAGGCGACCGGGATAGCGCGTGACGCGAACATCCTGGACGTAGGAGGCGGCGCGAGCGTGTTGGTGGATCGCTTGTTGACCCAAGGATTTGGGGACATCGAGGTGTTGGACATTTCAGGCCATGCCTTGGCGGTCGCACAGGAACGCCTGGGCGAGAAGGTGGATCAGGTCCGATGGCACGTCGGTGATATAACGCAGTTTCAGCCTGAGCGACAGGTCGATCTATGGCATGACCGGGCCGTGTTTCACTTTTTGACAAAGAGCGCGCAGCGCCAGGCTTATTGCCAGGCGCTGGAAAAAAGTCTGCGACCGGGGGGACACTTAATCATCGGAACGTTTGCTGTCGATGGCCCAACGCGGTGTAGCGGTCTGGATATCGTGCAATACGATGTGCCAGCGTTGCTTGATGTGCTTGGCCCACTATTTATCCTGCGCGAAGAGCGCCGGGAGACGCATCTAACGCCTGGCAACAAGACACAGAACTTCGCCTGGTTTCGTCTGCAGCGCTCAAGCGATTAAAGCAATCTGCTGACACATTTTCGGAATACAGGGTCTTTGGGGCTGGATCGTAAACTAGCGCTGCGAGATTCTTAAGTTGTCTTTCTGAGGTAGGCAGCAGCCTGGATTGCAGCCTCTCGACCGCTTTCCAATCCACCATTGACCGTGCTGGCCTGTACTGCGTGGGTTGCTTCGCCTGAAAAAAAGAGTTTTTCAGCAAGAGTTCTACCAAGGATTGCGCGAGCGGCAGACCTGCCCGGCCTGACGGCAGAGTATGCGCCATCGAATAACGGAGTTTTCCCACAAGCTGTGGCAAAGCCTTTTACAAATCTCTTTTCTATGTCATTGCCCAGCATGCTTTTGAGCCCGTCCAGTCCATAGTTAACAACCGTCTCCATGGGCTCTCGCTCTAATGCTTTGGCCTGGCTGCCCCCGACATAGCCGTAAGTCAGATTCGAATGGTGGGTATTGGTGAGATACCCCACGCCAGTTTCATCGGTTTGTTGCTGATAGATATAAGTATCTGGGCCAAAGCCAAAAATATCTTCACTGAACAACAGTCCGATGTAGTTCATGACCGCCATATCGATATCGTTAATTGCTTCGAGTTTCTCGACCGGCAGGGCGGGGGTGAACTTAATGCGTTCGGCCGCGAGAACACCTACCGATACCGTCAATATCGCGGCGCGGGCTATTATTGTTCCGGCTGAGGTTGTTACCTTGATACGGTCACCGCTCCAGTCAATCTCTAAAGCGGCCATCCGTAGTTTGACGGGTATATCCCGGCCATAGTGGGCTACGACTGAGCCATAGCCCTCGGCGCAGAACCAGCTTGTCGCATCTAGACTGTTCCACCAGCTTTTGGGCGACCAGTCTTTAGAGTCCTGTGCCATGTCCCACACGCCATACTCTGAGGCAACGGTATATCCCCAGGGGCGTTCAAAAAAATCTGCTTCCAGGGCGGTGCGGGCATTGTCTTCGGGTCCCGTTGCCGGGCTCAGCGCAGAACTTCTGATTCTGCTATTAAACAGTGCATCGGTTTTGCGAAGGTCGGTCAGCTCCTGCTCGGTGGCTTTACGGTCGCCCACAAAATATTGTTGCCGGCCATGGTCCCGATAGACGTCAAAGTCATTGCTTTGCGCATGGAAGATCAACGGGTTCGTCGGTGAAGCTCTCATCCAGTGAGCATGAGTATCAAAAGGAATGTTGAATAGAGAACGATTCGTATGGACACGACCCCCAATACGGTCATTGGCCTCAATCAGGATGAAACTCACACCTTGTTCTGTTAGTGTTTTCGCCGCTTCCAGACCCGCAATCCCGGCGCCGATGATCACCACATCTGGATTAGTGGGTGTATTGCCGATTGCGAGCCGCGGCGCCAATGCTGATGCTGCGATTCCTTTTAATAGAAGACGGCGTTGTTGCCGAGATTTCCTAGCCATGATCAAGATACCTCTCCATATTTCATGGGGTTCCAGGGCTGCGCCCAGAGCCACTGCGGACACACTTGATTCGGAAATCTCAGTAAGCAAACGGACTGGTGCTACTGAAGCGTGCCCCTGTTTTTTCGACGATTCCGGATACCCAATAGCACTGCAATCAACAAGAAACCTGCCGAACACGCCAATAGGATTGCGCCTAACTGGACGTAAGAATACCTTTTTCGGTTTTGTGATTCAGCGATCTTCTCGTAACTGATGGAGAACGGAGCGACGACCCAGTTCTTCGGCACCTCCTGTTCTAATCTAAATACCACCATTGGTTGGCCATTGCCAATATCAGATCGTCGAACCCACACGTCCACATGAAATGACAGTTGTTCATAGATTTTGGTGTAGCCGGGCCAATTACTCGGATATCGAAATTCTTCTTCGCCCCCTTTAAGGGTGAAGTGAATCGAGTTCATCGGTTTCATGAATCCGGTCTGCACACCCGACAAGTCATCCATAATGAATAGCTTGTCAACGGTACCGCTAAATTTGTGTAGCGCTTCTTTGGCTGGAACATTTGACCCGAAATTGTAAAAGAGTAACACAGCTCCGACTACTCCACTGGCAAGCGAAACAGCAAAGTATGGCCATACCGAGTGTCGCTCATTCACCGCTGTCATACGCATCTCATGTTGTCGTTAGTTCAACTTAGTCAAGCGTCACGAATCAGAAAGAACCGATTGTATTGCCCTCTACATGTTTGCTGGCTTTGCTGTGTACGCCTTCGAAAATCGACATCAATTCCTCACCCTTGTAATAATAGGACTCACACGGCGTTTTGCCCCAACCCGGAACATGCCAGCAAACAGCGCCTTCATCCGACACGCTCCATGTGCCGGTTCCGCGCACCCCATTCCAGATTTTCATGAGCGTCGAATCAGGCGAATAATAAAGGCCACGGCCCAGCCCCCAGATAACCGTTTGCCCGGAGAGTAAATCAGTGGTCTGTTCTTTTGTTAACAGCTTATTGGTGAAATCCTCACTCAGCCCTAGCACGAATTTTTCAGGTGATTCCAACCCTGCTGCCGAATTAACAAGCGTATTGCCTTCTTGTAGTTCAGGGGCGAGCAACGTTTCTTCATTGAAGACGATGCTCACAACATCATCATTGTGATAAAAAGCCTGGCAAGGCACTTCATTCCACGACCACACGTGCCAACACAGAACCCCGTTATCATCGGTTGACCATGTGCCTTTGCCATATTGTCCTTTCCACAGGAGTAGAAGAGTTCCCGTTTCCGAATGAAACACACGGCCTTCACTCCAGACCTGCGTCTTCTCTGATATATAAGCGTACAGTTCGCCCCGAGTGAATGGCCTGGCATCGTCGGCCAGTGTATCACCCAGAATTTTGTAACTCGTCATCGTGACGCTGACCATCGCGATTATTGCGAGCATCTTGATATTGAAGAATACCGGGGGAAACAAACACCTGAATATTGTCCATACACGCATGGCTTTATTGATCCGCCTTATGCGCATGGGGCAAGCCATAGTCTTCGGGTGGCCACTGGGCACAGCGACCTTCACCATCTCCGGTGATGAAGCCGCCAGCGCCACCATCCGGCCCTCCCCAACGGTCCGACTGGCCATTGTCACGATAGTTGTAAAACAAGTACTCTGTTTCGAGGTCGTAGCCGTGCGCGATGGCGCTTTCGGTCAGATTGCCATTTTCGTCAAGCCACCCAACCCCGTTCGCGTCAAGGAAGTAATCATCAGCCATAACGCCATGAAGCATCCGGTTGCATTTGTCACCCAGCCCGAAGTCTTTGTTGGCTAGAGTTCGGCCCAGCCGGGCGTTGCAATCAGGACGGATCAGGTTTTTGCCGTGAAAAGATGATTCCATGAATGGGGATCCATCCCACTCGATAAGATGCCCGTTTTTATCAGCGGCAAAATGCCCCCCGGCAGAGTGATACATAAACCACCAACCCTCAGCATTTTCTCTGGCGACTGTTCGAAGATAGGTTCTGTACCAGTCTACGGAATAGCCATACTCGGTCCAGGGCCAATTCTCCACACCGGTTAATGTCTGGCAATCGTAATCGTCTTTCGCACAGTGGCCGCCGCGGCCACTGTGATTGTAATAGGCCCAGCAAATGGTCGACTGGCCCAGATCAGAGTTGTCATAGCGATGCTGGAGATCGTACAGATGCGCATGGAGTGACACGTAGCGGGTACTGTCCAATAGTTCCTGTGAGGGTTTCAGAGTTAGCAGACCTTTAGTGGAATCAATAATAAGGGTCATCTCACCGTTGACCATAGGATCCCCATTGGGCATCCAACCCGGCTCATAGCTATTAGGTGCGCCACAGACATTAAAGGTGTACACCTGTTGTCCGGCTTTACTGACTGTGCCAAAGGCGCAACAGAAACCAACGACCACAGTCGCATAAACCAAAATAGGCGTTTTTTGCTTCATAAGGCATCCCAAAATATAAATCAGTCCAATTACAGGGCTTTGAAAGCTGTGAAGATTCTCAACGGTAGCTGTTTTTTGCTTGCTCAATCCCAAGACAGGTCGAGATTTTCATAAGATCTTTCTAAGTACCTGTTGTTATACCGATGACGCCAGGGCGATTTGTTCACGACGAAACGGCATATCTGGGTCGACTGGTGCGGCATCGAGCTCGCGGGCCACGCGATGGCCTTCGTAGATGGCTGTTGCGATGGTCGATGGGTTGCTACAGTCTCCTATTGCGGAGACTGACCTGATGCCAGCCGAGGTGAGTTTTTCGGGATTTTCCATTAACGCCAGGTAGAGCTGGTTGTCTGGCCGCCGCGACGTCACCATGACCACTGACCCCGCCGGCAGCGTTCGCGGACGGTTCGTGTAAACACAGGCACAGTCCACTTGGTCAGCATGGATTTGTACGATAGTGTGTGCCGTGGCGACTTCAATACCCAGTTCCAGTACCCGGGCCTGGATGCGATGCTGCTCCAGAGTATTCTCTGTCCAGGATGATACCTTCGACACTGTTGTCACCAGCGTAACAGCATGACCTTCACCTTGCAGCTTTTCAGCAACGAGCGCGCCCAGGTAGAAATTGTCATCATCAAATACCAGCACCGGGTCAGCAATGGTTGCCCCGGCATAGATGTGTTCCGGCGTCAGCACGTGGGCCTGATCGGATCCTCGGATTGGCTGCCAGTTGCTGACGCCGACACCATCGGCACGCCAGCGCGCACCGGTCGCAACCACCACGTGACCAAATCCGTATTCAAGGACGTCCTCCGTGCTGAGGTGACTGTCGAGAAATACCTCTACATTGGCCATCTCCTGAATCCGCCCGACGCGCCAATCGCGAGCTCGTGCCCAGGCGCTCAGGCCGGGCAGGCGACTCTCTTGTGTCACTCTGCCACCCGGCTTCCCCCCTGCCTCGGCAAGCGTCACAGCGTACCCCCGTTGACCAAGCGCCCGTGTTGCCTCAAGACCCGCCGGCCCAGCACCGATCACCAGCACTGTGGCATCTGAACCTTTTGGCGCGATCCGTTCCGGATGCCAACCCCGGCGCCACTCCTCACCCACGCTCGGATTCTGTGTGCAGCGCATCGGTGTGAAAGTATGTTGCCCTGAAACACAAATGTTACAGCCGATACACTCGCGGATTTCATCAAGACGCCCCTGCTCAATCTTCTCGGGCAGGAACGGATCGGCAATCGACGGCCGCGCCGCGCCGATCATGTCCAGCACGCCGCGCCGAATCTGGCTGACCATGGTATCGGGCGAGGTGAACCGACCGACCCCCACTACGGGTTTCGAAGTGATCTGCTTGACGAATGCGACATAGCGTTCCTGCCAACCCTCCTCGCCAAAACGCGAGCTAACCGAATCATTCTCCCAATCGCTGAGGTTGACGTCCCACAAGTCCGGGAGCTCAGCCAGCAGCTCAACGATTTCTCGGCCCTCACCCTCACAACTGATACCCTCGGATCCTTGTAACTCATCGACCGCCAAGCGGATCGCGACAGCGCACCGATCCCCGACCACATCCTTGGTTTCTTCAAGTACCTCACGAAGCAACCGGGCCCGGTTCTCCAGGCATCCACCATATTCGTCGCTGCGAAAATTACGGCGGCGCGACAGAAAATGCATTAATAAGGTCGAGTCGTGACCTGCATAGACGTAAATGATGTCCGCGTCAGCCTGTTTCGCCCTGAGCGCGGCATTGCGGTGCCAGCGGCGGAATTCTTGTATATCCCGCTTACTCATGCCGCGCGTCTGGCTTGGAGTGCCTATGATGCTAGATTGGTCAGATGGGCCGATGGGCGTCATCCGGGTAAACAAGTTCTGGGTACCCACACCGTTGTGAGCAAGTTGCACACCGGCCAACGCGCCATGACGGTGAACCGCGTCGACCATCAGCCCCAAACACTTGGCGTCGTGGTCGTCCCATAGCCGCGCTTGCGGTTCGGGCGAATAGTCCGACGACGGGTGAATCATGCACTCCTCTGTGCACACCACGGCCCAGCCACCTTCCGCCTTCATCTCCCGCATCTTGGCGTGCGACTGCGGCCAGTTGAACCCCATACCACAACAATGCGGCACTTGATAAAAACGGTTCTTCGCAGTAACCGGGCCGATCTGAACCGGCTCAAACAACACATCGAATCTAGGGTCTCGGGTCATATCCTAATATCCAGCAGCAGAAACTGTGCGCCCTGGGCTGCGGCGAAAAAAAAAGCCGCGGCGATTAGGTCACCGCGGCTTTCCCTAGACAATCGTGATCTGAGCTAGAAACCGGCCTTGATCTGCTCGAATTCTTGATTCATGGCAGTTTCAAACTCCTGTGACTGTGGAACCTGGAACTTACCGGCATCGAGAATCACCGACGGGTCGCGGGTCAATCCCAGTTCAGCCAGCTGCTCGTCAGTAAATTGGTCGAACGACTTAACGTTGGAGTGACCGTAGCCATTCACTTCGATAAGCCATTTGCCAGTCTCGACGCTGATCATTGCGTCGATGATGTCATGCGCCTTATCGGGGTGCGGAGCATCTTTATGCATCATGGCACCACAGACCCAAGTGAGGGCGCCTTCTTTGGGCGCTGCAAATGCCACCGGAACACCCTGTGCTTTGAGTGCTACAGGCGAGCTGTTCCAGGTCATCGCTGCCACCAGTTCACCGGATGCGAGTGCTTGCTCAAGGGTCGTCATGTCGTCCGTGTACATGCGGATGAGCGGGCGCTGTTTGCGCATCAGAGCTGCGACTTTCGCGATGTTCTCTTTGGTGGCGATTTCATTGAAGTCGACTCCGGCATAGATAGCCCCACACCACCAAGAGTCACCAGCCGCGCCGATCATCGCCAGGCGCCCTTTGTATCGCTCGTCCCACAGCAGACCCCATGATTCTTCCTGACCTTGCCAATCGACTAAATCGGGCCGGTAAGTGATCGAGGTCTGCCCCCAATCGAACGGCACCATATAGGGTTTACCATCGGCCACGTTGCCGTCCAGGTTCCAGAGGCTCGGCATAACGTCACCCCAGTTTGACAACTTGTCGGTGTCTACCGTGCGGAACAGACCGGTGGCCACCCAGCGCGGGATCGCTTGGTTACATGGGTGTGCGACATCAACAACATAACCCGCCCGCATTTTGGTCAGCCCTTCTTCGGAGCCACCAAAAGCGGCGAAGTTGGGTGGCTCGCCGTACTTGGCGATGTAGGGGCCGAACATTTCTGGTACGTCATAGCCACCCCATGTGAAGTAAGTTGCCTGATCTGCAGCTGCCGCGGCCGCAGTTCTAGGCAGCATCGGAGTCATCACTAGGCTGACGCCGGCCGCACTGAGAACCTGGTTGAACTTTCGTCGTGACATCTGTCCGGATTGGATCTTGTCGGTGAATTCGTTAATACAGAGATCGGATTTCTTTTTCATGGCTTGGATATCCTCCTTTAGGGGTCCACGTTGACACACTCGCAACGACATCATACTATCTGATCAGTCAGTTAGTTTCAACACCGGAAATAGAAAACGGTTTTACCCGCTTTTTAAGCAGAATTGGGCCGGCGAGGCAATATGCGAGCAACACAATCAGTGCCCGACAAACGCCGATTAAGAGGGGAAAAAACCAAGCAGGCGATTCTGAAAGCAGCCATTTCCTGCGTCGCACGCGCTGGATTGCGCGATGCAACCCTTGAGCGGGTGGCGCAAAGAGCCAAGGTCTCCAAGGCGCTGGTGACTTTTCACTTCAAGTCGAAAACCGGTCTGCTCATCGCCGTGCTAGATCATCAGGAGAGCATTTTCGAAAAGGGCTGGGACGAAATCCTGGCCAGCAAAGATATCTCCACCAGTGAGAAATTGCTCAAAGCACTTGAGTACGATGTAGGTTTTGCGAGTGAACATCGTGACTTCGTAGTGGTCTGGCATGCCTACTGGGGGGAGCCCAAGACCAGTTCTCTTTACCGCAAATCGATTCACCCCAGAGATGAGCGGTACGAGCGCAATGTCGCCGAGTTGCTGAATACCCTGGTCAAAGAGGGTAGATACCGTGATATCGATGTGCCCGCAGTGGAGAGAGGTATTAACGCGATGGTCTTTGGGATATGGCGCGACTCTCATTTAAGTCACAGCCGTGATGATTACAAGAACGGCAGACAGGCAGTATGGGTCTACCTACACAAGCTTTTTCCGAAACATTATTAACGCGGCAGTGACTGCAAAAAAATTAATAATAGTTGGTCTCAACGTACACCTGGAATACGCAATAGTTATTCCAGCTATGTTCATTCGCGTGCTATGGGGTGTAACGGCCCAGCCTTGGACCTCATCAACCCACTGGAACTGGAGCGCGGGTGATTAAAGCCACAACAGAAAACGCCACGCCCGTGATGAGGTCGTCGAGCTGGCGCGGACGGTTGCATGCCTTGTATTTGCGTAGCGACACGCTGAAAGGCTTTACACTTCTCTCACCTACACTGCTCGTGATGGGCTTAACTATGTGCATCCCGTTCGGGATCATGGTAGTGATGAGCTTCTGGACACAAATTGGCTTCGAATTCGACACCGCGTTTTCGCTGGTCAACTACGTGGAAGCTGTCGAGAAGCCAATGTACCGAGCCTTGCTGCTACGATCACTGACCATTTCTGCAATTTGTACTGTCGTCACGGTGCTGGTGTCTTACCCAATGGCGTACTACGTGGCTTTTCATGTGCGCAAGCACAAGATGGTTTGGATTATCCTGATGACGGTACCGTTCTTTTCCAGTTATCTGTTACGGGTTTTTGCATGGAAGGTGATCCTGGGCTATAACGGTGTCATCAACTCGGGCCTTAAAGGGCTGGGCCTCATCGAGCAACCCTTGGCATTCCTACTCTACAGTCCCACAGCCGTAGTCATTACACTGGCGCATGCCTGGGCGGCCTTCGCAATTCTGCCAATCTATATCTCGCTGGAAAAGATAGATCGCTCCCTGATTGAAGCAGCTACCGATTTAGGCGATAGCCCCGTCAAACGTTTCCTAGGCATCACACTGCCATTATCAATGCCCGGCGTAATCGCCGCCTCACTGATGATATTTATCCCCACGGTTGGAGACTACGTGACCCCAGCCCTCGTCGGTGGTCCCGATGGAATTATGATTGCCAACCTTATTCAGGCTCAGTTCGGGCTGGTAAACAACTGGCCGATGGGTGCAGCCCTGGCATTTGACATGATGCTGGTCGTCGCAGTCATATCACTTCTCTACATTTGGTTGACTCGTAAAGTCACGGAGAATATCGCATGAACGAGGTTGCCTACATTGACCGCGCCAATCGACCGCTGTACTTTTATGCGATCCTCTATCTTGCCTTCCTTTACATTCCGGTGCTGTTCCTGCCGTTGTTCTCGTTCAATGACAACATCTACATTGCTTTTCCACTCAAGGGTTTTACCACCCAATGGTATGTGACTATGTTCAATGATCAACCAATGTGGGCGGCGCTTAACAATTCTCTCCGTGTTGCCTGCGTGAGTTCCGCAATCGCAACACTGCTTGGGCTCTTTGGTGCCAAGGCAGTGACTCGTTATCGGATTCCGGGTGTGAAGCCGATCATATTTGTAATTATGCTACCGATGGTGGTGCCGCTCATCATTATGGGCGTCGCGCTGCTGATTCTCGTTACCCGCCTGGGGTTTGATCTATCCTTGTACACCATCGCCATGGCCCACGTGCTGATCTCGGTGCCGTTCGCGATGGCAACCTTAATGTCTCGTTTCGAAGGATTCGACCCATCCATGGAGGAAGCGTCTTCAGATCTAGGCGCTAGCCCGTGGTCAACGTTTTGGAGAGTGACTTTGCCGATGGTCGCCCCTGGAATAGTCGCGAGTTTCTTGCTGTGTTTCACGATCTCTTTTGACGAATTTATTATGGCATTCTTCCTAGGAGGCACTGATCCCACGCTACCAATCTTTATCTGGGGACAGCTGCGCTTCCCACAGAGACTGCCAGGGGTGCTGGCACTCGGATCGCTAATTCTTATCATTTCCTTCGTGCTGGTGTTTTTCTCTCTGTGGCTACGACGCTGGGGAGTCGAAGACACCAAGTCAGGTATCTAATCTATGACCAACAATGATGCTTTTGTAAGCTTGGTTGACGTATCCAAACACTTCGGGTCAGTGGTGGCCGTCGATCACCTCAGTTTCACTATTGACAGTGGTGAATTCTTCTCACTGCTTGGGCCATCCGGTTGCGGCAAGACCACTGTTCTCAGAATGTTGGGTGGCTTCGAATCGCCGACCACGGGTGAGATCTATATAGACGACGCGCCGATGTCCGAAGTTCCGCCACATCACCGCCCGACCAATATGGTGTTTCAGAACTACGCCATTTTCCCGCACCTCAACGTCCGAGCGAACATTGCCTATGGACTGCGTTACGATAAGATTGAAAAGGCCGAGGTAGCGCGACGCGTCGAGGAGGCCCTGGAGATGGTCAAGCTACCAGGCTTTGGCGAACGTCGCTCCAACGAATTGTCGGGAGGCCAACGCCAGCGTGTGGCACTTGCGCGGGCTCTGATCAAAAGACCAAAGGTATTGTTGCTTGATGAACCTCTGGGGGCACTCGACAAAAAGCTTCGCGAAGAAATGCAACTGGAACTGCGAGCGCTGCAGGAGTCGGTCGGTATTACCTTCATTTTCGTGACCCACGACCAGGAAGAAGCGCTGACCTTGTCGAGTCGCATCGCCGTAATGGCGCGTGGCAAAGCACTGCAAGTCGCATCACCCAAAGATCTCTACAACCATCCGGTAAGCGTCGAGGTCGCCGACTTCATTGGGCAGATGAATTTTGTTGAGGCGCAGGTGATGGACGTGCATAACGGTAATGCGGTACTCGATGCCGCGGGATTGGGCAAGATTACTGCCCCAGCGAACTCAGACTTCGTCCGGAAGAGCGCAAATCTCATTGTCGCGGTCCGTCCCGAAAAGCTGGTTCTGTCCACCGAACGACGGTCGGATGGCCAAGCCGCTGTACAGGGCACTCTGAAGACCTCGGCCTATCTGGGTGATCGAAATCACTTTTATGTGTCCGTGGACGGCTGTGAGAAGCCGTTCGCCGTCGTGGCAGCAGAAGCCGAGGCGAGTGGAGAAAAACCGCTTGACCGCGAAAGCACCGTTTGGCTCTCGTGGGCCGAAAACGCACTGATACTGCTTCCCCATGATTGACCGCAACGGGGTAAGTGTGCCGACACTCCCTGGCCAACGCTACTATCAGGAATCTCAGAGCTTTGCGCGATAAACGCCATGACCTATTGTTCGAGCCAGTCCAGATTGGCCCGGTAACCGCAAAAAACCGCTTTTATCAGGTGCCGCACTGCACTGGTATGGGCTGGCTGCGCCCAAAGATGGCGGCAGCACTTCGAGGAATGAAGGCCGAAGGCGGCTGGGGCGTGGTCTGCACCGAATGGTGCTCTATCCACCCGGCCTCTGACGATCTACCCCATCCCAATGCGGCATTGTGGAATCAGGATCACATCACAGATCATGCCTTGATGACAGAAGCAGTACACAGCCATGGCGCACTTGCCGGTGTCGAGCTTTGGTTTGGAGGAGCCAGTTCAGCAAATCATTACACCCGTGAGACTGCGATCGATATGACCAGCATTCCTAATCTGGCGGGGCACCCTTATCAGACCCGGGCAATGGACAAATCCGACATCCGTGAATTGCGCCGCTGGCATCGTGAGGCCGCACTGCGCGCCAGGGAGGCGGACTTTGACATCGTGTATGTCTATGCTACCCATGGTTACCTGCTATCTCATTTTTTATCAGCCCAAACCAACCGTCGCAGCGATGAGTACGGTGGCTCGATGGAGAATCGCACGCGGCTGCTGCGTGAACTGATCGAAGAGACCAAGGATGCGGTAGGGGACCGGTGCGCGGTTGCCGTTCGCTACTCGGTGGGAGGCGATGATGGTGAATCGACGGCACTGACTCAGGAGCGCCGGGACCGGCTCGAGATGCTGGCAGAGCTGCCTGATCTTTGGGATATCAATATCAATAACTACTACCAGGAGATGGGTGTTTCACGATTTATCAAAGAAGCTTCTCTTGAGGAGCACATGTCCTTTGTGAAGTCGGTCACCACCAAGCCCGTTGTCACGGTAGGGCGCTTCACCTCTCCAGATACCATGGTCTCACAGGTGCGCCGTGGGATTGTGGATTTCATTGGTGCGGCCCGCCCTTCAATTGCAGATCCGTTTCTGCCAAAGAAGATAGAAGAAGGCCGTCCCGAAGATATTCGCGAATGCATCGGCTGCAATATCTGTTATACAGGCGATGGTGTGGGTACCCCGATTCGGTGCACCCAGAATCCGACCATGGGTGAGGAGTGGCGTCGGGGTTGGCATCCCGAATTGATTGCTAAAAAAGCATCTGATGCGAGCGTGCTGGTGGTTGGCGCGGGTCCTGCCGGCCTGGAGGCTGCACGGGCGCTGGGCCAGCGCGGCTACCAGGTGATGCTGGCAGAGGCGACGCGGGAATTGGGAGGCAGGGTAGCCCGAGAATCGGGTCTGCCGGGCCTGGGAGAATGGCGGCGGGTGCTTGATTACCGGTTAGGGCAGATCGCAAAAATGCCCAACGTGGAAATCTTTCGCGAAAGTGAGCTTAATGTTGATGAAGTGCTCTCGATTGGGGCAGATCATGTCGTGATGGCAACCGGCGCATCCTGGCGGTCGGATGGCTTCGGGCGCTCTCATCCCTATCCGCTGGATACCCTGACGCCCAGCACCGGTATTCTGACGCCCGATGACATTATGACTGGGCCTATACCCGATGGGCCCGCGGTTGTATATGATGATGACAGTTTTTATATGGGCGGCGCGATTGCAGAAAAGCTGCGCCGCGCAGGTCTGCCCGTAACACTGGTTACTCCCGAGAATGTAGTCTCTGACTGGTGTGAATACACGGCAGAGCAGTACCAGGTGCAAAAAAATCTATTGGAGCTTGGCGTCGAGATCAAAACAGCACACTCTCTGTTGGCTTTTGATGATCGTGAGGTGATGGTGTCATGCACGCACACAGAACAGCAGCAGACGATCAAAGCAGATGCATTGATTATGGTGACAGCCCGTCAACCGAACGACGAGTTGTACCAGGCCCTGAATCAGCGGTCCGAAAGTGAGAGTCACATCCTGTTTCGTTCACTGCGGCGTATCGGTGATTGCGAGGCGCCAGCAATTATTGCTGCAGCAGTGTACTCTGGCCATCGTTACGCACAGGAACTCGATGCTGGGCCAGATATACCTTGCAGATACGAGTAGCCTCGCCTGTTGCTGCTCAGACTTGAGAAGAAAATATGAAGCAATTTATTGGCAACACGCTAGTGGGAAGAATCGTCTCGGTGCACAGCGGCAATAATGAGGATCTCAGCAAGGAGGCCCGGGAATCATTGACCGCCGAGATCGGAGGCTTTGTCGGGGACAAGCACCAGGGTTTCAGCCGCAAAGCCTGGGACGGAGAATGGGAGCCTGCGGGTACACTGCGACGCAACGAGCGCCAATGGCCCGGATTGCCTAAAAGTTATTAGATATAGAATGTGACGAGATATGACTTTCAATTTTGTGGGGCTATCTCAGAATTCTTTTTACTTGTTAAATAACCAATGGCACTTAATTCAGCAAAACCAAGAAACTACAAGTACTCCACATTTCCACAAATACTGATCGGCTGCCCTGAAATTTTGGCCCCCAAAGGTGAGCAAAGAAACAGTGCTTGATTGGCAACATCCTGCGCCGTCACCATTTTGCGAAGGGAAATTTTATTGATGTATTCTTGCTCCATCTCTTCATAAGGAACTCCCATCGTTTTCGCCCTTGCGGAAATAACCTGTTCTATTCGAGGTCCTTCCACAATACCGGGCAACAAGGCATTAACCCTAATCCCTTGTGGCCCCAGCTCGATCGCCAGGCTTTTGATCAAACCAACGATGGCCCATTTGGTCACCGCGTAGGGCGTACGGTACGCATAACCCAAACGACCGGCCACCGAGGACAGGCATATAATTGAGGCGTTGTCAGATTGCTTTAACATGGGTACAGCGAGCCGGGCACAATAGAACTGACCGTTTAGGTTTATATCGATAGTCTGGTGCCATTTGTCACTGGACAGCTCTTCGATACTTCCTGTTTGACCAGCTATTCCAGCGTTATTGATAAGTACGTCAAGTCCACCCATTTGACGACTAACATCTTCAAATAATTGAGCGACTTGTGCCTCTTGGGATACATCGCAGTCAGTTATACCCCAGTCAGGATGTGCTGTGGCGCAATCAGTTAACGCCTGTTTGGATATATCGCAGATATGCAGTCGTGCGCCTTCTCGGGCAAAGGTTTGGGCAATTGCCAACCCGATACCGCTGGCACCCGCTGTGACCAATACCCGCAAATCCTTAACCATGCCCATTGTTTCAACCATGTAAATATGCGTTGATTGTTAAAGAATTTATATCAAACACTCCTGATAATTAAAATGCCACCTGATCGGCGCCTTTAAGTTGCAGCGTAGCGCGCGCCTCATCCGGTGTTGCCACCTCAAACGATAAGCCTTCGATAACTTGACGAATTTTACTGACCTGATCGGCATTGGTTTGTGCCAGTTCACCCGGTGCGATCCAAAGAGAATCTTCCAGGCCTACCCTTACGTTAGAGCCTTGCGCTAAGCCTTGTGAAGCCAGTGGAATTTGATTACGCCCCGCCCCGAGTATTGACCACTGATAATCATCGCCAAACAATCGGTCTGCGGTGCGTTTCATGTGCATAAGGTCTTCAGGGTGTGCACCGATGCCGCCCAGTAAACCAAACACCGATTGAATAAACAAAGGTGTTTTAGCTAATCCTCGATCAACGAAGTGCGCCAGATTGTACAAATGAGAAATGTCATAACATTCAAACTCAAAACGTGTGCCGTTTTCATTACCAATGCGCAAAATGGTTTCGATATCTGCAAAGGTATTTTTGAACACCAGATCCCGTGAATTCTCCAAATGCTGGCGTTCCCATTCGTGATTAAACTCGGAGAACCGCTTCAACATAGGATACAAACCAAAGTTCATTGATCCCATATTGAGCGAAGCGACTTCCGGTTTGAACACCGCAGCAGGCTGCATGCGTTCATTCACTGTCATGTGCGGACTGCCGCCTGTAGTGATATTAACCACTGCATCGGTTGCTTGTTTGATGCGTGGCAGGAACTCTCCGAACACATCTGGATCTTGTGTAGGTTGTCCGGTTGCCGGATCACGGGCATGTAAATGTAAAATAGCAGCCCCCGCCTCGGCAGCTGCAATCGCAGCTGTCGCTATTTCATCAGGCGTAACCGGAAGGTACGGTGACATGCTGGGTGTATGAATTGCGCCAGTCACGGCACAGGTAATGATAACTTTGTGTTTTGGCTTAGCCACGAGTTCAATTCTCCTGCTTGGATTTGTGGGCGGCGAGAGCTGCCAGACGATTGTCTCGCCAGCCCTGGCGTTGGCCGATGTCGTCACGCTTAAGGACTTTCCGGCGAGCAGCATCAACGCCGGCTACGGATGATTTGTCCCAATCTGGCGGCGTAGATTGACTGGCCGCCATAACGTGGTACATCCGGCCATAGCGCTGTGCGTAGTCAGCCAGTCCGGCGGGTGCATTCAAGTCAATGGTTTCAAACGGCCCCATAAATGACCAACGCAAGCCCAGACCATCGCACATAGTTTTATCAACATCTTCCGGAGTGACATACCCGCCCTGAACCAGGCGCAAAGCCTCATTCAGTAACGCGCCCTGCAAACGGTTAAGAATAAAGCCGGGAATTTCTTTTTGCACCGTGATCGGTGTTTGTTTAACCGCACTCATGATTTGGTGGGCTGTTTGAGTGATGTCTGGATCAGTCCATTTTGCGGGAGAGATTTCTACCAATGGCACCAGGTGTGGTGGATTAACGGGATGCACCACCAACGCTCGATGACGCCCACCGAGGTGGGCCGCAAATTCCGAAGCCATAAAACCAGAGGTGGAGCTCGCTAAAATAGCATGCGGAGCGCTCAGACGATCAAGCTCGCTGAACAGCGCCTGTTTTACATCAAGCACCTCGGGGCCACATTCCTGCACGTAGTCAACATCGGTCAGCGCGGCTGCCAGATCGGATTCAAAATGAATTTTTTGAATAATCAGATCAGGCGAAGAACCGAGGCCGTGACTGACCAGCATTTGCAGTTGATTTGCAATTTCCTTTTTTGCAACATCCAATGTACCCACGTCGAGGTCATACAGTTTGACTTGCCATCCGGCACGGGCAAACACAATGGCCCACCCCCGGCCGATTAAGCCCGCACCAACAATG
>Ga0187833_10000113_pt1 | contig 84538 bp, 89 predicted proteins | sample ETNtaG_37_FD_167968 | JGI IMG/M metagenome (GOLD analysis project Ga0187833, IMG submission 167968) | Marine microbial and viral communities from oxygen minimum zone, Eastern Pacific Ocean - ETNP2014_SV_400_PacBio MetaG (Illumina Assembly) | ecosystem: Environmental > Aquatic > Marine > Hypoxic... | reverse complement strand
GGCTTGTTTACGAACCCAACAAATAGGAGAAGTAGAGATCCCCCAACACTTCAAGTCTGAAGATCGACGTTTCTTCTAGAAACATCCATAAACTTTATAAAACAATACATTCTCGAGCAGATACGATGTGGTAAACAATGCCAGCACTACTAGAACAAACAGGAACAGATACCAAATTTTCTTTAGACCAATTAGGCGCAGAGAGACAAAGGTTAATAACAAAAGTTAACGAACCTATTGGACACGAGATGGAAACACCCATTGGCACAGAAGCCACCTTTTACTTCGGCGAACCCGTAACAGTAACCGTTGAAGGACTTGACTATGCTAACGTTGTAGCCATGCAAGTCGCACATTCTTCAGACATGACCGTGTACACCGAACCCGGAACAACCTTAGAGATAGGTAGAGACGGAGCTCACGAAGTCGAAGCACTCATGCCCGAAGGCGACACAGAAGCACGTGTTGGCGGAGCACCAGAGCGCACCACGACAGAAATTGCCGAGGATCGCGTATCCATGGATTACGACCCAGAACAGATCGTCCTCCTGCTGAGCGATGGAAGTCAGTTCGAGACCGGAGCGGCCAACGACCTAAGGTTTAAAACGAAAGCGGACTTTGTTGTTCGACATGCCCCCCCTACTCAGTACGACGGCACAGATTAGCTCTAACACGGTAGAGCTACATGGCAAGGGCACACTAAGCTTCACGCTACGCAGACCCACGGAACTCGAGTGTAATGGTCTTTCTCTGACCGGAAGGGTCTCGCGCAGTGGAAAGAATGGTAAATATTTCAACACAGTTACCAATCCTAAAGTGAAATCCGTGCTTTTCCAGGGAACGCTAGAAATGGATGTAGAAGGTCCTATCTATGTGGCCACGGCCAGCTGGCTCCAGTGGAGACTGTTCACCGGAGTGGAGGTCGGCGGACTCCGGGAAGGCCGAAAGAAATGGGACGCCTTTGTCAGGAACACCCCCAAGTATGACGGCCCCATAGAATATGCAGTTCAAAAATGCTGTGTTGATCATAAAATCTCCATTACAGATCTGTTCTATAACTCTCACAACCAAACTATCCTGATCAAAAGAACCAAACACGCGCTATCTACGCTTAGCCAAACGAACAAGAATGACCTACTCCTCTTTTCGTGTCCGCAATTTCCTCCCACAACCATACCCCGACCCTATCGCGTAACAAGATTGGTCTCAGGAACGATAAGCCACGAAGAGAAGAAAAAGTGGGTATGGTTTGGAGGGAAGAGGGAATATACCCTACACGAACCCAATATCGTACGAGGTATGCGCCTGGCATCCGCATCACAACTCACCGAAGCGAAAGGTTTCACCGCGGTGAGCTCTGGAAAAGTGCTCGCAGAAAGAGTCGAGGACGACGGGAGAGTAGCCAACATCGATCGAGAACAATCCTTAACCTTACAGGACGCCCGTGTTCGGTTCACCGGCCAGAAAAAAGTAAAAGACAAAGGGTATGAGTGTATTCACCTAATCACCCAGCAACAAGGAGACATCCCCATCCCCGACCATCTGGGAGACAGAAAGGGCAAGTTCTACTAAACCATTATATAGCGTAAGACCTAACAAAACACATGCCACTCATGAGCATGTTTGCGAAAGCAAAGAAAGTATCAGCGTCTAAGAACGTTAAAACGTTGGATGTGGGAAAAAGCTGCGTGATACACTTCTCTAAACATGCCGACATCTTTCTTGACCAAAGACAGGTAAGCGCAGACAGTCTGCTCTTGGCACACTGCACACCCATGCGCTTGGAATTAAGCAAGGAAACTCCCTACAAGAAAATCAAGCCAAAGACCTTTATGCTGACCGTTGCCACCAACATAAAGATACGGATTCGCGGCTGCCATCACACATCTAATCATACCGCCAAGAAACATTTTCACAACGACCCCCACACCGCCCTAGCAGGAAGGAAAGAGCAAGGACAGATGCAACCCGTCTGTCAAACAGACAATCTTAGCAACATGACCGTTTCCATAGAACCCGGAACCGAAGTTCTCGTACACTTGGCTTAGACACCCAAAATCGTTCCTACCAAAACAGCAAATCCTACCTCGCAAGAGGATACAGAATAGCACGCCTCGATAATATCACATTCTTGATCTACTCCCGTGTCGACAACGGTGAGGCCGGGGCACCGCCAACTGAGATCTCGGTTGAAAAGCGCACCATATTCGCACCCGGCCGCGTCAACAATGATCTCATAATCAGGAAATCTTCTTTGTATCCTCAGCAATTCCTGTTCTGGAACTCCCGGAATGTAGCGCTTGAGCGCATTCAGAGAAGCATCTCGCTCCATGCAGAAATCACACCCTACTGCTTTCTCTCCCAAATCGAGAGTCGACGCGCGCTCCTCCTGCTTTTTGGTGCGTGCCACGTCAACAGCATACATCATTATACTTCTGTGTTGAAGGTTGTTGTCGTCCTCGAATTCGGAAAGTTGTTCCTCTTGAGCATCCAGTAAGGATTGCATGTTAGAAGTCGTCCGCTCAAAGCCGGCAGGTCGGTGCTCCAAATTGTACGCAACACCTCGTTCGTAATAATCAAGCAACTTACACCCAAAATACCACGAGATGTACACGTCTTCCATGACAGAAAAAAAGAGAATACACCATAAAAATGTGCGCAAGCCTTTTTATACTGACCCTGGATGGGCACAGTATGCGGGTAACGCTTAACACGGTAAGCTATGGCATCATCATCCTGACGCTATTACTAGCTCTGACCATCCTCCCACCTTTGTTCAAACCCGGCATCCCTACCAACATTGACACACCATGCCATTACCTACGAGCGTACTGTGTTGCGAACGTTGACAGCTCTGTGCCGAACAACTGGTGCAACCTTTGGCAAGCAGGCACGCCCGCATCTCAGTACTACTTCCCACCCATTGATTTTTTGATGGCCATGATAGGAAAAATTATCGGAGTCCTCTTATCCTACAAACTCTTCTTAGTTCTAGCTTGGCTTGCCCAAGCAGTAGGCGCGTACGTCCTACTAAGAACACTAGGTCACAAGCTAGCCGCAGGATTGGCGTTTGCCATGCTTGCTTTGCAAGGTGGAAGTTGGCACTTTGCTGGCTTTGAACAAGTATTCCTTGTGGGCATCTGGCCCTACGTGATGAGCACTGGCTTTTGGCTCATAGGAATGGCCACGTTCATGATGTTCTTACGCAAACCTTCTTACAAGACCGCGATCCTCACCATACTAGCCACGATATTCATCACGCACCCAATGACTTTGGTGTTTGGCACCATTTCTTACGGATTATTAGCGATAGTACACTACAAGCAACTACTCGCGCACAGAAAACTAACGATCTTCTTGGTTGGCATGACCCTAGCTGTCAACGCCTACTACATCATCCCGTTCTTACTAAAATTGAGCTTGTTCCCGAGCGCGATTGGCGGCGGATTGAACAAAGACTTGTGGGTCGGGTACATCTGGTCTAAAGTTTCACCCTGGATCTGGGCTCTCGGTGCGGCAGGACTCTTGTTCATGCACAAACAGCTGAGATGGCTCTCTGGACTGGTCATCGTGTGGACTATCCTCAACTTTATCGCTCCAAACCCATTCCGCGACTACACTATTGGCGTGCGATTTGGGGCGTTCATCGCGCCTATCTTATTCATGAGTGCTGCAATAGCTCTGGAAAGAGTTGCCAAGCTTCGCATCAAGTTGGGAACGTTTGTCCTGCCCATGCTTTTCGTGGTGTTGCTCGTCTTCATACCTTTAGTGTACCCGATGTACAAAAGAACGGATACGCTGGGTCAAAGCATACTACTTTCAGATCATGAGATCTACAAAGAACAAAAAGAAGCGTACGACTTCCTCTCCCACCAAGAAGGAAGAGTATTGACAGAAGAAACATTATACAATGGCGGTGATGCAAGACGCTTCACCCACTCACATTGCTTGCTACCCGTGTACGCAAACAAGGAATTAGTAGGTTCAGGCCTAATCTTATTCCCAAGAAACCGAACGATAATGGATATCGGCATCAGCAGCATGCCTGGCAACCTCTTCCACAAACCCTTTGAGGAATACACGCCAGAGCAAGCGCTAGAAATCATGCAAGATTACAACATGAAATGGGTGATCGTCCACACCAACGTCTGGTTTGACTTCTTCAAGGGGATCGCAACCTCTCAACGAGCGTTTGGCAACCTAGGCGTGCTAGAGATGCCTATCAACACCTCCTGGTTCAAGGGAGGCGAAATCATGAATGAAGAGTATGACGGATTGCAAGGAAAAACAAGCGCCACATTGGCAGCACCTGGACAGATAGTCATGAAAACACATTATTACCCCAACTGGAAGGCCAAAGTTGATGGGAAGAACGCAAAAACTAAGGATTGTGAAGGATTGGTGTGCGTTGACGTGCCCGCAGGCACCCATGAGGTCTCTTTCAAGTACAGAACCAACGTCTCAGAATGGATAGGATACCTGCTCTCTTTAATAGCACTCATTCTTCTCTATAGAAAATGGAACTCAAATTCGGCACCTTTATAAGTGGGCATACGGTTTTTTACACATGGTTTGGGTGGTGATTGCTGCTTTTAATGAAGCTGCCACAATAGGTACCGTGGTGAAGGATCTTGCTGACCACGGCTACAAAAACGTTATTGTGGTTGATGACGGTAGCCAAGACGCTACTTCCAAGGCTGCCAAAGAAGCAGGAGCTGTTACGCTCACCCATGGTGTGAACCGCGGCCAAGGAGCCGCCCTACAGACAGGCATTGAGTACGCCACAACAAAGAATCCTGACGTTATCGTCACCTTTGACGCAGATGGCCAGCACAGACCCGAAGACATCCAGGCGGTCGTCAAACCAGTCAAGGAAGGTAAGGCACAGATCGCCTTTGGCTCAAGATTTTTGGGCAAATCAGACGTCCCGTTACTCAGAAAAATACTCCTCAAGGCAGGTATCGCCCTAGTATGGATTTTCTACGGGGTAAAGATGACCGACGCCCATAATGGATTGCGCGCCTTCTCCCCAGAGGCTGCAGAAAACTTGAACCTAAGATCCGACAGAATGGGTCATGCCTCAGAAATCATAGAATGGGTGAGAAGAGAAAAAATTCCGTACATGGAAGTTCCCGTAGTCATCAAATACCACACCTCCCGACAAGGTCACGGATCGTACCTGCAAGCAGTACGCGTGTTTGTTGACATGGTATGGAGGAAGTTAACACAATGATAAGCATCATACAAGTAATAGCCGTCGTCTTTGGGTTGTTTGCCTGGTCGCGAGCATGGCTCAGATGGAAAGGAAGAGAGATCACGATAGGAGAATTCTTCTTCTGGTCTTTTTGTTGGTTAGCCTTAATTTTGGTAGCCTTCTTCCCACAAAAGAGCCCGTATTTCGCAAACATCCTAGGCATCCAGAGAGGGGTGGACATCTTTGTGTATCTAGGCGTCACGTTACTGTTCTATCTAGTATTCAGAATGTACGTGCGTATGGAAAAGATGGAACAGGCCCTCACAAAAATCGTGCGCGAGCTAGCCAAAAAATGAAACTGCAGCGAGCCATAGACCGATACGTTGGAGCCGCACTCATACTACTCTTGTGGCCACTGAAATTGTTCTCCAGAAAAATCCAGAACAAAGAAGCAGTGTTTATCAAACTCTGGGCAATAGGAGAAAGTGTTCTCACGCTTCCTGCCTTGAAAGCCTTGCACGATCGAGGATGGAACGTGACAGTGTTGTGCACCAAACGCAACGCATCAGTCTACCAACAACCCTTCATCAAGAAAGTGCTGCTTATGGAAAGGTTTCTCACCATAGAAAGAAAATTCCAAAAATTTGATGTTGCCATCGATGGCGAACCGTACCTCAACTTGAGTGCGTTGTTCACCCGATGGATGGGCAAGCACTGCATCGGCTTTGCCCACGGATCTCGCGCAAGATTGTACAACGAACGCGTACCCTACAAAGACATGCAGCACGTAGTAAGAACGTATGGCGATCTTATGAAACCGTTACAAGTAGAATTGCAAGCCCAAACACTCATACCCTTGCCAGGCGCAAAAAGGAAGAAACTAAAAGTAATAGGACTTGCACCAGGTGTAGCAGAGTCAGGAAAGTCAAGAGTGTGGCCAGCAGCCAAATGGGCAGTGTTGGCCGACACACTAATCAAACAAGGCAATAAAGTGTGCTTTGTTGGCAACCAAGCAGATGTCGCCAGCGTACAGCGCATACAAAAGCTCATGAAAGAAAAAGCACAAAGCATGGCAGGAAAGACCTCCCTCACAGAGTTCTTCTCTTGGGTCACACAGTGTAAGGCCTTTGTGGGATGTGACAGCGGCACCATGCACGTTGCCGCAGCGCAAGGCGTCCCAACCATAGGATTGTTTGGACCCAACACCCCGGTACGGTTTGCACCGTACGGACCTGCAAACGGGAGCGTGTACAAGCCACGTTACAAAAAACCCTGCATCAACGTCCATCTTGGACAGATTGATTGCGACCATCAAGATCACATGACCAACATCCAACCCGCAGACGTCCTAACCGCACTACGGAGGATCGCGTGAAAATCTGCGTGCTCAAGATTGGAGCCATGGGAGACATCCTCATGGCCACACCATTACTACACACCCTACGGAGCCACTACCCCAACGCACAAATAGACTGTTGGGCGGGCCAACAATTCAAGAGTGTGCTCGAGCTGAACCCACACGTCACGTTAAGGAGTTTTGACGCAGACATTCTTTACAAAAAACAACCATTGAAGCTCTTGGGATTGATACGACAACTCAGGAAGGAAGAATATGACAAGATCATCATGCTTGACAGACACTGGGTGTTCAGCCTCATGGCCAAACTTACCGGCATCAAAGAGCGCATAGGCTTTGATAGGCACGGCGAAGGAAGATGGTACACCCATCGTGTGCCGTACGGAGACAGAGTCCACGAAATACGACAGTATCAACGACTTGGCAAGATCTTGGGCTGCCATCCCACTAAGAATACCATGGAACTGCATCTTTCCGTCACAGATGAGCATCGAGCAGAGCTGGCCATCAAACAATTTCACATCACCAACGCCGTAGCCATCGCTCCTGGCGGAGCAAAGAACCCAGGGCAAGACATGCCCTCACGAAGATGGCCTATAGAGCGCTTTGCCATGCTTGCAAACACCATCAGCAAGAAAAATAAAGTCGTTCTCGTGGGTGGAAAGGATGACAAGAATCTTGGCGAGTATATCTCCCAAAGCATCGATTGCGTGAACCTCATCGATACGCTATCAGTTAGAGAAACAGCAGGAGTACTCAAGCACTGCAAGCTGCTCATCACCAACGATGCAGGACTCATGCACGTTGCCGCAGCTGTTGGTTGCAAAGTGTTAGCCATCTTTGGTCCTACCGATCCTGTAAGAAAAGCGCCACACGGTTCTTTTGTGGCGTGGCACCCCATGCATCTGGATCATGCAGAAGTTTTTGCCACCTATGACAAGGCAGCAGAAGAAAACATCAAGAAAGTCTCTCTCAAGGAGGTCTTGGACTTATGGAAAAAGGCCTGAACAAACTTGTAGAGCTAGCCAAACGATTTACCGGAGTAGATGTTGCTTACTTTGCCAAGGGAGGCTTCTGGATGGGGATGCTCCAAGCATGGATCATGCTTACCGGAACCTTACTTTCCATCCTTTTTGCAAGACTGCTCCCGAAGGTAGAGTTCGGACAGTACCAGCTCATCGTGAGCGTGTTTGCAACGATGAGCATTGCTGCTCTTCCCGGATTGAACAGCGCCATCATGCAAGAAGTAGTGAAAGGGCACGATCAGAGCGTTCTTAGAGCTATTTCCTTCAGAATCAAGACAAGCCTTTTAGGAAGCTTGGGTTTGCTTGGTGTCGCAGCATTCTTCTGGTTCACCAGAAAAGACGTGTTGTTCTCCTCTGTCTTCGTTCTCGCAAGTATAGTATTCCCTTTCACCACGATGATCAGCGCTATTGCGTCCTTTTTCAACGCCAAGCAAAAGTTCTCTAGTTCGTTCTGGTATCAAGCTGTTGATCGTACGATACTGTTCGGTTGTCTTATTTGCGCCATTTTCCTGCACATTCCTGTCGTTTGGATTGGTGGCACGTACATTGTTGCCATTGCCGCATCCAACATCCTCCTCTACCTGATCTTTAGAGTGAAGAACCCAGTGAAAGGCGGAGAGGGAGAGGTTATTCGGAAAGGAAAACAGCTCACCTTGGTGTTATGGGGTGTCAAGTTGTTAATGCACGCGGACAGATTACTCCTAGGTTACATCTTAGGTATGACCAAATTAGCCGTGTACACCATAAGTCTTTTGATTCCTGATGCTATTGACACCATGCTCAACACGTTGAACAGTGTTGCTTTTGCCAAGCTATCCAAAACAGACAAAAAAACCTTATGGGGCAAGGTAGGCAGACCCTGGCTGCTCATCGTAGGCTTTGGAGGCGTGGCAATAGGGTATGTGCTACTACCCTGGCTCATCCCCTTAGTGTTTGGACAACAATACGTAGACAGCGTTCGTCCTGCACAAGTGTACGTGCTAATCATTCCGGCATTGTTCCTCTTCAGATTGTGCTCTTCATGGCTGCTCGCCCAAGGAAGGAACAAAAGGTATGCCTTATACTTGAATGGATATCATGCTGCAGCAATCATTGCTTTAGCAGGAACTGCCATTCTAACGCACAACATCACCGCAGTGGTTGCATCTAGAGTGATCACGATGTATGCTTTTGCGTTCTTCACCATATTCCGATTGAGGCATAACTGATGTATAGAACCCATCCTGCATACTGGCCGTTCCTGTTCGTTATTGACGTGATAGGGAGCATTTTCTTCTTTTGGCTACGGTTTGTTCCGTATGCCGAACCCCAACGCATCTTAGTCCTACGTTTGGAGTTGATGGGAGACGTCGTGCTTGCAACACCCATGATTGCGGCATTACGCAATCGCTACAAAAACGCAAAGATTAGCGTGGTGGTACGCCCCGGTTCTGCAGCAGCACTACAAAAGAACAAGGACGTTGACGAAATTATAAAACTCCAACCACCCCACTTCGGAGGAAAAGGAAGCTGGCGGGACTTCCTAAGATTAGCCAACAAATCCTACGATCTTGTCATAGAACCACACGGAGACCCACGAAACATTTTAGTAGCGTTCCTAGCAGGCAATCTCGTTTGGGGATTCGGTAGCAGAGGTCTGGGCTTCCTACTTAATAGAAAAGGCGTGGACAGAGGCCACACCATCTCCAAACTCCTACAATTGGTGGGTGGCGGGTCTACCGCAACCCAATGGCACGATTTTGATGACAAGATATCCAAAAAACTGCCCGCAAAGTATGTCGTATTCGCTCCGGAAACAACAAAACCAGAAAAAGAATGGAAAGACAGCCAATGGCAAGAATTAGCCAAGAAAATCAAGCTCCCCATAATAGTAACAGGACAAAAACAGCAGTTATCCATCGATAAAGCAATCAGTTTGGTGGGAAAAACGAGCCCTGCGCAGCTGGCAAGCGTGCTCAAAAAAGCTTCCATAGTAGTAAGCGTGGATTCTGGCACGGCCCACATAGCTCACGCAGTACGCGCTCCACTACTCACGTTATTCGGTCCAGAGAACGCCAAAGAATGGGGTTACAGCGACGATAAAAGCATAATCATCCAGCACACCTCAATGGGCATGACTGCCTCCCAAGTAGGCATAAAAGTCCGTAAACTTCTTAAGTTACGGTAAACCGTAGTAGTCATGGCGGTTGTTATCCATCACTGGCCCCAAAAGAGTTTGCATCTGCACGAGCTTTCTTTCACCTTTAACCGCTCACAAAAGCTTGCAAACTTGGAAAACATACCTCAAGACGTACTTGAACCCATTAAAGAAGACGTGATGAGTGCAGCACGTTTAGGAAGAGCGAATGCGGGATTGGATGACAATTTTGTGCTTCACTTGGACGGATTCAAGGATAAGCATATGAAGCTAAGCTATGGAAGCTTTGCTGAACAAGAAATTATCAAGAGAGCCACCTATGAACTCAAGGACCCCAAAGATATAGATCCTTTAGTTCCAGATTATAACGTGCTCAGCAGCATAATATATGTCACGACCCAGGACGGGAGTAGCGTCTGGGGATTCCGATCAGGAGGACATCTTGGCGAAAGATTCCTCCCCATAGCCGGATTTTGTAGTATCACAGAAAACGCGAGAGATAAAAAACTGCTAAAGGAAGGCAAGCTCATCGGACTCGAACAGCAGCTAAACTCACCATTCTATTTTCACCATCATGCAACTGGAGAGGTCCGTGAAGAGGGAGGACTGAAACAAATTGAAGAGGAAAAGGGAAGAAATTGCTTTGGCTGGCCTGAATTTTTGGGTATCACCGGCCACACACATCACTCTCCCTTGAGCTGCATCATCCTACACTACAAGGTGGACGCAACAGATGAAGAAATCAACACCGCCTACCGCGAATCAAGGAACCAGGAGAACAGTTTTTTGATTTTCTTGCCGCATGATCAGGCAAGCCAAGTGGCCTTTGCAGGCCAGCTCTTTGCAGGCCCTGTGAACCCATTCGAAGACATCCACATGCGCGGTGATAAGGTTGTCCGCGATGGTGAAGAGATCACGTGGGGCCATATAGAGAATGGTTTGGCAGCCCACGTATTATACAACCATCACATTTTTGGTGAAGAAGCGGGCGTCCAAACAAGTTCTGCTATCATAGAAAGCGGTCACCATTTTGCATACACTCCGAAAAATTAGTTTAGGGCATTCTTAAGCTCTTCATACGTATCCAAGCCTGCAACATCTAAAACTCTTTCTTCTTGCTTAAACGCGTACCAAGGAGTTTGGTGCACTAAATACTCCATGGCGTCCCCTGGACGGTCTAGCTTTTCAGGATTTTGTTCTTGGTAGTCACGAACGTGTGCTATGACGTCCCTCTCCATCAACCACACCGTGCACACTGCGTGCCTGCTCTTGGGCTTTTCTGGTTTTTCTTCAAAACCTACCACCCTTCCGTCTTCTTCCATCTCAACAACGCCCTTTCTGTGGATGGTTTCGGTGGGCTCGTGATAGGTAAGAATAACGCTCGCTCGCGCACTCTCAAACAAATCATGCAACTCCTCAAACGGTACGGGAATCAAAAGATCACTGGCCAGGACCATCGTGTCATCCTCTGGAAGACCGTCCAACCCCAAGATAAGATCTCCGATAGCGCCTAATCGTTCTTCAGGCGTTCGCGTTCCATCGTTGATTATCGTAATACCTGTCCCGTCTAGATGCTTAACAAACTGATCATGATAGATATCATTCGTCACCAGCACAACCTTGCCTATATCTTGTGGCAGCCATCGCAGCAAGCGATCCAACAGACAGCCTCCTTTCAACGGAAGTAGGGCCTTTGGCAGCCCTTCTAGGTTTTTGTGCTCGTCTGTGAGGTCCTTTTGCAGTCGAGTGCCGTAACCTGCAGCGAGTATTACACAATGCATACTTTTTCTAGCAAGTTATCCCTTTAAAAACGTAATGGAAGAGTAATCCCACATCCCCAAGCTTTATAAATCACGATCTTAGAACTCAGCCATGGACAGACCCACTATTGTAAAAGGCGCAGACCCGTTCAAGGACGAACGCGGCAGTATTGACAACTTCTATTTTGATGAAGATCCCATCAACTGGATAGGACTCATTCACAGCATAGGCAAAGGCATTGTAAGAGCAAATCACTTCCACCCAATCCAAACGCAAAAATGCTTGGTAACCAAGGGCAAGTACATCAGCGTGTTCAAGAACTTGAAGGATGAGAACGCAAAAATGGAACATCATCTAGTGCAAGAAGGCGATGTAGAGATCATGCCACCCAATTGGGCGCATGCCATGGTGTTTGTTGAAGACACCACCTTCCTTAACCTAGTTGCAGGCGAGAGAAAACATGAAAATTACGGCGAACACACCAAACCCATCACGGTGGTAAAGCCAGAAGAAGTACAGAGCTATCTTGATCAATATGGCGGATAACATTATCCAGGAAGACGTGAAGCGAATTGTTGACCTTCTAGGTACCACCTCGCGCCAGCTCTCAGACCAAACCATACTAGTCACTGGAGGAGCAGGATTTCTAGGAAAGTACATCGTACGAACGCTACAATATCTTAACAAGCACGTGCTTGACAAGCCTTGCAAGATTGTTATCCTAGACAACTTCATCACAGGGCTACGAGGTGTGTTGGAAGAGGACGAAACAACCCAAGTGTTGGAACAAGACATCAGCAAACCATTCACGATTGATGGAGATATCGACTACATCATGCATGCAGCAAGCATCGCAGCCCCCTTAATGTACAGCAAGTTCCCAATCGAAACCATAGATGTTGGGTTTGTTGGCACCAAAAACATGCTGCAGATAGCGAGAGATAAGAAAGTCAAGAGCATGCTGTTTTTTTCCACTTCTGAGGTTTACGGCAATCCAGATCCAAAGTTTATCCCGACACCCGAGACCTATTTTGGTAACGTATCCTGCATCGGACCACGAGCAGCCTATGACGAACCAAAAAGGATTGGAGAAACGTTATGCATGACATACCACGACCAGTTTAACATTCCTGTAAATATTGTGCGACCGTTTAACATCTACGGACCCGGCATGCGCTTAGATGATGGCAGAGGAGCCATCAACTTCGTGGTAGCAGCCCTGAAGGGAGAAAAAATCCCTGTCTACGGAGATGGAGGTAACACGAGAACATGGTGTTACGTCACCGACGCCATCACCGGATTCTTCCAAGTACTCCTATCCAACCAACATGGAGAGGTGTTCAACATTGGCAGTGACGAACAAGAGATAGAGATGAAGCACCTGGCTGAAATCGTTGCAGGACTAGTCCAGCACAAAGACGTCACCATCCACAACGTAGTAGGACCCAACGAAGCTTATTCCAAAGCAGATGTTTCTAGAAGATGTCCCGATCTAACAAAAATACGCACCGTAATCGGGTACGTCCCTCACATAAATCTCATCAAAGGCATGACACGCTTCATCGCCTGGGCAGATGATACCCTTAAACATCAAGCAACCACCGGCAACCATGAAAAATGCAGGATTTGCAACAATGAAAACCTACAATTGGTGCTCTCCCTAGGAGAGAGTCCCCTAGCCAACAATCTTCTAGCACAAGATGACTTAGACAAGAAAGAAGATGTGTTTCCGTTAGACATGATGTACTGTGCAACATGCCATCTTTGTCAGCTCAACTACGTCGTACCACCAGAAGAGATGTTCAACAATTACTTGTATGTTACCTCAACAACCCAAACCTTCAGAGACCATTTTGCAGCCATGGCACAATCCTTGACAGAAGAGTTCAAGCTAGACGAACAATCCTTAGTGGTAGACATCGGCAGCAATGATGGATTACTGTTGAAGAATTTCAACACAAAAGTCGTAGGTGTAGAACCTGCAGAAAATCTGTGCGAGATAGCACGAAAGGACGGCGTAGAAACTTTCTTAGGATACTTTGATGAAAACATCGTGAACAGCATCGTACAATTGAAGGGAAGAGCAGATGTTGTCACCGCAAACAACGTCTTTGCACATATTGGAAACATTCAAGAGGTTGCAAAGAACGTCAAGAACACATTAAAACCCGACGGCGTCTTTGTCATCGAAGTACAATACGTGCTAGACACACTGAAAGACCTCACCTTTGACAACATCTACCACGAACACGTATCCTACTTCAGCGTGATTAGCCTAAAAGACTTCTTCTCCAGACAAGACATGAGCGTCTTCAAGGTACAACACGTAGACACGCACGGGGGCAGCATCAGAGTGTTTATCCAGAAAGCAGGCGGTACCCGACCCGAAGATGCCTCAGTCAAAGAATTCATCGAAAACGAAAAAGTGGCAGGCTTAGACCGCTTTGAGACCTACCAAGCGTTTGGTCAAAAGATAAAGAACATCAAGGAAAACTTGAGAAATTTCGTTCAAAAAGCAAAACAAGAGGGCAAAAGCATTGTCGGTTATGGAGCACCCGCAAAAGCGACAACCGCACTCAACTTTTACGGCATTACAGGGGAGGACATCGATTATATCGTAGAAGATAACCCACTAAAACACGACAAGATCGTTCCTGGAGTGAGAATCCCCATCAAAAGTAAAGAGATGGCCACCCAGACACCCCCAGACTACATGATGATCCTAGCATGGAATTTTGCTGACGAAATCGTCAAGAACAACGAACAACTACGCCAACAAGGCGTCCAGTTCGTGGTGCCCTCACCAGAGGTCAAGATCGTATGAGAGCAGACATAGAAATTTTCGTCCGACACCAAGAACCAGTAGATCCAGAATGGCTAGACGGGCGCGTTCGCATGACAGACGAAGATTTCCGAGACAACCTCAAAGGTCAGGATCCTGAAAAGATACAAAAAAATTGGGAGAGCCGCACTACAGGAAACCCCGACCTTTTCAGTGACCCAAAAGCAAGAGGGAACATGGTCACGGCCAGTCCTTCTGGCGTGATTTTCCAGTTCACCGACTACGCGGCATACTCCGCAGTTGTGCACACCGCCGCCATGTCAGCAAACGCGTATCGAGACATGCGCATAGCTTCCATCGGTGCAGTCGTGCAACTGAGCACTGGCAAGTATGTAGCAACGAAAAGAGAAGGTGCGACCCACGCCAACAACATGGGGAGCGCCTCTTGCGCAGGCGTTGCAGATATCAAGGAGGGTAAACCTGATTTTGAAGCTGCATTATACAAGCGTCTGGAGGAAGTGTTGGGCATAAAACGAGAACGAGTAGAAGAGGTAGGCATAGTAAGCGTACACTCAGCAGGCAGACCCGACTTTTCAGGAATGATAGGATATCATGTAAAAGTAGATGCAAAAGCAGCCGATCTCAAAAGGAACGGAGCTAAAAAACTTCTTCGTCCCGATGAAATTAGCGAGTTTGTGATCGAACATTTTGGAGTGAACAAAGACATGAACGCTGACGGAGCTATGTGCTTGATGAACGCTCTAGGCACTGAAGAGTTTGAAGAAACCGTTCTCTCCCTCAAAGCAAGAAGCAACACAAAAAGAGATATAGTGCACGGGAGATTGTACGATGGCGACTTCAGCTAAAGTAGCAGTATTAGGTGCGTCAGGCATAGGTAAATTCCACGCGAGAGACCTTCAAGCAAATGGCTGCGAGGTGGTGGCAATTCTAGGAAGTTCACCACAAACCGCAGAAGCAACTGCAGAAAAACTAAAAGAATTCAATGTTAACGCAAAACCCTTCCATCACTTACCTGCCTTGTTACAACAAGATCTCGACGCAGTGAGCGTGTGCACGCCACCTGAAGAACACTCAGCAATGGTAGAAAAGTGTCTCGAAGCAAATCTTCACGTCATGTGCGAAAAACCGTTTGTCTTTGACGCTGACGTCAATGCACCAAGAGCACAAGCGTTAGTAGATTTAGCAAAAAAGAAAGGAAAAGTGTTAGCAGTCAACACCCAGTGGCCAAGCATACTCCCCCAACTACCCATACCTTCACCCCTAACGTCTTTTTCCATGTATATGGAACCTTGCGGCAAGGATGCCAGAACGCATATTCTAGAAGCACTGCCACACATGAATAGCGTGCTCCTAAAGCTCTTACCTGCAGGTAAGACAGAAAACCTTACCGTAGAGGTAGGCCAACTCACCACCATAGCATTTGACTGGGCCTACCCTGGAGGGCCCTGCAAGGTAAAGTTTGAGCTAGTGGGCAAGGAAGAACGACCTAGAGCCTTCAAAGTGACCTTTAACGAAGACGAGTACGTGAGAGAGTTAGGGGAAAATTACGAGCAAAGTCTGGTATGCAAAGGAGAAAGCTTTCCTATAAAAGATCCGCTCACAGAAAGCATCAAACGCTTTGTGGAGGCCCTGGACGGCGGACAACCCTTAGTTAGCACAGAAGAGATCGTACAAAATGTTTCCTTGATGGACCAAGTAATAGCAGACCTCTAAATCCTTTGGTAGATCCAACCAATATCGCCATTGCCTGCCTTGATAGAGTGCACCAAACGATAGGTGCTGAGATCGATAGACTGCACGTCTTTTGCTTCTACATATTGTTTGTAGCGATGATTCATCATAAGGTATGTAGGATCGCCCTCAAAAGGTACATGGACAAGATCAAACGCTTGGATGTCTTGCCGCCACCCACCAAAGTCGTGTTGAGGATCCCATTTTGCGCCCACGTTAACGTTTGGAGGAGCGTTTTCGTTGATCCACTCTACTGCTTCCTTCTTTCCCTCACCAAACCAGCCAAACTCCAGCTTGTTCCCCTCCTGTACACCCCTGGGGCCCCCCACAAGGATATTGTAATAATCCAACTGATAGGGATGCATCCACACATTCAACGCCAGCAGATACACCAGCAAGATCGCGCCACCGTACACTACTCGCTTGGGGATCTTACACACATGTTTCAATCCGAGAGCAACCAGTATTGCTAACGGAGGATAGACCATGGTCAGATAACGCATGCCATCCGTCTTTTGGCCCATAAAGCTCCACAAGAAGGGCGTTGCAAACCACAGCAGCACAAAAATACCCCAATGAGTTCGTTTTTTCCACTCCCTATGCAAGGAAGCTAACCATAACAACAGCACCAACAAAGGCGTGGAGAACAAGAAGTATACTAAGAAATAATGCAGTTTAGGACCTTGCTCTTCCATAGCGCCAAACCAAGGCTCGATGCCCGGACCGCCCTCCCAGTGTCCAACACTAAACATCATTCGCTCAACAGGCGCTGGCCAGAGAAAGGGCCACGTGATATAGAGGACGAGCAACGCGATGAATGGCACGGCAAATAACCCCCAATGCCAATTCAGCTTTCTTTCTTTGATCATTTTTGGACCCTTCCACAAGAGCAAGTACACCACACAATAGAAGACAAACAACAATCCCAGATTGAATTTGGTGGCTAATGCCAAACCCGACACGACACCCAACCAAACCCACCACTTTTTGGTATCAAATTTCATGGCAAACGCAAACAACACCGCTCCTGCCGTGAAAAAAAAGCTCGTAGGCGCGTCCAAGCTCACAGTCTTGTGAAACTGGACAAAGTTAGGTAATAGTATCAGAATCAGACTTGCTAATATTCCTGTAGACTGGCTGAAAAAGTACGCACAAAACAAGTACGCCAACACCACGGTGAGGCCCGCAAGTAAGACGCTCGAATACCTTCCAGGATTGTACAATTCTCCTGGAAGCCTATACGGTTTCAAGCCTCCAGCAATGGTGACCTTACGCTCGTACTCACTCATGCTAAAGATGAAAGGAGCAAAAAACAAGGCGTGCAAGTATTTGCCTACCGCAGGGTGTTCCTTGAACATCACCCACCGTTCATAACTCCCATTCATCTCCGTAACACCCTCATACGTGTTCACGGCCAACCTTAGATAATTGTGCTCGTCAAACATGCCCCCTGCACCGTTCAGATCGTACAGTCGAGAACCGACCATGAACAAAAATAGCAGAACAGCTAGGATAATATGGATTCGCTTCTTCGAAAGGGTGAGCTTCACGATAGATACCTGTTCCGTGGGCTTTATAAGGATTTCCTCACTTCCCCCGTCGTGATTGTCTCACGTACACCGTTAAGGATAAGCTTCTTTGGAGGAGCTACAGACTTCCCAGGATACTTTGAAGAGCATGGCGGCAAAGTGCTAAGCACCGCCATCTCACATTTTGCATACGTAACCGTACGTAAAGAAAAATTCTACGGCAAGACCATCCTGAACTATATGAAGAAAGAAACCGTAGAAAAAGTTGACGAAATCCAAAACGAAAGGTTGCGAGAATGCATGAAGTTAATAGATATCAACTTTCCTGTCGAACTATCCTTACAAAGTGACGTTCCCTCTACCGGCACAGGCCTAGGAGCAAGCTCAGCCTTCCTAGTAGGAAGCCTAAATGCTCTATGGTTTGCCAAACATGGCACATTACTCAGCAAGTATGACCTTGCCAGCATGGCGTGTGATCTAGAAATAAACAAATTAGGAGAACCCATAGGCTGGCAAGACCAGTTTGCCTGCGCTTTTGGCGGAACAAACACCATAGACTTCAACAAAGAAGGAGCAACCGTAGCACCCGTCAAAACAACCACGGAAAATCTAAAAATGCTCGAATCACAATTACTAGCCTTCTACACCAGCCGAGGAAGGCAGGCAGGAAACGTGCTTACCGAACAGAAAGAGAAAATAGGTGTGAACCTTTCAGCATTAGGCGAAATGAAGGCACAAGTAGCAAAAGGAGAACAACATCTTAGAAACGGAGATATTGATTCCTTTGGTAGTTTGCTCCACGAAGGATGGCTGTTGAAAAAATCGTTAGCTTCTGGAATTTCTGACAAAGACATTGATGATCTGTATAACGACGCAAAAACTGCAGGAGCCACGGGCGGCAAGATCGCTGGAGCAGGCGGAGGCGGCTTCCTACTCCTCCACGTGCCTGTAGCACACCAAAATAGTGTCAGACAAGCCATGAGAGAAAAAAGTCTTAAAGAACTACCCATCAAGTTCGAAACAGAAGGAACAAAAATATATCACGTTGGAGAAACGTTCTAAGCAGGCATAGCGCCAGGAATTTCCTTAGCATCAACAACACTAGGATTCTTGTACAAGAACTTAATCAGTTCATACTGCTGTTGGTTAGCAAATACTGCAACATTAATCTTATCTGTTTTTTCGCTGCTAGCAATCAAGGTTTCGATATCACTACTCTCATCCCATTGATCTCCCTGTCCACATCTTACAACGCAACCTGCATGTTGTGCAATCACAAATCCAGGAGAGTCGTAGGCTCCTTGCCCAAAGAGAATGTGGAAGTCGTGCGTCCCATCGGCAACCTTACAAGCCATTAGTGATGCACTTCCTGAACCTGGCTTGACATCACACGCGCCGTACGGTCGGGATTTGGATCCCACGGGGAAGGTGACCTCTCTAAAGAGTCCTTTCAAACGGTTGTTCACCTCAGGCATCCTTTCTCGGTCCGAAGAAGGCATATACGCACAACCATGCATATCTCCAAGGAAAGAAGTAATCGAAGGCGATAAAGCGAAACGAACTCGCTGCATAGAAGGCGGCGATCCTGCCGAGGTTGGGGAAGGAACAAGGACTGTTCTCTCTACGAAAGGCGCCCGGTCAAATTCATGGATAAAGTGATCAAGGGTACCTGGCTGATACACACTAACAAACGGAACAGACGAATCTTCGGAGTGCACCAGAGCGACAACCGAACTCCAGTACCGACCGCCCAATTCTGCCACTGCCGTGCCATCCCTCGGATCTACAAGCCAGAAAGGACTGCCAGGTTTGTTTTCCAACTCTTCACCAACAAACCCGAAAGAGGGATTGATTTGCCACAACTGTTCCCTTAGATCAGTTTCTATCGCAACATCGATGCTCGAACTGTAATTAGCCTCTGTGTCATGCAGGCCTCCAAACTGGCCCCAATACTCTTTCACAACACACAGATGTCGTATCAGTGCCTCTTGGTTGATTTGTTGCATGGTTGTCATTAAACTGATCAAAGCACCGGAGGAATATAAAGGCGATCCTCTACCTTTATAAGTAGAGATAGACAAATAAACACGTGAAAGCAGTCATTCTTTGTGCAGGAGAGGGGAGTAGAATGGGCCTTGTGGGAGAGCAGATTCCCAAGCCTTTACTCAAGCTTAATGGCAAATCCATGATCCATAGATGGTTTGATTATTTCAAAAAACACAGCATTAACGAGTTCTACATCAACACGTTTCATCTCGCAGAAATGGTAGAGGAAGAGATCGGAGACGGCTCAAAATACGGAGTGAAGGTGCACTGGTACCGACAACCAGGAAAGATGGGCACCGCCAGCATCCTCAAAGAGTTCAAGTTAGACGAACAGGACGAACCATTTGTTGTTGTGTTTGGGGACAGTCTAACAACACTTGATCTACAACCCATCCTTGACCATCACAAAGAGAAAGGAGCAGACGTCACACTTCTAGGAAGAAAACACCACGAGCCATGGAGAAAAGGAGTTATCACAATTGATGGCGACCAAAGAATAACCCACATGGTCGAAAAACCGGATCTAAAAGAGTTAGCGCCAAACCAATACTGCGTTTCTAGCATAGCCATAATCAACCCGGATATGATTAAGCATGTTGACAGCGATCAAGAATGGTTAGGCATGGAGTTTTACCCTAAGCTTTTGGAAAGAAAATGCCATCTGACCTTCAAAGAACGCCCAAAGAACGATAACGCAGGCGATGTAAACAACACAGAAAACTTCTACAAACTAGACGCGTACCTAAGAGAAAAAGAAGGCAGCCCAAACGTGGAGGTAGCCATGATTGATAGAGATGGAACGCTCAACGTTCGCTCCCCACAAGGAAGCTATGCCTTAGTTGACTTCCCCTTCAAACTCTTCCCCTTCGCCCTAGACAGCTTAAAAAAACTAAAGGAAGCCAAGATCAAAAATTTACTGGTAACAAACCAAGCTTGCATTGGCAAGGGTTACCTCACGCGAGAAACCTTAGACAAGACCCACCAAGAAGCCTTTGGAGAATTGTTCGATGACTACTACGTGTGCGAACACATACACGGAACATGCACGTGCAGAAAACCCTGGCCAGACATGCTCAAAAAAGCCATCAAAGACCACAACATCGACATCCAGAAAGCAGTCTTCATCGGCGACACCGAGTACGACGAAGCTGCTGCACTAGCGGTAGGCGTTAGATTCATCAAGGTGGACGACAAGTTTACGTTCGCGGACGCAGTTAACCAAATTCTTAGTGAAGATTAATAAGCCATGCCCTACCTATTAGGAGATACATGATTTTTGTGTGAACGAAGCGTATGCAACCTTGCGTAGTGACAATAGCGTTCACGTGAGAATGGTCTTTCCTGACAACAAAGTAAAAGCAGACGGACTGCGTTTCAAGGCATGCCCTGACGTTGGCGTCCAAGTACACGCAGATTTGCTTGCAAAACAAGGCACAGGCAAGGAAGGAAGAATTGCCTTCCCGCACTCACCCTTCAAACCTGCCAGCGCGGGTGGCGTTATTTTCCTGGACAAGGGAGATACTGCCCTAGGCAGTCTGAGAAACATCAGACCGAGATCTCACACCGTTTATCAATCATGGAATGGCGGCTTTCCTACCAAGGAAGAAGGCGTCTACAGCGCAGAAGCGTTGGCAATTACGGGCGAAAGAGAGTTCAACGAAGAGATAGTCCTTGTAACCAAAGACGGTGCATTGATTGTAAACAAGCACGACACTCGCGGATATGCACAACACCGAGCAAAAATGGCAGGTCTCGAATTTGGAGATCGCATTGTACAAGTAGAACCGCAATATGTAACCGTTGGCGACACGCTAACTGTGGAAGACCAATCAGGAAGCCCCATCTACAGAACAAACGATTGGAACGTGGAATGGATGCTAGAACAAACAAGCAGCCTCAACTGCGTAAAGCTGGTCGTATACGATCTTCCTTCAGACGAAGTATTTCCTCTAGATTTAGAGGGTAAGGAAAGTCCTTACGAAAGATTCAACTTACCCGTTGTCCTACTCAAACGAGAACAAGTAGACGGGGAGCGTTTTGGCGCAGTCCTTGAGGATTATGTAGCCTGGAACGCAGATCTCTCATCCGGCAAAACAGAGTTTAGACGCTATCAGATGCCTGAACCATGCGAAGGTCCCGATAGAACTCCAACAAAAGGAATGGTGTACGCACCAGAAGATGGATTGTCAAAAGCAATATGTAGCATGGGCTGGAAAACGCGGACAGACAGGGGAACGCTAGACCATTGGCTAGAAGTCGAGCTTTGGAAAGAGGGGAAAATGCTCGAACAGCAGACCTGTGTGCTCACCCAAAAAGACGTTCCCTTAGACGCACTTCTTTGCCCAGAAGCGAGCGTAGACACCACGCGAATGCAGGGTTGGGTACCTCGATGGCTCGAAGAGCGCCCCTACTGAGTCCATAAACTTTAAAAACCAACCTCTTAGAATTTGCTTATGAAATGCGTTGTTACAGGCGGGGCAGGATTCATCGGAAGTGCTATTGCTAAGCGATTAGAAAAAGACAATCATGACGTTGTCATCGTGGACGACTTCTCCGCAGGGTATGAAACCAACCTCAAAGGATTTTCCGGAGAGATAATCAAAGCATCAGTCGTAGAAGCAGACAAGGTAGCTCCTGCAATTAAAGATGCAAACCTTATCTTCCATCTTGGAGCCATGAACGCCTTACCAGACTGCAGCAACGACATGGTCGCAACCATGGAAGTAAATGTTAAGGGAACTGCTTCTTTGCTAGACATGGCAAGAAGAACCGCAGCAAAAGACTGCAGATTCGTCTTCACCTCTTCATCCGCAGTGTACGAAGGAAGCGACAAGCTACCCAACACAGAAAGCGATCAACCAAACCCACACTTAGCATACGCAATATCCAAACTCCAAGGAGAATTCTTATGCAGAAGCTTCCACAAAAGTTTCGGACTACCCTACACTATAATCCGACCCTTCAACGTCTACGGCGAAGGCCAAGATTTTAGGCGCGAACAACCCCCAGTCATGTGCGCGCTAGCCATACCCTTACTGCAAGGCAAACAAGCAACCATTTATGGAGATGGCACCCAAGCAAGAGACTTTATCCATGTCGAGGACATGGCAGAACTATTTGTCGTAGCAGCAACCCACCCAAAAGGAGCAGGACAAGCCTTCAACGGCGGCGTGGGAAAAAGTGTTAACATCAACGACATCTACAAAATGATCTGCTCAGAACTCGGCACAGACAAAGAACCCATCTACGCACCAGCCCAAGGCTTGTTTGACAAGTATCCTGCATTGAAAGAAGGCAACTTTGTCTTCCGAGATGAAGCAGTAACGCACGAAAGCCTCAAAACAACCCAAGCAGACACCACAAAAACAAAAGACCTACTCGGCTGGGAACCCAAGATCAGCATGGAAGAAGGAGTTAAACGGAGTGTAGAGTACGTCAAACAGAACCTATGATAACACTCGTCATCCCTGCATACAACGAACAAAATAGACTCCCAGACACGGTCAAGGCGTTTGCCAACTATTTTCCAAAAATAGACATCCTCATCGTGCCTAATGGTTGCACCGACAACACAGAAACCGTGGCACAAGAGCTAGCAACCAAGTACAACAACGTAAGAACATGGGCAACCCCTACAGGAGGAAAAGGATTCGCAGTAAGAGAAGGATTCAAACGAGCCAAGCACGATCTGGTAGGCTTTGTGGATGCAGACCTAGCAATAACACCCGAAGAGTTCGCCAAACTCCTCCCCTTTGCCAAAGAGAACGACGTCGTCATAAGCTCAAGATGGCTCAAAGACAGCAACGTAACCCAAAAAGAACCCGCCCAAGTACGCTTTGCCGGAAGGATTTTCAACCTCATGGTGCGAACCTGGTTCGGACTAAAAATATCAGACACCCAATGCGGAGCAAAAATATTCAAAACCGACTTAATGCGAAAAATCCTACCCAAATGCATTGTTAACAAAATGGCATTTGACGTAGAATTCTTGTACCACGCCAAAAACTTCGGCGCAACCATAAAAGAAGTCCCCATCACCTGGAAGCACAACCCAGAAGAGTCCAAAACCGGCGTGTTTAAAACCGGAATAAAAATGATAGGACAACTAGCAAGTATACGAAAATGAAAGCAGCAATAATTGGAGCAGGAAAGATGGGAGAAAAAAAGGCAGAAGCCTGCAAAGCCTGCGGCATAGACCTTGTCTATGTAGACTCCATAAACGAAGACATGGTAGCCCAAATCTGCAAAGAACACAATGCCACGTCAAAACCATGGAGAGAATTCATCAACGAAGACATCGACCTAATCTTTGTCTGCACCAGCCACGACGCACTCAAAGAAGCAACCGTGGCAGCATTAAATGCAGGCAAGCACGTATGCGTGGAAAAGCCAGCAGGAAGAAACTCCGCAGAAGTACAAGAAATCATCACCGCACACAATAACGCACTAGAAAAAAAATATGTAGGACTCAAAGTGAGTCTTAACCACCGCTTCCATCCCGCCATCTGGAAAGCAAAAGAACTAGCAGACAAAGGAGAGTTAGGCGAGCTCATGTTCATGACTGGAGAATACGGTCATGGAGGAAGAGACGGCATGGAAACCGAATGGAGATGCGTCAAAAGTAAAGGCGGCGGCGGAGAACTCCTCGACCAAGGCTCACACATTATCGATCTTTACCAATGGTTCATAGGCCACCCAGACAGCGTCAACGGGTACGCACCCACGTACGCCTACAGAAACGAAAACGAACCTGTAGAGGACAATTGCTTCTTCAGAATGAGAACCGGAAAAAAATGCGGCCACTTCCATGTCAGCTGGACCATGTGGAAGAATGATTTCCGCCTAAAAATAGTCGGAGACAAGGGACTAGCCGTCATCAACGGACTCGGCAGGCACTATGGCAAAGAAACACTCACCATCTACAAACGAGGCGCCATGGGAAAGCCCTCAGAATCCTACGAATACCCGCCAGGGGATGACCCAGAACGGGACGAAAGCTTCATCGACGAGCTCAAATACTTCCTCGAATGCATCGAAGAAGAAAAACAACCAGAAGGTAACATCAAAGAAGCTTTAGACAGCATGAAAATCGTGGAAAGCATATATTCACAATGAAAATAGGAATCCTAGGGGCATGGCATTTGGGAGCAGTGGTAGCCGCCGGACTCTGCGAGCACCACGACGTAAGCGTCCACGACCCTACGGTGGAGAGCCTCAAAGAAGGCGTTCCCGCAGTAGACGAGCCAGGAGTTGAAGAAAAATTAAAAGCAAACCTAGACAAAAGCCTGCACATCACCAGTGCAGAAGAGGCCATCAAAGACAAAGACTTTGTCATCATCGCCCATGATTCGCCTGTCAACGAAGACGACAGCGTCGACATAAGCCCCATCCTAGAAAGCGCTGCCCAGATCAAACAATACAGCAAAGAAACCATCATCGTTTGCATGAGCCAAGTACCAATAGGCACCTGCAAAAAAATAGAACAAGATCTTGGCATGCCAGTAGCGTACGTTCCTGAAAACCTACGCCTAGGAGAAGCGATGGACTGTTTCCTTAACCCGGACGTTGTTGTTATCGGAGCAGACAAAGACACAGCCAAACGAGTCAACGAACTCTACGCACCCGTCAAAGGAGAACGAGCATTCATGAGCGTGGAAAGCGCAGAGATGTGGAAGCATAGCATGAACTGCTATCTTGCGAGCATGATAACGTTAGCCAACAACCTTGCAGACGTAGCACAAGCATACGGCGCAAACATCACAGACGTGATTGGCGGACTAAAAAAAGACCGAAGAGTCTCAGAAAAAGCCCCACTCGGACCAGGATTAGGATTCGGAGGAGGCACGCTCGGCAGAGACGTTAGCGTGCTGATAGATTTAGCAAAAGAAAAAAACATCAACGCTCCCATGTTTAGCACCATCCTTGATTATAATCACACTCGACCTAACTTTGTGCTAGAAAAACTCAAACAAAAGGGAGCTAGCAAGATAGCAATACTAGGCCTAGCTTACAAACCAGGCACCAACACTCTCAGAAGAAGCATCGGCGTATGGCTTGCCAAAAAACTAAACGCCGTAGCCTTTGATCCAGCCATACCTACCGCAGAAGGCATAACCACCGCGTCAAGCGCAGAAGAAGCTTGCCAAGATGCTGACGCAATACTCATCGTGACTGCATGGCCAGAATTCAAGAACATAAAGTGGGATGCTTTAAAGGTGAAGGAGAAATACATCTTGGATTGTAGAAACATGATGGACAAACAAGACCAAGAAAAAATAAGACAAGCAGGATTTGTCTACGAAGGAGTAGGCGTATGAGCTTGCAAGGAAAAACCGCGGTAGTGACCGGAGCCGGCAGAGGCATCGGTAAAGCGGTAGCCAAAGCACTGGCAGCAGCAGGAGCCCAAGTCATGCTCGCGGCAAGAACCGAAAGTGAACTCAAAGAAACACAATCAGAAATTCCCGGAAGCAAATACGTCGTAACAGACGTTTCCCAACCTGAACAGGTAAAAAAACTCATCCAAGAAACCAAAGAAATATTCAAAAAGATAGACATACTCGTGACCTGCGCAGGCGTATATGGTCCTAAAGGTTTGTTCCACGAACAAAACTTACAAGAATGGAAGCAAGCACAAGACATCAATCTTTTAGGAACCGCAAACTGCATCCATGAAGCCCTGCCTGAAGTAGAAAGTATTGTTTGTGTAGCCGGAGCAGGCGTACCAAATCCCCTTCCAAGAGTGTCCAGCTACTCAGTATCGAAAGCAGCCATCGTCCAACTCGTCACCACCCTGGCTGCAGAATACCCAAAAGTGAAGATCAACGCCATCGCACCCGGACCGGTAGCCACAAAACTCATGCAAGAGGTGCTAGATGCAGGGCCAGAAGTTGTAGGAAAGGAATTCCACGAAAAAAACAGCCTGTGGATGGAAGGAAAGGATCGAGTTGTCCCTCCAGAAGTGGCCGCAGACTTTATAGTAAAACTTTGTCAAGAAAGACCTTGCACAGGCAAGTATCTGAGCGCAGTATGGGACAAAGAATTGCAGGTCCCAGACGAAATGTTCACCCTGAAGCGAATTGACGGCAAAAATTTCGACAAAAAGTAATATACACTGAGCCATACACAAGCTTTTAAGCCATCATCTGAAAGGCGCAATATGATTAGGACGAGAACACCGTTCCGCATCACGCTCGGCGGAGGAGGCACAGACCTGGCATCCTACTACGAACAGCACGGAGGCATGTGCCTTGCCGCAGCCGTTTCTTTGAATCTAGATATTCTCTTAAAACCCGCATGGGAGCAAGATGACATCCTCGCACACTACTCAGAAAGCGAAAGAGTGCAGAGCCTGGAAGAGCTCAAAAATGAAAGATTAAGAGAATGCCTACGATATGCAGGCATCACCAAAAGAATAGAAGTTGCAAGCTTTGCCAGCGTAGGACCCAAGACAGGATTAGGAAGCAGCTCCAGTTTTGTTGTGGGATTACTCAAATCACTCTACGCCATCCAAAATATTCACATTGACAAAGAAGAATTAGCACGAGCAGCATGCGAAGTAGAAGTAAACATACTCAAAAAACCCATGGGCAAACAAGATCAATACGCAGCAGCCTTTGGCGGCATGCAAATGTTCACCTTCGACCCTAATGGTGACGTGCGAGTAGAGCACATCAGCATGCCACGAACAAAAAGACAAGAATTGGACGAAAGACTACTACTTTTCTGGACAGGCGTGAGCAGAGACAGCGAAAGCGTGCTCAAAGACCAAGTGGTTCGCTCCGAAGAGATGGACCAAGACATGATGGAAAACTTACACCGAGTAAAAGAACTAGGCTTTGACAGCAAAGCAGCACTCCACAAAGGAGATCTAGAAAGGTTCGGCCAACTAATGCACACCCACTGGGAAAACAAGATCAAAAGAAGCCCAAACATGACCACAGAGAGCATCAGCAAATGGTACAACACCGGCATGGCCAACGGCGCAGTGGGCGGCAAGCTCGTGGGTGCCGGCGGTGGCGGATTCCTAATGTTCCTCGCAGATGACTCAGAAAAATTACGCTTAGCAATGAAGCAAGAAGGATTACAAGAAATCAGTTTCAATTTTGACTCCGAAGGTTCAAGGGTGGTAGAAGACGACCGAAACCACAAGGTTGAAGTAGTAGGAATACAAGACGGAGTTAAAATGAAGGAGTTACAATGGCCATAGAAGAAATCAACACAAACATATACCCAACAGAGGAAATCAGCGTGGAGCCACTAGCTCCAATAGAAGAAGCAGAAATAGACACGGACGTCTTTGTACGCACCTTCCTAAGCGAAGGACTACAACATCTCGGCAGTTTAATGATGAGCGAAGCCAACAACCGAGGTCTAAGCCTAGCACTAAAAGCACTCGACAGGTGCAGACGCGACAAAAAAAGAATATTTCTCATAGGAAACGGCGGCAGCGCAAGCACCGCACAACACCTAACCAGCGACCTAAACAAATGGGCCACAGGAGACGGACAAGCACCCGTGAGAGCCATCTGCCTGAATGACAACATGTCCAGCATGACTGCGCTAACCAACGACGACGGCTGGGAAAACGTGTACGAAGCACAACTAAAAAATCTAGAAGCCGAAGCAGGCGACGTTATCATCGCAATATCCGTCCACGGCGGAAAGGGATCAGACGCTGCCGGCGTGTGGAGTCAGAATCTAACCAAAGCGATCGCCAATGTCAAAGAACATGGAGGTTATGCCGTAGGCATCACCGGCTTTGATGGTGGCGCAATGGCAGAATTATGCGACGCCCACATCAACGTACCCGCAGAAAGCACACCGCATGTAGAAGGTCTGCACCTTGTAGTCACACACTGCATCGTTGACGGTCTTAGAGTGATGGCGATGGGCAACTACCAGGAAAAGTGAAAATTTCCAGCCCAGAATTTGGTAACATGCAGGATATTCCTGCAAAATTTACCTGTCAAGGGGAAGACATCAACCCCCCTTTGAAAATCGAGGACGTTCCTGAGCATACTGAAAGCTTGGTTCTCATCATGGACGATCCTGACTCTCCCACAGGAACGTGGGATCATTGGGTGGTGTGGAACATTGCACCTTCAACAAAAGAAATTCCAGAACATTCAAAGCCAGGCGTGGAGGGTATGAACACTTGGCCCAAGCTAGGCTATGGCGGACCGTGTCCTGCATCAGGAAAGCACCGCTACGTCTTCACCCTGTACGCTCTAGACACCACCTTAGATCTTCCGGCTACGTCCACAAAGAAAGACGTTGAAAGCGAGATGGAACACCACATTCTAGAAAAAACGGAACTTATTGGTTTGTTTGAGAAGAGCTAGTGCCAAGACTGGAAGCGATACGACACAAGTGACCTCGGAACTTGCGCATTAGATGAGTTTCTCCAATAAACTTCACGTACGTTTGTAAAAAAGATTTCACATCGTCTCGAGAAATTTCGAGTATCTTTGTAGCTTCTCTCTCAGTTTTGTACGTTCTAAACAAATGTAGTGCATCCTCCACCAGCCTAAATTCATAGTTCGTATTGTGTAGTCCATTTGTGAACCTTAAAAAATCATAGGCCGAATTATTGAAATCAGGTAAAGGTAACCCTCCGACCAACTCCTCAGCGTCCTCCAACTCCCCCTCCAAGTCATGATCGTGCTTGTAGGGCACGTCCGGTACCATTCCTTCCAACGAGGTAGGAACGCCTATCTGCCTCTCGTACAGAGTGATCATTATTGGAAGCTTGGTAGTGTAAAGATAACCAATATTGTAGACCTGGCCATCGCACTCCAAGATAGTGTCTGAATGATTTCCTTCGAGAACAAATTGGAAACGCATGGCATGTGCACCGTCGCACAACTCTTAAGGTTTAGTCTTTCTTGAAGCCCTGTTTGCGTTCGTAATACTTCAGATATTTGGCCACTTGGTAGAAGCCACTGCACAAGCTGTAGAAAAGTCCTCCAAAACCGCGTCGCCACAAGCCTCGGAACACGTACCAGTATCCAAATTCTATCCAAGGTCTTACCGCAACCTGACCAATAAGACGCGGCATGTTGAGAGGGACGCTATCCGCCATTCTTCTCCCTTCAATGTTAGTATGATGGTTAAACCGGTTGATGTAGTCCTCTGCATCAGCGATGCTATCATGGTAGAGCGTGCCTGCTAGTGTTCCTACTTGTCCATCCATATACACCTTCTCATGTACTGCGTGCCTGAACTCTCCCTTGCTCTTCCGGTACAGGCGAAGAATAGGAATGGTATGCACATACGTGTTGAGGAAAGTGAAATCCTTACGATTTATGTTGAATCCCACAAATTGTTCTTGGTTAATGGCATGACCTATCGCGTCAAACAATGTCTTATCAACATACTCATCCGAATCCAAAGAAAAGACCCAGTCATGCTTGGCTTTGGCCACGGCAAGATTCTTGAGCTTTGCTCCAGTCACCGTACGGTTTTTGTCATCAAAGATAAACACCTTTTTCGTGTACTTTTTGGCTATCTTGACCGTGCCATCCTTGCTCTGGCTATCCCACACGATGATGTCATCTGAAAGCTTCTTCACAGCTTCCAAACACTTCTTGATAGTGCGCTCTGAGTTCTTTGTTAAGATAACTATACTTACCGGCATCATCCTACCCTTCGCAGACGGTTTTTAAAGCTGTTGGACTCGCTGTCCTCACGTTTATAAGGCTACTTTGAACAACCTCACCATGCTTGTCCCTAAGCAATATGTGTATAGACGACTGCAATACTGGAACTTGGAACACTTCCGGCGTGGATACGGTCACCGTGCTGCGGCAGCCGTACAGGAAAAAATGGTGGCTCATTGCGCTGAACACGGCTGGCCAAGAGAGCACGGATCCGCCGAACACTGTGTGAACTATTTCAGCGCGGCATCCGCAGAAGCCAGAGTACACATGTTCTGGTACAAGGTAGAAAAATGGGAAATATATCGCGCACAACCGGACAAACACCCAATGGAAGTAGAGTACGGAGAGGCCTTCGTTGATGCCCACGTGCCCGCAATGGAGATGGCAGGAAAAGCAAGAACACACATCAATGAACGGTATCCTGACGATGCAACAGATGACGACCTTGACCTCTGCTTCTTAGACGTGTTTGAGGGATGGCGAGGGTGGGCAGACATGCTAGTTACCCAATCTGAAAAATCCATAGCTGCTTTTAGCTTTACGAATGCGCGAGATGACGACCCCGTAACCCCCGAAGAGTTTGCTCGCATAATAGCACGTAGTGAGAGGATACGATACGGTCTGCCGCTCATGGCGGAAAAGATGTTTGGTAGGATTCATTGAGCCAACTTTATATAGCGCGTCCTACAAGGAAATGAATGGTCAAATACTACACCAGCGAAGAGATTCTCAAGAAAAAGGATGAGATAACCGCTGCGCTGGCCAGAGAGAACTGCATTCGCGGCAAATTCTTCGAGATGATCCAAGCCAGGATCTCTGAGCTCCCAAAAACAGCCTCCATCCTAGAACTAGGACCTGGAGCAGGATATGCTCTAGATGCCTTGAACCAAGCCGGATTCTCCAACCTCCACAACGTGGACATCGATGACTACCTGCAATTTAAGGAATTCAAGAAACGTTTCAAAAAGTGCGATCTCAACACACAAAAACTGCCGTACAAAGACAACACCTTCGATTGCGTGCTAGCATTAGAAGTATTTGAGCACCTAGAGAACTTTCCTTTTGCATTGAGAGAATGCGCAAGAGTGCTCAAAAAAGGAGGGCTCTTAGTCTTTTCGCGACCCAACGGCTGGAGCATCTACAACAGAATACGCTACCTCAAAGGAGCCAACACTACGGTGGTTACGCCAGGCAACAACCACATCAACGACATGAGCAGGAACCTTTTGATGAAACTTACTGAAAAATACTTCAAATTTGAAAGGATCATCGCAGAACCTGCAGTTGTCCCCTTAATACACATACCGATCAAAGGAAGAGTGTTGTTTTCTGACCATCTATGCTTTGTTTTCAAGAAAGCTTTTTAAGGGCTTGACAAACGATGCAGGCAATGGATACTATCTTAGTCTTGTGTACTGAAGGCGCAAGCTATCGCAATTTTGTCAACGCAGGCGTAATTGATGAACTAAAAAAGAAAGCAAAGATAGTGCTCGTCTGTGCAGACTGGATGGAGGAACACCTCAGAAAAAAGTATCCGGATCTTGCTCTAGAAATCGTATACGAACCCGGAAAAGCAGAGAGCATTGCAGACCATATTCGAATGACCAAGACGATCTACCGCGCTTCTGTCTGGCCAGACATTCAGACAAGTACCTTCAAGATTATTCGAGGAAGAACCATCAAAGAGCAACCCATCAAGTTCTGGATACGAAGAGGAATGGCCATTGCCTCAAGACCTGCAATAATCCAGGCAGGTCTGCGAAAGATTGCATGGCTGTGGCCAAAAAAACCAGTCAAAGAATTGTTCCAAAAGTATGACATCACCAAAGTTTTTTCCACCAACGTCCTCTGTCTTGACCATGTTCCCTACGCCGAATACGCACTCTGGAAGAACATACCTCTTGTTGCTGCGGTGCTGAGTTGGGACAACATGACCAGCAAAGGAACGCCCATGTACCTACCTAACCGATTACTCATGTGGGGACCAAAACAAAAAAAAGAGTGTATAAATCTGCACAACCTTCCAGAAAATATCTTGAGGGAGTGCGGAGCAGCACAGTTCGACTGTTACTTCAAGAACGACATACCCACAAAGTCAGAAGTGTTCAGCAAACTCAAGATACCCAAAAACGCCAAAGTGATAACCTACGTTGGAGGAATTCCTGCCAACGTCATGGGCATGACTGCAGAAAACGAAAAAGTCATCGTAGACACCATACTCCAAGGAATGGATGATGGAAGCCTTCCAAGTGAAGCCATTCTTGTTATCCGCCCACACCCTGGCGTCAAGGACTGGGAACAGTACCAGACCTTTGAAAAACATCCAAAAGTAAGAATGAACTATCCTGCATGGTTCTTGCAGGGCAAAGAACCACCAAAAAGTTGGAATCCCAACTGGGAAGACCACAAATTCATGGGAGCCTTGATGAAGTACAGTAGCGTGGCTATAACCCCCGGAGGAAGTGCCACCCTTGATGCAGCCTGCTTTGACAATCCTGCGGTAAACGTGTACTTTGACACGCCACCAAGACCTTATCTCTTTAGCCTGAAGAGCCACTGTGACTTTGCTCATCTGATATACCTACGAGAGTTCAGAGCCACCCCCTTTGTGGAGAGCACCGACGAACTATTAGAAGAAGTCAAGGACGGCTTTGAAAAACCAGCCAAATACAAGGAAGGCAGGAAGAAAATGTTGGACTCCATTATAGGAGCGCAAGACGGAAAAAGTGCGGTTCGCACTGCAGAAGAAGTTCTGGACGCATAGACTCCAAGTTCGGAAACCTTAATAAACGGCTTGCAGGTCCAACTGTAAAATGATGCCAAGATTCTTTATCGACAGCAGCGACATCAACGAGATTCGCACTGCCTATGAAACCGGTCTAGCCTTTGGTGTTACTACAAACCCACTAATCATTCTCAAGAACAATCCTGATCTAAGCATGCGCGATGCCATACAAAAAATCTTAAGCACAGTACCAAACATCCCAATCAGTGTCCAAGTGACCGAGCAGGACCCAAGAAAGATGGTCCAGCAAGGCAAGGAATACCATTCCTGGGGCCCAGAAAGGATCGTTGTCAAAATCCCTATGGGTGTTGTGCATAATGGAACGCCAAGCACGTATGCGATCAAAGAACTAGCAAGAGTGGGCATCCCTGTCAACGTGACAAGCTGTATGACCCGAGACCAAGCCTACGCCGGCATCGCTGCTGGAGCCCGCTACCTTTCCTTGTTCTGGTGCAGAATAAAAGATTCTGGCGGCAACCCAGAAGCAGAAACAAGAGCTACCAGAGAGATGATCCAAAAAGGCTTCCACTTCTCAGAACCACAACCCAAAGAAATCATTGTGGGCAGCTTAAGAGAGCCAGAAAACGTCTTCCAGGCCATGCAAGCAGGAGCACACATCATCACCATACCCTTCCTAAAGAAAGACGGTTCACCCCTGTTTGGCGCTGTCGTAGATCAGATGATCAACCACGAACGAACCGTAAGCACGAACGAAGAGTTCTTTGAAAAGGCAAAATCCATCCGCCAAGACGCAACTTAATAAGTCTTCTCCTACCTACTATCCCATGGCTAAAGTGCCCATAAGTATCTGTCTCGTAGCTCGCAATGAAGAAGAGTACATCGAGCGCTGCTTGAAGAGTGTCCATGGATGGGCAAACGAAATCATACTAGTAGACGGTCAGAGCACGGACAAAACTGCTAAAATAGCTCGCAAATACGCCAAAGTATTCGTAAAAGAGAACGATCCTTCACATCACGTGAACAAACAATGGACCTTTACCAAAGCAAGAAACAAGTGGGTCTTCTCTTTAGATGCAGATGAAGAGTTAAGCCCTGAGTTGAAGAAAGAAATCGAAGAAATCATCAAGAACGACACACCCCATAACGGTTTTTACGTTCCTAGAGTCAACATACTGCATGGCGAGCCATTAAGATGGGATTGGCCAGGGAACATGTTACGCTTGTACAGAAAAGGAAAAGAATCCTTCAAGGGAGAACGATTGCACGAGTACATCCACATCGATGGCAGCGTTGGGCAACTACAAGGAAAGCTCATCCACTTTGGCTGGTGGAGGGGAATGCACCAATACCTCTTCAAGATGAACAATTATACAACGTTTGACGCACAAAAACGAGTTGAGTTGGGACAAACCTACACGCCCTGGATGTTAATCAAGGGCTGTGCCAACCAGATCATCTATCTCGTTGCAAAAAAGATAGCCTTCAACAGGTTCCCGTACGGACTCTTCTTTGTGGTAACAGACGTGTTCAACGAGTTTTCATTATTCTTCAAGTACCGCGAGTTCAAGAAGGTCAAAGGACAGCATACGAAAGCGGTGAACAAGTACGTTTAGTATTCTTCTAACAACTCGACCTTGTCCTTTCTGTCAATCATTTCGTAGAAGCGTTTTGCATCGCATAATGGCAGACAAGGAAGTTTTAGATTCTTCCAGTCCACCCAGCAAACCGTGTCTAACATGTTCAGTTCTGGCCGCGTGTCGTAGAAATTCACGTCAACCTCAACTCCCTCCACCTCAAAGGTTGCGTTGTAGGACTCTATCTCGGGGTTCTGTCGTGCCTCAACACCAAACGCTTTAGCAAACGCATCCACCCCTTCCTTGGTTGTGCAAATGTCAACATCCTTTGGTTGCACATCAATGTTTTGGACTAGAAGATTACATGAGCCGTCAAGACGCCAAAGAGCTGGAGCTTTTTCGGAGAGCTGTCGTAAGACCTCAAGAAGTGTTGTTTTGTTCATGATGTCCAAAACTCAGTAGGCTGTGATGTAATCATCGAGCCAACGGAACTCATGGTTCCATCATATCTGGCGAAGGCACTTTCCGCCATGGAGCGGCGATCAGCAAGTGACATTCCTAACATTTGATCCTCTTCTTTCTCCCCAGGTGGCTCAGGCCCCATGCCCTTGGTAAGATACACTTCCAACGCGTTTGATTGGCGAAGGAAATAGTTCGCGCGAATAGCTGCTTGCCTTGGAGGGGTAAGACTAAACTCACTGGTGCGTGCAACCAACAATCCATGCGCAATCTTCCATGCATTAACGTGGACGTTAAATTCATCTACAGGGTTGCCTTCACGTTCAATACTTTTCTGCTGCATCTCGTGCGTAAATTGAACTAGATCCAAGTATGATTCTTCTTCCTCGTTTAAACCCATTGCGTTTACCAGAGATGGCAGAGTCACTTGAATGCGCAACGGAATCATGGTCCCGCAATCTCTTTTCAGTTTAAAAACCTGTACCCTGGTTCCTGAACCTTTAAAAAGGCGCTCGAAAGGATAAGTTAATGAAATATTGGCAGTATCTTATTCCCGTCATAGCTCTCATCCTGATGAGCTTGCCGACGATGTACCCTCAACCAGTGCTACAAACAGACGGCATCGCGTACTACGGTTTTGCCAAGACCTGGTCTGAAACAGGCTCGTTTGAGGCAGACGTGCCTGAATACTACCGGTTTGCGAGCGTCCAAGAAAGCAAAGTAGGACACTACACACCCTTCGTCACCGTAACATTAGGTATTTTACTCAAAATGGGCGGAGATGTATTGTGGTTGAATGGAATCTACTGTGGACTCTTGTTTGCGATGGCTGCATGGTTCATCTATTTGCTAAGCAACTACCTAAAAATCAATCCTTTACTCGTTTTACCATTAGCGTTATTGAACATCCGACCCTACTTCACCGCATGGGTTGGATCACTAACTGCTTTCGCTGGCTTTGCCTTCAGCATCCCTGCGGTCTACTACGCGATTAAGTTTTTTGACAGCAACGATTGGCAAGATGGCTTCTGGGCTCTTGCATTCCTGCTGCTTACCGGACTTTCTTACATCCAATTTGTATTATACACGCTTACCTTGTTCGTCATCCTGTTTATAGCAAGACTGATGAAGAATATGGAGATCACCTGGCCAAAAGTGAGAGCAAAAACTTTCAAAATCAAATGGAAGAGTGGATGGTTGGTCGTTGTTGGCGCAGCCATCACCGCCGTAATCATCAAAGTCTTCATGTTCGCAGCCTCTGGAAGGAAAGGCTACATTACTGATTATGTGAACTATCTCATGCAAAATGGTGTTGGATATCCAAGGATATGGGAGCTACCCGTACTAACAGACAACGCGATCGTTGTTGCTCTGGCCATTGGCGGGTTAGCGTACGCAATCTACAAACAAAGATGGTATCTGGTGGCGCTAGCAGCAGGAACTTTAGGCTGCCTACTGTCCGGACCATTACTAGGATTGAGCAACGCCTGGATATTTACCTACGTACTAAGATTCTACACTTTAAACGCAGTCTTCCTAGCATTACTTGCAGGCTACCTGATCCAAAGACTATGGAAGTACAAGCTCACCAAGATTGTTTTCGGTGTTGCGGTCGCAGCACAACTTGTCATGTTCATAGCCTTTGCTAGCATGGTACAACCGGCCATCACGGCAGAAGAGATGCACGTCTCCAACCTTTTACAGAGCACCAACAAACCCATCACCTTTGTAGAAAACGTGGACTTTGGCAACAACTTTGCAGAGCCAGCATGGATCATGGCCTTTGCCCAACCACAAGCCTTTGAAGTAGTCTTCGAAGTACCTGACTACCTCCCTGCAGGATTAGTATTAGTGGAAGACAAGACCGTTCTAACAAAAGACGAACTCAAACTATTAAGCTTCCGCAAGGTAGTGTACGAAGGCGAGAAGGTGCTGCTTGTAGAATAAGCTTTTAAGCCCACACCTCAAGACAAGATCATGAAAATAGGAGACAAAGAAATTGGCTCACCCGTATTCATCATTGCAGAGATAGGCCTAAACCACGACGGCAGTGTTGACAAAGCAATAGAACTTGTTGATGCAGCAAAAAAGGCAGGCGCACACGCAGTAAAGTTTCAAAAGCGAGATCTTGCGTCGTTATACCCGAGCGGCGTCATTGAAGGAAAGGAAAGCGCCGACCAAAGCGTAGAAACCTTAATCCCTGCGCTTATCAAATGCGAATTGTCAGAGGATGAACTGGACAAGATACGCCAGCACTGCGAAAGCACAGGAATAATGTTCTTCTTCACACCCTTTGATGAGAAGAGTGCAGACATCCTGGAAGGGAAAGTACCTTGTTACAAGATAGCAAGCGCCGACTGCGGCAATCTCTCCTTATTAGATTATGTTGCCAAGAAAGGAAAACCCCTCATCCTGAGCACAGGCATGACGCAGTTAGACCACGTCAAGAAAGTTGTTGCCTTCCTGCAAGAACGCAACGTCGAGTTCATGCTCAATCACTGCATCAGTGGCTATCCGCCCGGCACTGAAAGCTTGAATCTAAACTATTTGAAAGAACTACAAAAACTAGGCGTACCCATCGGGTACTCTGCGCACGAACTAGAACCAGAATATTCTTTGGTGGCTGTAGCCATGGGTGCTGTGGCCGTAGAAAAACACATCACCTATGACCGGAGCGCCCCAGGACCCGACCACAAAGCAAGCCTTACACCCGAAGAGTTCGCAGAAGCCGTCCAACTAATCAAACAAAACATGAGCTATGAAGAAGTCCTTGAAAAGTATCCACACGTCAAAGAAAGTCTAGGTACAGGAGAACGCGTGCTAACACGAGAGGAAGAACTTTCAAAGATCCCACTACAAAAATCCATATACCTAAAGAAGGATGTTGCTGTAGGCAGCAAGCTCACAAAAGAAGACTTGTGGGTGCGCGGCCCTGGAGGCGGCATGAACCCTATTTGTTATTATGATGTTGTTGGCAAGACCTTGAAACGAGATGCAAAGCAAGGAGAGGCCCTACGAGAGGCACACTTTGAGGAAAAGAGCGACGATTGGCCCAGAGATTTCAAGCAAGATTGGGGATTTAAGCTGCGACCTGCAGAAGCCGAAGACTTCAGAGATGAAGACATGCCTCTTTTTGAGTTTCACATGAGCCCTGCAGACATCGTACGACCTTTCAAGCCAGACAAAAAGTTCAAACAACGCTTAGTCGTGCACACCGCCGAAATATTACCTGAAGATCTAGGCTTTTCTGGCACCGACACGAGAAGCTACGTAGACATGTGCAGCTCTGATGATGAAGTAAGAAAGGCAAGCGTTGAAATGATGAAGCGCACGATCAAAAAAACCAAAGAGATGGCCCCCTATTTTGAGGGCATACCTAAAGTGGTTATCCATGTGGGCGGCTACTCAACAACCAAAGATTTTGATGAAGAATTACGCGGAAAAATGTTTGCTCTAGGTGTTGACAGCTTTGCCCAGCTAGACAAGGAAGGAGTTATTCTCTTACCTGAAAACATGCCTCCCTTCCCTACTCACGCAAGTGCACGGTGTTATCAAGCGTTCTTTTCCAAAGCAGAAGATCTGGTGAAGTTTTGCCAAGCAACCAAACTAAAAGCGTGTTTTGACACCAGTCACGCGCAATTGTACTGCAACGCGTATGGTGGAACGTTGTTAGACTATGCAAAAAAGGTGCTGCCCTATACCGACCATTTGCACATCGCAGATAGCAGCGGTATTGATGGTGAAGGGTTGCAAATTGGCGAGGGCATGGTGGACTTCCCACCCATTTTCGAACTTTTCAAAGACAAAACGTTCACCTGGGTTGGAGAGATTACAAACGGTCATAAAGATGACTACGAAGGGTTTAAGGAAGCGAATAGACAACTAAAAAAGATTGCCAGCACTATTCTGTGATGTGGCTAACATCATTCACGTGTTTGACGCGCACGTGTCTGCCGTCGATGGTCACGATGTTTAAGCAACAATTATCCTGTTCGTAGCGATAACGTAGGTTGTGTGGTATGTTCATGAAATGCCCGAGGATCACTGCGTTGAGGCTGCCGTGCGCGATGAAAAGTATCTTACCCTTTGCTTCCTTTATGACATTCTCTATGAACGGTATCACACGGTTGTGGACGTCCTCCATGTTCTCACCATCAGGAGGACGAACATCCTCCTCTCTTGCCCATCTTTCTTCGAGATCAGGGTGCTGAGCATGGACTTCATTCATGCGCATACCATCCCAGCCTCCCTTGCCTCGCTCTTTTAGTTCCTCAACCGGGATGATCTCTTGGTTGTGGTGTTTGTTTATTATCTCAGCAGTTGCCCGAGCCCTGCCTAGGGTGCTGGTGAAGATTTTCTCAAACTTCACGTCCTTGAGTCGGAGGGCAAGCTGCTCTGCCTCCTTTTTCCCTTTTTCAGTGAGTCCAGAATCAGTCTGTCCTTGGGTTATCCCCGACTTGTTGCCTTCTGTCTCGCCGTGGCGTGCTAGGTAGAGTTCGATCATAGTAGGACCTCTGCGAATTTTAGGTCGTTAAGCGTGTCGATGTTGAGGCTTTCCTTCTCATCTAACACCAGAGGCAGAATAGTGTCGCCAACAATGGAGTTTTTCTCTGTAAGCACGCTTGTACGGATGACGTTCACGGCACCATTATGCCTGTAGACCGTGTCCATCCATTCTTTAGGGGCACGACCTGCGTCTTTGCCAGTCATACTTTCAGGCAGGAAGGGTTTGAGGTACTCTCCTTCCTTTTTCCATATTTTGAAGGGATGGTCGTGGGTTTCGTGGACGCTCATAACGCTGTCTGTCTCAGGATGTTGGGTGAGCAGGTCTATACCCTTGTCAATGCTTTCTCCTGTGCGTAGAGGATTGGTTGGCTTGAGTTGGACGACAAGTTCTGGAATGTAACCTTCTTTTTTGAGTTCAGCTAGCGCGTGCTTCAACACCGGTAAGCTCTTTGCCTTGTCAGTTGCATGCTCTTCTGGCCGCAGGAAGGGCACCTCTGCGCCGTGTTGTTGTGCCACGTCGGCAATCTCCTGACTGTCAGTGCTTACGATGATTCGTGGTTTGTGTTTGCTGGACTTGGCAGCGTCGAGGGTCCACGCGATGAGTGGCTTGCCTGCTAAGGGAATGATATTTTTCTTAGGGATACGCTTACTTCCCCCTCTTGCTTGGATAACCACTAAGACGTCCATGATTTATAAAGCGTCTAGGAATTTATAAAGGTGCGCGATCATTAGTACGGGCTGAAGATCTCATCTACCTTGACCGTTCTCCCTTCCTTGTTGGAGAGCGAGGCAGCCATGATGACCTTCATGGTTTCATAACCGCTTCTGAGATTGTACTCTAGAGGGGGTAGTTTGCCTTGCTGGATGCACTCTAAGAACAGTTTTTCTTCGTTGATAAACCATTGGTCTCGTTTTTCTTTCATAGAATGCACTTTTTCGTGTTTTACCTTCCCCTCGTCTACGCGCATCACGACAACGTCATTGTCACCCTGTCTATCCCACAGTATGGTGCCCTCTGTGCATCGTACTAAGAAGTGGGCGCGGCTTTGATTGCAAAAGAGATCTGTGTGTGCGGTCCCATAGACACCATTCTTGAATTTGAGTATGAGCTCGGCGTTGTCATTGCTTGTCGTGGTGATGTCAGTAACCTTTCCGGTCATGCACATCACGCTTTCTATACCCCCGCCGATGTGTAGTAACAGGTTGATGCCATGGCTGTCCTCGAGCATGGTGTCTCCTCCCATTTCTTTATGACCAATAAACCAAGAGTCTGGAGGATGACCGAGATGCATGAGATTGGCGCTGTGGCTGTTCTCCGAGTGGAATGCCACAGGATCTCCGACCACTTTTTGTTCAATTAATTCCTTGATCTTCTTGACAGGTTCGCTGTGCCGGTTCATGTAGCCTATCATAGCGACTAACTTTTTCTCTTCGATGAGTTTGAAAAGGTCCTTAAGATTCTTTTGTTCTCTTTGTGTGCGTAGCTTTTGCTGGGCTGCGTCTTCCTTAGGATGGACTTCTTCGAAGTCTAAGCATAATGGCTTTTCGCAGAGGATGTGCAGGCCTTTTTTGGCACATTCTAGTGCGCACTCGATGTGGAAGCGTGCGGGTGTGCCTATGACTGCGGCTACGAAGTCTCCTTCCAATGCTTTGTGAAGGTCTTCATGAACGGGAATGCCTATTTCTTTTATTACTTCGTTGCGAACGTCCTCTTTGGGTTCTACGCCTTCTACCTCACAGCCTTGTGCTAGAAAGTTCTTCATGTGACGTTGGCCTATACTTCCACCACCAACGACGAGTATCCTTGTCATGTTTTCTTTCACAAGCGTTTTGCTTATAAACTTTCCTCCATCAAGAATCCATAGTGTTCTACTGCGGTTAGTGCGTTGGGGAAGATGCGTTTGGGTAGCTTATCCAGCAGGCCCGGAAGTCTATCACCCTCATAGTAGTGCCTTCGTAGGCTTCTTAGCGAGCGCATGAGCTCCCATCGTACGATATATGGAACTAGACTTTGTAATTCTTCTGCAGAGAGCAGTCGTACGCTGTTGTATCCTGCAAGAAAGGCCCTTGTTGCTTCTTTGTAGCTGTCCCACACGCCTTGGTGGATGGCGTTGCCCACAAAATGCATGAGAGAGTTGGCCACGTCGTCAGCAAGTGGCGCCACGGCAAGGTTGTCAAAGTCCAGCATGGCAACGATCTTTCCTTGTCTTACGAGCGTGTTGTTGGGGTGGAAGTCCATGTGGCAGATGCCTTGTTGGAGTGCTTTGGGATGTAAGTGTTGTTGGACAAACCGCATGAGCTTGTCAACGTGGGGAATGTTTCGTTTGAAGTATGCGCACACTTCTGGTTTGCTGCACGCGTGGCCTTCTGCGAGATCTTGTTTTAGCTGCTCCCACACGGGCACAGAATCTTCAAAGGGTTTGTCAAAGGGAATGTGTGTGGGAATCTCTTCATAAAGGTTGGGTTGGGCTTCTAGAAGGCGTAGGCCTACTTGGTGGAATTGCGCTAGCAATCTTCCTGCGTCCTCTAGCTCTGCCTTGGTTGTTGTGGCATGTTCCCCTAGTACGAAAGGATGTAAGGAGAAAAAATTCTGGTCCTCCACCGCGACATCTTTGGCCGGTAAGGGTACTGGCAATCCTTGTGACTGAAAATGGGCGGTGAGTTTTTCGATAAAGGCGTGTGCAGTGTGCGATGCCTGTTTTTCTTTTTCTGTTGTTGCCGGCCTCCACAACAAATGTTTGAGTAGGTACACAGTATCTTTGGTGTTCACACGGAATATCCTACTTACCGGCGTGGGCTCGTTGTATTGTGAGATGTGCTCGACGTCGTTTACACCAAAATGGGTTTGTAACACTTGGATAAGTTGCTTTTTCTCAGCTTCATCTATCGACGTGAAAGAGATAGCTTCTGTGGGCATGGCACCGATGGCTTGCATGGTTTAAAAATCAAAAGAGGGCTTTTAAACTTGCTGGACTGGAAGTTCTCTGATCCAAGTAATCATTTCCTTAAGACCCTCGTCGAAGTCTTTGGTTGGTTCCCAACCTAGAACGTCCTTTGATTTGGTGTTGTCTGGAACCCTTCTTCGGACGTCGTGCTTGAACTCTTGGACGTTCTTGACTTCTAAGGTTCCTTCTTGACCAGAAAGAGCAAAAATCTTATTTGCAAGATCAATCATGGTGATCTCGTGATTGCTTCCTATGTTAAAACTCTCGTTGACTGCTTTTTCTGACTCTGCTGCGAGGATGAATCCTCGGGCCATGTCGCTAACATGAGTGAAGCATCTTGTTTGCTCTCCATCCCCAAGCATTTCCATGGTGCCGCCAGCTAGTATTTTCCTGATAAAGTCAGGAATCACGTTAGCGTAGCCAACTTCTTGGTGTAAGTAAGAGTTCACACCATAACAGTTGAAAGGTCGGATGATGGTGTAGTTGACCCCAAACTCTTCGGAGTATGCTTTTGCGTAATATTCTGTGACGAGTTTGGAAAAGCCGTAGATGTTTTTTGGAGGAGGGATCTCGCCAACATCAGATTCTTTGCTGGGAAATCGATCAGTATCTGCAAAGACCATGCTGCTGCTTGCAACAACAACCCTTTTCGTGCCTGCCTTTTTTGCTGCCTCGAAGACTGCAGATAACAATTTTAAACTTCCATCAAGGATGGTGGCGGGTTTTTGACTCATATAGCCCACCCCTCCTACTTTTGCAGCCAAGTGCAGGCATACATCGATGCCTTCCATGGCCTTGTCCGCGTTTTCTTGTAGGGTTAGATCTCCGTTCAAGAATTCTACACCTTCAGGCTCTTGTCCGGTCTTGCTGAGGTTATCAGCTACGCGAACCGTATGACCTTTTGCGAGTAATTGTTTGCATACTTCGCGTCCGATAAATCCTGCTCCTCCGGTAACTAGAATGTTCATAGCGGCACAAATCTCACATGAGGTAGTTTTTCGATGTCTTCTGAGCTTACTCCCCAGCCGTCAAAGAGAAGTAATGGCTTTTCTGTTTTTTGGGCTAGCCGGAAAATGTCCAAGTCAGAATGTGAAGAATGGTTGTTCAAAAACAATACTGCATGCGCACCATCAAACCCTTCTTCAGGTGTTGTTGGCTTTACTCCAAACTCGTTGAGTTCTGTTGCGTCAACAACCGCATCGTAACCGTGCACGTTGGTAATTCCCGCAGCTTTTAGATGTGATAGTATGTCTAGCGTTGTGGAAAATCTGGTATCACTAGTTTCTGGTCTTCCTTTGAAGGCAAATCCTAGTAGAAACACTTTCATTTGTTCTTTAGGAATGCCGTGTTCCTGACAAAAGGCTAGAACTCTTTCGGAAACGTAGTATGGCATGCTTTCGTTGGTCTTTCTGGTTATCGGAATTATTTGGGGTGTGAAGCCTGCCTTTTTTGCGCTGTGCATGAATAAGTAAGGATCCTTTCTTAGACAATACCCACCCACGCCTGGACTGGGTTGTGGCATGTTGCCTCGCGGATATCCTTCGTTTGCTCTTGCAATTATCTTGTTGGCTGATAGGTTCAAGCTGTTGCATGCTAGTGCGAATTCGTTGACAATACCAAACGTTGCATCTCTATACACGTTGTTTAGCAATTTTGCCATCTCGGCATTCTCCAAGGAGTCCATGCTAACAATGAAGGGCGTTAACTCTCTAAAGATATTGATGGCGATGTCTGTGCTTTGCTTGTTGTATCCGCCAACGATTTGGGGCAGCTCACGCAATTCCTGTAGTGCCTTCCCTTCTAGGGTGCGTTCGGGCATGCTTGCAAAGTGGAACATTCCCGCCTTCATGCCTGATGCTTGTTGTAGAGCAGGCAGGACCACGCTTCTGCAGGTTCCTACAGGCACGGTACTTCGTACGATGACAACGTCTCCTCTTTTCAGGACGTTGCCCACTGCGTTACTTGCAGCTTTGATATGTTCCAGGTTTGGCTCGTTGTTCGGCTGGACAGGTGTGCCCACGCAAATAATGTAGACGTCTGCCTCTTCAGGCATGTTTGACTGGATGGTTAGGGTTCTGTTGAGTGTTCGCTCCAACACTTTTTGCAATCCTGTTTCGTGGAAGGGAGGATTTCCTTGATTAAGCATGTCTACGATTTCTTGGCTGATGTCTGTTCCTGTCACCTTGAGTCCAACGTCTGCCATGGTTGCGGCTAACGTTAACCCCACATAGCCCATGCCTACGATACACACATGTCTTGTTTTGGCTTCGCTTGCTCGCCAGATGTCATAAAAGTTCAGTATGTCTGACACTTTCTTTGGATGTTCGTGATACAGGAGCACTTGTCTGATGTTGAAGCCGGACTGTGGCTCCTTGCCGCGTGATCGTAACTCTTCCTCAATGCCTTTAACCAATTCAGGATAGCTTAAGGCGTCAGACATCACGATGGGTTCTGCGTTCATGATGTCTTTTATGGGAGAATCGAGCGTGGCCCCGCTTATCAGCCCCTTTCTGATGTCTCCATCGGTGACTATGCCTTGTAGTTGTTTGTCAGCGTCAACGACCAGGGCTATGCCTGCTTGGGCCCCTTTTCTTGGAGCCTCGTTAATCACGGTCAATACCTCTTTTATCGTGGCTGTGGAGGCCACATGTAGGTCTTCGATATTCACGACTAAAGACGCTGTGGAGCGTTTAAAAACATTATGGACCAGGGTTACAGCGGAAGACCATGCCGGTTTCTACACCCTGAGAATAGAAGCTTGTCTCCTTTGTGCAGGTGTTTACGGCCTCCCATAGGGGTCCTTGCTTGTTTATAGGAGGGAAGTCCACCCACATGATGGTACCGCCCTTCTTGAACTCTGATTGTAGGTAGCCTGCATTGATGGAAGTATCATTAAAGAAGTCAAGATTTGTCTTTTCATACTCATCCAAGTATAACTTTAGCGCCCAGTTCCTAAAAAAGTACAGGTGCTGGTCTGTGGGCGTGGTTTCTTTGACATAGTCAATAGTGTGCTTGGTCACTTGGTTGATGTTAGGATGGGTTGTTCCATAAGCAAACTCTTCGATGAGGTAGACGTTCAACACTAAGCTGGTGGCTAACAACAGCGCAAGCGTGGTCTCCTTATGGGGCAGCACCCAATACGCTATAACCGCGAGTGACGCTATGATAAATGCTAGGGCGATGCTGGAAAAGCTTGCTAAGAAACCAATAGGCCCCGAGCCGCCATTGAAAGGTATCAAGAACTGCCAGTCCAAAGACATGGCACGTTGTACGTACGCTTCTTTAGGGTAGAAGGGGAGTTGTTCTTGGGTTTGGTTGGCCCCTACAACCATGACCAGCATTAAGATGGAGAAGAAGGCAAAGCTCTGCCACCATCCTTTAGGCTTTTTGACCGTGACCTTGCTTAACCCGATAAACAAGAAGGCAGGCATCAGCAGCGTGAAGTATCTATCAAAAGGACTGAAGTTGTCATTCACGAACAAGGTATAGAAAAGGATGAGCAACACCACCCAAACGTACCATCTGAAGTGTGCTTTTTCGTATTTTTTTATTCCCATAATGAATAGGGCACCAAAAGGTAGAGCTACCCAAAGCAAAGCGTACAACAGTTGTACAACGTAGGGCATGATGTGAAATTCTTGGAGCGTTTTCATCGTCATGTTCGCCCCCCTTTCTATCGTGCTGTAGAAATGGTTGCTTTTGGTTGCAAACGAAAGAATAGGGAAGATGGCAAAGATGGCGGTGGTGATGAGACCTGCGATAAGACATCGCTTGATGGCCAACTTCCAATCTTTATGATAATACCATTGATCAAGTAAGAGTAAGGGATAGAAAAGGAAGCATTCGTACCTGCTGAGCATGCCAATGCCGCCTGCGATACCAAAAATGTACAACCATTTCACGTCTTTGGTTTTGTCCAAGCTAATCATAGCGTACATAGCGAGTAAGAATGCGAACAACATGTTCACACCGTTTAATTCTACTGCTACCGAAGCCCACACGGCATAAACAGAGAAGGCAAACAATCCAGCAGCCCAGAGCCCTGCCTTCTCATCATACATTCGTTTGCCGATAAGGTACACTAACCAAATGTTGAGCATCCCGAACAGGAGGCTTGCCAGCCTTGTGGCTAACGTGGCATCAGGGATGAACGTACCAAACAGCTGGTTCATCCATGTTGGCAAGGGAGGCATCTCAAAGTTTTCTATCAAACCTATATGGTTAGTAGGCATGGCTCCCGGCACAAACCGGTACTCATCCCCATACACTAAATGCGTAAGTGCAGGCAATCGCACTGCTAGTGCTAACAAGAGGATAATCCATAAGACATGCTTTGCTTGCATGCATTAAGAGTTAACTGTGCGGTTAAAAGGTTTCTGTAAACCCCCAATCCAATACCTTTTTAAGCGGCCAGCAAGGTGATAAGGGATGGAGGCGACTAAGAAAGGCTGGGAAAAGCACTGGAAACGCTTGGACACGCCCAGTGCATTCAGCAAATTCGCCCAATTCTTCAGACTCAACTTCAGAGCTCGTGCAGTCAGACAGGCATTCCGCAAACACTTTCCTGCAACAGGAACGTTTGTGGAAACCGGCAGTGGAAGCTCACAAACAAGCTACAGAATTCCAAGAGAAGGAAAGACCTTAATCGCGGTTGACTACGCACAAAGACCCCTAGACATCGCCAAGCGCTTTGTGGACAAGACAGTCAAGGCAGACATAAGAAAAATGCCCTTCAAGAAGGACAGCATTGATGGTATCTGGAATCTGGGCGTCATGGAACACTTTACAGCGAAGGAAAGAGCAGTCATCTTCAAAGAATTTCGCCGAGTGTTGAAGCCCGGAGGCAGGATCGTACTCTTCTGGCCCACACCACACGCTTCTGACAGAATAGTCCTTTCCATGGTAAGTAGCGTGTACCGCTTCTTTGGTGTTGCGAAGACCTTCTTTCCTGATGAACCAGGAAGAATAACCCCCTGGCAAGCCAGGGCAGAGTTACAGCAGAACAAGTTCAAACCGCAAGCAGCCTACATGCCCTTTTGGGATTGTTGGACTGAGATGATTGTTGTGGGTGAAAAATGAAGTTGCGAGACAGGTTTCGTAAGGCACACAACTGGGTACCGACTTGCGACAAACTTCTAGACATTGGTGGAGATAAGGGAGATGTTACGAACGAATACTTGCAAAAAGCAAAAGAAGTACACTTGCTAGAGATCAATGCTGAAGCAGTAAAACATTGCAAGAAACATTTCCCTAAAGTAAAAGCCAAGCAAGGAGAGGCTGAAAAACTTCCGTACTGTAACAACATGTTTGATGTAGTTGTGATGACCGAAACCTTGGAGCACGTGCAAGATGCGCAGAAAACGATCAGCGAAATCCATAGAGTGTTGAAAAAGGACGGAACCTTGATCATGAGCACACCAAACACGGGCTTGTTTGAATTCATGGACGTATTCAACCTCAAATTTCGCTTTCCCTTCCTGTTTAGGATGGTAAAAGGAGAACAGGCTGCGAAGTCCTACACGCAAGAGCCAGATTGGCACAGACATTACTCCTTGCAACAATACAAACGATTGCTCAAAGAAGATTTTGGCATACAGAAGGTGCACAGAGGAGGGTTCTTTGTGTGGCCACTACTCTGGTTTGTCCAAGACGGCATCCTGCACTTCCTTTTCGAAAAAAACCCAACATGGGTAGACGCCATCAAGAACACACTCATGGAGTTAGACTTTAGTATTGACTACGGATCGTTCGCCTTCAACATCATGATACGAGCGAAAAAGATTTCTTGAACAAGGGCAACGTTTTTGCCTTGGTAAACCTACTAGCAATCTTTCTTGCCTTACGAGATAATTTGGTTTGGTTGAGAAGTACGAACTCATACGCCACTACAGTGTCTGCCACGGTGTTGACCACTAACCTTGGAGAGAGTTCTCTTACCGCTTCTTTGTAGCCACACTGCTCTGTTACGATAGGTGTGAAGCCTGCAGCCATTGCCTCTATGATGTTGATCCCTGCAGGTTCTAGGCGAGCAAGATTAGCGTACACCCCACACTTTTCCAAGATTTTCTCAGGGCGAGGAACCTTTCCTGTAACAATGATTCCTGCCTCTTGACTGATCCAGGATAACTCACGCGATAAAGTTCCAACCAAGTACAAGTCCAGGTCGTGCTTGCTTTGCAAGGCGGTTGCTAACGCCGCCAATCTGTCCACACCCTTTTTCATGTTAAGATGCGGCCCTATGAAACAAAGGTTCTTGTTCTTCGCTGGTTTGATCTTTGCGTATGGTGTCGTGTCTACATACGGAGGCACGATGGAACGGGAAGCCTTCCAAGCCACATGATCGTCCATGAACCCGCTAGTGCTTATGATATTGGTGACTAGCTTGCCCGCCATATCAAACAATCCACGCACTACAAAATTCCACTGCGTTCTTTCGATGAAAAAGGGGTCAGAATTGATAGCCACGACCTTAAACTTTCCAAACAAACGCTTCAATAACAAACCCGAGACCATCATCGGACTCTCAATCAAGTAAACATCCGCCTTTGGCAGGAATAACCCCCTAATAAACACATAAGCATGCATGAGTATGCCTGTGTTCTTTGCCCAACGTGGGGCAAAGCTAACAAATTGGGCATGCTGGCTCTTTGCCCAAGCCTCATGCACAGGATGAGGATCAAAATACAAGAACACAACCTTCATACGTTCCTTACATCCCAAACCTTTAGTGACATCCTCCCAATCCTAAAGGACTGGGCTTCCAGTTAAAAACCTTTTGCTGGAGGGTTCCTGCTTCACAGACTGACTTACCCCGAGAGGTAGCGGTCCTGTCTCTACAGGCGTGAATTCGGGCAAGCCCTGCCCTACTGCTCTCTTCAATATTTCCAAAGCGGAATTGAAATCTCTATCCATAACAAAACCACATTCACACTCGTGCGTTCTCTGTGATAACTCTTTCTTTTCTTTCCTTCCACATGCTGAGCACGTTTGTGTTGTTCCTCTGGGGTCTACTTTGATTACTCGAGTGCCAGCACTTTCGGCCTTGTACTCAAGCATTCTAACAAAGCAAGCCCAAGAAGCATCCATAATATTCCTTGCATTAAACGATGAGCGAATCATTCCATGTATGTTCAAGGCCTCAACAGCAATAAAAGTATATGTTTTTGCATACCCACGTGAAAGCTTGTGGAGAAAATCATTGCGCTGGTCAACGATTTTTTCGTGGACTCTCGCAACTCTCCTCTTTTGTTTTTCTCTGTTTCGAGAACCTTTTTTTGTTCTGGAGAGTCGTTTTTGTGCTCTTCTCAATCGCTTCAAACTCTTTCCCAAAATTTTTGGACTGTCTTCCCGATGCCCATCGCTGTCAAACACGAAATTGGTTATGCCCAGATCAATACCGACAGCTTTCTCGTCACGAGCCGGCAGAGGTTTCGTAGTTGATTCTGCGGCAACAAATGCAAACCACCTCCCGCTCGCATGTTTTTTGATGGTGACTTGTTTAATCTTTCCTTCAATCTCACGATGCATGATGAAGGGAATTTTGTCAATTTTGGAAAGATGGAGTAAGTCGTAGCGTGTGTTTCGTGGGATGATTTTGAATCCGGATTGGTTGTACGTGAAGGTTTTGAACCAGGCCTTGCCTTTGAATCTTAGCTTGCCTACCTTCATTCCCTTCCTCTTCAGACCAGACAGCACTCTTAGGTGAGCAAACAAACGATAATTCTCATACTGTAAAACTTTTGAATATGCATCACACAATTCAGGATGTTTTCTTTTAATCTCTAAGATAAAATGTTGCAGATCCACCTGTTTAATCTTCTTTTTGCTAAATCGTTCCAGCAAGGCGTCGTACACAAAACGACACCTGTCAAGCGTCCACAATAATTTCTTCTCTTGAGGGGGTGTTGGGTACAACCGAAATTTATACGTTCTTATCATACAAACTTTAGCAAGATTTACACCCCTATATGCTTCACGCACGCATGTCCAGTGTCCAGTGACTCCGACGAGAAAAACCGGAAATCTTCCGGGAAAATAGCCTAAAGAATAGAGTAATCGACCGGTATGCCCTAACACAAACAACGAAGCAAAAGTAGGATTTATAAAAGTACGAATGACCCACACCATACCTTTTTAAGGAACCGACGAGGTGTTGATGAATGAGGATATCGAAAGAGGAGCATTGGGAGCAACAGCAGCAAGAAGAGTTCAAAACAAGAAAGGAAGGAACCACGCTGGCACAAAGCAAGAAGGCAGCTTACTTTATTGATATTCTCAAGAAGCATCAAGCTAAGAAAGTGTTGGATCTTGGTTGCAATGATGGCGGTTTTACCATGCGATTGGAGCAAGAAGGTTTTGAGGCCATAGGTATGGACCTGCCCGATGTCGTCAAACACGCACAACAAAGCTTTCCCAAGGGTCATTTTGTTGCTGGCAGCGGAGAGAAGAAGTTTCCCTTCAAAGATGGAAGCTTTGATGCCATTATTGCGTCCGAAATCATCGAGCACATCCAGGAAGACAAGCAATTCATTGAAGAATGCAAACGCATACTCAAGAAAGGAGGGATGCTGATAATGGCCACCCCAAATCCAGAGTACGCCATCCATGTTTGGCTGCGCATGCTAGGTTACAAATGGGACAAAGGTCAGGACATGCACGCCAGAGAGTACACCTGGGAAGAGTTCAAGACCTTGCTCTCCCCCCTTTCGAACGTCACCATCAAAGGCATTCCGTTCTCATACATCGATCACAAGAGCAAAGTAGGCTGGATTGAACGCTTTCTTGCAGACAGACAGAAACATACCTTGGTTGCTGTTGGGGTGCGATAGGTTTAAAAGACAGTCCTCTTTTGTAGTATTGTGAGTGGAGTAACTGAATTTATAGATAATCCGACTTATTTTGGTAGAGATACCGACGGCGTTTCACTGACCGACCATAGCGAGACTTTCGCCCTCAACGAAGAAGGCGATGTGGATTGGGAAAGTATTGTAGAAGACGCCAGTAGAGAAAGCGAGTCGCGCAGGACTCGAGATGTCAGAGCCGTGTATCAGCGAATCGTCTCGCAATAGGTTTATAAAGGACGTTCTTGTAGATTGCTTAGACGGCCATAGGGAGTGGGTCCCACCCGGTCTCATTCGAACCCGGAAGTTAAACCACTTTCCGTACCGGTCTGTACTGCGCTTTAGGTGTGGGAAAACCGGTAAGCTGTCACCCTTTTTTATATTGGATCTAGCAAAGGTGTCTTTGCAGGTGCATACTTTGAAGCTGCAGCCATCAAAACGTTTGTTGCAACGCCTGCGATGAGCACACTCGGATAGTACATCACGTTGAGCGCGATACCAGATAGCGCACCAACAGCGTATCCCATTCTTTGGTACCATCGAGAACCACCTCTTGCAGAGCGCATTGCTGCTCCACCTACGGTGTATCTTCCAGTGAGAATCGTGGTAGCCGTTCCTAAGGCATCTAGCGTTGTAACCAATCCTTTACCTGCTGCCGCAAGTGTGTCGGGTAATCGTGGGCTCATAGAGAGTAGTAGTGTACTCACCCTTATAAATTTAGTGCTGATTTTCTTGCTATGCAGTTTTTGGGTGATTTCATGAAGCAATGTAGCCTTGTACCCAGCAGTCGGACGTTTGAAAGCATGCATGAATTGGTTTCAGTCATGCGTGAAGTTAACGATCTGTTCAAAAAACCAGTATCAGAACCCGTTCTGGACGCTGTTGAAAAGGTCGATAGAAAAATATACTCAGGCACCTACGACATGCGGCCTCCTGCCATACCTTGCGGTCAGACCATGACCGCTCCGTACTTGCATGCTGCGTACGCAGAGGTACTCTCACAGCACTTACCAAAAGCGTGCAAGATCTTAGAGGTGGGAAGCGGTACAGGCACTCAAGCAGCCATCTATGCTAAGGCAATGCCTGGTGCGATCGTTATAACTTCGGACGTTCATGAAAAACTTGTTGAAGAATCTAACAGACATTTCGGAAGGGAAGGGCTGAGCGCAAGCGCACTGCATGTTGCTCCTGGAAGCTTGGACAAGGCACGCATGTTTGCTCCCTTTGACGCTATTACGTTCGCGTGCAATATCTCAGAAGACCGAGTGAAGGAATACGCACCGATGGCAAAGACATGCCTGTTGGCCCCAGTCACTATGCCCGAACAAGGACCACACGTAGCGATGTTAACCTTGATGAACCCCACGGGGACCGTCATGATGGAGTTGGGCGGCGCAATGTTTGTTCCCTTTCAAGAATAGCTAAAGTACAACAAGAGAATGTTTGCTAGGTAGATTGCTCCACACACCAAACAATAATACTTCACTTTGGTGTGCATAACCCATGCTAGATAGAGGCTTCCTGCTACTGCCAACCAAGCAAGATAACGAACGTACAATGCTTGTTGGGCATGGACCAGGACAAGCACGAAGATATAGAAAACAACTCCCCACACAGGGTTCTTCACCCCAAACGTTTTGGAGTAAGGACTTGATAGAACTTTACTACAGCGCACCTTACTAGAGATGTCACATACCGCCGGCCCTTTGGACGCCTTTCCCTCTACGTAGAAAGCGTACAATGATAATAGCAAGCCTGCGCTGGCAACAATGGTAAGCGGATCCATACCCAAACTCACTCCTCCAAGTATATAATAATTTCTTTGTTCTTCTCATCCACTTCTTTGAGCAAAGGTTTGGCGTTCTTCACAAACTCCTTCCAATGCGGTCCTTTGTATTGCTTTTGGACCTCTTTCAACAACCCGTCGACCTTTTGATAGTGTTCATACAAGATTTCTGCCTTGCGATGGTAGTCCTGCTCTTCCTTTTGCAATTCCTCCACGCGCTTTTCTTGCATCATAACTGCCTTTTCCATTTTTTTCTTGAATTTCTCTGCTTCTGGGTCCACGTCAGACTTTTTGAGCAACGGTCTCATAATGACATCAATGGCTTCGCTCATCGTGTCGTACGCATTGCCTCCTTCCACTGAAAAGAGCGTGATCAGTCCGTCTTTGACGTGAGGTTTGCTTTCCTCGAGCACGCCATGCAATGCTTTGAGTATGATCTCAGGATCTGCTTGGAGCGCGTGCGGGCTTACGTCTGCTCTTCTGCACACTTCTTCTGCATACCGCTTTCCTAGACCTAGTTGTGCTAGGGTTTTGCTGACCGGCTCACCTCCTAACTTGAGCTTTCTGATAGCGTACAGGTTCTCTCGTTCTGGAGGATCGTACTTCTCTCCTACACCAATGGTTCTTTGTTCAAAAGCTATGGAGAACTGTGCTGCCTTGATGACGTCCTCCACAAGCAAAATGTTTCCTTTTCCGTAGAGTTCTATGTATAATGCGGCATCTCGAAAGCTTATCTTGAGGATGCGTTCGCTGCCTATCTGCTCAATCTCTTCTATCCTGCGATTGTTCAATAGTTTCCGTAATTGCGTACAAAAACCCCCCACTTTTTCTGGTGCCTCTTCTTTGTCCTTAGACAGCCATCCTACGTGGGGTAGGATGTGTAAGTATGCTTTCTTTCCTTTGCGTAGTTGGAAGAGGAGATGTTGGCGTTCGTACTGGTAGACGTTGTCTATGTACGCTCCGACAAAGGGTTGTAGCTCCTTCGCAAGCTGTCCTACCTCTATGGCGTTGAGCTGCAAAGTGAGGAGTGCTGTCATGCTTGGTAGGAGATGTTGGTCTATAAAAAGCTACCAGCTAATCGCTATAACACCGTTGATGATGAGTGCTATGCCGATCCACTTAGTGATGTTCATTTTCTCTCCTAACAGTTTGGGGCTGAGCATGCACACCCAGACGTTTGCCAGGCTCGTCACCGGGTACAACACAGAAACGTCACCGTGTTGTAACGCTAAGATAAAAGGAACCGTGCTTAACCCGTATAAAGCGCAGCCGCCAATCAAATAGTAGTTCTGGATGAGCTTGAGAGGTTGCAAGGATAGCTCCTTGCTGCCTTTCTTTAAGCAAATAGCACCAAACGTTCCGATAAGTGTTCCTAAAATTACCAATCCTATGGCGTAGAGGCTAGTCACGTTGACCTCCCTTGCCCACAAAGGCGAGACCGGCGATGATGCTTGCTATGCCGACCCATTTGGTAACCGTTAGTGGCTCTTGGAAGAGAAAGAAGGCCAAGATATTTACCCAGATGTAACTCGTGGCAATAACCGGGTACAAAAGCGTTAGCTCTCCTCCGGTTAATGCATAGATAAGTATGGCTGCTCCTAATCCGTACATGGCCAACCCTACCGGGATGTGCCATGACAGTGTGGGTAAGAGGTCTGCTCCTGTTTTCCAGAAGATCTGCGCAGTACTTGTTACAAAAGTGCACAGAATAACAAGGCCTACTGCTTGGAGTTTACTCGGAGTCCTCATCCTTCGTAAACGCCTCCATGAACGCACCGAATGCAGGTCTGGTGATTAGTACTCCTGCGCTCACGCCCAGGATGGTGGTGACAGCAAAGCCTTTGAGCATGCCTGCGCCTGCATACCACAAGGGTACCATGGCAACTAAAGTTGCAAAGTATGCTACAAAGATGATGAAGAATGCGTTTTTGAGGCGTTGCTTCCAGCTGGTTGCGTAGGAATTCTTTCCTCGCAGAACTTCGTCAATAATAACAATCTGGTCGTCCACGCCGGTCCCTATAACGGCTATGATTCCTGCTACTGCCGCAAGATCGATGTTCCAGCCGATCAAGCTTGCGATGCCTAGCGTGATGAGTATTTCAGATAGTGCGGTGATGATGACAGGTACCGCAATAACTATTCTTCTGTACACAACTCCCAGTACGATGATGACGGCTAGTAAGGATATGAGTGCCACCATGATTGCGTTCTTTGCAAAGGCAGCCCCCAGTAGTGGACTAATTGTGTCGATGCGCTCGATCCTCATCTTTGCTGGCAAACTTCCGGTAATCAGGATGGTTTGTAATCTTTTCATGTTTTGCAAGGTGTTGTCCACTGCTGCTTGCATGGTGACTCCTTGTCCACTGCCGCTGATGCTGATGTCAGTAGTGGGTCTACCACGTAGACCTGCGCTAATCTCTAGACGATCAACCTCTGCGTCGTCTAGGTAGAGTATGATGGGTTCGGAAAGGTATCTGCCGCCGCCATCTCGCACCACTTCTTCCAAGTCTCTGGTGGCTGCTGCAAATCCTTTGGCTGCTGCCGCACTTAGACTTGTCTGGAAGGAAAAGCCGCAGGAGAATCCTCCGTCTAACTGTCCACATGGTGAGTTGGGATCGATGCCCGAACATTGCGCAGTTCTGCAAACATAGGTGATGTCATCTCCGCCTTTGAAGACGGTGGTGTTGCTTACTTTGGCTTCGAACTTTCCTTGTTTGCCTAGTAATTCTTTGACCTCTTCGTCTGTGACGCCAGCCATCTCGATAAGGATTAGCGTCTCTTGCTCTACTCCTGGAATGGGAAGGCCGCTTGTTACAGGTGCGATGGTGACGTCCGCTAGTCCGTAGACGTTCAATCGTTCTTGTAAGTTATCTATAATAGCAAGCATGATGTCTTCGTCAACTTCTTCTGCAGGAGCCATCAACACTCGGGTGCCTCCTTGGAGGTCCAACCCTTTACGGATGTTGTTCTTAGGAGCTTCTATCGCTCTAACACCCAAATCCTCTACTCCTAAGTGTTCTGTTCTTGTTTTCTGTACTGTCTTGGGAATGCTGACGTTTGTTCCGTTGCGTTCTTCGGTAACGAATATTGTTTCTGTTTGGTTGAGGGCAATCTCTGCCACCAACGGCCGTACGCGTAGCGTGTACGTTTGTTTGTTTGTTCGTATGCTCAAGGTCTGGTTGACAGAAAGATCCCCTACCTCGGTGTAGTATGCTTCCAGGTCTTTTACAGTGACTCCGTTCACATGCGTTATGAGCTCTTTGGATCTTGGTTGGGTTCCCAGCTTGGGGCTCTGCATGCCTGCAGCTGCAGCACTGCTGTTCTTGGTGATGGCAGTGATGGCCACTCCTTCTGGGCTGCCGGGCTGGATTATCCAGACACTGCACACTAAGAAGAATATGAGGACGAGCACTCTTGGCTTCATGATGAGACTCTTAAGATTCATCTTTATGCTTCCTCTCTAGATACAAACGAAGTATGGTTGCATTCTGCAACCACGTATAGATAATGTCAAAGATAAGTCCGATGCTGATGACCAGCATGATCTGCTGTATGGTGTCGCTGCTGGAAAAGAAGTATGCCGCAAGCACGGCAGCTAATGACGTAAGACTCATCGTGAGTCCTGTTCTTGCTGCGTTGCCAATGCGTTCTTTAACCGTACCTTCTTTTCTTTTCAGCACTCTTGTAGTGAGTAAGATGTCTGTGTCTACTGAGTAACCAATCAACATCAGGAAGGCTGCGATGCCTGCTGTGCTAAGCTGGACTCCTAAAAAGCTGATTACGGCTAGCGTGCTAATAATGTCGGATGCTGCTGCAAGGATGACAAAGCTTGAGGCAACAACGTTTCTGAATGTGATGAATACCACCAGACTCATACCGATGAAGGCTACAAGGATCGCGATGAGTGTTTGTTGGTAGAACTTCTCTCCTAAGGTGCTGCCTAAGAATTCTGTGGTGTACGTGCCTTGTGCAGCCGTAACACCTGTAGCACGTATTTGGTCAAGCATGGAATCTTCTTCTTCTGATACGGACTCGAAAACGATGGCCCTTTGCTTGCCTCGTTCTTCTAGGGCGCGTACGTTAAACTCAGGTAGCGCGTTAGATAAGGCTTGGATGTCGTATTGCTTGTCTGCAAGCACTGTAATTGTCATGCCCCCCTTCAAAGAGACGCTTTGTTCGGCGAATTCTCCTGTTCTTGCATAGGTAACGCCAAGATAGAGTATGGATGTGAGTAGTATGACTATGCTGAGCACTAGCAGCTTTTTGTAGTTAGCGTGATAGAAAGTTGCTATCATCTCCACACAAAACAAGGTAGGGGTTCTTAAAGGTTACCGTAGGGACGGATTCTTTTGAAAGGGATACAATACATATTTGTATTCCTTGAAGTTGGGAAGGAGCTCTGAGCCCAGAAATGCAGGCCCTAACAGTGAACGGAGACCCTGGATGAACTTTTGGAGTTCTTGTTGTTCCTCCACCTCAATGATGAGCTCATAATCCCACTTACCCACGGTTTTAATCAGTATGGAAACGTTTTTGCTTTGCTGGCAATACACTTTGAGTTTGCGTTCGTCACTGGCAGTAAGATGGCTCGTGCTTAACAGAACGTTGAAAATAGATCTACCATAACTAATAGGACTTATCCAGGCAAAAAAACCATTGATGATGCCCAATGCTTGCAGAGCACGAATTCTCGAAGAGAGTGTGGAAATCGGAATCTTTGTCTTCTTTCCTAGCTCGGTCAGCGGCAGACGCGCATCTTGACTAAGATGGGTAAGAATCTTGTGGTCTATTTCGTCAAGAGATTCGTGGCTCACCGTTCCTCCAAATCCCGGAAGGGTAGATGCGGGGGTCTTGCCGAGATATGCTCGCGGAAAGTGACTCAATCCCACACGAGGGATGACTGTTTTTTCAACAATGAAAGCGGCAATCGGGTTTAGTAGGGCAGACATCATCGAATCTAAATGGTGCATATCGTACGCGAGAATGCTAATAATAAAGTCATACGTTCCCCCATGTCTACCAAAGTATTGAACGTGATCGTGCTTTTTTACGCGGGCGATAAACTCCGCCTCTTGCTGAGGAGGCATATCCGCAGTGGTTATGTACAGCCCGTAGTCAGTGAAACCTAGGCGTGCGCAATCAACAAAGGTTAGCAGTGCGTGGATTACTTCCTTCTTCTGCAAGAGGTCCAGGCGGTACTTTACATTATCACTGCTACAACCTATTTTCTTACCCAACGACTTAAGCGAGGCGCGAGCATCCTGCTCCAACTCAAGAAGTAACTTCCTGTCCTTGATAGATAACATATGCGTATAAATGCAGTATTCTTTAATAATATTGCTAAAAAGCGTAACATTCGAGGAAAAGTTACTTTATTACCATTCATCTATAAGTTCTCATGAGAAAAATACTGCTCTTGTTGTTGATGTTGGGATGCTCCACTGAGCCGGCAATAGAGATTGGTGTAGCCGTGGAATTGTCAGGGTTCGGTTCTTTCAGTGGCGAACGAATAGTCAGAGGGGCAGAACTTGCCCTGGAAGAGATCAACAACCAAGGCGGCATACACGGCGTACCACTTAAACTGGTGATCGAAGACACACGCACTAGCCCTTCGGAAGCGGCAAAGGTTTTTCACAAGATAAGTTCGCAAAACATTCCTGTAGTTATAAGCGGATGGACCGCTCAGAGCTCCGCCACGGCGCCCATCGCAGAATCCACGGAGACGGTATTGATCTCTGCTAGCGGAGGTGGAGAGGGAGGCGGCAGTCTAGGAAGATTTGTCTTCAGAACATGGCCAGTGGATGCCCGAGGCAGCTGCAGCAGCCAAGTACATGCACAACCATGGAGCCAAGAAGGCAGCGGTTGTATACACCCAGGGTGTTTGGGAAGAGGGCATTCGCAAGGGCTTTGTTGATGCCTTCCCAGGAACAATCGTGGGCCAGTACACACAGACCGATCGTGTTGACTGGCGGACAGTCATCGCAAGAATCAAGGAACAGGCTCCTGAAGCCATATACCTGGCCATTGATGGCAATGCGATCCCCTCCTTCCTCAGACAGGCAAAAGAAGTAAACCTTCCCGCTCAGATCATTGGAACTAGCTGGACAGACGACCCCGCAATCGTCAAGTCTTCAGGGGACGCACTAGAGGGTGTGATGTTTTCGCAGTACGCAGAGCCTTCAATTGCATTTGTTGCGTCGTACTCAAAAAAGTATGACATCGAACCCGCAACACCTGCAGATGTAGCCTATGACACGATCCACATACTCGCCAAAGTGATGAGCGACCATGGAACAACGGCAGACGCCATCCGAAGTGGCCTGGCAGATGTCGAACACCATGGCGCCTCAGGAATCATTTCGTTTGACAAGCATGGTGACAGAATGAGCAGACCCATATCCGTCCACCAGTTTGTAAACGGAACACCGGTTAAACTTGCAGAGGACCTATAACATACGCAGCAAAGCACTCAGCACATGGCTACCATCAAAGCCAGGTATAGGTATCATGTTCAGCACGAACAAGAAGCCATTAACCTTCTTGGTAAGGGTCAACAACATGTAGTGCTTGCTTATGTGGGATTGCCCCACACTCTTCTTGAGCATGTGGCTGCTCACAAGGTAGAGAATGCCGTTTGTTGCCGGACCGGCCACTGAAATGACTAAGTTTTGCCAGGGCGCCATACTTCCTGCGATGCTGGCAAAGCCAGGAACAAAGAATACGAAAGGACTGCCTATGGCACGTAGCGCGATGCCTAGTCCTAGACCAAACATGCTAGCGTGGATGGTTGCTTGCAAGCCTACGAGGATAGCGACGAACTTGTGGGCTAGCTCATGACACACAATGGCAGGCCCTGTAACCATCATCATGGTCTTGTATGCAGGCCAGGTACGTTCTGGTAAGAAGATGTAGCCCGTGGCTAGCACCATGATGATGATATCGATGATCTCAGCGATGGAAATGAGCGCCATTATAGCATGAAAAGTAGGTTGTTAATATAGTTTTGTTAGAAATGAGAAAAAAAAATGCTGCCTCTAGAAGGCAGAAAAAATTACTTTCGCTTTCTCTTCTTTGAAGCCTTCTTGCGCTTCTTTCCTTTCTTCTTAGAAGCTTTCTTCTTTCGGGCTTTCTTTCTAGCTTTTTTCTTTTTTGCCATAAGCACACCTCTTGTGTCGTGAGCAACCGTTTTGGTATTTAAATCTTGTGCTTGTACTAGCTTAAGAAAAAGTTTTTTACCGAGTTATCAACAAAAGAAATCAATTCGTGCTTGTTTTCATTCGTTACTGGCTTGTTGAGCTGTGCTCCTGCTGCGAAGGCGTTGCCTCCACCACCCAAAACTTCTGCTAACTTAGCCATGCTTGTGCGATTGTGCTTGGATCGCCGGAAAATAACGCTGCCATTGCGATACAGGAGCACGACAAAGTCTGCTCCGGAGTGTTCTAGAGCGTGTTCGCCTGCGTCTGCGCTCTGCAAAAGGTTCCTGCAAACGTAGAACGCAACGTTTTGGTCAACATAATTCTTGTCTAGCTTGTGCTTTTCCATCTCTTGCAGTGCTTCCTCACGCTTTCGTATGTAATCTTGGCGTGTTCTTTCCAATTCTTTGGTCCAGAAGACACCTTGGGAGAACAGCGAGACCAATTGTTTGGGATCCATGCCTGATGCGATGACATCTGAAAGCAATTGGCTTCGATCGTCAACATTTTTGAATAGTTCTGCGTCTCTCGCGATCTTGGATAGGCTCACGCTCACGGAATCTTGCGGCATGAATCGTTCTTGGACAAGTTCTGCACTGCATTGACTTGGTCGATCCAAAACATCGCTCATGGCACTTACTTCCTTTACAACATCATCGAACTTTGTTTTTTGGTGATAGCACCAGTATGCTATCTTGTTGTTCTTCGCTAGCTCTCTTACCGACTCTTCGCTTTCTGGTACTATGTCGAGTAAGAATAACACACTTTGTCGTACTGGTTCGAGTCCGTTTTGGAGAATATGCAGCCGTATATCTTTCTGGCGGAGCCGCGCGTGCCTCATCAGTATGGCCGCGCTTGCCAAGCCGTCTAATCTGCTCGGAGCAAAAGCCACATACATTGCGTAGGAGTTAAGGAGGGAGAGTATAATAAATTGAGGGTAAATCAGAGTTTGCTGATGTAAATTCTATATCCTGACTGGCGGCCCACAACACCAACATTACCAAAGGCTGCTTCCATGATGGCTTCGTAGCTCTTCCCACCTTTGCTGTGGCGGGCAACGATTTGCAAGTTTCCTTTAGGGTTAAGATGTTCTTTGGCTTCTTCCAAGAGTTTCTTGCATAACGCTTTTCCTGCTGCTTGCGGCGGGTTGAAAAGGATGACATCGAACTTTCCTAGCTTCCCATAGCCGTCTGCTTGCTGTGCGGTGACCTCTACCTTGTTTCGCTTTGCGTTTTGTTTAGCAAGACCCACGGCACGATCGTTGATGTCGGTTAAGGTTACTTTCGTTTTGGGAAACGCTTTCTTTATTGCTATACCCACAGGACCGTAGCCGCAACCAAGATCGAGAACAGAAGAATCATCATCCATCTCGCACTCGTTCACTAAGAGTGCGCTTCCAGGATCTACTCGTTTGGGAGAGAAGACGCTGCTTCCAGTAACAAAAGTAAGCTCGTTGCCTCGCAACGTAGAAGCTATGGCACGCTTGTTGATCTTGCTTACGGGTTTTTTTACAAAATACGTCATTCTATAATGCCATACCACGCGTACAACAATCGAGAGACTGCCTTACCCAACTCTTCTCCAGGGCCCTGTAGGGTGACGCACTCAGGCGTCGTGATGGTGATGGCAGGTTCATCCGCCTGTAGGACCTTGATCACGCTCTTTCCTTCTTCACAGCCCATGACCGGCCTTCCTTCGCAACCTGTTACGTTTGTGATGCATGCGTTGATCACATTCTTGTTCAACACTTGGTACAGATTGAAGTTGAGGTCTGCGCTTGCCACTGCTAGATGCTTCATCTCTTCTGGACTTGCGTCTAGAGCGAAAGTGATATAGACCTCTTTACGTGCAGAAAACTCTTCACTAGGTTGGTAGCCAGTTATCTTTATGTCATCAACATCTGCAGGATGGTACTTGAAAGCTATGTCATACAGATTAGGACCTTCCTGCCAGTTGGTGTGCCAGAATCCATCAATAAGTATGAACTCCCACAAGCCATAGTTGTTTTCGGGTGGTTGTGGTGGCGTTACAACGCTAAACGTGAAGATAGCGATGAGAAAGCACACGAAAGCCACGGCCAGAATGGTTACAACGATTTGTTTGCTCATTCGATAACTCCCAGCATCGTGTAGAGTAGTGCTTCTGCTTGCGTTGCAAAGCCGTACGCATCAAAGCCGGTTATGGTTAGACAATTATCGATATAGGTTGAGGTGGCGTTCTCTGCTTGGTCAAACACAACCACCGGAGAGCTTGATGTGGCGTTCGCACACGTAAACAATGGCAGGCTTGAGCCATTAGTTACCGCTCTGATGATGAATACCGAGTCAGGCAACTTCAGCTCGAAGTCATACTGGAGTTGTGCGAAAGCAGGTGTTAGATCCACATCAGGGTTGTAGCTTACGGTCAACACCTTCTTGTCCTTGAAGGATGCTGCCTCAGGCGGCAAGCCTGTGAACGCTATGTTGCCTGGATAAAAATTAAACACCGTATTCTGCCCGTTGACCTTTGTTTGCCAACCCTGTGCTGTTTGGGTGAACTTGTACCCATTATAGGTTTGGACGCTGCCATCTCCAGTAAGCACGACACCCATACCGCCAGCTACCATGACTATGATGACAAACCACCCCATGACCTTACGCTTGTCCATACGCTTTTTAGAACGTCATCCTTTTAAAAGGGTTTGGTCTTGGCACATCCATGCAAGTCGGCCTCGTTGGCAAACCCAGTTCGGGAAAATCAACAACGTTCAAAGCGTTGACCCTAGCAGAGGTAGAGACTGCTGCATACCCCTTTACCACCATAGAACCCAACAAGGGCTTTGGCCATGTTCGCGTCCCTTGCGCAGAGACTGCCTTTGATACTACCTGCAACCCAAAACATGGCTATTGTGTGAAGGGAACACGATTTGTGCCAGTAGAGATGCTTGACGTTGCAGGCCTAGTGCCAGGAGCGCATGAAGGTAAGGGGTTGGGGAACAAGTTCTTGGATGATTTGCGGCAAGCAGATGCGCTAATCCATGTTATTGACGCTTCAGGAAGCACGAACGAAAAAGGAGAGGCGGTAGAAGAAGGCAGCCATGATCCACTTCAAGACGTAATCTTCTTAGAGACCGAGATTGACCTTTGGTTCTTGAGCGTTCTCAAGAAAGGCTGGAGTAAACTAAGCCGAGAGGCGCAAGTGTCTGGTACCAAAGTGGAGGAATCTTTGGCAAAACAATTATCAGGGTTGGACGTGAAGGAAGAACACATCAAGGATGCCATTCGTGCACTTGAGTTAGATCCTGCCAAACCCGCAGACTGGTCAGAAGACAAGTTGCTTGCGTTTGCTAAGCATCTCAGACAGCAAACAAAACCCATCGTCATCGCTGCAAACAAAATGGACCTTCCTACGTCAAAAGAAAACATCAAACGCTTGCAAGAGAAGCACAAGTTGGTAGTTCCGTGTAGTGCTGAGGCAGAGTTGACCTTGAAGTTGGCTGCAAAGCACGAACTCATTGACTACATTCCTGGTCAGAAAACCTTTGAAGTGAAAGGAAATTTGAATGACAAACAAAAAGAAGGGTTGGACAAGGTGAAGGTATTGTTAGATGAGTACGGCAGCACAGGAGTGCAGCAAGCCATCGACACTGCAGTGTTCAAGTTGTTAGAATACATGGCCATCTTTCCTGGAGGCGTGGGAAAGTTGGAGGACAGCGATGGAAACAGGTTGCCTGACTGCTTTTTGATGAAGCCCGGCACGACTGCACTAGACTTTGCGTTCTATTTGCATACGGACTTTGGCAAGAATTTTATTCGTGCGGTAGATGTACGCACCAAAAGAACGATTGGTAAAGAACAAGCTCTAAAGCATGAAGATGTTATCGAGATCGTTAGCGGGAAATAGTTAGCGACCTAACTCTGAAGCTTTCTGCGTGTCTACCACCAAGTTCTTTCCGATGAGGACGTGTTGGATGATGCAGTTCTTTCCTTGTGCCTTTGCCTTGTAGACTGCTTTGTCTGCTTCTTCAAAAAGATCAGAATAGGTTACTTTTTCGTCCAGCTTGGTGGCTAACCCTATGGAAACCGTGCGTTCGCCGCTTTCGAGGCTTCGGCGTAGCTTTTCCATCTCCTCGTTGGCTTCCTTTGGCCCCATCATGAGATGTATGGCGAACTCCTCACCGCCATACCTGCCTACCGTGCCCTTTACCGAGCGTAACTTGTCTGCCACCTTTTGCAAGAGTTGGTCGCCGGCAGTATGCCCCTTAGTGTCATTGTATGTTTTGAAATTGTCAATATCTAGCATGGCTACGCTGACCTCTCCTTTCATCTTACTGGATACAACACTGGAAAAGTGTTGTCGGTTGTACAGTTTGGTTAGGGAGTCATGTGTTGCCTTTTCTTCCATATTGGTGTGGGCTTCCATGCCTGCCAGAGCTTTTTGCAGAACTTCCACGCTAAAGGTTAGTTCTTCTATGTACGCTTGGAGTGGCGTTGTTCCGTAGAGGAATACGGCACCAATAAAACTTCGATCTTTAACAACAGGCACAGCGATGTAGTATCCTGCTAGTTCTTTGGGTGTGGGCCCTCCTTCGGCCATTTTTTGTTCGCGAAGCTTTTCTACCATTTCCTTTTCGAACACTTTGTACTCTTTCTTGTCGTAAAGCTGCGTTCGATCTCCGGAAAGAATTATGGTGACGTTGCTTGCTTGGAAGGTATGCTGGAAGTGGTCTAATGCTTTTTGGATCACACTTTTTTTGTTGAGTATGCCTAGTAGTGCGACTGCTAGTTCATACCCCTTTCTCATGCTTCACCCTTTTGACTGCCTCTTTGAACTCTTCCCACTTATCCTTTCTTATGGTACCACCAGCCGCCATACGATGACCGCCTGCAACACCTTTTCCCTCGGAAGCTTCTGCTAGGATTTCATTACCAGGAATGTCTGCTTGCGTTCGCATGCTAATATGCACCTTATCTCCCCTAGTGTCGGCCACGATGAGCATTTTGTCTTTGTGTCGCTTGGAAAGAAGGCTTGCAACGGTTCCTTTGATGCCAAACTTGGGTTCTATCTCATAGAAAACAATTTCTCCCTCTTTGTCTGCCTTTTCATCGTACTCATCGATCACTCTGTTGATCTCTTTGTTGATTATTTCTTCATACTGTGCGAGTTTGCTGTTTAGAACGTCATCAGGACCTTTGGCGTTGTACACGACGTCGTAGCATTCTCCCACTTTTGTCTTGTCAAAGGCCTCTGCGCTTGAGATAACGATGGCACAATGCCCTAACACTGTTTCGAACCATTCATTGTTGGGGGCTATCTTCCATTTTTCGCACACTTTCTTGAGAAAGCCTTCCCATTTCTTTGTGGCAACGTCTCCAATCATGCCTACAGCGCACATCCAGTCTAGATCTTCCATGTCGACCAAGACTGCAGCTACGTCGTACACGATCTGTGCGGCAGAATAACCGCTTGCGTCTTCAATATCGTATGCTAGCTGGGGTTTGTAGATGATTGCGTGCTCTGTGCTGCTTACCGGGTGATGGTCTAAGACCATGACATTTGCGAACTCGCTCATGCTCTTGAGGGTTGCAGCATCTCCATCACAGTTAAGATCGGTGATAACAACTTTGGTTACGTTCTTTTGTTTAAGCATCTCCACGGTTGCTGGAAGGATGGTGACCTCGCCGCCTTCTTGGTTGTAGCGAACGTCGACAGGCTTGCCACGTATGCGTTCGACAAGTTTTGCGGCAAGAACACCACTCGTCACGCCATCCGGATCAGTATGATGGATGACTGCAACAACATCTTCTTTGGTTAAGGTTTTGAAGAAATCTTCTGTTGCTTTGATAAGTTCTGGATTTCTGACCTTCATGGTTTTTTGTTAGTGTTCTTGCTTTAAAAGGTTGAGGAAAAAAAGGTGAAGGCGCGTAGGGTTAGAACAGAGCATGTACGCACCTTCTAGGGGTTGTGAGTGAAAATTTATTGAAGCGCAAGGTACAGAGCACTGCTGTCGAATTGCTCTAACAGCTTTTTTTTGCCGGATTTCCCAGGCATTGTACTTCTCCCACACAACGCTTGCGCGCGGTGCGCTTCAATCTTCATAATGTACTATACCCCCCTGTGTTATTCATTAATTGCGTATGTAGAGTACGTACTTATCTCAATATTATTATATACTTTTAACGTGACTTTGGAGGTATGGACCGTATTCCACTGCAAGTTCAAGAGTTGTTAGAGAACATCCGCAGAGTCTATAAGGTTACAGCGGACCAAACAAAAGCTTTGAAAGTTACTTTGGGTGAAACGGGCACGTTACTTCAAGCTATCCAAGATCTCAAAGGGGGGCTCTTTAGAAACAAAAAAGCAAAACTAGGTCTCTTGGCGCACCAAAATGCAATCAAATTATTGATGGTCAAAGCCCAGACACAAATGCAGAGGCTGAGAGTACTTGCTGATGCCAACTATTGGACTCAGCAAGAGGAGCGGCTCAGAACCCTACTCGAGGGAGATTTAGGGGAGGAGGATGTAAAGACTATCATCCAGATACTGTCCAAACAAAAAATGCTCATCTCTATGTCAGATGAACAACGCACCTTACTTGCCAGACGAATAAAGAAATGCGCACACTCCATACGGGCGATACTTGGCGGATATCCTCCCGATCTAGACGAAATGTGGGCACACACGAGTTCCCGACTTGCCGTTCTGACAGAAGCGGATTTCAAGCAGGCCCAAAAACTTGCTCTTGATTGCGTGGTCGATCTGGAGAGTGTTGCAACGAGTGTCAGGAGATTCACGCGTTTTCTTGAAGTTTCGATAAACAAAGTAGATTCAGAACAGGCTGCCTCTCGCAAGTTGGTTGACGAATTTGAGTCAGAAATGGCATCAATGCGAGATATTGAGGTCAATGAAAATGACTTGAAAGAATTCCAGGAACTCGCCTTACGCGACAAGACTGTTTACGAATCAAAAAAACAGGCGGTCCTCAGAATGTTACCGCAGGTTAGGGGAATGAATGGAACAATCTCGGAAGACCAATTAATACTGTGCAGAAGTATGGATTTTTTGCCAAAAAACGGTGTCGCACAAACCTCCTTTGCCAAAACAACGAGTGAGTACGGCGTTATGTGGTGTGGGACTCTCCACTTCTGCTTGAACGGCCCTGTCACCTCACATGGTTTTAGAGACATGCCCGACCAAAAATACGCCTTGCTCATTCCACTCCCCCCAATAATGCACTTAGTTGTCAACATCACCCCTTACGATACCTATACGGTGGGACATGTTCCTCTTCCCACAGGAAGTGAGTTGCTCATTCCCTACGAAGATTATAATGATCCTGAAAAAAGATCCGTGGCCGAGCGATCAGCAGGCAATGCTGAGGTCCTGTCGAAACATCAAGGAGAGACTAATGAACAGGCGACGAGACGCCGAGTTGTTGCGCGAGGGTACACACCTCTGAGGCATTCATCCAAGTATTCAAATCTCGAGGAAGATTCTGCTTTGCACAAAGAACAGATTAGTCCATTTGTCGATATTGGCAAAAAAAGCAAAAGTTGGGGTAAAGACTTCGGAAGACACTTTGACACCATTTGGACGGGCGTTGAACTAGGACTTGAATCTGCTTTTGACACTCTGCAAAAAAAACCTTCCCCCGAATGGGCTTCAGAAGCTGGGCAAAGGTATGAACAAATGGATGCTTGCATAACAAGCATGATTGAGTATCATGAGCAATTCGGCGGAGATTGGGAAAGCTATGAACGGATGATAAAAACCGCAATACGATTTAAAGCAGCACTTAAGAAGCGAATCCAAAAGTTTGATCCTTCATTTGAAACCGCAGTAGCCTGAGAATAAAAAGCGGCGCGTTTGGGAGTATGCGAACGCGCCTTTCCCTGTCTGACCGGTCAGTGTTGGGATTACACTGGTGGTGCACGCGTTTTTTCTTGCGGTTGTTGAGTTTCTCGAACAACGTTCGTCGCTTTCTGCCGGATTGCCCAAGCATGTTTTTGCGTGCGTTGACACCCGCCTTACGGGGGTGTCGTGATCGTTGGTTTGGAATCCCAAGCCAACAAATAAAGAATACATAAGCTTTTATATGTGAATATCGCACTTGCAGTACGTACTTATGGAAGTCAGAAAACTCGTTAAAGCAGGAAAGCACTCCCACAGCGTAAGCCTACCTAAGGGGTGGCTGACCCATCACGGTCTCAAGACTGGAGATAGCGTGTATATAATACAGGGAGACAAGGAAGTCACCGTAACACCATTCCCTACTGCACCTACGAACGAGGTCAAAGAGCGCACTATAGAGGTGGGAGAAAAAAGTTTAGAGTCAGTAAGACGAGAGGTTACCTCTGCGTACATCAACAACTTCACCGATATTCGCTTTAGTAAGGTACAAAACCATGATGATGTTTTATCCGTCTTGCAAGACTTTGTTGCTTTGGAGGTTGTGGACCAGCAATCTACAACTATTGCAGTAAAGGACTTGCTAAATCTTTCTGAGATCAACGTGGACCAATCCTTACGAAGGATGGACATGATCATTAGAACGTTATTCAAAGAGGCAGAACCAAGAGAGCAAGACTTGAACAAACTATACTTCTTACTTTACCGTTTGGTGAAGGGAGCCATGAAAGATCAGAAGATGGCTGATGCATTAAACATCAAGCAAGACAACCTTCTCCTTACGTGGTATCTTACCGTGAACCTGGAAGATATTGGCGATATTCTTGAAAAAATGCCCAAGAAATCAGGGTTGAAAGATTTGGAGAGCAGCTATCTGGATGCTATGAAGGCATACTTCACCAACAACAAAGAGTTGGCAGAAGAAGTCATCAGTAATTGGCAATCCCAAAAGCCCAAGAAGGGCGATGCTGAGCAGGTCAAACAACTTGCCACCCACATCAACAACATCGCAAGAATTGTGTTAGATTTAGAATAGTTAAAAAGGGTTAGCGAAATTTTATAAGTGCAGAAGGTTTTATGTTTGCATAAGTAACACCAGCGGAACGCACAACATCGCACTTATTCCAGGAGATTTGAATGGAATAACAGTCACGGATGCAGTTCTTAGGTTAAGCGACTCTTTGAATCCTTTCCTCAGCAAACCTCTTAGTCTAGAAATCTATCCTTACCGTATCGAATACTTTGAGGAAAACGATATTCAGGAACTAGGTGCGAAAGAACTGGGCGAGCTGGCCCAACATGATGCCATCTTCTTAGGAGCGGTGGGAGATCCACGAAGAAAACACGTTAAAGTAGAAACCGGCATTCTTCTGAGTATCCGCCAAACGTTTGACCAATACATTAATCTCAGACCGGTCGAACTGCCCGCGGGTGTGCCTTCTGTTTTGGCAAACAAAGGCTCTCAGGATATCGATTTTGTCATATGTAGAGAAAATACTGAAGGATTGTATGCAGGCAGGGGAAGAATAGTTTCTCCCGGAACTGATTACAAATACGCAGTCCAAGAAATGGTGTGCAGTGACATGGGCGTGCGTCGTCTCGTAGAGTATGCCACAAATTTAGCTATTGAGCGACCTGGCGAGTCACGCTTACACATCGTGTTCAAAAATAATGTCCTAAAATACGCAGCACAAATATGGGAACCCATCATCGACGAATATCAACAAAGAACTGACGTGGATGTTCAATACATGCACGTTGACGCCTTTGTCGCAGCCATGATCACGCGACCAGAACAATTCCACGTAGTATGCACAGAAAACATGTTTGGATATATTTGCACGGACCTGGGAGCAGTGCTCCAAGGTGGCATGAACGTTGCCGTATCCGGAAATCTGAATCCTACCCGGGAACACCCTTCAATGTTCGAACCCGTTCACGGCACGGCGCCGGACCTAGGGTATGATGATAACGGTCAACGGGACGAATCTCTTGTCCAAAGGATAAAGCCAGAAGCAGCCATGCTTTCATTTGCCATGATGTTAGAGCATCTTGGAGAATCGCGAGGAGCAGACGCACTGAAACATGCCGCCTTGTCTAACCTTCGCCATCCTGACTATCAGGAAATGAAACTTGACGAGTTGACAGAAAGAGCAGGAAAGATTATTCTTACTTACGCTGAAAGCGGCGAAACGTTTCCGGCAAGTCAATAATGTACTTGCCTTCTTCCAACCTGAATACCAATGGTTCGCCTTTAAACAACTGAATAAGGTCGATCTCGTATTTGCCCGGTGTCAATACTCTTATCGTTTCAAAATCTAGAATGACTGGCGCACCTGGATCTTTGTTGCCCACCATCTCGATGACGTCTTGTTCTATCTGGGTCTTGTCCTCATCGCTCAGCTTGCGCTCCACCAAAATCTTTGCGCTCTCAAGATTTTTCTTTTTCAGAAAGAAAAATAGCTTAGCGCCGCAAGTACATCCTTTGAGGATCTCCTCAGCCCCGTCGCCATAAACTTTTGCGCACCGAACACATTGATGTGGCATACTCGTAGCGAGCGGTCACGACTTATAAGGTTTGTTGTGCTCGTGAACAAAGCAGGTTTATATAGGCCACTTAAATGGGTTTTATAGTATGAATAACGACCTAGTAAGCACTATCAACGAGAAATATCGAGGCAAACGATTAAAAGAGACAGCCCTCGCGCACGTTAGGGAGGCAGGTATTGATACCAACCGATTTGTCTACTTTACTCCTTCCTTTGATGCAGATGAAGCTTTTGCCTTTGCTATGGGACGAGGCCAAAACGCCCGATTCGGACAGGCTTCTGAAGCGCGCAAACCACTCCAACTTTACATAGGAGACCAGTTTATGAACCTACTTTCGCGCATGACGCCCACAACGCTGATTGATGCAAGCATGCTTGAAAAAGGATGGAAGGCACGCAAGACCAACACAAAGTGCTGGGCAAGAGATACGGACGTGCATGGAGGGCTTGATTTTGTCTTAAAATCCCCTCCAGATTCTATAACGCCACACAGGCACGAAACCACTATTGACGCAGCGTTCCTTGTCCAAGAAACGCCACTCATCTTAGAATCAGGCAACACCAAGCATCGCGCCGAAAGCTTGTTTTCTGAAACGCCCTGGAAAAAACGAACAAGAGCATTGAACTTGGTTTACGAAAGCCGTGGTAAACGCCCGAAAAGACTCATGATCTACTCTCGGAGTATGATTGCGAGCCTGCTGGGCGATGAGACAAGTCGAGAACAATTGCTTGCCCGCATGAAGTACAACAAAGGTTTGTATTTCTTGCTACACCCTTGGAATCTTACCCAGCTTGATACACACGGTTCTGAGTTGGTCGCGAAATATCAGGATAAGAAGTCCGAAGATTGTATCGTTGAGATCTGCCTAAGAGGCGGGGTCAATGAGAGGATGAAAAAATGGCAGAGCCACTTGCAAGACCTCTATGAAGAGTTTCGCACGCAATCTCCGGTATACCTAGCACAGTATAACCCCGACCCCATAAGAGACCCGGTAGCGCGAGATGTCTACATAGAAGCTATGTCTCCCTTATTGAGGGCCATCCGGAATCAAAATAGTTGGGGTGCTTTTGAGTATACTGAATTTCTCATGCCGGTTAAAAGAATTCTGGGATTGATTGAGCAAAAGGTTCGTGAAGAAGATCAAGCGTTTGCGGTTGCTAGAGTTCTCAGACTCCCGGAATTCATCAGCGCTCTTCCAGTAGATGTTGCTGAAGATGAGCGATTCCCCATGCAACTACCTCACAAAAGGTTGGGTTACTTAGAAGGACATCTCAATCGATACGACCCTTATGGGAGAAAGTCTTTTGCCAAACACTGGGATGAGTTTGAGGGTTGGGCTAGAATGGCAAACAGACCCAAGGACATCATGGAGTATGGAACGCGATTGCCAGGATCTTATGACGGCTCAAATCGCGTTAGAGGAAAAAAGGTAGCGCAATAATCACTTTTTCTTCTTTTTCTTGACATCCTTCGTAAGAAGTTCGATTTTGGAAGGATCGCGTTTGATTTTCTTGACCACATTCGCACTGCCGATGATGGTAATGCCGGTTTGCATGCCCAGAACTAACCCCATCATGTCGTACTTGAACTTTTGTAGGCCATCCTTGACTCTGTCTCTAGGATCTATGACTGCTAACTCTATCCCTTTGAATTCTTTGTTGATCTCTTCCATGGTCGCCTTGATGAGCTCTTTCTCCTCATCAGGTCTGAGCCTTCCTTGGAGAAGGATTATTTTGTTGTCTTTAGCAAGATTCAAGAGTTTTCGGATTCTTCCTAGGCTGGACAGCTTTTCTATCTCATGATAGCCCATTACGTGAAACGTTACCATTCTATGCTCCTATTAGATCAAACACTTCTTCATAGAAGTTATTAATATTTTTCCCATATTTAGCACTAATTCCCACAATGTTGTATTGCGGGAAGGCTGCCTGGATTTTCTTCATGTTTGCCTTTCGTAGATCTACTTTGTTTGCGGCAATGGTTACGGGAATCTCTCGTGCTTGTAAGTTCCCAATAATTGTGATGTTTACTTGGCTGTATGGGTCTGTGGTGGCGTCGAGAACAACAACTACGGCATCCATGTCGTCCAACCACTTGATGCTGTCAATAACACCTTTTGTGGCTTCTTTTGCTCGTTTCTTGGCCTTCTTCTCTGGCATTCCTGCCTTAAGGAACTCTTCATAGTCCACTTTAGTTGCGATGCCTGGCGTGTCTACCAGGTTAAATTGTAGTTCTCGCCCGTCTTTGCTCTTGATGGTGACGCTTTCCTTCATCTGGATCTCTCGGGTCTCGTGAGCCATCTTGCTCACTTTGCCTAATTCCTCGCCGAGCCAGTCCTTACAAATGCGGTTGGCGAGCGTTGTCTTGCCAGAATTAGGCGGACCGTAGAGACCTAGCTTAACATCCTGCTTAGCAAACAGCCTTCTAAACCATCGTTTTAGGAACCTTAACATCGTACTCCCCGTTCACTACCGGAGCGTACTCTCTATTTTTATACTTTTCGGTGTTGTAAAAAATAGAAAAAAAATAGAAATTACTTTTTCTTGCCACCGCGCACCATTTTAGCACGGCTAATGTCGCCTTTCTTGTCGACAAAATAGAGGTAGCCAGAATCTTTCTTGATTCCTACCTTAGCAACTTTTTGTGTCTTACCTGCGCTCTTCTTACGGCCACGGGCCATCTTTGCTCGGCTGACGTCTCCGTTCTTATCTACGAAGTACAGGTAGCCACTTTCTTTCTCAACTCCAACTTTTTCAACTTTTTCTGCCATTGTTAATCCCCCCAAAACGAGTTTTTCTCGTCGGTGTGTTTGAATGATAACACAAGTTCTTTATAAGTCTTACGTTTTATTTTCTTTTAGATTTCTTCTTTTTGGATTGTTTTTTTAAGGCCGGCTCTCGCACCCACCAATCTTTTGTAAGTAGGTTTGAGACTTTGGAAAATTTGGTTAACGATTTTTTGTAGTATTCCTTTGGCTTCTTGACCGGCTCCTCTTCCTTCTCCAACCTTTTGGCTTCCTTGAGCGCTTTCTTCACACGTTTGTTCATGACCCGTCGAAAACAGAGCAGGTTTATAAGAATTGCTCCATTGACGGCCGTATGAAGGGTCTTGTTATCGGAGGAGAGTTCAACAACATTCTTGTTCGAGAGAAGGCCGATGCAAAGATAGAGCTTGGAGAAATCCTTGTAGTGGATAATCAATTCTTGCAAGTGGTTGATTTGGAGTACGGCTCTCAGCTTTCTCAGCAAGGGTTAGAGCTGGCAAGCGGTCTTACCCTGGAAGGTCAGGATGTTATCTTGATGGACTCCAACATTAGACACTATGTTCTTGCGCGGATGAAAAATTTGGTGAGCATGGTGGACAACAAACCCGTAGCAAGCAAGCAACTTCCCACCTTCTTTTCTGAAGTGAGGACACTCGCCAAAGAAGATGTTTCCTTTCTCACCTTACCCCAGAATCCTTTGGTGCTGGGAAAGTTACGCTCAGGTTCTACAGTGTTGGACGTTCCTGTTGGTTTGGATGGAGGGCTAGCCCTCTCCCATCATATTCTTGTTTGCGGCTCCACAGGTAAAGGAAAAAGCAATCTCATGCGAAACTTGTTATGGGAAGCGCAGGACAAAGACTATTGTGGCATGCTTATTTTAGATCCGCACGATGAATACTACGGTCGAACGCATCACGGGTTGAAAGATCATACCTCGAAGCCTGCTTACTATTCTAAGAACGCCCCTCCTGGTGCCTTCACGCTCACCATCAGCACCAAGACCTTACAACCTCACCATTTTGATGGCGTGGTGCACTGGAGCGACGCACAGCGACAAGCATTGCAATCCTTCAAGTACGAATACGGAGACGCGTGGGTTACTGCCGCTTTGCAAGGAAAGGAATTGAAAGCGAAATTTGTGGAGATGACGGTAGGGGTCGTCCAGCGAAGATTGCAGCAGTTGTTAAGCATCGACAGCCATCTTAACGCAAGGGGCTGTTTTGATTTGCAAGCAGGCAGCACCACGATCAATGACATGGTGCGAGGGATACAAGAAGGAAAGACCGTCATCGTGGATACGAGCGAGGTCTCAGGCCCTACTGAGTTGTTGATTGGTAGTATCGTTGCTAGCGCCCTTCTACATGCCAACAAGGCAAAAGGGTTTGATGAGTTGAAAGAAGCTCCCACAGCTAGCATCGTGCTGGAAGAGGCACCCAGAGTCCTAGGAAAGGACGCACCGCCTAATGTGTTCTCTACCATAGCACGCGAAGGAAGAAAGTTTAAGGTGGGGTTAATTGCGATAACACAAGTACCGAGCTTGATCCCTCGAGAGATCTTGGCAAACATGAACACGAAAATCATTCTCGGCATGGAGAGCAAGATTGAGCGTCAGGCAGTGATTGATTCTGCACCTCAAGATTTGAGTACAGACGAGAGAACGATAGCTTCGTTTGACAAGGGAGAGGCTTTAGTGACGAGTTCGTTCATCCCCTTCCCGTTTCCCATCAAGATTCCAGAATTTACTTGATGTAACCGCCCTTCTGAAGATTCCACAACTTCTTGTACAATCCTTTCTGTTTGATGAGCTGGTTGTGCCTGCCCATCTGGACTATTTTTCCCTTATCCAACACAACAATCTTGTCTGCTTGCATGATGGTAGACAATCTGTGTGCTATGATGATCGCGGTTCTTCCTTTCATCAACCTTTGGAGATCCTTTTGGATGTCGCTTTCTGTTTGCGAGTCTAGGGCAGATGTGGCCTCGTCTAGCACCAATATCTTCTTGTCTGCCAGGATGGCTCGAGCTATCGAAACGCGCTGCTTTTCGCCTCCAGAAAGACGCACACCCCTCTCTCCAACGATGGTGCGTTCCTTTTGTGGCAGGGTAGCCACTACTTTGTCTAGTTGCGAAAATTTGAGAGCGCGGGCTACATTTGCAGGGCTGGATCTAGGGCTAGAGAAACGAACGTTGTTGTATAAGGTATCATCAAACAGCACGCATTCTTGAGGAACCACGCTAAGTTCCTCTCGAAGACTTTGTTGCTTGAATTCTAAGGTGCTCTTACCATCTATCAACACGGCACCGTGGTTCACGTCGTACAACCGGTAGAGTAGCTTGATGAGTGTAGACTTTCCTGAGCCAGAAGGTCCTACAAGCGCGACCTTTTCTCCAGGTTTGATGGTGAAGTTGAAGTTCTTGAGCAAAGGCTTGCCGTGATAGGCAAACGTCACATCTCTGAACTCAACTCCGCCTTCTCGGATGCGTATGTTCTTTGCTCCGGAGATGTCCTTCACCTCATTTTCTACCTTGAAATAGCTAAAGATGCTTTGGAAGTCTGCCATAACGTCATAGAAGTTTCTAATTCCGTGAACAAACCCGAACATATCGTGGACAATGCCGCCAAAGATGGTGTAGATGAACACGACAGTGCCTATCGTGATCTCACCATTGACAAAACTGCGTAGGGAAAAGTAGAGAAGTGCTATCGTTCCCACCCCTAAGATGAAGAAGTGGCCTGCATCAGAGATACGATGGTAATCCCAGAATAACAGCATTTTTCTGCATGTCACATGGATTATTTTTTTGAAGCGCCGCATGACGTTTTGTTCTTTACCAAAATACTTGATGGAATCAATATTGGTGAATAGGTCACTAATCTGTCCTTTTTCGTAATCCTCTGAAGCGATGGCTGCGATGTTGGCTCTTTGCTGATACCTCTGCAACACCAAGCTATGCGCGACAAAAATCACGAAAACCAACAAAACAATGATTGCGGGTTCGAGGCTAAAGTACATCAAAGAACTCACGCTCACCGCGATCTGGATGATCATGGGTGCAACGTTGAACCCTAAGAGGTCTGTCATTTTCTCCATCGCCCTTCCGCCTCGGGTTATTTTGGAGATCAACGTCCCTGTCCTGTGGGAGGTGTGGAAATGGTGGGACAATCCTATGACGTGATTGAAGAGAGATTCCTTAAGGTCAAAAGTGAGTCTTATGGCAAGTCGGTTGATGCAGGAAACAAAGAACCATTTTCCTATGACCCGCACTACCACCACTGCAGCGAATACTGCTAAGGCGATGAGCAGCGAGGACATCAGAGCGCTTTTGGTTATTGTCTCTGCCACCCACTCGTTACCGCGGTCAACGATAAGTTTGAAGGCTAGTTTCTCAAATAGAGCTGCAATCTCGGTGAAAAAAACAGCGAGAAACATTCCAAAGGCAACCCATTTGTGCTTACGCAGGTAGCCCCAGTAAATCTTCAGATTCCTACCAAACTCGATTTTTTGACTCATCGTCCATTACCCTCATATATCTCATTTTTTTGAGAGGAATAGATGCCAGGAACAAGACAAGCAGCACGAAATTTTAAGAAGTACCCAGATGATGATATTCTTTCCGAAGACGATGAGTGATGCATTTTGCCACCTTATCGGGTAAGGAGATCCACCTCTTTATAAGCGTTTAGTCCGCAATTTTATAAACCGTCCATCACCGGCGGTTACATGAAATTCGCCCATCTCGCGGACTGTCATCTTGGAGCTTGGCGAGACGAATCCTTGCGTGAGGCGAACGTTGCCTGCTTTGAAGGAGTGATAGCACAGTGCATCACAGACAAGGTAGATTTTGTTCTAATCAGTGGGGACTTGTTCAACAATCCTTTTCCTCCGTTAGAAATCATGAAGCGCGCGGCTAGATGTTTTCGCTCGTTGCAACAAGCTTCCATTCGTGTGTATGTCATTCCAGGAAGCCATGACCTTACCGTAGGGGGAAAGACCATGCTTGACGTGTTTGATGACGCAGGGTTAGTGGTGAACGTTGCAAAGGATGGCGAGCTTCGCGTTGCTAAAGATCCTACAGGAGTGAGCATTGCTGGCGTGATGGGCTTGCGTGGAGGTCTTGACAAGCATACATACGAAACGTTAGATCGCGCAGCCTTAGAAGCCATTCCTTCACCAAAAATCTTCATGTTCCATGCGTTGTTGGCAGAATTGAAAACCATCAACGTGGAGGGCATGCCCATGTCTTTGCTTCCTAAAGGTTTTGATTACTATGCAGGAGGCCACGTGCACGACAGCCAGATCAAAGACAACATTGTATACCCTGGTCCCTTGTTTCCCAATAGTATCTCCGAGTTAGAGCAAACCCAGCATGGTTCGTACATGTTGGTGGACGACTTTGTTGCTAAGAAAGTACAATTACCAAACAACGTGGTAAAGTTGCGTGTTGGGTGTGATGGCTTTCTTCCTGAAGAAGTCAATCAAAAAATGTTGGACTTGGTTGGTGGCAGCATGCAAGATGCCATCGTGTGTTTACGGTTGGAGGGCGTGATGGATAACCCTTCCAAAGTAAAGTTTCAAGCGTTTGTGGACGCGTGCAAAGAAGCAGGTGCTCGCGCTGTGCTAAAGAACACGAGTAAGTTGGAGAGCAAGAATCTGGCTGAGTTCAAGATGCCTGACAATGCAGACATTGAAGGGAGTCTGCTCAAAGAAAAAGCGTCAGACCCTGCTCTTGCACGGAAATGGCTGGATGCGCTTTCTGTTGAGATGATTGAAGGGGAGACCAAAACTGCGTACGAAGCGAGGGTGTTGGCAGAGTCAAAAAAGTTAGCGAGTGACGGTGTAGATCATTCCAAGGATGCCCGCCCCGATAATCATGGGGAGCAGGGAGATGAAAACCCATCCGCACACAACTAAGAGAACGACCATCGCTATCTTGAACAGACTCATTTGATTTTTTCCTCTAAAAGTTTTCTGACAACGTCGGGCAACGCTTTGCCTTTTGTTTTTCGCATGATCTGTCCCATGAGGAATTCGAAAGCCTTGGCCTCGCCTTGTTTGAAGTCTTGCAAGGCTTGCGGGTTCTCGGATAATGTTTCATCCACCGCCGTCCCGATCTCGCCAGTATCCGATACTGCGGTGAGTCCTTCCTTTTGGACGCGTTCTGCCACATCAAAGGGTTCTTCGGCGAGCTCCCGGATAAGTTTTTGTCCCACCCTATCCGTTATTTGTTTGTTTTCTATGAGCTTGAATAAGGGTATGACATGATGTGCACGTAGTGGTGTGTCTTTTAGCTTCTTTCCTTGGGTGTTGAGGCTTCTCAATAATTCTCTGCGAACCCAGCGAGCGGCTAGCACAGGGCTGACTTGTTTGCTGCTTTCTTCATACAATGCGGCAACGTCTGGTTCGGCCGCTATGATGCGGGCGTCGATGGCGTCTAGCTTGTGTTCTTTGACAAAGCGTGCTGTCTTCTCTTCTGGCAGCTCTGGTAAGGTTTTTTGTATGCTTTCTACAAAAGCAGGTTCTATGGGCCGCACGACAAGGTCTGGATCTGTGATATAGCCGTAGTCTTCTTCGCTTTCCTTGAGACGTAGCGATCGTGTTCTTCCTAGTTCTGCGTTCCAGGCGCGTGTCTCTTTTACTACAGTGTCTGTTTGCTGTCGCTTGACCTCGTACTCGACACAGCGTTCGATCTCTTTGAAACCGGTCACATTTTTTACTTCTACTCGTTCAAATCCTGAACTTTTGACTGAGACATTCACATCTGCTTTGATGATGCCATCAGAAGCAAAGATGTCTAAGTACGCGAGTATGCTTTGTAATTTTTTCATGAACTCTCTTGCTTGCTCAGGACTGATCATGTCCGGTTCGGTGACCACTTCAATCAGGGGAATGCCCGACCTATTGTAGTCCACAAGACTTAGTCCTTCCTCGTGTACCATGCCTGCAGGGTCTTCCTCCACATGCAATCGTTTTATCCTTACCTTTGTCCCATCAGACAACACCACGGTGCCGTTCTCTGCTAGCGGTGTTTCGTATTGTGTTATTTGGTAGTTCTTGCCCATGTCTGGGTAGAAGTATGTTTTTCTGGAGAAAACTAGTTGGCTTGCGATGGTGGACTGTAGGGCCAGAGCCATTTTGGTGGCGTACTCTATAGCACGTTTGTTCAACGTGGGCCTGCTTCCTGGATGCCCTAGACATACCGGACACGTCCGCGTGTTGGGCTGGGCGTTCTCTATCTTGCATCCGCAAAACAACTTTGTGTTGGTGTTTAGCTGGATGTGGACTTCCATGCCGATAATCATATCACTCTGCATGGGTTCTGAATAGTTCCTCCTCTTTGAAATGGTCAGCTATGAACATGATGCCTGCTTTGCCTGCGGGTACAGAAACGTGTGGTAGTCCTGCTAAGTTAGGCCCTACAGTGAGCACGTCGCACATTAAATGTTGTAGTGGTGTGAGGTTGTGGGCTTCTGTTTGCTTGGGTGGAAGGATGGGCATTGTGGGCGAGCTCAGCACGTCGCAAGCTTTGAATGCCTGTTTGTATTCTTGGATTATTTTTGTTCGCACCTTGAGCGCTTTGTTGTAGAAGGCGTCTCGGTAGCCTGCCATTCTGGCAAAGGTTCCGATGAGGACTCTTCTTTTTGCTTCCTCTCCCATGTGGTGGGTTCGTATTTTGGTGAAGTACTCATCAAAGGAGGTGTTCATGCTGCCACTTTGGCCGTAGCGCATCCCGCAATATTTTGCTAGGTTGGTGCTTGCCTCGCTGAGGGCGATGGTGAAGTAGGTTGCGATTCCTTCTTTGAGGGAAGGTAAAGACACTTCCCTTACGGTGGCCCCTTGCTTTTCTAGCTCGGTGAGCTTTTCGTGGACTGAGTTTTTTATGGATTCGTCCACGCCTTCTGCAAAGGCTTCTTTGATCTTAGCAATGCGCAATCCCTTTATGTTGCCAAGGCTTGCTGCGTAGTCTGGAACCGGTTCTTGGCTGCTGGTCTCGTCTTTTTTGTCATGACCTGCTATCACTTGGAGTATGGTAGCTGCTTCAGGGAGTGTTTTGGTGAGCGGTCCGATCTTGTCCAGGCTCGTTCCATAATCTAATAGTCCATACCTGGAGACTCTGCTGTACGTGGGACACAATCCTACCACACCACAGAAAGCTGCTGGCGCTTCTATACTTCCTCCAGTGCTCTCTCCGAGGCTGGCGTGTGCTCCTGGAATTTTTTTGGTAAAGCCCCCGCCTCCGGAGCTGCTTCCTCCGCAGCATAATTCTGGATCGTCAGGATGTTTGGGGGCTTGAAAGCCCTTGCCTTGGGTGATGCCTAGGGCACCAAAACCAAACTCGTCTTGGACAGTCTTTCCTATGAAAATGGCACCTGCATCGATCATTCTTTGGACTGCTGTGGCGTTGAATACGGGTTTGTAGCCTTTGAGGATGGCGCTTGAAGCGGTTGTCTCTACGCCTTGAACGCAGATGCCATCTTTGACAGTGAAGGGTAGTCCTGCTAGGGGGAATTTTTTGGTGAGCGCTTGTTTTTGGATGTTTTTTGCTTGCTCGATGGCTTGCGCCTCAGTGATGACGGTGAAGTAATGGTTGTCTTCGTTTATTTTTTTGGATTCTTCTACAAAAGCGGTGATGGCGGACACGATGTCTCCCCCTGTCTGCATTTTTTGTATGTAATCCTTCATACGCTTTTGGGCCCCTTGATGTAACCGTTCTTGGATTGGGCGTTCTTGAGTGCCTCTTCTTGGGTTAGGCACTCTTCTGGTAGGTCCTCACGCATTTCTGTGGATAGTTTCACTGGAAGAAAGCTGGGCTCCACACCTTCGGTGTCTACATCTTGTAAGGTGGAAAAGTGGGTGAGGACTTCATCTAGTTGGGGAAGAAACTGTGCCGCTTCTTCTTTTGTTAGGGTTAGGCGCGCGTTTTTTGCGACCTTGTCCAAAACATCTTGTGTGATCATCGTAATTTGAGATGTACTTCTTTGAGCCACTTCTCTTCCCAATCTTGTGGGCTGTTGTCGAGTGGACTTTCCATGGCTTTTGTTCTAGGGAAGGTGATGACTTCGCGAATGTCGGTCTCTCCACACAATAATGCCACCAATCTATCATAACCAATAGCTATACCTCCGTGTGGTGGGGCACCGTATCTGAATGCTTCTAGTAAGAAGTCAAATCTTTTTTCTGCTTGCTCCATGGTTAGGCCTATCACTTTGAGCACTCTTGCTTGGAGTTCTCGATCGTGGATTCTGATGCTGCCTCCACCTACCTCTACGCCGTTCAAAACAATGTCGTGAGCGTGCGAGAGCACTAGTGCAGGATCTTTTTCGCACATGTCCACGGTCTCGTCTGTCGGTCGTGTGAAAATGTGGTGGCGTGCTGCCCAGCCTTGTTCTTCTTCGGAATATTCAAAAGCAGGGAAGTCGAGGACCCACAAAAAGTTGTACTTGTCCTTAGGGATGAGGTCGAGCATTTTTGCGACGGCTAGGCGAACATTACCTAGTGCGGTTGTTGCCACCTCAAAATCTCCTGCGGAAAAGAGTAGCAGATCTCCTTCGTGGCAGTCGGTTGCTTTTTTGAGATCTTCTTGGACGTGTCCGTCCATGAATTTTGCTATCACGCCCTCAAACTCTTTTGTGAGTTTCAACCATCCTAGTCCCGGTAGGCCTGACTCTTTGGCTACGTCGGTTAGTTTGTCTATTTGTTTTCTGCTGAGCTTTGCCCCGTCCTTGACGTTGATGGCATACACAACCCCATTTTTTTCTAGTGTGGTCTTGAAAATGCTGAAGTCCGACTTCTTTACGACCTCGCTGACGTCCTGTAGCTTCATCTCAAAGCGGGTGTCAGGTTTGTCGCTGCCGTACTGGTCGAGGGCTTCCTTCCATGTCATGCGTTGGAAGGGTGTTTTCAGTGTCATGCCCTTGACTTCTTTGAAAATGTGGGCCATCATGCCTTCCATGAGTGTGAGGAGTTGGTCTTGGTTGATAAAACTCATTTCTATGTCTATCTGGGTGAACTCTGGCTGTCGGTCTTGTCGTAAATCTTCATCTCGGAAGCACTTGACGATTTGGAAGTAACGGTCCATGCCGGCTACCATGAGTAGTTGTTTGTACATTTGTGGGCTTTCGGGTAGTGCCCAAAACTTTCCAGGGTTGGCGCGGCTTGCTACTTTGAACACTCTTGCGCCACCTGGCGTGTGCTTGACAAAGAAGGGCGTCTCTATCTCCATGAAGTTGTGCTGACAAAGGTAAGAGCGTACAGCTTGGCTAGTGGCATGCCTCATTTTCATGTTGCGCAGCATGGTTGGTCTTCGCAAATCTAGGTAGCGATACTTCAATCGCAATTCTTCACCGGCTACGGTTCTGTCTGCGATGTCTATCTTAGGTGTGGCGCTTTTGGATAGCACCTCCGCTTTGGTGATGAGGACTTCTACTTGGCCAGTGCCTATGTCTTTGTTTTGCATGCCTTTGGGTCGTTCTCGTACTTTTCCGGTTACTTTGAGCACGAACTCTCTTCCCCATGTTTCTGCTTCTTTGTGTACGTCTTTGCTTTGGACAGGATCGAACACGATCTGGGTGATACCGTAGCGGTCTCTGAGGTCTATGAAGATTAAACCACCATGATCTCTGCTCGAGTGGAGCCAGCCACAAAGAGTCACTTCTTTGTCGATTTCTTTGTCTGTAAGCTCGCCACACGTATGCGTTCTCATGCGAGATGGCAGCGAGTTGTATTTTATAAAGGCTACCTTCGAGGGCGCCTGCCAATGTTAGCGTGGTGCATTCGCTTTGCAAGTCCACCACTCTTTGCGCCTGGTTGGTTCACTGCTTTGGATACCGGGGCAGGACCTTCATGCACCATATTATCTATTGTGTCCACGTGTACGATCTTTTGGCGGGGATTGATGCCAAAAGTGTATTGCGCGTGCCGGGGCGGTACCTCCTGGTAGGCAATAGGAAAAGTGTCATAGCGCGGATGGTTTCGAACCATATATCTCACGGCCCGGGCCAACGCCCCGTTTTTAGTTCCTAGATCCATGTTTTAATTCCACATCTACCAGCACGTTTTCTAGTCGTTCCAAACGGTATTTTATGGTGTCAAACTTTCGGCGTACGCTGCCGTTGCGTAGATCAAAGAGTTGTAAATCGTCATGGATGTTTTGGATGAAGGCAAAAATGTTTTTGATGGTGGCAAAATCTTTTTGGAGTGCTGCGTTCATGGCTTTTCTTGTTAACTCGCCCACACAATCGCAAACACCTCCCAGATAGGTTTCTACGTCCACGCCTAACTCTTCAAACGTTGGCATGTTGGGGTATGCTTGGAAGCAGGCTGCTTCCACAAATTCTTCTTCTGCTTCGTGAACGATAGGAACAAGTTTGGGATGGTTGTTGGCAAGTTCTTGTGCTTTTTGGAGTGATGCTTTTGCCTCGTCAAGGTTGCCCTCACCCCGGTGCATGGCGTAGATGGCCTTTTTTGCGTCCTTGAGCGCCACTCTTGACTGTGCGATGACTTTCTCTCGGGTTGCGTCGAACGCTTCTAGGGCTGCCTTTGCCTCTTCCAAACTCTTGTGCATACGACGAATATCAGAGTGTGCGTTAAAAAGCTTTATATAATGGGACCTCTGGCTTTAGTCTTAATGGCCCCATCAGTACTAGGGAATGTTATCGCGTTTTTCGACCGTTTGGGTGTGTATGACGTAGTGCTTCCTTTTTTGCTTGTTTTCACCGTGGTGTATGGCATCATGGAACGAAGCAAGGTCTTTGGTACGCACGGTGGCACGGAAGGGGAAGAGGGCAGCACGAAGAAGAACTTGAACGCGATGGTAGCGTTCGTTATTGGCTTCTTAGTCGTGGCTAGCAGCAAAATGGTTGAGGCAGTTTCTAGAGTTTCTTCCCAAATGGTTGTTCTTCTCTTGTTAGGTATGTTTTTCATCATGACTGTAGGATTTTTCTACTCTAAAGAAGACTGGGCCAAGCACGAGTTAGGATGGCCCAAACACGCGTTTATCGTTATCATGTTTGTCAGCTTGATTGCTATCTTTTTGGGAGCCATAAGAA